>Ga0307489_10001803_pt1 | contig 14240 bp, 20 predicted proteins | sample SB12metaG_FD_202247 | JGI IMG/M metagenome (GOLD analysis project Ga0307489, IMG submission 202247) | Sea-ice brine microbial communities from Beaufort Sea near Barrow, Alaska, United States - SB 1.2 | ecosystem: Environmental > Aquatic > Marine > Coastal | place: USA: Alaska | collected... | reverse complement strand
GATCTTCAGATGCGAACCGTTGTTGCTTGTTGAGTGTCGGCAGCGGTCACTATCGCCGCGCCGCATTGCGACGATGACGACGATGACGAGCGTTGCAACGCCCCCGAGGGTTTTCCTGGCAGCGCTGGGAGTGAGCCGCGGGGCGCGGAGCGCCGCCGCGGGGTCTCCCCGCGCCTGGCCCCAACGCCATCGCGTGAAACTCCCAGGGCCATCAATGCTACGACTGCGAGCGATGGCGTTGGGTGACGAGGACGATGCGCGCACGAGTACGAGCCAGCGCAGCGCCCTGAACATCCCTCTCACCCCGCACGCACCCCACGAGGAGACGCTCCAACGCCGCGAGAGGGAGAAGCGCAGCGCCGAGCGCAGCCCTCCCATACGAGTACACGCCCCCCACGAGGAGACACTCCGCGAGCGGGTGCTGCGCGACAGCCCTCCCCTACACGCGCCCCACGAGGAGACACTCCGCGAGAGGATCCTGGGTAGGGCCTGGGGCGGATACCGCTCGTCACGTCATCGTCATCGATACGCATCTTGAAGCCTCGTTTCCAGCGTTAAATGGCATCTTATGACGTGGCGAGCAATATCTACCAGGCCAATTGCTCGCCTAGTCGTCGACATGCGTGTTCAAGCCTCGTTTCTAGAGTCAAATGGCATGCTATGACGTGGCGAGCAATATCTGGCAGGCCCTACCCCTGGGCGCCGTTACCGACGCGCTGTTTGTGCGCGCGTTCACAGCGTTGCTCGCCGGGAAGGTAGGCCTTGGCAGATATCGCGGCAGATATTGCCTGCCACGTCGTCGGAACGCGTTACGCACCCTCGTTGCTCGAGTCGAATTGCATCCTATGACGAGGCGAGAGCATCATCGTCCAAGCCCATTGCCCGCCACGTCATCGACAAGCGTTTTGTAACTCGCGTTCACGGAATTAAGGGCATCCTATGACGTGGCAAGCAATATCTGACTGGCCCCACGATAAGGTGCTCGCGCCGCTGTACCGAAAGGCATGGCCTGGCAGATATTGCTGGCCACGTCATAGGATGCCGTTTGACTCAAGAGACGAGAGCCTCATTGCTTGTCGATGACATAGCCGGAAATGGGCCCGGAACACATTGCACTTGCCTCGTTATAAGATGCCAGTTCACCCAATACATGAGGGTTCACAACGCGTGTCGATGACGTGGCGAGCAACGTGTGTCGGGCCCTACCTACAGAAGCAGGAATGCGGTCCGGGGCGCTACCTCGACCCATTGACTGTAGGCTCTCACACTGATTGCTCATCCGGGGCGTCCGCTCACTTTTCGGCTCCACGTTGTGGGATACGCCAGGTGTTTTCAGTGTTTCGGTAGCCACAATTGTCGCAGGTTGATCTGAAGGGTGGACGAGTGTCCGCCCGTGTTGCTCATAGCGTACCAATCGGCCAGTGTGCCCTTAAATGAGTCGTAAGCGGAAAAGTGGATGGGTGCGTGGCCCTGATTGACGGGCAGCTGTGTTTTCTTCTGCCTGGAAGGCAGGGCCGCCCATACACTCCTCACCTGAAGACCCTGCCAGGGGCTTCCACTCGTCCGCTTCTCTGCTCGACCTGTGCCATGTTAGTCGCTGTAACCAGCCAACTGACCACCGCCACCAACAAAAGGTGCTAACGTTGAGCTGAGAAGTGAACGAGTGGAAGCCCCTGCAGCAAGGGTATGCGTGGGACAACGAAGACAAGGCTTGCAAGCTGTTCACCGAGGCTCGGCATCACAGGGCGGGAGGCAAGAATGTGCGGGAGGCGAGGCACATGCCGCCGCTCGGCTTCGCCGCACGAAGGAAGGCAGGGTCAGTCGGTCACTCGTTCCCTGACTGCTTCCGCATGCTGCGTACCCGTACCCGTACCCGTACCCGTACCCGTACCCGTACGCACTCGCCGCATCCTGCTCCCTGGCCATGCGCCTTATCATAGCGCCTAATACAACGATCCCTTATAACACTCGTGTAATACTACGCGGTCGGCGCCCCTCTACTCTAAGAAACTGGAGGGTTCAGTGGTGAGTAGCGTGATTGGGTGACTCACGACCGACACCCGGCCGACCGCTTTCAGTGCCTTCTTGAGTTATTCACCCCCCAACTGTAAACCAGTGTGATCTACCCCTCAGTTTCTTAGAGTAGAGGGGCGCCGACCGCGTAGTACCCTGGCAGGAGGAACCACGAAAGCCGGCGCCGTTTGACAGCGCCGTGCGGTGGTGTGTGAACCGGCTGATGGGGCGGAAAGAGCAGGAGGAGTGCGCGGTGGGGCTTGGCATCTCGTCCCCTTTCCGGTTACACTGGTTCACTAAGAGCAAACAGTCAGGTTGAGCTGAGAGAGAGACGGTTACGCGTGTGTAAGGAGGCAACGTGCTTTCGCCCGGTCCCCCGTGCTGTCAGGCTGAGCTGAAAAGGTCGAGCTGATGTATGGCCCTGGTGAGTGGTGGGGTTCTTCTATGACAAGGTGGGGCGCAGGTGCACTCCCATCTGTAAGCCCGGGTAGGGACAGATGAATAGTGCTCGCCACGCCATCACACTCATTGTGGACCCTGGTGTCCCATTTCAATGCATCCTACCATTTCAATGGCATCCTATGACGTCGCGAGCACTTTCCATGAGACCCTAAGCCCGGGTACGTGTACGACCCCGCGGCCAAGAAATGCCTCAAGGTAGGGCGGTGCAGGTTAACAGCTACCAAACCGTGTTGAAAGTGCCGCGTTCAGCGCTTGGAACTATGATATGATAAACTGCTTTCGACAGTTGCCTTCAAATTCAACTTGCGCCGCTTCAAGGAGGTAGAAGACGAGGACAAGGGAGGTCGTGTTTACGGTTGATAAGCGACGACCAACCACTGTAGAGTGATGGAGACGCTTCCGCGTGTACAAGGAGGGACCAGGCTTTCGCCCTGGCCCCCGTGTAATGACCAACCACTGTATAAATCACCTGTGCTGTGAGACACGTATATATGTGATGAGCGGGTGTGCGAATGTGAGCTTGGGATCTTGTTGTGTTTGGACGCGGGGCATGTTCTGGACGTTGGACATGTTGTGTCGCGCGCGTGCGGCGTGTGTAAAATACAGACATTCATAGAGAAATTTTGGTTGCGCTGGGAGGCTGCTTGGTGCTGTGTATAGATAATTCCCCTGTCCGTTATCACCGTTCTCCAAACTTCGAGCCGGTGCGATCGCCCGCGCTGCCGCGCACAAACACAAGCCGGGAATCTCGGCACTCGTATCCCCCCATTCGCGAATGCTGCCCAACCATCTACCCGTGGGGCTCGGTTGCTCCAGCCGCACGAAGCATCTGCGCCACATCCTGGTGCCCTTCGAGGATGGCGATGGAGAGCGGGGTGGCGCCATCCCAGCGGGCCTGGTTGACGTTCAACCCCGGCTCAGCGAGCAGCCGCTCCACCACATGCAAGTGCCCCTTTTGGGCAGCAATATATAGCGCCGTGCAGCCAGTGTCCGTACGCGCCTTGTTCACGTCCACCCCCGGCGCAGCGGTCAGCCGCCCCACCACATCCGTGTGCCCATGTGAAGCGGCGATCATCAATGGTGTGAATCCAGGGCCCGTCAGAGCCTTATCGGCGTCCGCCCCTGGGGCAGTGATCAGCCGCACCACCACATCCAGGTGACCATTTTGGGCTGCGATGTAAATTGGCGTGGCGCCAGTGTTGCGGGCCAGGTTGACGTCCACCCCGGGCGCTGCGAGCAGCCACCCGACCACATCCAAGTGCCCATGTTGGGCTGCAACATACACCGCCGTAGTGCCCTTGACTGGGCGGGTGTAGTTGACGTCTGCCCCCGTCGCGATCAGCCACGCCACCACGTCCATATGCCCGCCTGAAGCGGCGTACCAGCAACACGCGCTCTCCCCATCCCAAGGGCAGCCGTGCTCCCGCGCCCATTGCAGCGCCTCCAGCCCCCCGCCTCGGGCAACGATATGAATCGTCCGCGCCACCCACGGGCACCCGCTCGCCCGGGCCCAAGCCAGCAGCCCGGCGGACCCAACAAAGTCCACCACTTTAAGCGACACCCCAACGGTACGACCCGCGGGGGCGCACACAGGATCGGCGGGAAGCCTCACCGCGTCGCGCCCCGAACGGTTCACCTGCGCCAGCACGGCGCGGCTCGCAGGCTCCATCCGAGGCAGCACCTCCTCCTCGAACAGGACGCCCCACTCCTCGAGCAAGCGGCCGAGCAGTGGCGAGCCGTGAGGTAGCGGCGCAAGTCGAAACAGAATCAAAACTTGAAAGCAGCTCATCAGTAGTATCAGCTGGAAAAAGGCGCGAAAAGCAACACGGTTTCAACGTTTCCACTTGCAGTCCCCCCACCCCACCAGGGGCGTTTGAGCCGCCGCCGCCGCCATCCGCGCGGCGCCGTTCGGCCATGACGCCGGCAAGGTAACCCGCGCGCCACCCGGCGCCTTGCCCGGTGATGGAGTCGTCGCTGGGGGAGGTCGTCATTGGCGCGGACACCGGTCAGAGGGAGGAGGGGGGTGGAGAGGAGACTGAGGCCGAGGAAAGGAAGGGGGTTCCGAGGAAGGCGGTGGGGGGAAGCCGCCGCCGAGGGTGGAGGAAAGCGTTGGATGGTGGCGGGGGCACCAGCAGCCGGCGCGAAGGCTCCTCGGTCTGCGGCGTGGGTGCGCCGGGGAGATGAAACTGTTTTGCTGTGGAGCGGAGGGTGATAGTGTCACGTCTAGCGTCTAGCGTCTTGCGTGTGCGTGTGTGGTGGCGGCCGAGTGCCCCTTTGAACAGTGATCGTCAATAGCTTCATCTGTCAATCTACGAGTACGGTGCGACTTGTCGTGGGAGACTACATAAAAAGCCACGACACGCCCACCACCATAATAACCTAACGCGCACCCCCACTCCCGCGTACCGCCGCGTCTCGCTGCCGATCCTCATCTCACCCCCTCCCGAAGTGTTAGCGCTCGGCCTTCGAGTCCGTGTCATAGAGAGGGCGGGCGACGACGCGCACTTTGATGACGCGGCGCTCAACCCCGCGCTCTTGGAGGAGGCGTCGGAGCTCCCCACGCTCTTCCAGGACACGGGACGCGAGGTGGAGGCGGAGGAAGCTGACGCCGCGGCGACGGCGGCGGCGGCGGCGGATCGCCCCCCCGCGGCGCCCACCCCCGCAGACGTGGGCGTGGACGTCGCGCGGCGCGTCGTCGCGCGGTGGCGGGCGTTCGTGGCGCAGCGCAAGGCTTGCCCGCTGCTCGACCTGCTCCAGGCGCTGCCCGACCTCTTTCACAAGGAGGTGCTCGAGCGGCTGGACCCCACGGACCGGGCCCTGCTCGCGCAGGTGGGGCGGCCGTGGCTAGCGGCGGTGCTAGCCTCTATGTCCCCCGACCTCCCCCGCGCGGGGAAGAGCGCGGGGGTGCCGCTCAAGCTCAAGGGCTTTGTCGGGTCCGTCAAGTTGCTGGCATGGGCCAGGGCGAACGGGTGCCCGTGGACTGTGAGGTCGTCTGCACTCGCCGCTGCGGGCGGGCGTGTGGATGTGCTGAAGTACGTGCGGGCGCACGGGTGCCCTTGGAACAAGAACACATGTGTGTGGGCAGCTTTGGGTGGGCACCTGGAGGTGTTGGTTTGGGCGCGGGAGCACGGCTGCGAGTGGGACGAAGGGACCTGTGCATGCGCCGCTCAGGGCGGGCACCTGGAGGTACTAAAGTGGGCTCGGGAGCACCACTGCCCATGGGGCTCGTTAACGTGTGCATTTGCAGCATCTGGCGGGTACCTGGAGGTGCTGAGGTGGGCGCGGGAGCACCACTGCCGGTGGGACTACAGGACGTGCGATTTCCGCGGCTTTTAACGGGCACTTGGAGGTGCTGCAGTGGGCGCGGGAACGCCACTGCCCGTGGTATGAGACCACATGCAGTATGGCCGCTGCGGGCGGGCACCTGGAGGGGTGGTGCATGTTGAATCGATAGAACCCACAGTGCAAGCGTCTGGCACTAAGCGCTTGACCAGACAACATGATGAACCGCTTTCAACTGTTGCTTTCAAATTTAACTTGCGCCGTTACAACCAGGAGGTGATCAAATGGGCGCGGGAGCACGGCTGCCGGTGGGACTTCGGGACGCGTCACTCCGCCGTTAAGTACGGGCACCTGGAGCTGGTCACGTGGCTGGATGCACACGGCGCACCTCATTAAGAGAGAGGGGCGCTGCCGCGTGTATACAGAGGCATCACGCTTTCGCCTGGCCACCGTGACATATGCTTTCGCGTGTATAAGGAGGCCCAGGCTTTCGCCCTGGCCTGCGTGGTGCTCCTTATCAAAGCCTCCAACCGAACGTCTTTTACCGACGACTTTGGTCCATGACTACTCGACTAGTGCGGTGCGGCAACAAATGAAACGGACGACAATTGACGACGGTGACAATATATCTATGACATTACGGCATGCGGAAACCATTTGATAGATAAAATACGGAGCTTGACGTGCTCGCTCACTCGTATCGATATAATGCACGTCTGATGATGAAGCGCAAGGGCAGGCCCGGTACGGATGCCACACACACCACCCGATTCGTAAACGTGACGACTGGAAGAGAGAGACGCTTCCGCTTGTATGGAGGCACCAGGCTTTTGCCCTGGCCCCCGTGTGTGACGACGAAGGGTAGGCTCGGGATGGATGCCACACATCGCAGATGCCACCCCATTAGTAAACGTGATGACCAAGTGTGAACCACGATGCCATGTGATGGCATAAATCTTGTGCAATGAAACGCACAAACATTCTGCGAGGCGCCGGATAGACGGAGTTTTGTTCCGTTGACGTTCGCTCTCCCAACCGGAACAATTCCTGAGTCGTGTGAAGCGAAACGCTCAAACAATCTTCTGATGAATGATGAATAGATCAATCGCGACACTCACGCGTCACGCCTCGATTAGCTAGTGCCTTGTAGGCTTTCAGGTCAAGTTCGCACTGCAGAGGTAAGCTGCGCAGCACTGGGGTAAGCTCACGTTGGTCATCTGGTCGGCGGTCTCAGCCACTCACTTCTTCATTCACACGATCACTTCATCCAATATTAATATGATGTGGGAATGTAAGCCCGACCAAGTCACTGCCGGCTGGCCGGGAGCCGTAGTCGGGCAAAAAGGCAGCCCAACAAGCAACGACAAACACCCCCAACCTGTGCCGCGCCGCACATCAGTAGTGCGCCGCACCGCGGCCTTCGTCGCGACGCCCCCCTTCCGCCCGATGACGTCCCCTGTCGAGAGCTCCACGGCTGGCGTCGAGGCTGTCGTGGTGCGAACCTTGGTGGAGCTCGCATGCGCCGTGGTGCGTCGCGAGGGCCTGACACCCGGGGTCGATTACTACCACCCGTCGCCCGCGACGCTGGCGGCGCCGCAGCTGACCGCGCTGCTGCAGGCCCTGGCCACCCTCGCACGCGTGGGCCCGGCGTGGCGCGAGGCCTTCGACGTCCCCTGGCTGTCGCGCGCGCTCTCGCTCGCGCTATCGCGCGACCCCCCCGCGTGGCGCGGGTGGACCCTGGGGCTCGCCTCGGCGGCGGCGGTGGCGTACTCGCTCCCTCTTAAGCTATCCCCGTAGCATATCACACACCTGCTGGGAGAGGAGGACAGCTTCTTCTCCGCGGCGACGGCAGGAGACCCGCTCATGAGCGGGCCGCCGCTCGATCTGGCGGAGCACGGCGCATTGCTGCGCCCGACCATCGCGTTCTAGTGGCCGCCGCAGCCGCACCCGCCGCCGCACTCGCAGCCCGCCTCCGCCGTCCCCCCCACCACGGTTGGCGACTGGCCTCAGTGGCCGTTCCACGACAAAGAGCGGTGCCCCGCGCCGCCCGACAAGGCGCACTTCGGGTTCGTGGCTCAGGTGAACCTCGCGCTCGTCAAGGGATGCGCGCTTGCCAACGCGACGGGCATCCTGCCGCGCGACGGCATGCTCTACTTCTTCGTCGAGAAGGGCTCCTTGCAGATGAAGCCTGAGGAGTACATGCCTGACGCCAACGATCTAGCCAATTTCTTCCTGCAGCTGGTGCAATGCTGCGTGGTGCATTACGACGGCTCCTCCAGCGACGAGTGGCCGCTCTCTTCCGTTCACGTAGACGCGAGGAAGGCGTTTCGGCGGAGATGCCATACCTGGGCTTACCCAGCAAAGGCCTTACCTGGGCTCACCCAGAGCGGGCGTACACCAGCACAGTGCCAGCGTCTGACGTGTCATTGACTGCGCCGCCGTTTGCCGCGCACCAGATGTTCATGTGTCCCAGCGACGGCGGCGCCTCCGACGCGGGCTCAGGGTACTGCTCCGAGATGGAGGGCATGGCGGAAGACGACTACCTGAAATATTCCTCCGAGGCTGGACCCGACCGGAGGGCGCCGCTCATGCTCGGGCACTGCGCGCCGCCGCCGTGGATGGCCGATGCGCGCGGTGGCGACTCCTTCGGCGATGTTGGCGGCGGCGGTGATGACATGATGCTGAGTGATCTAATACTGTCGAAGCTCCGCGACGTCTGCTACCCAAAGCCCGTCGACGCTATCGATGCTACGAGCACGGATGCAAAGGTTGAGAAGCCCGCAGCGCTGAGCGACAACACGGTGCCGCTGCTGCAGTTCCACGTCAACCACCCGCTGTTGGGCGAGTATTACCTCATCTTCATCGTGGGCAAAGATGACCTCCTGGCGCGACGCTTCGACAAAGTTACCGCGCACGTGCAGTTCAATATCCAGTGATTTCCCAAACTGCCACTCCATTAATGTTTGTGTACTGGTGCTCGCCACGACATCCACCTCACCACGTAGTCACATAGAAATACCGATGCTTGCCATGGCATCCACCACAAAAGCACAGCCACCTCGCTGTGGAGTGGTGCCGTCTGTTTGAATGATGATGAACACGCAGTGCATCGACGCACTTCGCATGCCTACTTCATCTTGAGTTGAATCGGTTCTCTCACAATCAATGCCAACCATCGCCAGCGGACACACCGAGCAAACGGTGTGCCGACTGCCGTGCGAAGGGGCACATTTCTAAAGCTATTTCCGGAGTTCAAGCATTCAAACGTTTGAAGCCGCGCTGTCCGCTCACATGTTCCGCGGTGCGTTCCGCCTCGTCGGCCCATCGCGCACTGTGTGTGTGGTACCCGCGCGCTGACCGCGATGAAGTCTAGAGCTATGGGGTTGGAGCCGAAACGTCTGTATTTCTTCAATGTTTTTGATTTCCGGGCCCTGATGCTGGCAGGCTGGGTGCACTCCGCGCTCATGAATACTGTATTCACCGTGTGGCATGATTGATTGTTGGCCTCAGTATGGCGTGCTTCATTCGGCCTCTGTTAATCTGTGCCGCCCCTGCCAACGGTGTCCCCCTTTTTTTTAAACCCAGTCTCCGCTTTGGCAAGGGTAGGGTCTGAAGTAGCCCCTGTGATTGGTCGAGAGCGTAACGGTATCCTCTCGCCCAATCACAGGGGCTGCTTCAGACCCTACCCTCACCAAAGCGGAGACTGGGTTTAAGAGTTTAGGGTTTAGGGTTTAGAGCTGACCCCCCACAGGATCTGCGCAGAATTGCGTGTATTGCCATCCTCTCAAGCACGCGCGCACAGCCTCCTGTTCCCTCACCGCACGGCGCCCGCGTATCTCGCGCCCACCCCGCCGCCCATCCCAACGCCGCGATGGGGCTCGATGCCGTGGCGCTGGTGAGCGGCGGCAAGGACAGCGTGTTCGCCGCGATGATGGCGGAGAGCTACGGCCACCGCATCGTGGCCGTGGGCAACCTGCTTCCTGCGGTCGGGCCCGGCTGACAGTCCCTGTCCCTGTCCCTTCCCCCGTCCCTGTCCCTGTCCCAATGCCCGTCCCCGTCTCGTTCCCCGTCCCCGTCCCCGTCTATGGATAGCATACCATCAACGCGAGACCAAAACTTACTTCGACGTGAGAGCAGCAGCAGAATGGTGCTCGATCTCCGTCATAGGATGCCGTGTCACTCAAGAGATGGGGGTGCAACACGCGTGTCGGTGACATGGCGGGCAACACACGCTCGTCCCTTGTCCCTTATCCCTTCTCGTGCCTCCGCGCGCAGTGTGCCGAGCAGACGGCTGGTCTGTACTCTTGTTGAAGCCGAGGTTGTGTGCGTGGGGATGGTGAAAATAAACAACAAACACGGCGACGACACTGGTGGCGTGACCCTGGCCCGCGGACGCGGCGGTGGAGGAGCTGGACAGCCACTGCTTCCAGACCGTGGGTCACCGCGCCGTGGCCGCGTACGGTACGGCCTCGCAGCTGTGTTACGCCACTTCATCCAGCGCATTCTGAAACCACCCTCCTCCTCTCCTCCTCCTCCTCCTCCGTGAGTCCTTGAGTCCTTGAGTTACTCAGTGTATACTGGCATCCTTGACGTGGCGAGCAATTTCTGCCAGGCCCTAGTGCACGGCGAGCTGACCGGGTTGCCGCTGTTCCGGCGCCGCATCGGGGGCTTCTCCAAGCACACCGAGATGGCGTACGAGGTAGGGGCTTACACTCGCTCACGTTAGAGCTCAACTTGAGCACCTTTGGGACACATTCATGGGTTCAGTGTGGGTTGTGTGGCTGACCAAACAGCTCAATTTGAGCTGAAATGGGAAACAGTGAAGGCCCCTGGGAAAAGGTGGGGAACGCGGCGCAGTGCGAGGGTGACGAGGTGGAGGACCTGCGCGCGCTGCTGGCGGCGGTGGTCCAGGCCATGCCCAACGTCAAGGCAGGGTCGGATGACGACGCAGCGTCCCGTTTCCGCTCTAATGCCAGCTGTAGTGGCTGCGGTTATGTCCCTGAAACCACTTGCACTTAGTCCTGCTTAGCATCTAGGATATGCGGACGTTCAAGTTATTGAGCCACGACGGGAAGCTGGGTGAGGCGCTGCTCGAGGGCGGTGACGAGCGGCGCAATACTGAGCGACTACCAGCGGCTGCGCATGGAGGCCGTGTGCGCGGACCTGGGGCTGGTCAGCCTGTCCTACCTGTGGCGCCAGCCCCAGGCAGGGCAGCGCAAGTTAAGCCGATTTAGCCTGCGTTGAAACATCCTGGAACAACGCTGAACCGATCAAACCTCTGTTGAACGCGCCTGGAATGACGACGCGGCTGAAGATAAAACATCATAAACTGCTTTCAAACTTCACTTTCAATTTCAACAACTTGCGGCGCTACCCTCAGGGGCTGATGCTGGAGACGATGTGTTCGTCGGGCGTGGACGCGGTGCTGGTCAAGGTCGCGGCGATGGGGCTGATGCCGCGCAGGGCAGGGTTGTATTCTGATCAAGCACTCGACTGACGCTGAACGAATTGAATCTCCTCCTCCTCCTCCTCCTCCTCCTCCCCCCTTTTCTCCTTTTTCTCCTCCTCCTCCTCCTCCTCCTCCTCTGCCTTCTCCTCCTCCTCCTCCTCCTCCTCCTGCTCCTCCCCCTCCTCCTCCTCCTCCTCCTCTTCCTTCTCCTCCTCCTCCTCCTACTACTCCTTCTACTCACCCTCCTCCTCCTCCTCCTCCTCCTCCTTCTCCTCCTCCTCCTCCCCCTCCTCCTCCTGCTCCTCCTCCTCCTCCTCCTTCTCCTCCTCCTCCCCCTCCTCTTTCCCCCTCCTCCTCCTCGCGTCGGTATCACCATTCACTCTGAAGGTGAGCACGCTCGAGCTCGCTTCGAGTGCTTGCTCTCAATGACCCTCCTTCCCTCCTCCTCCGCGGGTCTGTATGAGCATTCACCGTGAGGCGAGTCACGATCCGATATCGGTTGAGTGCTTGTTCTCAATGACCCTCCCGCAAGGACCTGGGCAGGAGCCTGGCGGAGATGCGGCCCACGCTCTACCGCATCGAGCGCGAGTTTGGCAGCCACTGCTGCGGCGAGGGGGGCGAGTTCGAGACACTAGTCCTGGACTGCCCGCTCTTCACCCGGGCGCGCCTCGACATCATGGTCAGGCGGTTCAGGTTGACCCCAGGTTGACCCCTGGTTGTCCCCCTGTTGACCCCAGGTTGACACCAGGTTGAACCCAGTTGGGCCCCGTGTTTTACCTCAGTTTGACCCCAGGTTGACCCCGGATTGACCGCGCTTGGTTTCAGCGCTTGAATCAAAATGTGAAGAACCGCTTTCAAGTTTTGCTTTCAATTGCAACTTGCGCCGCTACATCATGGAGCCTGAGGTTGTCGTCACGTCCCCGGACCCTTTCGCGCCCTCCGGTCACTTGGTAGTGGAGCGCTATCATGTGCAGGTCAAGTCGGGGCCGGCGGCAGGGGCGGGGGCGGGGATGGTGGTGGACGTGGTGAAACCACCGCCGCCGCCGCGCCGAGGGCGGCGCGAGGAGGGAAACGCGGGGGAGAGGGCGGCGGCGGCAGCGGCGGAGGCGGAGGCGGCCGGGGTCCTTCTCGGACCCGTGGTCGTCCGGGAGACGCGCGGCAGTGTGCTGTGGACCATCAGCGCATCCGCTCCCGCCGCTCCCACCGCCGCCGCCGCTGCCGCTCCCGCCGCCGCTCCCGCCACTCCTGATGCCGCCGCCGCTTCCGCTTCCGCTTCCGCCGCCGCTGCCGCTGCCGCTGCCGCTGCTGCCGCCGCCGCCGCCACCGCTGTCGAGGCCGCTGCTGCCGCCGCTGAGGACCCAGGCGTCTCCGCCACCGCCACTGCCGCTGCTGCTGTCGCTGCCGCTACTGCCGCCGCTGCCCTCTCCCTCAACCCAGGCGTCTCTACCACCGCCGCTGCCGCCGCCGATGACCCTGGACCTGCCGCAGCCGCCGCCGCGAGCACCGAAGCCTCCCTTCACGCCGTGGAGGCCCGCCTTGCATCCGCCGGCCAGAGTTGGGCCGACGTCTCCCTGGTGCACCTGTACGTCGCGGACATGTCGCACTTCGCCGCAGTGAACGATGCGTACCGCCGAGTGGTGCCCGCGCTGCGGCCGCCGGCGCGCGCGTGCGTGCAGCTACCGCTGCCGCCTGGTGTCCCCGCCGCGCTGGACGTCACCGCCGCTGCCCCCGACTCGGCCCCCTCCGCCCCTGCCGCCGTCCCCCACGCTGCCCCGCCCCCCTCAGTGCGGAGGAGCTTGCACGTGCAAAGTCTGTCGTGCTGGGCGCCCGCGTGCATCGGCCCGTACGGCCAGGCGGTGGCGCACCTAGCAGGGGGGTCATTGAGAACAAGCACTCCACCGATGTTGAATCTCCTCCTCCTCCTCCTCCTCCTCCTCCTCCTCCTCCTCTTCCTCCTCCTCCTCCGCGGGGTGTGATTGAGAACGAGCAATCGGCCGACGTTGAACCTCCTCCTCCTCCTCCTCCTCCTCCTCTTCGGCACGTCTGTATGCGCATTCACACTGAAGCTAGACATGCTTCAATCTGCGTCGAGTGCTTGTTCTCAATGACCCTCCTGCCTGGGATTGGTGCACCTCGCTGGGTGCATTGGCATGGACCCCGCCACGCTCGACCTCGTGCTCCCGGAGGCGGGCCAGGTTGAGGCTGGGGCTGGTGGTGCCAGTGACGCCAACGTGGCTGCGGCAGCGGCGGACCGTGCGGAGGCGCGCAGGAGCTGGCGCAGCGCCGCGGCGGTGGCGCGCATCATGGGGTGTCCGCTGGCGCGCGACTTGCTCGCCGCAACGGTGTACACCTCGTCGGAGTCGGAGTGCAGCGGGGGCGACGGGGCAGGGGGGTGATTGAAAAGACAACTCTCGACCGACGTTGCATCTCCTTCTCCTCCTCCGCGCGTCAGTATGAGCAATCAGGGTGTGTATGAGCATTCACCCTGAATGTAAGTCATCCTCAATATCGGTTCGAGTGCTTGTATTCATTGACCCTGCAGCGGGGGCGGCGCGCGGCGGGCGTCGGACGAGGCGTTGGCGGAGGTGCTGGCGGGGGAGCGGTGGCAGGATGACATGGACGTGCCCGGAGGCGGGGCCGGCGGAGGCGGCGGCGGCGGTGGCGGCGGCGGCGGCGGTAACGGTAGGGACTCGGACTCCAACGGCGGGTGCGGCGGGTCGGACCCAGACGGCGGCGGTGGGCTCGGGGTGGACAGGGACGGCAGCGGGGTGGGCCCGGCGGTGGCTTGGCCGTGGACGTGGCGCCCGCTGGTCACGCACGTCACGGCGGGGCCCTATCCCTGTCCAGTCCAGTCTTGCCCCTGTCCTTTGCCTGTCCTGTTCCCTGTCCAGCTCAACTGCCAGTCGAAGTGTGTTATCCCCGAAACTTCACCTGAAATCGCTCAAAGACACCTGAAACCACCCGAAGTTCAGGCGGAGAACGAAAGATTGTAACTTTCTGAGACCCTGCGTCACGGTGCCAGGGCTGCCGAAGG
>Ga0307489_10001802_pt1 | contig 14246 bp, 18 predicted proteins | sample SB12metaG_FD_202247 | JGI IMG/M metagenome (GOLD analysis project Ga0307489, IMG submission 202247) | Sea-ice brine microbial communities from Beaufort Sea near Barrow, Alaska, United States - SB 1.2 | ecosystem: Environmental > Aquatic > Marine > Coastal | place: USA: Alaska | collected... | reverse complement strand
ATGAAGAGGCCAGCATTATTCCGTCTGACCGTACAAGCTGGCGTGGGCGACGGGCCCGGAGGATTTCATCCGGAAGCACCGTGCGGCGCTGGAGTCCCCGCAGGTCACCGCAGCGCTGCCGGCGTGGAGAGGCCTTTCAGTTATATCTCGCCGCGTCATAGGCTGCCATTGTATCAAGAAACTAGTGCCTTGTCTGTAAAGGTTCCTACCTGCAGTATTTGATCCTACCTGCAATAAGTTGGCGACCAGACTACAACGACAAGCTACTGGTCCATATGCTAGAGCCTAGTTTGTGAGGAAGTAAGTTCGAGTAAGTGACTTCTTTGGTAAATTACCAAAATACGTATTTGACTTTTGGACAATAGCCAAACGGGCCAAACACTGTGTGCAGTACGGGATACTACCCACAGTAACCACACAGACCAGGCACCAGGCACTTGGGTCCCATATGCGTTGGTTGACGTGGCGAGCTGTGACTGCTAGGCCCTGCGGCGTGGATCGATTTGACGTTTGGCGTGGCGCTAAGCGGGGCGGCGGCGGTGCGGGCGAAGAACGTGATGGTGCCGCCGCTAGATCCCACGCTACCGCGGGCTACCGGCATGGCCAAATAATGTAGTTTCTGACAAACGGATTGCACTGGATAGGGGCGTGGATGCGGCGAGTGTGCACTGATAAACCAGTGCACAACAAGCTATCAGCCGGGGATCGAGTGGCCAGGCCAAGGCGGACGCTACGGCGCGTGTGCATAGTAATACCGTTACACAACAAGCTGACAATTAGCTAGAGTGACGGGTCAGCGTGTATGCGGAGGCACCAGAATTCCGCTTTAGCGCTCCGTACAAGCTGACAGTCAGGGAACGAGTGGCCAGGCCAGGGAGAAGGCTGCGGCGAGTGTGCATAGATTTACCGATGCACTACAAGCTAACATGCAGGGAACAATTGGCCAGGACCCTGGCGAGAGGGCGCGTGCAGCTCTTCTCCGCGCCGCATCCGGCGGCCAACCGGCGCCCGGGTCAGCTGGTGGTTACGTCTCGGCCCATCACCGTCGCTTCAGCAGCCGGGGCTTTGTCTCGGGGATCATCTGTCTCTTATGTCCCACTGAGTGGCTCGGAACCCATCACGATGTGCTCGGATCCTGGTGCGCTCATCGACTCTCTGGACGCAGCGGCGGCGGCAGCGGCGGCGGCAGCGGCGGGGGCGGCGATGGATAGGGGAGCTTCCAATGAGGTGGCTTTCAATAGGGGAGCTGCCAATGGGGGAGCTTCCAATGGGGGAGCTTCCAATGGGGGAGCTTCCAATGGGGGAGCTTCCAATGGGGGAGCTTTAAGCAGCCCGGCGGCCAATGGGGGAGCTTCTAGTAGCCTGGGGTCGCGGCCAGGGGTCGGCGGGCTGGCGGTGTCAGTGGCAGTGGAGGGGGAGGTGGAAGGGGAGGGGCTGGTCGGGTTGGAGGAGGCCGGCCGATCACTACGTGCAGCGCAACGCGCAGACCTGGCTGCGCTCGGCCGGCTCTTCGCTGTGGTGTACTCGAAGCAACCAGCGCTCGCGGACGCCCCTCCGGCAGGGCGTCACACTGGCTCCCTTTCAGTCCACCTCCCTGTCTGCCCACAGTATGCCGGTGTTCCCGTCACCCGTACACACTCGCTGTATCCCCCTTCATTGTTTCACACCTGTTCCCTTTTAAGCTCTGCTTGCCCCGATTGCCCCCTCCAACGAGTGACAGCTCTCTTGATGTAATACCTCCAAGATGTAATGCCACCTCAGACTCTGGCTACTGGGAGTCGTGGCTGCCGCCGCAGCCGCGCTGCCCTTGGTAATTCGCTCAGTGGTACTGAATCTGACGGGCCTCAACAGTGGCGGAGACGGCTGGAACTGGGGTGCGGGTGCACAATGTGGGCAGACAGCGGGGCCTCCGCCGACTGCTGCGGCGGTGAGAGACTCGGGGCTGTTTCCAACGCATGTGAGGATAGCGGCGGCGGCGCTGGCGGCGTTCAGAGCTGTGCCCGCGGGGCTGGAGCGGGTGGAGGCGGCTGCTGCAGCGCTAGGTCGGTCGACACTGGGCGGTGACTTGCACGCGGGTCCAGGTGTGGAGATAACGGCGCTGCTCGCGCCCGCGGCGGCCCACGCACTGTGCACCGCCGTATACGCCGCCGTAGCCTCCACAGTTGCCACCGCCTCCGATGTCGCCGTCGCCATCACTGCCGCCACCGATGCCACCGCTGCCGACTCCGCCACTGTCACTGTCACCGACGCCGTTGACACATCCGCCGCGGCCACCGCCACCGATGGCAGCGACTACAGCGATGCAGCCACCGCTGGTGCGGCGGGTGAAGAGGTTGGGGCAGAGGCGGAGGTGGAGGCGGAGAAGGCGGCGACGGTGGCAGCAGCGACGGTGAATGAGGCGGCGTTGCCGGCGGATGTGGTGGCGGTCGACCCCAGTGGGGAGCGACTCGCCGCCGCCGCAGCCGCCATCTTTACGCGCATCGCACGGACAGCGCCGCGCGACATCGCCGCCACATTCCTCATCCCCGCGCTGAAAAATCTTCTCGTCATCGGCGTCAACGACTCTACGGGTATCGACGACACAGATTATCCCTCAATCCTGTGCGACGCCGTGCGGTGCGAGATCCTGTCTCCACCAGTGCTCAGCTCAATTCGTCTCTCTCTGGGCGCGGCCGGCTACCGCTGCAACGTTCTACCGCTTGTAATGCTGTGCCTACAGCGCTCGGCGCCGCACTCCACCGCCGCTGCCGCTGCCACCGCGCTCGCCGCCGCCGCCACTGTAGGGCAATGCAGGTTAACACTTTCAAATTCATGTTGAAAGCGCCTATGGTTTCAGTAGCTGAAACTGTAGAATGATGAACTGCTTTCAACTGCTACTTTCAAATTTAACTTGCGCCGCTACACCACGGAGACCGGCGCGTTAAGCGCGACGCTTCGCGGCACCGTGCGGCCCCTGCTGCGCTCTCTCGGCGAGGGGCCGCATGTCGTTCACGCTTTGGCGATGACTGCGGCAGCGCTCGGGACGCCAGCCACTGTGCGGCACATTTCGCCTGCGCTGGAAGCGATTTTGGGATCGGGTGGGGATCACCTTCCGACCGTTGTCGAGGCGGCCACCGTTGCAGCGGCTGCTGCTGCTGCAGCGGCCGAAGCTACTGCCCTGGGTTTGGTGAGTGGCAGTGGGGGTGCTAGGGACGTAGGTAGTGGTCGTGGGGGTAGTGGCAGCGGTTTTAGTAGTGGTGGGCTTAGTGGTGAGAGTGGTGGCGGCGGTAGTGCTGGAGTCAGTGGTGGCGGTGGCGGCGGCGGAGGCAGCGGTGGTGGTGGTGGCAGTTGTGGCGATTTGAGTGCAGCGGTGATTTCCACGGCGGAGACAACGGCCGTGAAAGACGGGTGGGCGATGTCTTCACTGTCAGTGCTGCCGCTATCAACCCCGCCCCCGCCCATCCCCGGCTCCCACCGCACGGTCGGAGCTCTGGCAGCGCTGGGTGCGATCGTTGGGACGCTACCCCCGGCAGGGCCTTGCAGATATTGCTCACCACATCATAGGATGCCATATCACTCAACAGACGAACGTTTGAGCGGTGAATGAATACTGCACTGGATCTATCAGTAAAAGGTCAGCTCGCACTAGTGCCAGTGCAGTCTCGATAACTTGAATGATTGGTGACTCCACTGGTGTGACTTCGGGTTCGAAGTGCGTGTCGAGCAAGTGGCGATGGATATCTGCCTGGCCCTAACCCACGAAATCGTTCTCTGAGCGCCTGTTTCCGGCGCCGCCGCATCCGCCGGGCCCGCTCCTCTCGTTGCTGCTGCTCCCCATGCCGTCACTTCCGATCCTGCTGGGCGCCGCCACCGCCGTGCTCTCCGCCGCCGCCCGCGCCGGGTAGGGCGGAGCAGGTTGACCCCTGGTCGACCCCGGGTTGACAGCGCTTGGTTCCAACGCTACCCTGCCAGAATGGCATTTGCAGCCGTTTTCTCATCCGTACACACTCCCAAAATGTCCTCCCAAATCACGTCCGCTGAATTCGCCATGCCACTGCAGGCACTCCCTGACGCTGAAATACTATTACTGCTTACGAACGTTGCTTTCATTTTCAAGTTGCGCCGCTACAGCTGGGCCCACCGCCACCGCCGCCGCCGCCGTCCCCCGTCTGGCTCCGCTCTTCTCCGTCGCCGCCACCGCGCCGCCACCAGCAGGTGGAAGCGGTGGCATCGACGATCCCCCCGCTGCCCTCGCCGTCGTGAGGAAGGGCTTGGTGAATGTCAACCATCGCAGTGGGCTTTTCGCACCATCGTTGGGCGTTCTTTGCTCCTTCTTCGGACGGCGCTTTATATCATCGTAGGAATGGGCACTTCGCAGCCTCGAAGTGGGCAGTTTGCATATAAGAGGGGATTGGAAGACAGGGGGTTGTTACTTGAAGCGACCCTACTCCGAGAAAACTATATCCGGGCCTCGGAGACATCCTTGGCCTGTCAGCCTTGCGCGAGTTGGTGCCCGAGTGGTCTGCCCTGGAGGCACGGCTCGCGGCGTGCTACGGCTGGACACCTTCCAAACAGGCACTCGAGCTACATACCGTCAGCAACGTCGGCGGCGCGAGTGCAAGCCACGGCGGTGGCGGCAACGGCCGGGCCCTTGCATGAGTGTCGTTGCAGTATTTATTATAGGGGTTCAAGTGTGATAACTCCAGTACAGTACTATCAGGGACGAGCGGCTTAAAGTGAAGCTGGAAACGGTAATCATGTCAGGCCCTGTGGGGCGGCGGCGCTAGCCCCAGCAAGGGAAAGGGCTTGGGCACCATCATCAGCAGTAAACTTCGCAGTAGCATGGCATCCATGAAATCTGTCAGCGCCGTGGGCGGCCAAATCACCGAAGCCTCCGCCGCCGCTAATACAGTTCTGTTGAACCAGATGTCTTCCGGCTGGCACGGTCTGGGTCTGCCCATTGATACCGCTGGAGTGAAGCATGCAGCAACAGTTGCCGGCATGCCAAGCCTGGCTGGGACAATCGCGCGAACGACGGATCTAGTCAGGGACAGCGTGAGTAAGCGGTGGGCTGGGAGGTCGTCAAGCTCCCCAAAGGCGGCGGTGGCGCGCAAGAGATCATATGGCGGTGGCGGCAGCGAGGGAATCGTGAGCAGTTTCACTGACGTGGGTGCCCGGGGCGACGGGTCATACAACCCTGGAGAGCCGTGGCAGGGGGGTTAATGTGAATGAACATAACGACTCGAACCCAGATAAGCGTACGACATGCTTTAGGGATGAATCATGCTCATACATACCTGCGTACTCGGTTCGTGTATTTGACGTCGATCGTGTCGCTGTGCTCAATGCCCCTCCTGCCAGGGCATGGCTGCCATACTCCGTCGCCGCGGCGGATGCATCCGGCGGAGGGCGGGGCGGGGGCACGGGTGGGGTAGGCATGGTGTTTTCAGCCGAGGACGATGAGTCGTGGGCACTGAGCCTGGAGGTCCTGGCGTCGTGGTAAGGCGGCGCAGATCGAAACCAAGAAATCCGTGTTGAAAGTGACTGGAACTAGACTGTAAGCGCTTGAAACTATGATACGATAAACTGCTTTTCAGTTTTGCTTTCAAATTGGACTTGCGGCGCTACGTCGTGGCGCGCGCACCCCCGCGCGCTGAAGCTGGTGAGCGTGTCGGACGACGAGGGGTGGTTCCTCACCGTGGGCGGGAATGGCAGCGGCTCCTCGGAGGGCAACGGGACGGTGCGGGTGTGGTCGGCGGGTGGTCCCTCGACGGCGGGGTTCGGCCATGGTAGGGCGGTTGGTGCAGGTTGTACCGATGTAACCTGTGTTGAAAGCGCCTTGAAATCTGCTCTTGAAGTTAAGATATGACGAATCAGTTTCAAACTTCGCGTCAAATTCGCCGCTACAGCAAGGCGCACGGCGTAACGGAGGTGCGGTGGCGGCGCACGACACGCACATTGCCGCCCCATCGTGCGCCGCCTTCCTGCCGCCGAGCCCTGGTAGGCCAGTACAGGTTTAGGGTTTAAGGTTGAGGGTTTATAAACCCTCAACCCTGGACAGTATCAAAGCCCATGTTACGGTGTCAGCGCCTCAAACTCTAATTTGATGAAGTACTTTCAATGTTTGCTTTCAACTTCAACTTGCTCCGCCGCTACACCCAGGGCACTGCGGCGTGGCGCGCGTCGCGTCGTGCGACTCCGCTGGGCACCTGCACATCTGGCGTGCGGACACCGGCGAGACGCTGGCGCAACTGCGCGAGCCCTCCGCTGCATCGTCCGCGTCGGCGGCGGTTTCGGCGATGTTGTTTCCCGCTCCAGCTGCAGCCCCCGCCGCCACCTCCGCTGCCGCCGCCTCCGCCGCCGCCGCCGCTTCCACCGCCGCCACCGCCACCGCCGCATATTCCAGTGCCGCCGCTGCCACCGCTGCTGCCGCTGCCGCCCCTCCCCTGTCCGTTTCACGCAACGGTAGCGGACACCTCGGAGACGCCGGCACGGTAGGGTGGTGCAGATTGACCCTACGAGACCCAAATTGAAACACCGTCTGGAACTAAGCGCTGGAATCAACGTGTGATGTATGGGTTTCAACTTCTGCTTTCAAAATAATATTGCGCCGCTACAGCACGGGCGCGGATGTGGGTCGTGTGGCGGGCGCTGGCGGGATACCACCAACGATTGTGGTGAATGACAACCACTACGCCGGAGATACTCTGATCGCTGGAGGGCCAGTATCCCCCATCACCGCCGCAGCAAGGCCGGACAGATGATGCCTGCCACGTCATACTCCACATTGCAGACCCCCATTTCTTGAGTCAGACAGAGTGAGAAAGCGAGGCAGACGCGTCAGCGTGTATGTTGAGGCACCAGGCTTCTGCCTTGGCGCCCGTGTCTTGAATTGTATTGTTATGCATGAGGTTGCAAGCATTAAGTGTCAGGCCCTACGCCGTGGCCGCCGCGCACAACGGGCCTGGCATCGCCGGCCGCATCCTCGACGACGGTTTCGGGCTCGGAGTCAACGGGGACGGCGAGGTTGCAGTGCACACAGGGTACACGTGCATCGCCCCGGTCCCGGCCTTGTCAGGCGGAGGCGGTGGATTGCTGGCTCTCGGCACCGCAGATGGCCGGCTTCGTTTCGCCGATGTCGGAGAGGAGAAGTTGCTGGGGTCGTGGAGGTGAGGCTGGGCAAATCATGCCTGCCGCGCTGTTCGCCTCATTTCAGGCCCTCTCTTTTCCGTAGAGACCGTGACTGTTTCATCATGGTGTACTCGTGCGCATTCACGGGGGCCAGGGCGACAGCCTGGTGCCTCCTTATACACGCGGAGGCGCCTTTTTTCACCGCTATCTATGCCTACTCGCACGATTCGCCGTTGAAATTTGTCGGTTGATCAGTACGGCCCTACATGGAGGTGCACACCGGTTTCGGGCGAGGCGGCCGGGGCGGTGCGGACCGTGTGCTTTCCAGGGAACGGGGGTGGGAGCGACGGCTGGTTATGCGCCGGGATGGGACACGGGCACGTCAGTCTCCTGGATCGCCGCGGAGGGCGACTCGTGGCTGGGTTCCCCGCGCACGACGGCGCCGTCACCGCCGCCGCCGTCTGTGGCAGTGATGGCAACGGCGGCGGCGGTAGGGCCTGGCAGAAAATACCGAATACATCACAGGGTCCGTGTCATTCTAACAAAAGAAACGGGGGTTTGCTAATGAGCGCAATAGTGAAATAATGTCTTGAACAATAGGCTGAATGGGTATATTGCCTGGGTGAAATGCCCATGCAGAGTTGCGGACAAAGCGTCAGCGCTCCTCGCGGGAAAGCGGGCGCCAGGTTGAATGCACTTACAGAGTTGCGGACAAAGTCAGCGCTCGGCGCGGGAAGCGATATAACGTGTTCGGCCTATTTATGCCTGGCCCTGTGCGGAGGCACGGGGTATCAACTCGCCACCGCGTCTGCAGACCGCACCATGGCGCTGTGGGATGTTCGAAAGTTGACGTCGTCTACCGGGGGCGGGTACCGCGGCGCGCTGCTGGCCTCCTTCGGGCACGGCTTTACCCATGACATTTCTCTCTGCTTCATACCAAACCAAACGATGGAAGATGCATGGTAACATTTCCTTCCTGCCGGCGAAAACTAAGTCCTGTTCGCGACTCTTTGCGCTGAGGTGCTTGTTCTTGGAACCGCATGAATCGTCCCATTTATTGCCTCAGCTTATTTATTACTCAGTTAAGCTTGAAATGTACTGAGGTGAGGCCCTGTCTTCAGGGGGCACAAGGACCCCGTGGGGTCTCTGGCGCTGCACCGGGGCGATGCCTTCACTGTCGCGGGGGTAGGAGCCAGTGCGTGTATGCCCTGGGTGTATTGGCCAAAATGACCTCTATCCTGAACCGACTCTTACTCGCGCGAAAATGCCCAAAATAGGTTGGGGCACAGTAGCCGGCGTTGGAATCGAGTCGGGATGGCTTGACACCTCATCCACTAAATGTCCGATACAAATTCATCGCGTACAATGGCGTGCTGGACGAGATGAGCAGTACATGCTAACTTGGCCGTACGCTTCGGGCCGACTTGGGGTGTTCCCATTGGCTCAGAGACACAAAAGCGGGGAGTGGGGTGGGGAGGGCTGGAAACGCGGCCGGCAGGTGCCCATCACCCCGCTGCGGCTGCGGACGCGCGCGGGCGCCAAGGTAGGGCGGTGCAGGTTGACCCCGCTAGGATTCAGCTCCTGAAGAGAGAGAGTGAGATGCGTCCGCGTGTATAACGAGGCACTAGGCTTTCGCCCTGGCCCCCGTCTCGGCGCTTGAATGTGAAGCATGGTGATTCGCTTTCATGTTTTGCTTTCAATGTCAACGTGCGGCGCTGCGTCAAGGAAAAGGCGCACATGACCGGCATCGCCGTGCTGCCGCAGAGCCGCCTCTTCCTGGTCACCACTGAAGACGGTACCGTCAAGATCTGCCACTAGACCATCATAGTGTACCGGTACAAATTGACCGTCATCGCCGTGCTGCCGCAGAGCCGCCTCTTCTTCGTCACCACTGAGGAGGGCACCGTCAAGATGTGCCACTAGCTGTACGTTACTGCAATTCGCGTCCAGTCACGCGTCACTGCCCCCGTTACGTCATCCATGGATGCTGCCGCCACCGCCGCCTCATCCTTATCCCACGCCTCCGCCGCCTATGCCGGCTCCGCTGGCGCCGCTTCTTCATCACCCGCCGCCGCTGCCGCCGCCGCCACGCCAAAGAGAAGGCGCACATGACCTCCATCGCCGTGTTGCCGCAGAGCCGCCTCTTCCTGGTTACCACTGAGGACGGCACCGTCAAGATTTGTCACTAGCAGTACGTTGCTGCAATCCGCGTCCACTCACGCGTCACTGCCCCCGCTACGTCCTCCATCGATGCGCTGACCCCGTCGCTTCATCCTCATCCACCGTGTCCGCCACGTATGCCGCCGCTTCTTCATCATCCGCCGCCACTGCCGCCACCGCTACGCCAAGGAGAAGGAGCACATGACCGGCATCGCCGTGCTGCCGCAGAGCCGCCTATTCCTCGTAACCACCGAGGACGGCACCGTCAAGATCTGTCACTAGCGTGTGCACGCTTTACATCAAGCAATAGTCATAGAGAGGAGAGAGACGCTTCGGCGTGTATGGGCGCCAGGCTTTCGCCCTGGCCCCCGTAACTTATCCTCTTCCATGTACTTTACCCGTAGTCATATTCCTTCTCATTTGTGCACATGCATACATTGACCTCCTCCTCATAGAGTGCATACTCACGTGCATCGAGTCGATAGGCACTCACAGGATGGGTCCGGCGTTGAGATTTAGACGTGTATCGACTATTAAAGATGATGATCTCATCTTCTTGCACATTGCTTTATTCATAGCGCTAGCAGGCTCAACTTATGACTCTTCTTCTAGAAACAATGTGATCGAACCTCTCACATCAATCGACGCGCCGCTCGCTCACCACTGCATTCGGAGCCCTAGATAGCGTCAGAATGTTTGCTCATACAGCACTGCACACATTGGCGACCTGCTCAACACTCCACCCCACAAGTATCCCTGATCCTTGAAATCAAAAGTCTGGACATCGTCATCTTGCGTTTTTTGCCGCCATTTATTGAACATTTTTGTCTCGAGGATCGATGATCTCACCCACACGTTTCGTACGTATGAGTAGCTTGTGTTGATGACGCCCCGTTGAAGCGGCATATCCTGCCACGCGAGCACGCAGCCGCCGCCACCACACCGATCGTGCGTCGAGAGATGCCGCGCACGAAGAACGTCCCGCGGAGAAGCGAGGGCGACGTCCTGAACGAGCAGCCGTGCGCTGCCGCCGCCGCCCTCGTAGCCGCGTCCGTGCCTGTGCCAGCGCCTCAAGCCAACGCCCCTCCACTGGGATCTGGGGCTTCTGGGTCGCCCGGGGTAACCGTAAAACTAGAGGAGGAGGAGAAGGAGGAGGAGGGAGGGCCGCAGCAAGACAGGACGGCGCCCGGGCCTACTCGGGTGCCTGCGTTCGGGCCGCGCGCCGCATTCGCCGCCGCGCCCGCGCCCGCGCCTGAACACGAAGTCCCTGCTGCGGGGGGGGCCGGGGGCTCTGGGGTAACCCTAGTCAAAGAGGAGGAGGAGACACTGGCGCAGCAGCGAGACCGGCTGGCGCTGGCGCTGGCGCACGGGCCCGTTCGGGTCGACTCGCACATCAAGGTCGAGGACAGCACGAGCGGGGAAGACACGGACGGGGACGGGGACGGGGAGGAGAAGGAGGGAACGGGCAGGGGTGGGAGCGACGGGGAGGGAGAAGAGGGACTCAGCGGGGAGGGGGCCCTGGTGGTGCTCGCCGTGGAAGCGCACGTCCCGGGGGACGGCGGGGGGGGCGGTGGGTCTTCTCGACGGGGCACCCCTGCGGATCGGGCGGCTCGGGCGAACCGGGGGCGAGGCGACGTCACAGCCGACGCGCCCGCACCGAAGCGTCGTACTCAAGGTGCGCAGGTCGGACAATCTGGGCGCCACGGCGTGACCGAACTCAACGGCAAGCGCACCAAGAAGGACGCACCGTGGCTTAAATGGCGCACGCAGCTGTACCTGTCTGACAGCGAGCACCTCGAACTCGGCATTTTTCCAAACGTGGACGACGCAGCCCGGGCTTACGATGCAGAGGTTCGGCGGCGCGGGTGGGCGCACGCGAGGCCACTCAACTTTCCGCAGCCGGATGAGCTGGCGGCATACCCGCATGCCGGGGAGCGCTGCGACGAGCGAGGTCTGCCCCTCTCACTGGCACCGGACCCGCCTGCCGCCGACCGGGGGACCAGCGCCACGCAAGACGCCACGGGTCATCGGCCTCCAATGCTCAGTGCTCAAAAGCGTGGCAAGAGTGGGTTCTTCGGCGTGGCGAAACGTTCTACCACCAAGGCAGCACTACCTTGGCAGGCAATCATGCACGTGAACGGCACTAACAACAAATACATTATCGGCAACTTCGCCGCCAAGGAGCCTGCCACCCGGTCGTACGACGCGGAGATCCGCCGGCGCGGGTGGACGCTCATAAAGCGGCTCAACTTCCCGGACCCGGCGGACGACACCGCGTTGCCGCCCTCCTCCGCCGCCGCCGCCGGGGCGCCCGGCCCCGAGTGAGAGTCGCGGTCAGTGAACACAACGCGGACGAACGCCTTCACGGGCGGGTGTCGCATCCAGGAGGAAGAGGAGAAGAAGGGGGCACCCACAAGTACACAAACTCATCACAGTGGAAGAACACGAGTTAGCATGACACATGCGTCGCATCTTGTAAATAGACCGTACCTCATACAACACGAATTGAAACACACCCGCTACTTGTTGTCCAATACTACCGCATTGAAATAAATACACATGGACCTTCTGCTCCGCAAGTGTGCATACCAAGGTTCATCGAGGGCCGAGGCGCTCACGTGTCGAGCATTTAGCCAAACAACTGGTCTAGCGTTGAGACTCAGACCAGTGTTGATGACGGAAACAAATGATCGCATCACAATGCACATTGCTTCAGCACTACCAGGCTCGAATGATAACGTTCATCATGCATATGACGACGCGGCTACTTCTTGTGCTAGTATTCTTCAAACCGCGCGGGCTGTTGGTGTGGCTGAAAGTGTGAGGCGGCACACCATTGCTTGGGCGAGGCATTATTCAAACACCATAACGGTCGGGTGGACACACACCGGCGTCGGAAGGACACGCCGCAATAGAGAGGGTAGGGCAGCCGTGGCGGGAGCCGCTCACACGCCGCACCGACGGGCGCTGCTTGCGCCCCGACCCCACCCCGCCCCAACTGCCACCTCCCTCGACGGCACGACGCAAGTCTCTGATCGTCATACGACAGGCACCAACGCCGTCGGGGTCGCTGGGTTCGGTCGTCCGGGCAACTTCGTGACAGAGAAAACAAGGAGCGAGGGCAAACCCTTCCAGTCTCCTGCTGCGGCACTCATACTGCGCGAAGCCATCAACCCCCAAACCCCCCTCCCCCCTGCTCGTGAGCCCGCCCCCGCATCCGCCCCCGGCCTCGGCCTCGCTCCCGCCACCGCCCCCGCCGCCGCCCACGCCGCCGCCTATAGGATAGAGTCGCTTGACGAGAGGCCTACGGAGGCCCAGGACGGCACTGTATAAGATGGATATCGTCATCTGGGTGCAAGGGTTCGATAGCTTGGAGGAAGCCTGGTGCGACCTCGGCGCCCGCTGCTACAGCGGCCGGGGCGTGGAGCGGGACCTCGCGGCGGCGGCGCAGCTCTACCGCAGGGCGGCCGAGCGAGGCAGGGATGTGCAGGTCGACCCTCGGTCAGACCCGCGCGGGGTGACCACCGGGTTAACCGCGCTTGGTGCCAGCGCTTTGAAGCTAACCAGATTTGAAATGCCGTCGAGTTGCACTTCCAATTTCAACTTGCGCCGCTACGGCGAGGCCATGCGGAGAGCCAGGAGTGGCTCGGCAACAACTATTTCAATGGTGAGGGAGTGGAACGGAACCACCTGCTGGTTCTGGGGTCTGTCATTATCACTCGCCACGTCATGTGCCGTATTCGTTACCTTGTTCACCCACGGGGGCTAGATAGGGCGAAAGCCTGGTGCCTCCTCATACACGCGGAAGCGTCTCTCCCTCAACATATATCTTACACCCTTGTTCATCGAATGCATTGGCATGTAAAGACGTGGCGTGCAACATCTGCCGGCCCCTGTCTAGCGGCGGAGTGGACCCGCAGGGCAGCCGAGCAGGGGCCCGCGCCCGCTCAAGCCGGCATGGGCATGTCCTACGAGTTTGGCCAGGGGGTGCAGCACAGTCTGGACCAGGCCGAGGTAGAGCGGTGCAGGTCGACAACATCACAACCCGTGTTGAGTGAGGCTATGGATTCAGCGCTGAAATTACAGTATATCATACCACAAACTGCTTACAACGTTTGCTTTCAGTTTCAACTTGCGCCGCTACACCGAGGCGTGGTATCGCCGGTCTGCTGCCCAAGGTAGGGCGGTCAATGTTTAGAGAGAGATCGAGAGAGACGCTTCCTCGTGTATGAGCAGGCACCAGGCTTTCGCCTTGCCCCCCGCGACAGTGAGAGAAACGCTTCCGCGTGCATACGGAGGCACCACGCTACCGCCCTGCCCCCCGTGGCGATGCAGGTAGACCTCGGGTCTACCGTGCTTCGTTTATGAAGCCGCCGATGTATGTTTATTGAAGTATTTTAATTAACGTCAATAGTTGGAATATATATCCCGATTGTCCGACCGACCGTTGTGACCGAAGTGCGGACGCGTCGCCCCAGAAGCGTCGTGTAAGGCCGCCGGGCGCATATTGTATGTTTATTGACATCATTATTCATAGGGGTATTGCCTGTCTGCTATCAAATACTTCCCTAAGGTGGAAAAATAAGCCTCAGCCCACGATCTTGCTCTTGCCGCGCGGGCAGACCACATCGAGCATCGACTTCGTCGCCACGAAGCGGAGCTCCTGCTGCTCGTAGTAGGGGCTTACACTCGTTCAAAAGGACAATAGTTAAGTAGGGTCATACGGTGGACAGACATTGAAATGGATATGCCCCTGCCTTGATTTCGGGGTCCACCTCGCTGCCGTCCTCCTTGCTGGGGGGGCAGTGGGCCTTGTAGAAGTGCTTCCGGGAGTAGTGTCTTCAAATATAATTTCTGATTGGATATATTCGGGGGTCAGAGAGTAGTCATAGCATAGATTTTTGCAGGATTACAGATGGACTACCTACGTCCAACGCGTTCCAGTTGACGCCGGTGCGGCCGTCTTTCCCGCCGTA
>Ga0307489_10001800_pt1 | contig 14250 bp, 23 predicted proteins | sample SB12metaG_FD_202247 | JGI IMG/M metagenome (GOLD analysis project Ga0307489, IMG submission 202247) | Sea-ice brine microbial communities from Beaufort Sea near Barrow, Alaska, United States - SB 1.2 | ecosystem: Environmental > Aquatic > Marine > Coastal | place: USA: Alaska | collected... | reverse complement strand
AGGAGGAGGAGGAGGAGGAGGAGGTGGAGGAGGAGAAAGAGGAGGAGAAGGAGGAGGAGGAGGGGGAGGAGGAGGAGGAGGAGGAGGAGGACAAAGAGGACGAGGAGGAGGACGAGGAAGATGAGGGATGTGAAGGCGAAAGTGGATGCACACCGGTACACATTGAGCGAGCAGTGAGAGCCCCACCGCTGATTGACAGCGGCCTTGGCCTCACGAAGGGACGACATGTCCCGGTCCAGCGCCGCGCGGCGCTCGTCCAACATGGCGCGAACATGCGACGGGCACTCCGCGTACGCCGCCGTCAGCTCCCGCTGCGCGCGACGCACCACCGCTTTCTGTGACGACACGTGCCGCACCGCCGCCGCCGCCAGCGCCTCCTCCGCCTCCAGGAGCGCTCGTACCTTCTCGGCGGCGGCAGCGGTGGCGGCGGCGGTAGCGGCGGTGTTAGCAGCGGCGGCGCGGGCGCCCGTCTTGTTGCCGCTATTACCGGTGTTGCCTTGGCTGGCGGTGGCGGCGTGGCGGCGGCTGGTTACCTCGGCGCCGGCGTCGTGTTTGTCGTCGGCGTCGGCGGCGGCGGCGGCGGCGGGGGCGGCAGGGGGGGATGCTGCTGCTGTGGCGGCGATGACGCGTGTGGATGTCACGGCGCTCCCGTCGCCGTTCTCCTCCGCGGCAAAGCGAGTCGCGCGGGCCGCGGCGCGCATGTCGCCCTTGATGTAGCGGCGCAAGTTGCATTTGAAAGCAAATTTTGAAGCCGGTTCATCATGTTGTGGCCCCAAGCGCTGAAACCATAGGCGCTTTCAACGCAAGTTTCGGCGCTTTCGACGCAAGTTTCGATACTAGCAATCTGCACCACCCCACCTTGATATGCCGCCGCGACCGTGGGCCGCTTCCGCCGCCGCCGCCGCCACCTCCCCCACCGCTGCCGCCGCCGCTGCCACCGCCGAGGCTGCTGCTCCCGCTTCCGAACGACGACCCCACGGACCCGCCCCCGCACCCATCCGGGCTCGGGCCCGGCGGCGGCACCGGAATCAGCCTTCCACCCCCAGCTGCCCCGCTACCGCCCCCACCGCCGCGCGTGCCACTGCCGTCACGTGGCGTCAGCGCCTCGCCACCTACAGAGCAGAAGGTGGCTTCCATAAGGCTGGGCGCCTCCAGGCAGGGGCTTACTGTCGTCCACTTTTCAGCTCAATTTGAGCCGTTTCTGACACAAAATACACCCTATCTACCCCTTACAACCCCTTAATACTACCTACGCACGCCTCAAACAACCCCTAAATGCACCCCCTTTCCCACAGAAAGCGCTTGAGTTGAGCCGAACAGTGAACGAGTGTAAGCCCCTGCCTCCAGGTCGTGGCCAATGTGGGTGTAGGAGGACGGGCTCGCAGCCTGCTCCACCAAGTGCTGCAGCGTCAGCCCGAGTTGGCGCTCGCGCGTGTTGGTGGTGTTGCCCGTCGAGCAGGGGCGTACACTCGTCCACCTGTCAGCTCAACGTAAGCGCTTTTGGTGGGACAAGGGGTATTTAGGGGGTGTTGAGGGATTGTTTGAGGCAGGGGTGGAGGGGGTGTTTAGGCGATTAGGGGATGTGTTGAGTGTCAGAAACGGCTCAGATCGAGCTGAGATGTGGACGAGTGTAAGCCCCTGCCGTCGAGCCTGTCGTGCCAGTGGTATTGCCGCTGTTGAGACCTTTGTGATTGTCACCGGTGTGGTTGTCACCGTTGTGGTGGGCGTCACGGCTGTGTGTGTTGCGGGCTTCACTGGGGGGGTGGGCGGTGTGACCGTCGTGGGCGTTGAGGTTGAGGTGCATCTTCTCGTGCTGTTGCCCCGTCCCAGACCTCCCTTGCCCGTGTCCCCCGTGCCCCCTGCCTCCCCGGCCTTCCCCATGACCGAGGGAATACAGGGTCTCCTCTGCCGCCACGAGGTCAGCCTGCAGGGCCGCGACCCGCTTGTCGCGCTCCGCCGCCTCCACCCGCGTGCGCTCCTGCCAGGCGAGGTGAAAATCGAGGTTGATAGGACGTTAGCGCGTGTCAAGTTGTAGTTGGCGGCACATTGAGAGCAACGCATTGAAGGATGTCAGTGGTTTAAGGTTCAAGTTGATAGCGAGTTGAGAGAACTTCAGAGCAAGTTGATAGGACATTAGAGCCGGTCGAGAGCAGGTTGAACGGATTGCAGGTTCAAGAGGGTGGGTCGATGTACCTCCTGCAGCTGCTGCTCGAGCCGCCCGATCCGCTGTCGCGACTCCGCGGCGGCGCCCGCCTCCTCTCGCGTGATCTCCGCGCGGATGGACGCGGCGGCGGCGGCGGCGGTGGCGATCCGCCCGGTGGTCTCGGCGGAGGCGCTCTCTGCACGCTCTAAAAGCTGTCGCACGGAACCCTCGAGGGCGGCTCGTTCCGTGTTCCACGCGGTGGCGGCCGCCTCCTGGCGCGCCATGCCGCGCTCGAACGCGGCCATGAGTGTCGCGGTGGCGCGCGCGACTTCGACGGCGATAGCGCCGGATCCGACGGGGTCTGCAGCGGCGGCGGCAGCGGCGGGCGGCGCGACATAGGTGCCCTCGGCGGCAGCGTTGGCGGTGGCGGCAGCGGCGGCGGTGAGGCGCTGCACCTCAGCCCGCAGCGCATCCGTGCTCAGCCGCCGCGCCGCCGCCTCCTCCCCCGCCGCGCCCACTTCCGCTCGCAGCGCCTGCGTACTCAACCGCCTCGCCGCCGCCCAGGGGCTTACACTCGTCCACTTTTCAGCTCAACGTAAGCGCTTTACATGGGATAGGGGTTGCGTTTCGGGGTTCTTTAGATGGTGAATAGGGGGTGTTAGGGGGTATTAGGGGGCATTTGAGGGTTGTCTTTGTGTTAGAAGCGGCTCAGGTTGAGCTGAGAAGCGGACGAGTGTAAGCCCCTGCCGCCGCCTCCTTCACGGCGGCCTCGGCCTGGGCTTCGGAGTCGGCGGTGCGCTGCCGCAGCGCTACCTCCGCCTCGTACTTCGACTTGTACGCGCCGCCCAGCGCCTCCTCCGTGTCGCGCCGCGCCGCCGCCGCCGCCACCTGCGCTACCGCCGCGTCGGCCTTCGCGGCGCGCGATTCGTAGCGGCGCGAGTTGAGATTGAAAGCAAAGCTTGAAAGCGGTTCAGCACAGTTTAGCTTCAAGCGCTGAGACCAGGCGCTTCAACGCTTACAACACGGGGTTCAACTGGTTTCAACCCGCACCACCGTACCGAGTCGCACTCCGCGGTGTCCGCCCTCTCCTTCTCTACCGCCCGCGCCGCTTCAGATTCCTCGTAGCGCTGCCGGGCCCTCTCGGCGGCGGCGGCGTGTTCTTCCGCTGCGGCGGCGACGGCGGCGGCGCGAGCGGCTTCCACCGCCGCCGCCGTGGCCGCGGCCGCTTCCACCCGTAGCGCCCGGCTCTCGCCCTCCAGGCGCGTGGCATCGGCTAATGCTGCCGCTAGCTCCTTCCGGAGGCCGGTCTCGGCGGCGGCGGCGCGGCTCACTCCCGCCTTGCCCACCTCCACCCAGGGGCTTACACTCGCTCACGTCAGAGCTCACCTTGAGGACCTTCGGGACACATCGCTCACGTTAGAGCCCAACTATAGCACCTTCGGGACACATCCACGGGTCAGTTTGGGTTATATGGGGGACAAAGTAACCTTAAGTTGAGCGGAACTGGGCGATGTGAGCTCAATTTGAGCGGAAATGGGAAAGAGTGTAAGCCCCTGCCTCGACCTCCGCCCTCACGCGCGCCTCCAGGTCTTCGCATCGGCGGTCGGCGGCGGCGGCCTTGGCCTCCGCTTCCGCCGCCTTCACTTCGGCCACGCGCGCCGAGTCTTCCGCCACACGCACTGTTCCCCGTCCGGTGTCCTCAGCCTCACGTGCCGCCGCGGTGGCATCATCCGCGTGCTTCTGCACCGTTGACAGCCGCTGCCGGAGGTCGCCGGCCTCAGCGGCGGCGGCAGCATGTGATGCGGCTTCCTTGTGCGCGGCGGCGGCATCAGAGCGCAGCGTACTTACGGACAGCTGAAGCTCCTCCAGCCGTCCGCGCAACGACGCCGCGTCCTGTGCTTAGGGACAAGCAGAGATGCTAGCCACCTCATGTGATGCCAAATAACTCGGAAGACGAGTGTCTAACATGTTCAGCATGACGTGGCATGTCTTATCTGACACGCCCCTGCCTCCGCTGCCGCACGTTCCGCCGCCACTGCCGCCGCCGCCGTGCTCTCCGCTGCCGCGGTCTTGCTCGCCGCCGCCGCGGCCGCGGCATCGTCGGAGCCCCCCCCCGTGGACACCGCCGCCACCGCCGCGGCGAGCGAGCGGTTCTCCCCTTGCGCCGCCGCCAGCAGCGTCTGCGCCTCAGTCAGTGCCGCGTCCTAGGGCCAGGCAGATAATGCTCGCCATGTCATGTGATGCCGTTTAACTCAAGAACCGCGGGCAATCGATGTGGAGGATGACATGGCGGGCAATATCTGCCAGGCCTTACCGCGTCCACTCTGTCCTTGGCCTCCCCCAGCGCCTCCGCCGCCGCCTCCGCCGCGTTGCGCGCCTCGGTCTCGCGCTTCACGGCGGCGGCGGAAACCTTTCCAGCTTTCTGCGAAGCGGTGAGCGCCTCGCGAAGCGATTCCACCTCGCCGGTGAGTAGGGCCGGGTAGATATTACCCGCCATGTCATCGAACTGAATTGAACCCTCGTGTTTTGAATTAATGGCATCCTATGACGTGGCGGGCAGTAGCTGCCAGGCCACACCTGTGAGCGCCGAGATGTCCTCCACGCCCTTGCAGACTTCGCCCGCCGCCTTGGCGGCTTCGGCGCGTGCGTCTCCGACCTCGATCTCAAGCTCAGCCATCTGCGCCACCTCCAACAAGGGTCTAAGTGAATGATGTCATCTTCATCATGTCGCTAGCTTGTAGCTGATTAAACGAGGGTCTGCAACGTGGCGAATGACGTGGCGACCACCGGTACACTATGGTTACGTCAGCCTCACCTCCAGCTCCAGCTCGGAGAGGCGCGCCTGGAGACCGGCGCTTTCCCCCGCCGCCGCCGCCGCCTCAGCCTCCGCAGCGGCACGCCCGTCACGAGCCGCCTGCAGCTCGCGTCTTGCCTCGGCGTCGACCGCGGCGGCGGCGGCTTCTAACTCCGCGGCGGCGGTGGCGGCGGCTCCAGCCTCCTCCGCGGAAGCGCGTGCTTTGGCCAGCGAAGCCTTGGATCAAGAGCTTACACTCGTCCACTTTTCAGCTCAACATAAGCGCTTCGTGTGGGACAGGGGGTGCATATCGGGGTTATTCGGGGGGTCCTTATGGGGCGTTAGGGGGTATTAGGGGGTGTATAGGGTGCATGGTGTGTCAGAAACGGCTCAGGTTGAGCTAAAACGTGGACGAGTGTAAGCCCCTGCCTTGGACACTTCCCCGTAAACCGGGGAACGAGGACCATCGGCGGGTGGACTTTGACCGGCTCGGTGTAGCGGCGCATGTTGAATTTGAAAGCAGAATTTGAAACCGGTATATCCACACTTTAGTTTCAAGCGATTAGTTCCAGGCGGCTTCAACTTGGGTTTCATAGGGTCAACCTGCACCGCCTCACCTCGGCGCGGCGCCGCGGCGCGTGGTGCCGGGCTGGGGCTCACCGTCTCCATGGAACAGTCAACTCCGGGAGAGTCGACTCCGCCGCTCGCCCTGCGGCCGCTGCGGGGGACGCTACGGGGGCTCGCTGCTGCGGCAGACACCCCTGGGCGCGGCGTCTCAACATCGCTGATGTCACCGGGCGCCGATGTAGTCCTCGTCAGGTATGCCGTGCGCGGCGTCTCAACATCGCTGATGTCACCCGCCGCCGCCGACGCCGCCACCGCCGGGCGCGGCGTCTCCACATCGCCAATATCGTCGCCGCCGCCGCGGGACCAGGACAGAGCACCAGGGGCGGCGGCGGCGGCGGGGGCGGCGGCTGCGGAAACGGCGGGGGAATGGTCCTCCACAGTGACATTAGCCACATCAGCCTCCTTCCTGTTCTCCCCGTTACTCGCGATGTCAGAATCGACCTCGATGTCTTCGTCAATGTCGTCATCATCCTCGGCGTCTGACGCAGCGGGCGTGGAGTTCCGGCTGAAATTGACCGCGGCCATCAACCCGCGCGGCCCGCGGCGTCCGGATGTAGTGGACTTGGCCTCGGAGACGCCCGAGCGGTCGACGCTGCGGTCGCCGCTCTGAGCGCTCGCTACGCTGGTATCGAGCGGCTCATCGAACGGCGGTTCATCGGCGGCAGCGAACGCGGCGGCGGTGGCTGTGCCGGCGTTGGCAGCCGGGACGACGGCGGTGGTGGCAGCGTCGGCATCGTCGGCGGCGGCGGCGGCGGTGTCGTCGGCGTCGGCGGCGTCGTTGTCGGCGGCGTCGGCGAGGGCGTTCACGTTCTGCATGTGCAAACCGTCGAGGGAGGCGTCGGCATCGGCGTGTGCGGGGTCATGCTGCTCTCCCCTCGGTGTAGCGGCGCAAGTTGAAATTGAAAGAAAAACTTGAAAGCGGTTCATCAAATTCGAATTTCAAGCGTTTTGTTCCAGACGCTTTCGACGCGGGTTTGATAGGGTCAATCTGCACCACCCTACCTCGGTGGTGACCGCGCCTTGAATCGTTGGCGCTCGAACAAGCCGCTCGCGCTCCCGCCGCTGTTGTTCAAGCTCCCGCCGCTCAGGTTCAAGCCACCGCCGCTGAGGTTCAAGGCCCCGAAGCTGTGGTTCAAGCCCCCGCCGCTGAGGTTCAAGCCCCCGCGGCTATAGTTGGTCAGGCTCCCGCCGCTCATGTTAACCGTGGAGCAGGGGCTTACGCTCATCCACTTTTCGGCTCAACATAAGCACGTTTTGCGGGATACTCTGCGTCTGTGGGAGGGGTCAATGACAAGAAACGGCTCAGGTTGAGCTGAAAAGTGGACGAGAGTAAGCACCTGCCGTGGAGTCGAGGACAATCTCCTGGTCATCGTCGTCGTCCTCGTCCTCGTCATCGAAAGCCATGGTGTAGCGGCGCAATTCGAAGTTGGAAAGCAGTTAATCAACTTTTAGCTGCCAGCGCTGAAACTAAGCGCGGTCAACCCAGGATCAACCTGGGGTCCACCCGGGATCAACCTGGGGTCAATCTGAGATCAAGCGGAGGTCAACCTGGGGTCAGCCTGGGGTCAACCTGTGGTCAACCTGGGGTCAACCTGTGGTCAATCTGGGGTCAACCTGAGGTCAACCTGGGGTCAACCCAAGATCAAGCTAGGGTCAACATGGGATTGACTTGGGGTGAAGCTGCGTTGCCCTACCATGAGCATGTTGAGCGCCAGCTCCTTGTTGTAGCGGCGCGTGTTGAAATTGAAAGCAAAATTGAAGCAAAATCGAAAGCAGTTAGTCACGTTTCAGTTTCAAGCGCTTAGTTCCAGGCGCTTTCAACGTGGGCTTGATAGGGGCAACTTACACCGCCTTACCTTGTCCGCCGCCGCCTTCTTCACTGCCGCGCTCATGGCACTCGGCGATACCTCGCGGAAGTTTGCGGCGCTGCGGCCGCTCTTAGCACTCTTAGTACTCGATCCGCTGGTATTGAGCGGCTCATCGGCGGTAGCGGCGGCGTTGACGGCGGCGGCGGCGGGGGCGGCATTGGAGGTGGCGGTGGCCTCGGTTGTGGAGTCGGCAGTTGCGGCGGCGGCGGCGGTGGCGGGGGCGGGGGCGGGGGCGGGGGCGGGGGCGGGGGCGTTGACTCCCTGTGTCCGATGACCGTCGGGGGAGGCGGAGTCTGGCGAGGCGCCGACAGCTGCCGTCATCGCGGCCTCTTCCGCCTCCTCCTCCTCCTCCCCCTCCTCCTCCTCCTCCTCCTCCTCTTCCTCTTTCACAGCGTCGACCGGCATGTCCTGCAGCATACTGAGGGCCTCGGTGTAGCGGCGCAAGATGAACTGGAAAGCAAACGTTGAAAGCGATTAATGATGTGAGAGTTTCAAGCGCTGATACCATAGGCACTTTCAACACAGGTTTTGATACTGTCAACCTGCACCGCCCTACCTCGGCCTCCTCCACATCGTCGTCGTCAAGGATCAGGGAAGGAACCCCGCTAGCACTCGAGTTCATCTCATCTGCGCCGGACATCATGGTTTGGTCGCCGCCGCCGGACATCATGCTGTGGTGCTCAGCGAAGGCGCCATCGCCATCGCGGTCGTTGTATTCAGCCCGGGGTCAGGGGCTTACACTCGTCCATTTTTCAACTCAGCGTAAAAACAATTTGTGGAGTACGTTAGATGCATGATTTCCCCCCAGTCTATTAGACAGGGGGACACGGGGAGGTTTGACCAAGACGGCTTAGGTTGAGCTGAAAAGTGGACGAGTATAAGCCCCTGCCCGGGGTTCGGCGGAGGCAGCGGCGGCGTTGGTGTTGGTATTGGAGACTTCAACCTCCTCAACCGCCTCAACCGCCTCAACCGCCTCCACATCGTCGTCGTCATCGAAGTCGTCGTCGTAGGCGGTGGCGGCGGCTGCGTCGGCAACTAGCTCACTCGCAGCGGCGTCGGAGGAGAATGAGTCAGTGGCGGTGGTGGCGGTGGCAGCGGCGGCGGCGGTGGCGGCGGTGGCGGCGGTGGCGGCGGTGGCGGCGGTGGCGGCGGTGGCGGCGGCGTCATCAGCGACGGCAGTGGTGACAGCGTCGGCGGCGGTGGCGGCGGTGACGGCGGTGGAGGCGGTAGCTGTAGCAGCCTCGGTAGCGGCGGCGGTGTCGGCGGCGGCGGCAACAAGTTCACCCGCAGCGCCCTCGGAGGAGAAGGAGTCAGTGGAGGTGTCCGCCCGCGCGTTGGCCGCCGCTGCCGCCCGCGCCGCCGCCGCCGCCACCGCCTTGGCCTTGGGCGACGTCAACACCGGCGCCGCCTTATACCAGGGCCGGGGACGGCATGACAGAGGATGTCACAGGATGTCGTTGGATATCACAGGATGTCACAGGATATCACAAAATAGGATGTCATAGGATGTCACGGAATGTCATGGAATGTCGTGGGAGGTCACATCGTAGGCTGTCATAGGACGTCATGGGTTGTCATTTGATTCAAGACACGAGGGTTTACATTGTGCTCATCAAGCATCGTTTGCATCTCCCTACCCTCTTTATCTTGGATGAGCTGGGCGGCGACCTGGCGCCCTCCGCCGCCGCTGAATGTTTGCTCATCGATGGGGGCGAGCGCTTGGCACGGGCGCTGGCGGCAGCAGCAGAGGGTGGAGATGACGCCTTCGGCTTGCCGCCGCTGCTGCCGGCGCCACCGCCTCCCCTGCCGAATCCGCTGCTGGGAGGCGAGGAGCCGAGTCGGGGAGAGAGCGGCGGCGTGCCCTCCCGGATTCGGGGCGACAGCGGCGGCGTCCCCGCCCGCTTCGACCGATTAGCTGCGGCGGCAGCAGATGCCGCGGAGACTTTGCCGTTACTCCTCGCGCTGCCGCCGCTCACGTTGGGCTCCTCGGACTGCTTCCCGCCGCTGATGTTGCCGCCGCCGCCGCCGCTGGCGTTGAGCTCGCTGCCTTCCGCGAGGCCGTCGATGGATTCGTCGATGGACGAGTTGGTTCCAACGCTGTCATCGAGCGACCGCGGAGACGGCGAACTGCCCCGCGCAGGCTCCTCTTGCGCAGTCTGCGATGCCGACGCTCCTGGTGCCATGTTGTTGAGCTTGAGCGGGGCCAGCTCCGCGGCGAGCGAGGGCACGGGAGAGGGCGAGCGGCTGGCACGACCGGGAAGTAGGTTCAGATTAATATGCTCGTTACGTCATAGGATGCAGTTTGACTTAAGCCCTGAGGGTCTAGGATCATGCGGTGGATGACGTGGCGAGCAGTATTTACCCGTCCCTACCAGGCAGCATCTGGAGGCGGCCACGGCCACGGGAGCCCGCGGAGCCGGTGTCTGACGGCGTCGGCGAAGGCTCACGGGACGAGTGACGGGAAGAGGATGCGGAGAAGGGCACCCCGGCGGCGTTGACACCGGCGTTGACACCGCCGTTGGCGCCGCCGTTGGAGACCCCGTTGACACCGCCGTTGGATCCACCGGCGTTGGCGTCCGGTTCGGCGGCGAGCATGGCGCGCGCCGCCTCGAAGCAGGGCCGTACACTCGTTCCTTGACTGGTTGATCATAGTGTATGGGAATTCCGGTGAGTGTGTACGGGTACACTGGTACACTATGAGCAAGCAGTCAGGGAACAGGTGTAAGGCCCTGCCTCGACGGCGGCGGCAGGGCTGCTGCTCCGGCTGCGGCTGCGGCTGGGGCGCGCCTCTCCTGCTGCCGCCGCCTAGGGCCTGCCAGATATTGCTCACCAGGTCATAGCATGTCATGCGACACTAATGTAATTCAAGAAGCAAGAAATAAGAGTTCAAAATGCGTAGGATGACGCGGCGAGCAATATCAGCCGGGCCCTGCCGCCCCCGCCGCTGGCTCTGACTGCTTGCTCATAGTGTAACCCGCCACTCCCACGTCTCGGGGGGTCGCTGCCGGTGACGGCGATAGCGACCGAGACCGCGACGGCCCCGTCTTCGTCAGCGGCGCTAGCACCGCAGAGCGCGAGCCAATGCCGGTGCCAGCGGCGGCGCTGCCAGAGAGCGGGGCCAACTTGCTGCCGAGCCCAGGTGCAAGTCCGGGTCCGAATCCACCCGCATTACCCCCGCTGACAGGGTTCAAGGCGTTGAGGGGCGCAGCGGGAGCCGACAGGCCGGGGGGAGCGGCCACCGCAGCAGCAGCGAGCACAGTGGGCGTGGTCAGAGCCGCCGGCGCCGCACGCAGAGAGCTCGGCGAGGCCAGCGGCTTGTTCAGCATCTTCTCAGTGCCGTCCACCCTCCCGTCAGGGCTCTTTGCCAGCCTCGCGTCCAGCCTCCCGCCGAGGCTCTTTTTACTACGTCCAGAGCCGCCACTCGCACTGCCTCTGCCACTGCCTCCAAGCACGTCCTCCACGTCCGCTGATTGATCCACGGACATCGAAACGTCGCCCCGGCTCACGTCCACCACCTCGCCCACGAACGAATCCCTGAAAGAAGCATGGTCCCGTTCCTGGAAAGAATTTCGGACAGAATGCATCGCGTTGGAACCATCCAGCGGCAGCGGGGTGCTATCGAAGGAGGAGACGGAGCGATCGCCATCGTGGCCCGCGTCCTCCCATTCCTCCACGGCATCGGCTGCGGCATCGACACCGTCGTTGGCATAGGCGGCGGCGGTGACATCGCCGTCGACGTCCGTGGGACTGGGTTCACCCGCCGCGTCGATGACACCGATGAGCAGGGACACGTGAATGGTGCTCGACACGTCATAAGCATGTCAATATGCCAGTTGAGAGCTTCGGTACATGTCCTTACCGTTATAGGCTTGCACCTCATCGGTACATGTCCCTTAACGTTATTGGCTTTAGGGTCTAGAGTTTGTTGTGGATGACGTGTGGAGTACGTTGCTCGTTCCCTGCCGGTGGGGGAGGGGTCGGTGACGGACCCGGTGGCGCCGGATAGGTTCAGCTTGAGCGGCGGCGGCGTCAGGCGCCGCTTGGTGCCCGCCGCCGCTCCGCCGCTGCTGCCGGGGGCGGCGGCGTCGTTGGCGTTCATTTTCCCGAGGGGCGAACGCGACCGGCGGCTCCCCGACGGGCTCGCAGCGGGGGACTGCAAGGAGGGCCACGGTGTATTGCTTCGCGCTCAGTTGGAACAGACAGACACGGAAAAGTGCCACGTGATAGAGCTTACGGCGTCATGCGATAACATTTCACTCCATCGAGGGTTCATAACTGCGTTGAATGACGAGGCGAGAGAATTAATCTATCCTGTGGATCAGTGGATGGCCTTACCTTAATGGCGCTGGTCACTTTGCGAGGCGAGGGCGAGCCCCCCGCGGAGCCCGGCGGGGTCGGGGACACGCCCCCACCGCCCCCGCTCCCGCCGCCACCGCCGCCCGGTGACCTCGCTTTGGGTTTCTTGGCAGAGGACGGCGGCGTGTGCATGGGCAGCGGCGCCACGTCAGCAACCTCCGTGCCCGCCCCCACCTCCGCCTCCGCCTCCGCCTCCGCCTCGAAGGAGCCGTCGCCGTACGATTGGTCGGACTGCGATGTGCGCGGCTGCGATTGCTTCTTTTCAGAGCTCCGCGACTTCGATTGTTCCTTTGCCTTTGCAGATGTGGCCACTCCACTGCCGCTCTTACTGGCACTCTTACTGGGACTCTTACTGGGACTCTTACTCGACTTGCTCACAATCCCGCTGCCACCGCCAATCTTGCTTGCGCTTCCACTGCCACTATATAGGGGCGCAAGATGAAATTGAAAGCAACACTTGAGAGCAAATTCTAGTATCCTAGTTCCAAAGAGCTGGAACCAGGCGCTTCCAACGCGTATTTCAAATTTCACCGCCCCACCGCTGCCAGTCTTGCTCGCGCTGCCGCTGCCGCTGCCAGTCTTGCTCGCGCTGCCAGTCTTACTGGCGCTTGCCGTGGCGCTGGCACTGCCGCTGCTGCTGCGGCGGTCGCCGCTGCCCGTGCTGTAGCGCCGCAAATTGAAATTGAAACAATTTTTTCAAAGCGGTTCATCATATGTTAGCTTCAAGCGCGGAAACCAAGCGCGGTCAGCCCAGGGTCAGTCAACCTGGGGTCAACCTGCACCGCCCAACCGTGCTGCTGCCGCTGCGGTGGGTGTCATTCCCTGCTGCGCTGCCGCTGCGGTGGGTGTCGCTGCCGTCGCTGCTGCTCATGCCGCCGTCACTCCTGTGTCAGTGGGTGGGGGGGGACACTGTTAGCAAGCAGTGAACACTGGCGGGGCACTGGCGAGGGGAATAACGCCGGTACACTACTGCGCAAATAGTCTTGGTTATACCTGTGCGTGTCGCCGCCGTTCTTGTGCGTGTCGCCGCCGTTGGCACTACCACTGACACTGCCACTGGCGCTGCGGCTGCGGCTACCACTGGGGCTGCCGCTGGCGCTGGTGCTGGCCTCCCTCGCCGCGCGCAGCTTCTCCCGCTCCCCCTCTACTGTCGCCCGAAACTCCTTCTCACAGGGCCTGCCGGACATTGCTCGCCACGTCAGAGAATGTTCAACACAATAATCCCGGCAGATATTGCTCTGGCAGATATCGCTCGCCACGTCATAGACGGAGGTTGAACTCAATCATCCTGGCAGAAAACTTGCGCCACGTCATGGGACGAGATTTACCTCGATATTCGACGGATGAAGGTGCCCCTGATGACGTGGCGAGCAATATCTGCCTTGCCCTACCTTGTCACACGGGTGGTCCCACTCACTCTCGCCCGAGTTGAAGTTGAAGTAGTAGACCTGACCGTCGCCGGTGCGGCATGGCTTCCAGTGCGCGGGCAGGCTGGCGCTGAGCCCCCGCTTGGCAATCCACAGCAGCGCGCAGTCCTCCTCCGCCGTTATGCCCACCCACAGGGCCCGGTGCTCAGCGGAGGTGTTTGGGCCCGGTACTCATTCGAGGTGTTTGGTTCAGCGGTGAGGAGGGCGGCGAGCTAAACGAGGCCGCAGGGAGTTGCCAACTCGCTCAATGCATCGTGCAAACTCCAGGCGGCAGCGGTGTCGCCGTCAAGGTGGGCGGGCCTGGCGGAGGTAGCAGGATATGGGCAGAACAACCAAGCTCGGTCGGTACCATCCCAACGGAGGAATTTTGAAGTTCGGTAAAGAGACCTTTGCGAGCGCCGTGTCAGTGTTGGGCCGAGTGACCGTATTGATGTAGAAGGCGCGGATGGCGTCGGGCCTTACCGAGCCAGCGCGCGTACTCCACTAGCTCCTCGTGCGCCGGCTCGTAGTCCGACCCCGCCTCCTCCAGCACCTCTTGGCACGGCCGGCGTAAAGAAAATGGAAGGCGTTAAAAAAATAGTACAACAAACTTCCACTGTGAGCTCACGACCTCACTGACGCGGATGGGGTGATAGCGAGCGGGCAACAGTGGCGCGTACATGGCGTGGGTTGAGTTCGACATGCAGCTGGATGTCTCACTCTCGTGGCGCCCCTCGTCTAATGACCTCACTGACGCGGCTGGGATGATAACGGGCAACGGCATCCCCACCTCTTGGTTTTTTGAAGACATCGGGTTGTCCACGGAGGACTCGGCGCTGCTACCGCCGAAGAGCTTCTCCACGACGCTGCCATCGCTGGTGTCGATGTCGGAGGCCCCGATGGCGCTCACCACGTCAGCCATGGCCGTGGCGCGGGGGCTCGGCGGCGTGGAGGGTGGCGTTGCTCTGTCTCCTGTGGGATGGGCTTACTCAGCGACGAGCACTGCAGGTGCCAACAGACACGACTTCAAAAAGCTACGACACTTTTCGTTCGCTC
>Ga0307489_10001799_pt1 | contig 14251 bp, 14 predicted proteins | sample SB12metaG_FD_202247 | JGI IMG/M metagenome (GOLD analysis project Ga0307489, IMG submission 202247) | Sea-ice brine microbial communities from Beaufort Sea near Barrow, Alaska, United States - SB 1.2 | ecosystem: Environmental > Aquatic > Marine > Coastal | place: USA: Alaska | collected... | reverse complement strand
TGGTATGTCCACGCTTCAAGCGAAGTAATCTTTTTAAGGCAGTAGGGATTAGGAAAATTAATATTGATAAATTCAGCATAATTTGAAATAATATAGATGGCAGATAAAGTTAATGTGTTCTGGTTTCGACGTGATTTAAGATTAGATGACAATGTGGGCTTCTTTAAAGCATTACACGGTAAGTTTCCTGTTGTGCCTTTATTCATATTTGACTCTGAAATACTAGATGAATTACCCAAAGATGATGCGCGCGTTACCTTCATCTGCGATTCGCTGCAAGCAATGCGAGAGACGCTGCAGGAAAACGGAAGTAGTCTCGCGATGTATCATGGAAAACCTATTGCTATATTCGAGCAATTGGTAAAGGATTTTAATATTCAAAATGTCATTACAAATCACGATTATGAAGTGTATGCACAAGGACGCGACAAAGAAGTAAAATCACTTTTAGCTGAAAAGGATATTGGATTTTACACTTATAAAGATCAAGTGATTTTTGAAAAACAGCAAATCGTTAAAGATGACGGAAATCCCTATGTAGTGTATACGCCTTTTAAGAATAAATGGAAAGCGGCTTTTAAGCCAAGCGAACATCTAAAAATGCACGACGCTCATGAGCATATGGATGCCTTAATTCAAGATAGAAACTTACCTAATCTTTCTTTAAGTGATATTGGTTTTACGAGTTCTGATATTAAAGTACCCGCCTATGTGGTCACCCCTACATTAATAAATGAATACGAAGCAACACGTAATTTTCCCGCTATAGATGGCACCTCTCATTTAGGATCTCACCTTCGTTTTGGAACCGTAAGTATAAGAAGGATGATGATGAAGGCCATTGCGCAAAAAAATGAAACCTTTATGAACGAACTCATCTGGCGAGAATTCTTCATGCAAATATTATGGCATTTTCCTAAGACGCAACAAAACGCTTTTAGAAGTAAATATGATAGAATTAAATGGCGTAATAATGAAGCAGAGTTTGAGAAATGGAAGAAAGGTGATACGGGTTATCTTTTAGTTGATGCTGGAATGCGCGAACTTAATACTACGGGTAATATGCATAATCGAGTGCGTATGCTAGTCGCTAGTTTTTTATGCAAGCACCTTCTTATTGATTGGCGTTGGGGCGAAGCTTATTTTGCAGAAAAATTATTAGATTATGAACAGTCAAGTAATGTAGGTAACTGGCAATGGGCTGCCGGTAGTGGTGTTGATGCTGCGCCTTACTTCCGCATTTTTAATCCGATGACCCAAGTAGAGAAATTTGACAAAGATAAAGTGTACATTAAAAAATGGGTGCCTGAATTTGAGACACAAAAATACCCTGAAAAAATGGTAGACCACAAAGAGGCTCGGGAGCGCTGTTTAAGAACTTACAAAGAGGCACTAGCTTAGTCGCTGTCTCAGAAATAGTTTAAAAGAAGACCTATACGATACTAGTATATGATCTAAAGCAATTGATTTTATTCTTTAATAGACATGTTAAAATATTAAGGATTATCTTATTTATTTACGCACTTTAACATAATAAATTACCTTTTATCCGATTTATTGTTATATTTACCGTCTGCAACCCCCAAATATGCACTTATGGAAATCACCTGTAATGAGTTCACCAATGGTGAAATAACGGTAACATTCGCTCCAAGAAAATGTATTTACGCTGAGAAATGCGCAAAAGGTTTATCAAATGTATTCAGGATGACAGTAATTCCCTGGATCAATCTAGAAGGATCTAATTCAAAAGAAATTATTAAACAAATACGTAAATGCCCTTCTGGTGCTTTAGACTTTTGTCGTCTTGATCAGAATTAATTATAGCAAATTTAACATTCTCAAAATAATTTTTGTATTCTTCTTTTGTTTTAGGTACGACAAACTTACTTTTGCAGTATGAATAAATCAATTCTCTTATTATTTACTTTACTACTCTCTTTCAGCTTTTTGGCTCAAAACACGGTAGACAAAGACAACTCACTTGAAGGACAATTTGTTGATGTTATCGATAAATCAAATCGTTTTGAAGACTACAAAGTCATTAAAATTTTTAAATTAGCAGCCTTGCGAAAAAACATTTTGGATTCTGTGACTGCACTAGAAGACCAAATAGCGGCTTCTCAAAAAACAATTGATGATCAACAGGTTAAAATAGGCGGCTTAGAAAAGACCCTACAAGACACAAATGAGAATTTGAGTTTGTCAAAAGAAAAAGAAGATGGAATTACCTTCTTTGGAACCATCGTAAAAAAATCTACCTATAATAGTATCATGTGGTTTATAATTGCTGCACTACTTTTAGGACTTGGGTACTTTATTTTCAGATTTAAAAACAGTAATGCAATTACAAAAGAGGCAAATAGTAAACTAGCAGAAACTGAAACTGAATTTGAAACACACCGTTCTAAAAAGCTTGAAGAGATTCAGCAAATACGTCGCAAACTGCAAGACGAAATAAACAAAAACAGAAAAACAATCTAAGGGTTGAAAATTTCAAAAATAAAAATCCCAAATCAAACTACGATAGTTTTGATTTGGGATTTTTTACTTTGAGATTTCTTTTCTTTTAAGAATCTAGCCTAATAATCTTAGCTCCTATCGCTCTTAGACGCTCATCAATATTTTCATACCCACGGTCTATTTGCTCTATGTTATGGATTGTGCTTGTTCCTTTTGCAGAAAGGGCAGCAATCAATAGGGAAATACCAGCTCTAATATCTGGAGAAACCATTGTGGTCGCTTTTAACTCAGATGTAAAATCATGACCCATTACTGTTGCTCTGTGAGGATCACAAAGAATAATACGAGCTCCCATATCAATTAACTTATCGACAAAGAATAATCTACTCTCAAACATCTTTTGATGTATTAAAACGTTTCCTTTTGCTTGTGTACATACCACTAGCACAATGCTTAATAAATCTGGCGTAAAACCGGGCCACGGCGCATCTGCCACCGTTAAGGTAGAACCGTCTATGTATCCTTGTATTTCGTAATGTTCTTGAGAAGGAATGTAAATATCATCGCCTTTCCTCTCAAGTTTAATTCCTAGTTTTCTAAAGGTGTCTGGTATCAACCCAAGGTTATCCCAGCTCACGTTCTTGATTGTAAGCTCACTGCGAGTCATCGCGGCAAGGCCTATCCAACTCCCTATTTCTACCATATCTGGGAGAATGCGATGCGTGCACCCCCCTAACTCCTTAACACCTTCTATGATTAACATATTAGACCCTACTCCTTTAATGTCTGCCCCCATAGAGTTCAGCATTTTACAAAGTTGTTGCAAATAAGGCTCGCAAGCAGCATTGTATATAGTAGTAGTTCCTTTTGCCAGCACGGCAGCCATCACGATGTTAGCCGTTCCTGTTACAGAAGCTTGATCTAGTAGCATATAAGCACCTATCAATCCATTAGGAGCTTCTACCCCGTAAAAACGTTCTTCTTTATTATATCTAAATGTAGCACCAAGATTTATAAAACCCTCAAAGTGAGTATCTAGTCTTCTTCTCCCTATCTTGTCTCCTCCAGGTCGTGGAATATATCCCTTCCCAAAACGAGCTAACAAAGGCCCAACAATCATAATAGAACCTCTTAAAGAACTTCCCTCTTCTTTAAATAGCTCAGATTCTAAATACCCTAGATTAATGTCATCCGCTATAAAAGCAAATTTCCCTTTCCCCAACTTCTGGGTCTTCACACCTAGATTACTCAGTATGCCTATCAATTTATTTACATCCCTAATATCCGGAATGTTCTCAATAATTACTTCTTCTGATGTAAGTAAAACTGCGCACAAAATCTGGAGTGCTTCATTTTTTGCACCCTGAGGATGTATATCCCCCTTTAATCTGTGACCGCCTTCAATCTGGAAAGTTCCCATAAAAATATCTAGTAACGTTTACGGTTATTATTTCTGCTATTAGAGTTGCTCTTTTTGTGATTACTCTTTTTGTTCGTTGTGCTGTAACGCTTATTATTCTGCATCAACTTGTTAGAATCAACGAGTACTTCTTCGCTTTCTTGAAGATTTAATTTCCCTTCAGAAAGTTCAAATAAATGTTTAAAAATCACGCCATCATCCACGGTGTCTTTATTCCAGTTCAGGAAACACTTTTTCATGTGATTTGCGATTGTCAAGACGAGTCCTTCTTTCTTTTCCCCATCTTCCCAGCTAATAGCGACATCAATCATACGTTTGATGTTATTACCGTAGAAACGATATTTTGGAAAGTTTTGTGGATAACTTAATGGTTCTGGTCTTTCTGCTAGCTCTTCTCGTGATGGTATATCATAAGGGGATTCTACATTAAGATTAAAATCACTAATGATAAAGAGTTGATCCCAAAGCATATGCTGAAAATCTGGCACATCACGCAAATGCGGGTTTAAGTTACCCATTACTGCTATGATACTCTTTGCCACTTTGTTGCGCTCTACCTCATCTTCAATGCTAATCGCGTGGTCCACCATTTTCTGAATGTGACGACCGTAATCGGGTATAATGAGCTGAGGGCGCTCGGTGTTGTATTCTAAATTATCTATCAATGTTGTAAGTATTTAGGAAATTTGGTCCTTAAGAAGTGTAATCCAATGTATTCTAGGTGCAAAATACACAATTTTATAGAGATATCACTCCTTCTATTTTAGAAACTTCAACGTATTTTTTTACAACCGCATCGGGCGACTTCATTTTCACTTCTATAGAAACACTGGTATAGGTGCCCTTAGAACTATCGCGCGTATTAATCTCTGCGCCGAGGCCATCAAATATCACTTCTATTTCGGCAATATTTTCGTTGCTTGCTGGCACTATAAATTTGAACAAATACGGCGCAGGCCATTTTGTATCTAGGGCTAATTGTTCTTTTAATCTGGTATAAAATGCTTCTATTTTCTTCGGGTCTGCCATTGAGGGTTTTCATCAATTATTCTGCAAAGATACGGTCTTTGAAAATGAAAATAAAATCGAAATCGAAGGTAAAGACGATATTGAAAATGAGGTCTTTAATAGAACTTTAAATAGTCCCTCATTAAAAGACCTAAGGTGAGTTTTAAAATCGATTTCGACACACACCTAGACAAAAACACATCCTAACAGAGTACACGAGGCGGGTCTGTATAAAAAGTCTCGAAGAATTCCATAAATATTTACGTACTTTGTATGGTAAAGTTTTAACTCCGGAAATTTTAAGGGCTAGACACCAATTCTTTAAAATTTCAGAAATAAGCCAGTATCACAACCTCAAAACGCTACCAAAAATTGAAAAAAAAGACCAAGAGAATCGTACTTGCAGGAGGTCCTTCAACAGGAAAAACGACGCTCATAAATCACTTAGCGACCAAAGGCTACAACTGCGAAGAAGAAATATCAAGAAAGGTGATTCTCGAGGCACAAGCGCAAGGCATTGATCAGTTGTTTTTGACAAATCCTTTGCTGTTTAGCCAGAAGTTGTTAGCTGGCAGATTGAATCAATTTAAAAAAGCAGAAACATCTAATACTGCACTTTTATTCTATGATCGCGGGATGCCAGATGTCACGGCTTATATGGATTATATAGGGTCACATTATCCTCACAATTTTGCCGAAACCATATTCAATAACAGATACCATATGGTATTTTTACTACCGCCTTGGAAGGAGATTCACGTCACTGACAATGAGCGCTATGAATCGTTTGAGCAAGGTTCGCTCATTTATAAATATCTAAAAAATGGATATAAGCAATTTGGGTATGAGGTGATAGAAGTTCCATTTGGTTCTCTAGAAGAACGAAGCACTTTTATCCTTGACAAAATCAATAAACACCATTGAATAACCCAAATGACATATTAAAACAATACTGGGGTTTTGACACTTTTAGACCGCTACAGTTAGATATTATCTCTTCTGTAATTGACGGTCGAGACACGGTAGCTTTGTTACCAACAGGAGGAGGAAAATCTGTTTGTTTTCAAGTGCCAGCCATTGCGATGGAAGGGATCTGTATTGTGATATCGCCACTGGTTGCCTTAATGAATGATCAGGTGACTAGTTTAAAAGAAAAAGGAATTAAAGCCTTATCCATTACTGGGGGAATATCCTTTGCAAATTTAATGACCACGCTGGATAATGCGATACACGGTAATTATAAGTTTCTGTATATGTCGCCAGAACGATTGCAACAAGAAAATGTGCAGAATGCTATTAGACAAATGAATGTAAATGTCATCGCGATTGACGAGGCACACTGTATCTCTCAATGGGGAAATGACTTTAGGCCAGCATATAAAAACATCACTATTTTAAGGGAGCTAAGACCTTTAGCACCCGTTATTGCGCTCACCGCCACCGCAACTCCAGAAGTGCTGGAAGACACCATGACAGAGCTCAAAATGGAGCTGCCAGCCATATTTAGGAAATCTTTCGTGCGTGACAATATCGCCTATCAAGTGCTTCAAGAAGACGATAAGTTATACAGAATAGAGCAGTTGCTAAAAAGCAATACAGGCAATGTCATCATCTATATCAGAAATAGAAAAGGAACGGTAGAATTGAGCCAAGAACTAAACTCCCTTGGTTTTAAAAGTCAATTTTTTCATGGGGGTCTTCCGCCTAAAGAAAAAGAAAATCGCTTACGAGACTGGAAGTCTGAAGCAGTACCCATTATGGTGGCAACAAACGCATTCGGGATGGGCATAGATCATCCTAATGTGCGTTTTGTGATTCACACTCAATTAGCAGAAAGCCTGGAGAGCTATTTTCAAGAAGCAGGCCGTGCGGGTCGTGATGGCCAGTATGCACGAGCAGTTCTTATATTTAATACCTATGATAAAACATTGGTCAAAAAGCAATATATAAGCTCTTTAGCCTCTGCAGAAGATTTAAAACATATTTATAAAAGACTTAATAACTACTTCCAGATTTCCTATGGAGAAGGCGAATTTACCAAGCACAGTTTTGGGTTTGCTGCCTTTTGCGCAGCGTATAAGTTAAATACGCTAGTGACATATAACGGGATTCAAGCATTAGACAGACTAGGTGTTTTGCAATTGTCTAAAGAGTTTGGTCGCAAATCTACTTTACACTTTACCGCACACAATGATGTGGTACTTGATTTTTTTGCGAGTGATCCATTAAGCTCGGTTATTGGTAAAACTATCTTACGTATTTATGGAGGCGTCTTTGATTCTCCCACACAGATTAATCTTGACTTTGTACAATCTAAAACGGGTCAATCGATTCCAGTGATTGAACAGGTATTGCAAAAAATGGAACAGCAAGGTTTATGTACCTTATTATTACAACAGACAGATGCATCTATCACATTTTTAGTCCCACGTGAAGATGACAAAACAATAAATATCATCTCCCGTGAGGCAACCGCGCTAAATGATAAAAAAAGAGCTCAAGTAGCCTCTGTATTGAGGTATGTAGAGAATACAGAGACATGTAAAAGTATACAGCTGGTTACTTATTTTGGAGAAACAACCGCAACTCCCTGTGGTATTTGTTCTGTTTGCTCCAGTCAAAAAACGGTTACTTCAAAAAAGGAAATGTTACTTATTAGAGATGCTATTTTAAACGAACTGGAGGGCGCTAATAAATCTTCAAGAGAACTCTCAGAAAGTCTTACTTTTGCCGAGTCTAAAATAATACACGTATTACGTCTGTTGTCTGATCACGGAAGTATTGCTATTGACGCACGTAATTTGTATTATAGAGTTTAAACTACGCATAGTTTCAATTTAGCATAAAATTCTGTTTTCAATAGTCGCTCTGTAGTATTCAAGGACAGTGGAAGAAACTTTGAAACGCCATAAATTTATTATCTTAAGACTGAAAAAATATCGGGGGCTCAACCCTAAAATGTAAATAATATGAATAGAGATTTAAGAATTGTCTTTTTAGGAACTCCAGATTTTGCTGTTGGGATTTTAAAATCCTTAATAGAAGCAGAACAAACCGTCGTGGGTGTCATAACCGCTCCAGACAGGCCGGCTGGTCGTGGAAGAAAGCTGAGACTTTCTGCTGTAAAAGAGTACGCCTTAACACAAGGGCTACCTGTACTACAACCAACCAACTTAAAAAACAAAGACTTTCTTGCTGAATTAAAAGCACTCCATGCAAACTTACAGATTATTGTTGCCTTTAGAATGTTACCAAAATTGGTTTGGTCTATGCCTGAATATGGCACATTTAATTTACACGCTTCCCTCCTGCCTCAATATCGAGGCGCTGCCCCTATTAACTGGGCGATTATTAACGGAGAGAAAGAAACTGGCGTAACGACTTTCTTTATTGATGAAAAAATAGACACCGGCGCCATACTGCTGAAATCTTCTGTAGCTATAAAAAATGATGAGACGGTTGGAACCTTGCACGATACTTTAATGGTTTTAGGAAGCCAGCTCGTATTAAAGACGGTTCAATTAATAGCAAATGGTGATGTTGAGACATTTCCGCAGCCATTAAAAGGAACACTTAAAGAAGCACCTAAGTTGACGCCACAAAATATGCGAATAGATTGGTCACAATCAGGTGAAAAAATAGAAGCACTCATAAGAGGTTTATCGCCATATCCTGTTGCATGGAGTGAGTTCATAGAAAACAAAGAAACATTGAAGGTTAAAGTATATGGTGCGCGTTTTGAAGCCGAGCCTCATAAAAATGTGATCGGTCATATTTTTACCACTAAGAAAACCATGAAAGTCGCGGTACAAAACGGATACCTATATATTAAGGAAATGCAATTGCCGGGCAAACGTAAAATGGATATCGTTTCGCTATTAAACGGTAATAGTTTTTCTGAAAATGCTAAAATGTCATGAACCCCTATCAATGCTCAATCTGTTAAAAATTGCCAAAAAATAGCTGATCAATGTTAACAACCCCCTAAGTTATTAACAATATCAGGTATTTCCCGCGTCACTGCTTGTGTGAACCGACTATCCCGTTATATTTGTGAGAGTAAATTAATCAATGTTTAACTAGTATTTTAATTCAAAAAAATTATGAACAAATCAGATTTAATCGATGCAATGGCGGAAGACGCTGGAGTAACAAAAGCAGCAGCTAAAAAAGCATTAGAGTCTTTCTTAGGACACGTAGAAGGTTCTTTGAAAAAAGGTAACAGAGTTTCTTTAGTAGGATTCGGTTCTTGGTCAGTAACAAGAAGAGCTGCAAGAGAAGGTAGAAACCCTCAAACTGGAAAGACAATCAAAATCGCTGCAAAAAATGTAGTGAAGTTCAAAGCTGGATCAGACTTACAGAGTTCTGTAAACTAATCTAACTTACAGATTTATAAGAAAGCCTGCTTACCTAAGCGGGCTTTTTTTATGGATAAAATTCAATCCATTTAAGTGGTTATTTTTTTATATGAATATTATTCACTAGTTTTAAAGTAACAACTAAATGAACAATGATATCAATTAAACCAGAAAAGGGACATCTACTTGTTGCAGAACCTTCCATCATGGGTGATGTTTCATTCAATAGATCTGTGGTTTTACTCGCAGAGTATAATCAAGAGAATGGGTCTGTAGGGTTTATACTTAATAAGCCACTAGAATATAAATTAAGAGACTTTGTGCCAGAAGTTAGCTCCTCACTTACTGTATATAATGGCGGGCCCGTAGAACAAGACAATTTATATTTTATACATACCATTCCAGACCTAATCCCAAATAGTGTAGAAATATCAAATGGTATTTACTGGGGAGGTGATTTTAATGCAATCATTGATCTTCTAGAAAATGATACGCTTACAGATAAACAGATTCGGTTTTTCTTAGGTTATTCCGGTTGGGCAAACGAGCAATTGGAAGAAGAGCTCTCGCTAAATAGCTGGAAAGTAGTGCCAAATGAAGACAAAGACTCTATTATCGGAAAGTCTAAAAATGATTTTTGGAAAAAGAAAATGATTGAGTTTGGCGGCGACTATGTGATCTGGTCTAATGCTCCTGAGAATCCTAATTACAACTAGCTTCAATACAATTTATTTAAAACGCTTTTAGACTTAAGTATCCCACTCCAGGTGCTTAGAGGTAGCTTCTTCAAGTCCTATTTGACTACATAACTACTGTCTATTGACTATTGAAACCGAGCCTTCGCATTTAACTTCCCTAACAACTCTTTTGCTATAGTATTATCATACTCTTTCTTGCGATACTTTGTAATAGGCTGAATTCCGGTGATTACATTTGTAATAAAGATTTCATCTGCTTTCTGAAGTTCGAAGGGAGAAATTGATTCTTCTTCTATAATGTAATCTGGTACTGCGGTTAAGATTGCTAAAATTTGTTTTCTAATAATTCCTTTTAAGCAACCATCTGTCAGTGGCGGTGTTTTTATTCTACCATCTTTTACAAGAAATATATTCCCATTAAGTGCCTCAATTACTTGTTTCTTATCGTTAAGCATCAGACAGTTTTGATATCCGTTTTCTTTTGCCCAGATACTTCCTACCACGTTAATCACCTTATTGGTCGTCTTCAACGTAGAGAGCAAAGAAGACATCACATAATGATCTTTGTACAATTCCACTTCATAGGGATCTTCGCTTAAGGTGTAGAATGGCACCTCTAGAATTTCAGAAGAGATACTATACCCTATATTATTATCTGTCGGTGTGTACCTCCCTTCAGCATCTCGCCACACTAAAAGTTTTACTCGGTGCGTTTTTGATTGCTCGAGATCTATCGTTTTTAAAATTTCGGCTTCTAAAAACTCTAAAGTAAATGTTTGAGGAATTTCCATACGAAGTATACGCATAGACGCCATTAACCTAAAATAGTGGTCTTCCCAGAAGAAAATTTTTGTTCCTGAAATTTTAAGAGTTTCAAACACAGCATCACCATATTGCAAGCCTCTGTTATTGAGGGAGATAGTCGCGTCTGCTGTATTTACTAGTTTTCCGTTGAGATTTATCATAAAAAAAACCGTCTTATTTTGATAAGACGGTGCAAAGATACGGGTATCTATTGAACTTGTTTAATCATTTATTTTGAACCGAGAATCTGCTTTAATTCTCCTATCATGTTGTTCCAGAGCAGCTTTCCTTCTTCTACCTCATCATCTTCGGCAAAATCTGTAATCATGAGCGATACATCTTTTGTGATTTCGTCTACTTGTATGCGCAGCTCAAAGTAATAGTCTGTGCCTTCATCTTCCATCCACCTGAACTTAATACGCTCTGGACTTTTCTTACTTAGTAGTTTAGCTTTTTCTTCACTGCCTTCCCATATAAAAGTGAAAAACTCACCGCGAGAATTTACATTATCAGCATACCACTCACTCATTCCTGAGGGTGTAGAGATGTAATTATACAGCATCGCTGGAGATACTTGTATCACAAACTCCATCTCATATTTAATTTTATCTTCCATCCGTTGTTGTTAGAGCAACAATATAAAAATTCTTATTTGAACCAAAAAGGTTGCATTCAATTTTTTTTAAAACATTCTTGAAAATTAATTTTGAGCTTTACTCCGCCTGTAGCTCTTTTACAAATGCATCAAATTCAGCTACAAACTTTGTGTATTCTTCTCCAGTAGCTGGACCATTAAAACCCGTGTGTATTTTTCGTACTGTTCCTGCTTTATCAATAAAAACTGTGGTAGGGTAAGACAATATGTGATTAAGCATTGGTAATTTTTGCTGTGCTTCTTTTTTATCACTGCTCCCGTATTGCGCGAGAAGAATAGGATAAGGCACTTCTATTTTTTGTTTTAATCTATTGATAGAAGCAAACGCTTTTTCTTTAGTAGGTGCATACTCAAAAGCTAGCGAAACAAAGGCAAGGTCATCACTCTTAGCATCTTTGTAGTATGCCGTGTAAAACTTGGTTTCATCTAAACAGTTAGGACACCACGTTCCCATTATCTGCACAATGACTACTTTGTTTTTAAAACGGTCGTCTGTTAATGACACCATATTCCCTTTAGTATCAGGAAAGGTAAAAGCGAGTTTGTCATAGCCTTCTTTTAAAAAGGTAAGTGTATCTGATGATGGGAGTTCATAATTTTCATTTCTCTTGGCCGTAAAAGGTTCTTTCCAATGATTGCCACTGTAGAACATGCCGTTCATTACAGAATCTCTTATAGCCGCTTTAAATAAAAATGCGTGTGCCCCATCAAAGGTGGACAGTTTTAAAGAATCTCCTTCTACTACTCCATCTAGGTAGCGATAATCACCTGTCGTGGTTCTAAATGTTCCAGTGACTTTATTCCCTATTTGATTAAAAATACCCTTAGCTGTGTAGCGATCTTCAACAGTGTTAGGACTGAAAACGGTTTCCCAGTTTCCAGAAACAGTTGAGGTGGGTGCTCCGGAAATATCAAAGCGTAAAACGCTGTCTTGAATCATTTTAAAAGGCACCGTTCTATTTAAACTAGCCTTTATAAAACTCCCCTGAATGGTGTTTTCGGTAAATATCCCTTTTAAAACTCCTTCATAGACAGGCATACGTATAATGATAGAGTCGCCTTTTATCGTGACCTCAGAAACTTCTATTTCTTCTTCGGCGTTAAAAATCGTGAGCGTATTATCTGGGTGATATTCGAGTAAGAACGGCAGAATATTGCCGCTGCCCAAGTCTAGCCCTGCTTTCCAAGCACCATCATTAGGTTGCAAGTCTTTGGCATTTTCGCAGGAAACTGCAATACTTAGGATAATAAGAAGGGAGATATATTTCATAATTGGCTTGTTAAAAATACTTGGACATTCGTTTTTAAATATACTTACAAAAAATGGTATTAATGTTATCTTTGTCGGCTGATAACGACGCATCATGAAGATTTCTTATAACTGGTTAAAACAATTTATCAACCTCGACTGGGAGGCAGAAAAAACAGGCGAACTTCTTACAGACCTAGGTCTTGAAGTAGAAGGAATCGTCCCATTTTCTTCTGTAAAAGGCGGACTTGAAGGTGTGGTCGTAGGACACGTATTAACCTGTGAACAGCACGGTAATGCTGACCGTCTTAAAGTTACTACCGTAGATTTAGGTAATGGCGAACCTGTACAAATTGTATGTGGAGCACCTAATGTGGCGGCAGGACAAAAAGTACCTGTAGCAACCGTAGGCACTACGCTTTATGATGAAGAAGGAAAACCATGGCAAATTAAAAAAGGGAAGATCCGTGGTGAAGCGAGTCTGGGAATGATCTGCGCAGAAGACGAGCTAGGGCTGGGTAAAAGCCACGACGGCATCCTTGTACTTGACGAAAAACTTACACCCGGAACACCCGTCTCTGATGTTCTAAATGTAGAAAACGATATTATTTTTGAAATAGGCCTTACTCCAAATCGTGCAGATGCAATGAGCCATTTGGGCGTTGCTAGAGACTTAAAAGCTGGATTGCTTCAGCACGAAGTATCTATAGAATTAATAACACCTTCCACGTCAAATTTTCGTATTGAAAACAGAACTTTAAAGATAGAAATTGAAGTAGATAAACCTGCCTTAGCGCCGCGATATTGTGGCGTGACTATATCTGGAATAACAGTTGCACCATCCCCTGCCTGGTTACAAAACAGATTAAAAGCCATTGGTCTTGTTCCATTAAATAATGTGGTAGACATTACCAATTATATTTTACACGACCTAGGACAGCCACTACACGCTTTTGATGCACATAAAATTGCAGGCAACCAGATCATTATTAAGACCCTAGAAACAGGAACGAAGTTTACAACCTTAGATGATGTGGAGCGCGAGTTACACGAAGAAGACTTAATGATTTGTGATGCAGAGAAACCACTTTGTATCGCAGGAGTTTTTGGAGGTAAAAACAGTGGCGTATCAGATAGCACTAGTGCTATCTTCTTAGAGAGTGCTTACTTTAACCCTGTAAGCGTGCGTAAAACAGCCAAGCGTCACGGGCTTAATACAGATGCTTCTTTCCGTTTTGAAAGAGGGATTGATCCTAACAGCGCAGAGTATGCGCTGCAAGTAGCAGCTATTATGCTCTGTGAAATTGCAGGCGGACAAATAACCAGCGAGCTCACAGATGTCTATCCTAAGAAAATAGAAGATCATCAAGTGTTTTTAAATTTTGAAAACACCACAAAACTTATTGGCGAAGAAATTCCAAAAGAAATCATTAAAGAGATTTTATCGTCTTTAGAAATCAAGGTACACAATATCACAGAGACAGGCATTGGGATGACCATTCCTGCGTATAGAAATGATGTAACGCGTGAAGCAGATGTAATCGAAGAAATTTTGCGTGTGTACGGCTATAATAAAATTAAATTCACACAAAAACT
>Ga0307489_10001798_pt1 | contig 14251 bp, 20 predicted proteins | sample SB12metaG_FD_202247 | JGI IMG/M metagenome (GOLD analysis project Ga0307489, IMG submission 202247) | Sea-ice brine microbial communities from Beaufort Sea near Barrow, Alaska, United States - SB 1.2 | ecosystem: Environmental > Aquatic > Marine > Coastal | place: USA: Alaska | collected... | reverse complement strand
TGCCCCCCCCGCCCGGGGGCCCCCGCCGGGGGGGGGGGCGGGGGCGGCGCGGGGGGGGGGCGGCGGGGCGGGGGGGGGGGGGGGGGGGGGGGGGGGGGAGTACGCCGCTGTCACCCGCCGCATTCCACTCGCCATCGCCGCCGGCGACGGCAGGGGCGCCTCCCTCATTCCCTCACTGTTTACTCACAGTTCACCGGTGTGCCAGCACACATCCTGAAGTGAAACTCTGTGTAGAAAGGACCGGTCCGTTTTATCTCCTCGAAGCCGAGAGTCTATTTACTCATGGGTCGCGACCCAGTCGGACTTTCTGCGAGTCGGTCGGCGGGATTCTCAAAATGGACGGTTCTGACTGGTCAAACGGAATTCGGTGACGTATCTTCGATACCAGACCCGACACTGAGTTTAAGCTAGCGTGGGAGCGAGTGGGCGGACCCTGGACGACGGCACCACCGCCAAGGGATCCGACATGGAGGGCCTCCCCCCGGGCTCCCTCGCCCCCGACGGCCACGTCCCGGGCCAGCTCACGCTCGTTGACCTTCTGTACGCGCCAGCTGTCGCCGCTGCGGCGGAATCTGCCTCGTCATCGGCAGGGGCTTACACTCGTCCACTTTTCAGCTCAACCTAAGCCGTATTTGTCACCTACTCGTGTCCCCCTCCCCTGTCTAATAGACTGTCTAATACACAATTCACCAAACGCGTCCCACGAAATCTGCTTACGTTGAGCCGAAAAGTGACCGAGAGTAAGCCCCTGGTCATCGGCGTCACCTGTGGTGGCGGCGGCGGCGGCGCTGCGCTCGCTCGCGCGGTGCCTGGCCGCCGTGGAAGGCAGGGAGAGAAACAATGGATTAGCAGGATTCCCCAGGTTGTAACTAATTGCCCATACGTCACGGTCACATTGCCAAGGTTGGCGCGCGGCAGGCCTCATCTAGGGTTTAGGGTTTAGAGTTTAGGGTTGAATCACCTGCCAGTGACGCTGTCCACACACCCAATCAAACAGCCAGCTGGACTCACACCCAGCCCTCACACCCAATCAAACCGCCAGCTAGACTCACACCAAGCCCTCACACCCAATCAAACAGCTGGCTGGGCTCACACCCAGCCCACACACCCAATCAAACCGCCAGCTGGACACCCGGCCCTATTGGAAGGCCTGGCGCATTGCTTGGTGTGGACGTCAGCTCCGATCGAGCCGGCGGCGCTGGGCAAGAGCGGGGGCGTGGTGGGCGCCCTGGCTTCCGCCGCCTCCGCCGCCGCCTCCGTCATTCCAGGCGCCGGCAAAACGCAACCCACAGTGGTAGGGCCTGGCAGAAATCGCTCGAAATGTCCTTCTACACTTTGCATAACCCTCGTCCTTGAGCTGACCGGTCCTGACTGGTCCTGGACAGGTCCTGACCGGTCCTGACTGGTCCTGGACCGGTCCTGACCGGTCCTGACTGGTCCTGAACGGTCCTGACCGGTCCTGGAAGGTCCTGACCGGTCCCGGACCGGTCCTGATCGGTCCTGACTGGTCCTGGACCTGTCCTGACCGGTCCCGACACTGATCCTGACCGGTCCTGACTGGTCCTGGACCGGTCCTGACCGGTCCTGACCGGTCTTGACCGGTCTTGACTGGTCCTGGACCGGTCCTGACCGGTCCTGACCGGTCCTGACCGGTCCTGATCGGTCTTGCCTGGTCTTGACTGGTTCTGGACCGGTCCTGACCAGTCCTGACTGGTCCTGGACCGGTCCTGACTGATCCCAACTGGTCCTGGACCGGTCCTGACCGATCGTGATTGGTCCTGGACTTGTCCTGGACAGGTCCTGACCGGTCCTGACCGGTCCTGACCGGTCCTGACTGGTCCTGAACCGGTACTGGTGCTGACTGGTCCTGGACTGGTCTTGACTGGTCCTGATTGGTCCTGACCGGTCCTGACTGGTCCTGACCGAACCTGACCGATCCTAACTAGTCATTACCGGTCCCCGAACGCGGCCCTGAAAACAATGTTTCGAGCATTTTGTGGCGGGCCCCACGTTGAGGTGGGCATCGATCGCATCGAGCTGCCCCGCCTGGGCATATCCTTCAACGCCAAGGCCACCTCCACGACAGGGGCGGGAGCAGGGGCGGGGCCCGTCGGCCCCGGCGGCAGGGGCTGACACTCGTCCACTTTTCAGCTCAAACCTAAGCCGTTTCTGACTCAAAATTACTCCCTAGACACCCCTTGATACCCTCTGACACCTCCTAAACACCCTCAAAGCAACCCCCACATGCACTTCCTATCCCACAGAAGGCGCTGACGTTGAGCCGAAAAGTGGACGAGTGTGAGCCCCTACCCGGCGGCGTGCGCCTGGAGTGCGAGGAGCACGCCGGACTGTTCCTGTCCGCGCGCCGCTCGCCCGCCCTCGACGCCTTGCTGGCGGGCAGGGGTTTACACTCGTTCACGTTAGAGCTCAACTTGAGCAACTCCAGGACACATTCATGAGTTAATTTGGATTATACGGCGGGTAGAGGAGCTCAAGTTGAGCTGAAATGGATATCAGTGTAAGACCTTGCTGGCGGGGCTGCCGCACGCGCTGCTTCTGGAGGGGCGGGACGGCGGACTCAGCATCCTGGTAGGGCGGCGCAGGTCGATCCTATCAAACCAACGTTGAAAGCGCCTGCAACGAAGCGCTTGAAACTGAAATATTATAAACTGCTATCAAGTTGTGCTTTCACATTCAACTTGCGCCGCTTCATCCTGGTCCCGGCGGGTGCCGCGCCGCGTCCCGCGCTAGACCGCGTTGGCGGCGGCGGCGGCGGCGGCGGCGGCGAGGGGACGTCAGCGTCTGCCGTCGCAGCGGCTGAGGTAGGACCTGGCGGATGTTACCCGCCACGTCATCGACCGACACGGATTGTGGACCCTGGGTTTATTGAGTTGAATGGCATCCTATGACGTGGCAAGTGATATCCACCAGGCCTGGCAGATGTTACCCGCCATGTCATCGACATGGATTGTGCACCCTGGGTTTATTGAGTAGAATGGCATCCTATGACGCGGCAAGTAATATTCGCCAGGCCCTCGGCTGAGGCGGCGGCAGCGGCCGGCACTAAAGGGTTCGGGACGGACATGGTCGGGCGGTGCAGGTTGACCCTATGAAACCCATGTTGAAGCCGACTGGAATTGAGCACTTGAAACTAAGATGTGACACAATGCTTTAAACTTCTGCTTTCAAATTCAACTTGCGCCGCTACAACATGGTGCTGGACCGGTGGGACGCGGAGTGGAGTCGCAACGCCGCGGGCGGAGGCGGGCACTACGTGTACCCGGTACACCCGAGCCACACGGTCATGCGCGCGCCCTCCCTGCCGGCTGCCCTCTACCTCACCCTCCTCCGGTAGGACCTAGGGTTTACCCTACACCCATACCCTTAAACCTGAACCCTGAACCCTAAACCCTAAAGACGAAACCCTAAACCTCAAAGCCTAAAGCCTAAGCCTAAAGCCTAAAGCCTAGGATCTGGCATATATTGCTCGCCACGTCATCCAACGCATTCGGACCCCTCATGTATTGCGTTACATGGCATCCTATGACGTGGAGAGCAGTATCTGCCCGGCCCTATCCTGCGGTTCCTGGCGCGGCGGTACACCAACGTGTGCCAGCTGGCGGACCTGTGCGTGTCGGAGTCGCAGCCCACCCCCGAAGAGGCGCAGCTGTGGGCAGGGGCTTACACTCGTCCACTTCTCAGCTCAACCTGAGCCGTGTCTGAAACAAAAACACACCTTGCACACCCCCTGATCTCCCCTATCACCCCCTACACACCCCCTAAACTATCACCGCCTACATGCCCCCTAAATAGCCCCTCAACTCACCCCCTGACCCACAGAAAGCGGTTACGTTGAGCGGAAAGGTGGACGAGTGTAAGCCCCTGGATGTGGGCGGCGTTTGGGGGCGTGGCGGCGGACCCCGCGCCCGACGCCACCGCCGCGCGCCTGCGCCTCTCCATGGCAGGGGCTTACACGCATCCACTTTTCCGCTCGACGCATGCGCTTTCTGTGGGATACGGGGCGCGTTCAGGGGTACATTCAGGGAGTGTTTAGTGGGTGTTTTGGGGTGTTAGCGGGTATTATGGGGTGTCTAGGGTATATTTTGTGTCAAAGGTTTTGGGGGTGTTGGGGGTTATTATGGGGTGTCTATGGTGAGTTTTGTGTCAGAAACGGCTCAGGTTGAGCTGAGAAGTGGACGGGTGTAAGCCCCTGCTCCATGGCGGCGGCGGGCACCCCCGCTGAGGCGCTCTTGCCCTGGTCGATTCACGCCGAGGTAAGGCGGTGCAGGTTGACCCTATCGAACCAACTTTGAAAGCGCCTTGAACTAAGAGCTTGAAACTCAAATCTGGCAAACAGCTTTCAAGTTTTGCTTTCAATTTTGACTTGCGCCGCTATACCGAGGTTGCCGCCTATGTCACCGCCTGGCGCCACATCAGCGCCGCCTGCCGCCTCACCGCGGACGAGGAGCAAGAACTTCTCGAGTCGCTACCCCAGGATGTTATCAAGGTAGGGCGGTGCAGGTTGGCCCTATCAAACCCAAGTTCAAACATCCTGGAACTAAGCGCTTGAAACTAAATCGTGATATTTATGACCCTATGAAACCTATGTTGAAACCGCCTGGAAATAGCGCTTCATTCTAAACTGTGATATCATGCTCTCAACTTCTGCTCTCAAATTCAACTTGCGCCGCTACATCAAGGCGCCGATGCTGGCCAATCGTGCGTGTTACCTGTACCTCCGCGGTCGGGTGGCGGACGACGAGGCGGTCGGACACCCCACGCCGGAGATGCTCGGCGTGAAATCATCCGCTGGGAAGGTCGGCGGCGGGTCGGCGTCGGCGTGTCCGCTGGTGTACCCGGACGCGCCGCAGCAGAGCGGGTTCGACACTGTGGAGGACCGGTCGTGCCTGGAGGAGGGCGTGATGGGGGAGGGGCCGCTGGGGCGCCTGGCCGGCAGGGGCTTACACTCGTCCAATGTTCAGCTCAACCGGAGCCCTTTCTTGCACAAAATACACCCTAAACACCCATTGATGCCTCCTAATAACCCCTAATACCCTCTACAACCCCCGTAAACAGCCCTTTAATGGCCCCCCTATCCAACAAAAATGAACAAAGCGCTTACGTTGAGCCGAGGAGTGGACGAATGTAAGACCCTGCTGACCGGCCTCGCGCATAACTTTGTGCAGTACGAGGAGAAGGACGTGACGGGCACCGCGGGGCTGCAGAAGGTGGGCGAGTGGCTGGACAGCGGCAGCCTGGCGCTGGACGCCGGCAGGGGCTTACTCTCGTCCACTTTTCGGCTCAACGTAAACGCTTTCTCTGGGACAGGGGATGAATTCAGAGGTTGTTTAGAGGGTGTTGTTCGGAGGAGGTAGGGGATATTAGGTGGTGTTTAGGGTGTATTTTGCGTCAGAGACGGCTCAGGTTGAGCTGAGAAGTGGACTACTGTGAGCCCCTGGACGCCGCGCAGGGGTTCCCACTGCTTTTCGAGCTGCTGACGGGGACCGTGCCGCTGCGGGTGCTGCCGGGGGACGAGCCGCACCGCTGGGCAGGGACTTACACTCGTTCACGTCAGAGCTCAACTTGAGCAACTCCAGGACACATTCATGGATTAGGTTGGGTAACACGGTGGACAGAAGAACTGGATTTGAGCTGAAATCGGAACGAGTGCAAGCCCTTGCCGCCGGGGCGCCGCCCTCCTGCGCTTCGTCCCCCCGGAGCAGTCGCTGCGACGCGGCACGCTCATGTCCACGCTGCGCATGTTGGCGGCATCGCCCGCGCTGGCGTCAGCGGCAGGGGCTTACACTCGTCCACGTTTCGGCTTAACGTAAGCGCTTTCTGTGGGATACGTTGCGTGCACGATTTTTTCCCCCAGTCTATTAGACAGGGGAACACGGGGAGGTGTGACCAAAACGGCTCAGGTTGAGCTGAGAAGTGGACGAGTGTAAGCCTCTGGTGGGCGGCGCCCAAGGTGGAGGACCGCGGGTTCGGAGCCAAGATGTCGGCGCTCTTCGTGCAGGACGGTGCCATCGGCATGCTGCTGCGCCGGTAGGACCTGCCAGTATCACAGGATTGTTCGTTGGTTTAATTGGCCGATTTCGGTATATCGCTTCCCGCGCTGAGCGCCGACGCTTTGTCCGCAACTCTGTATGGGCATTTTAGCAGGCCATATACCGAAATCGGCCTATTGCTGAGCTGGCAGTGTTCTCGCGAGTTCAATTCCTGCTTGGATCGATTTCCCAATGACGCGGGTGGTGATATTTGGTTGTCCGTATATGTCGGGTGCAGCCGTTCCTGCGCGAGAAATCGAAGGAGGTGGGCGGGCTGCCGCAGTCGGCGGCGGGGCAGTGGTCCTCGCGGCGGTACTCGGCGCCGGGGGAGGTGGAGGCAGGGGCTTTCACTCGTCCACTTCTCAGCTCAACCTGAGCCGTTTCCGACACAAATAACACCCTCAACACCCGTAATAATATCCCCTCACACCTCCCAAACAGCCCCTAATCAACCTTTTAATGCAACCCCATATACCACAGAAAGCGCTTATTTTGAGCCGAAAAGTGGACAAGTGTAAGCCCCTGTGTGGAGGTGCCGGACGGCGGCGGGCCCGGCGGCATGAGCAGCGACGCCGCGCGCTGGGCGCTGCCGCGCTTCCCCAACGCGTCGTGCAAGTCGCGCGCGTTCCCCTTGAGCCACCACCTGGTAGGACGGTGCAGGTTGAACCGATGAAACCTAGTTGAAGGCGCCTGAGACGAAGCGCTTGACCCTACAATATGATGTACAGCATTCAAACTTTGCTTTCAAATTCAACTTGCGCCGCTACAATCTGGATGGCGTGGCGGGCCCGTGGGGCGGCCCCAACCTCAACGCCGTGGACCTACCCTCGCTCGTGGACCAGCCCCTGGTAGGGCGGTGCAGCTTGACCCTATCAGACCCAAGTTGATACTGCCTGGAATTAAGCGCTTGAAACTAACGTGTCATTTACTGCTTTCAACTTCTGCTTTCGAAATCAACTTGCGCCGCTACACCCTGGCGCAGCTGGGGCTTGAGCGCTTCTTTGTGCTGGAGGGCGGCGGCAGCGGCGGCGGTGTTCAGGTGGATGGTATCGAAGAGATGCTGGCGGGCTCCATGGGTGGGCTGCCGTTCGAGGCAGGGGCTTACACTCGTTCAATTCTCAGCTCAACTTGAGCTGTCTTGACACACGAAGACACCCTACACACCCTAAACAGCCCCTAACGCCCCCTTAACACGGGCTATACAACCCCTACGCGCTCAAGTTGAGCTGAGAAGTGAACGAGTGTAAGCCCCTGGTTCGAGGTGGGGCAGCACGCGGCGGCGGCCACACCCATCGCGCGGGCCACGCTGGCGCGACTGCGGGCCGACGTCAAGGTAAGACGGTGCAGGTTGACCCTATCAAGTCCATGTTGAAAGCGCCGGGAACGAGGCGTTTGAAACTGCTATATGATTACCACTATCAAGTTCTGCTTTCAAATTCAACTTGCGCCGCTACATCAAGGGAGCCGTGGACGCCGCTAAGGGAGTTGGCGGCGGCGGCGGCGGCGGTATTAGCGGGCGCTCGGCGGATCGGTTCGCGGGCGCGCAGCTGCGGCACCTTGGTAGGGCGGTGCAGGTTGAATCGATGAATCCCACCTTGAAAGCACCAGGATCTGAGCGCTTGAAACTAGAATGTCATATGCTTCTTTCAACTTCTGCTTTCAAATTCAACTTGCAGCGCTACACCTTGGGGAGTCGGACACCGCGGCGGTGGCCGAGGAGGCGGTGCGCGCGGCGGAGAGCGGCGCTGACGTGGCGAAGATGGCGGCGGCGGGCCTCGGGGGCGCGGCGACGGCGCGCGCCAAGGCGGCGCTTACGGGCAGGGGCTCACGCTCGTTCACTTCTCAGCTCAACCTAAGCCGTTTTAGTCACACCGCCTCATGACCCCCTGTCTGATAGTCTGGGGCAAAATCATGCTCCCAACGTATCCAACAGAATGTGCTTACGTTGAGCCGAAAGATGGACGAGTGTCAGCCCCTGCTGACGGGCATATTGGGGGAGATTCGGTCGCTGATGGCGCGGGACCGAGCGGCAGCAACGGAGGCAGGGGCTTACACTCGTTCACGTGAGAGCTCAACTGGAACAACTCCAGGACACATTCATGAGTTAAGTTGGTCAACACTTTGGACAGCAGAGGTCAAGTTGAGCTGAAATCGGAACTTGTGTAAGCCCTTGGACGGAGGCTGCCGCCGCCGCCACGTCCACCGCCAACGGCCTGTCGCGCGACCCCGCTGCGGCGCGTGGGATGCTGCGCCTGGGACTCAACCGCCGCAGTGGTGCCTGGGCGGAGGCAGGGGCTTACACTCGTCCACTTTTCGGCTCAATGTAGGCGTTTTCTGTGGGATAGATGGTGCACTTAGGGGGTCTTTGGGGCATCTTGAGGGGGTGTGTCGGAGGTGTTAGAGGGTATCAGGGTTTATCTAGGGTGTATTTTCTGTTAGAAACGGCTCAGATTGAGCTGAAAAATGGACGAGTGTAAGCCCCTGGGCGGAGGCCACCTTCGACGACCTTGTGGAGGGCCTCTTATGCGAAGGCGCGGAAAAGGTACTGGCCCGGATAACCCCCGGCGTCGGTGAGCGGTCCGCAGCGGCGGCCCTGCACCTCGCGGCAGAGGCGCTGTTACTGACGGCGCGGGTGGCACACGGCAGGGGCTTACACTCGTCCACTTCTCAGCTCAAACTAAGTCGTGTCTGATACAAAAACGCGCCCTATACACCCCCAACACCCCCTTACACCCCTTAAACAACCGCATAATGCACCCCCTATACCACAAAAAGCGCTCGCTCATGTTGAGCTGAAAAGTGGACGAGTGTAAGCCCCTGGCGCACGGCGCTCGCGCCGCCGCGGCCGCGGAGGACGCGCTGAGCGCCGTGGGCGGCGCCGCCGCCGTTGTGGCCGCCGCCGCCTCCCCCGAGGCCGGCAGGGAGGCGTGCGAGCGCGGCATCGGCAGGGGCGTACACTCGCCCACTTCTCAGCTCAACCTGAGCCGTTTGTGACACAATAACACACCCTGAATACGCTGAACACCCCTTGACACCCCCTGAACACCCCCTAATCAACCCCTGCATGCACTCCCTATCCCACAGAAAGCGCTTACGTTGAGCCGAAAAGTGGACAAGTGTAAGCCCCTGGGCATCGGCCTCTTCGTCCGCGCGCTCGCCGACCTGCTCCGCACGCGCCGCTTCTACTTCGACACCCCCGACACCTTCGAATCAACCCGCCGCTTCGACCCGCGCATGCTGGTCTTCGAGTACACGCAGTCGATCATCCTGCGCGAACGGCAGGTTGGGCTGGTGCGCGACTTCACGGCCGCAGCCGACAGCGGCGGCGCGGAGTGCGCGCAGATGTTGATGGGCGAGGTAGGGCCAGCCGGAATATGCCGGCATTACTTTTGGCAGAATCAGCATAACTGGGCATAATGGGGCATAAGCCGAGCGTAATGGACTGAATTTGGGGAATTAAGCACAGGTGATTTGGGCAAACCAAAAGGTATATTCCGGCTGGCCCGAGGCCTAGGGCAAGACCACCGTGGTGTGCCCGCTGCTGGGCTTCATGCTGGCCACGCGCGACATGCTGGTGGTGCAGACAGGGGCTTACACTCGTCCACTGTTCAGCTCAACCTGAGCCGTTTCTGACGCAAAATACACCCTAAGCAACCCCTAATACCCCTTAACACGTCCTAACAACCCCTAGACAACCCGCTTAGCAACCCCTAATTGCACCCCCTATCCCACATAAAGCGCGTACGTTGAGCCGAAAAGTGGACGAGTGTAAGTCCCTGGGTGAAGGTGGTGCCGCAGAGCCTGCTGGAGTTCAGCCGCAGCTGCCTGCGCGGCGCCTTCGCGGCAGGGGCTTACACTCGTCCACTTTCTAGCTCAACCTGAGTCGATTTGGTCACACCTCCCCGTGTCCCCCTGTCAAATAGACCAGGGGAAAATCGCGCAACCAACGTATCCCACGAATTGTGCTTACGTTGAGCCGAAAAGTGGACGAGTGTAAGCCCCTGCTGTGCGGGAGTTGTGCGGCGCTCTGTGCTGACCCTGCGGTTCGACCGCTTCACGCCGCTAACGCCGGCGCCGCTGTATGCGCTGCGGAAGGCGCGCCAGGCTCGAGCCATCGTGGTCACCACCCCCACGGCAGGGGCTTACACTCGTTCACTCTTCAGATCAACGTAAGCATTTTCTGTAGGATAGGGGGATACATTTAGGGGCTGCTTATGGAGTGTTTAGGAGGTGTCAGGGGATATGAAGGGGTGTTAGGGGGTGTTTATGATGTGTTTTGTGTGAGACACGGCTCAAGTTGAGCTGAAAAGTGGACGAGCGTAAGCCTCTGTCCCATGGCGCTCAAGTCGCTGTGCCTCAAGTTCCTGGAGTGCGCGCACCTGCTAGACCAATCGTACGTGGTAGGGCGGTGCAGGTTGACCCTATCAAACACACGTTGAAAGCGCCTGGATCTGTGCTCTTGAAACTAAGAATTGATGGACCGGTTTTAAACTTTGCTTTCAATTTCAACTTGCGCCGCTACAAAGTGGCGCAGTTGGAGGGCGCGGCGGCGACGGCGGGCGACAGCTTCCTCACGCGGCTCTTCGAGGGCGCCACTCAGGCGCGCACCCGCAGCGAGCGGATCGCCGACGCCGGCGCCATGGCCGGGGAGGAGATCACGGCAGGGGCTTGCACTCGTCCGCTTCTCAGGTCAACTTGAGCCGTTTCTGACACAAGAAAACACCCTACACACCCTCATCACCCCCAAACACCCGCTCTTGACGGGCTACACAACCCCTACGCGCACCCCCTATCCCATACAAAGCGCTCAAGTTGAGCTGAAAAGTGGACGAGTGTAAGCCCCTGGATCACGGCACTGCGGCGCGAAGGCGCCGTGGCGGCGGAGATCATCAAGCTGTTCCAAACCGGCGGGACGCTCATCCTCGACGAAGTTGATCTTATCCTGCACCCGCTCAAGTCGGAGCTGCACTGGCCACTGGGCCGCCGCGTCCCACTGGACTTCTCAACCTCGCGGTCGGGCGACGGGCAGGGGCTTACATTCGTCCACTTCTCAGCTCAACCTAAGCCATGTCTGCCACAAGAATACACCCTAAACACTCCCTCACACCCCTCCACACCCACTAAGCTCCCCCCGGACAGCCCCTCGACGCACCCCCTGTACCACAAAAGGTGCTTACGTTGAGCTAAAAAGTGAACGAGTGTAAGCTCCTGGCGACGGCCTGCGATGGAAGCTGCCTTTCTTCCTGCTGGACGCCATCTTCAGCGTGGCACTGCAGCGCCCCGCGGCGGAAGAGGCGCAGGGCTCCAATGAGGCCGCTGCCATCCTCGCCAAGGCAGGGGCTTACACTCGTTCACTTCTCACTCAACCTGAACTGTTTATGACACTCAGCACATCCCCTAAACGTCTGAGCACCCCCTCCATCCCCGCCTTAAACAAGCGCTTAACACCCCCTAAATACCCCTTGTCCCACCAAAGGTCTTACATTGAGCTGACAGGTGGACGAGTGTAAGCCCTTGTGCCAAGGTCCACGCCTGCGTGGCAGCTGCCGTGGCGGCCAAGTCACTGCAATCCACTCCGCATCTGGCAGGGAGGTTCATGAGAACAAGCACTCGACCAGTATTGAATCGACAAGCAATTGGCGAGGCCTCGTGTTCACGGACCGGGCGTGGGTGAATGCTCATACGATGGCCTTGTGGTCGGTCGGCCACCACGAACAGGTCCGCGCGACCGTATGAAAATCCTCATACGATTGCCTCGTGGCCGGTCGGCCACCACGAACCGGGGTCCGCGCGTTCGTGTGAGCCTTCACCCTGAAGTTAAGTCACACGGGCACGTCTGATCTTAGTTTCGTGTGCTGACTTGCGATGACCCTCCTGCCTGGTGTTGTTGGACAGATCCTGGTACCGCACTGAGCTGCTGCCGCTGCTGGCGGAGTGGGCGGAGCTGTGGCTCAGGGCGCACGGCAGGGGCTTACACTCGTTGACTTTTCAGCTCAACGTAAGCGCTTTCTGTGGGATAGGGGGTGCATTTAGGGGTTGCTCAGGGGGTGTTTAGGAGGTGTTAGAGGGCATCAGGGGGTGTATAAGGTGTATTTTGTGTCAGAAGCAGCTCATGTTAAGCTGAAAAGTGAACGAGTGTAAGCCCCTGGCGCACGGCGCCACGCGCGGCATCGCGGACCATTCCATGCACGCCTACCTGATCCGCGGACCCGGCGCGGCGGAGGCGGCCAAGATCATCGCGCGCGAGTCCGAAGACGACAGCCTCAAGATGGTCAACCTCGCGCGAGACTGGCAGGGGCTTACACCTGTCCACTTTTCGACTCAAAGTGAGCGGTTTCTGTGGGATAGGGGGGTGTTTAGGGGGTATCAGGGAGTGTTTAGGGTATATGTTCAGAGGTCACACCGGCAAATGCGTCTCAGGTTTAGCTGAGAAGTGGACGCTTGCTGTGGCTTCAGTGACCAGAAACGGCTCAGGCTGAGATAAAGAGTGGACGAATGTAAGTCCCTGGAGACTGGCTGACCGCCCTGCTCCCCCACGTGCTGTCCAAGATCAACCGCGTGTCGTTCGGGTTACTGGCAGGGGCTCACACTCGTCCACTTCTCAGCTCAACCTCAGCCGTTTCTGACAAAGAATACACCCTAAGCACCCCCTGTTACCCCACAACACCTCCTGGGCAGCTGCTACGCAGACCCTCAATGCACCCCCTGTCCCACACAAAGCGCTTATGTTGAGCTGAAAAGTGGAGGAGTGTAACACCCTGGATGCTGGGTGCGCGGGACGTGAGTGGATTGGAGGCGGCGACCGGCACACGGGTGCCGACCAGCCGCCGCCTGCTGGCGGTGCCCTTCCTGGGCAAGGTGGGGTGCGCAGGCTTTTAGGTTTTAAACCCTAAACTAAACCCTAAACCCTAAACCCTGAACCCTAAACACTGAACCCACGTTCAAAGCGAAAGCGGCTGGTTGTTTGCTTTTCCCAGCGCGAGTTGACACTACAATGTGATAACCTTCTTTCAAGTTTTGCTTTCAGTGTCAAGCTGTGCCCCTACAGCACGGACATCCCCTCGCAGACCAACGAGTTCAGCCACCCGGACGTGGTCATTGGCAGGGGCTTACACTCGTCCACTTTTCAGCTCAACCTGAGCCGTTTCTGACACAAAATACAACCTCAATACTCCCTGATCCCCTGTAGTACCTCCTAGACACCCCCTAAACAACCCCTAAACGCACACCCGTCCCACAGACAGCGCTCACCTTCAGCTGAAAAGTGAACGAGTGTAAGACCCTGGTCATCGGCCTGACTATTTGCACATACAGGCATGAGGGTTTGCGGCGGGGCGACTTCAGGCAGGTGCTGCGGAGCCTGCTGGCCAGCCTGGAGCAGGAGACGGGGCTGCAGGCAGGGGCTTACACTCGTCCACTTCCCAGCTCAACCTCAGCCATTGTTGACACAAACTACACCCTAAACTCCCCCAAATACCTCCTAACACCCCCTGCACGCCCCTTAAACAACCCCTACACAACCTCTAACCACACCCCCTATCCCACAGAAAGCGCTTACTTTGAGCTGTAAAGTGGACGAGTGTAAGCCTCTGATCGCAGGGCAAGCGGCCCAGCGCCAAACGCTGGGCCGAGTTTGTGCGCCGTTCGGGCCGCCGAGTGCGGGGTGAGGCTCGCGAGGAGGCGGCGGCGGCGGCGCGGCGCACCGGCGCGCAGCTCCGCGCGTCCAACACCGCCGTGGGCGCCTCGCGCGCCGCTGCCGTCGCCTCCACCTCCGCCGAAACGCCCACCGAGGACTCGGCGTCGCACGCAGCCGCCGTGGTGAGGCGGTGCAGGTTGACCATATGAAACCCACATTGAAAGCGCCTGGATCAAAGCGCTTTAAACCATAGCATGAGGAATTGCTTTCAAACTTTGCTTTCAATTTCAACTTGCGCCGCTACACCGTGGCGGCGGTGCTGGCCGCCTCGGCGGACGAGGTGTGGCCGCTGCAGCTGGTGGATCTGCGGGACACGGACCAGGTAGAGGAGCTGTACCAACTGCTGCGCCTGGTGCCCGAGGTGATCGACTTCTACCTCAACGACTACATCTTCCCAAAGACTGCGCGCCACCAGGTAGGGCGGTGCAGATTGAACCCATGAAACCACTGTTGACAGTGCCTGGAACCAAGCGCTTGAAACTAGAATGTGATCAATTGTTTCAAA
>Ga0307489_10001797_pt1 | contig 14257 bp, 10 predicted proteins | sample SB12metaG_FD_202247 | JGI IMG/M metagenome (GOLD analysis project Ga0307489, IMG submission 202247) | Sea-ice brine microbial communities from Beaufort Sea near Barrow, Alaska, United States - SB 1.2 | ecosystem: Environmental > Aquatic > Marine > Coastal | place: USA: Alaska | collected... | reverse complement strand
GGTTCACCTAATGCTTGACCTCACACACCAAGGATCGCCGGCAGCAGAACGAGGACCGCTAGCAAGACCAGGCTGAAAGCTGCGGCGAGAGCCGCACCCCGCAGTCTACACCTGTGAATCACCACTCATGCACTGCAAGCATGATCATCCGGCAGCCCGGCGCCGTCAAGCACCCCACCTTCACGGGTCGCCCCGCGCCCGCCGTTAGCCAGGCAGGGCGCGTAGGAGACAAGCCAGGCCGACATTTCGTTTTTCGCAAAAGACGGAGGGTGGTCGCCCGTGGTGCTGGTGCCGCAGCTCGCACCCCACGCCTTCACTTGCACGAGGAGAGGCACCTGCCGTGTGAAGGTGCCCGTGCTCGCCTGGCTAGCGTTATGCAGCGCCAAGCAACGCGATACGGCGTGCACCCCGGCGCCCGTGGGCAAAGTGAGAGCCGCGTCTGACTGAGACTTTTCTTTCGTCGAAAATCATCGACAAGGCGGCACCCTCCCTTCTCCTCGACCTAATTTGCGGCACCCTCGCCTGGGACCTCCTTCCCCAGAACGCACCTTGGCATCCACAGAAGGTTGAGAGCGGCGCCGCGCCACGCTCGGCGACCTGTTAGCCCGCGGCGGTGTAGGTTCGCCGCGAATCTCGCCGCACGTCGTCCACGGCGCTTACTGCGCGTCGCGTCGAGGCTTGGGGGCTTCGGGTGGTTGCGCAACCCTAGAAAGGAAGCGAAGCGAGCGCGCGCCCGGGGTCGTCGCCGCTGGAGAGGAAGGGGCCGCCGCCGCCAGTGCCGGGGGCGCAGAACACACCTTTACATAGGCAGGGCCTTAGTTCACTCGCTATCACCTTTACAGCTCAACGCATGCCGTCACAGCTGTCAGGCTGTGGGTTTGTTGCCGAAACCTCTCAAGTTATCCCACTTCTCATCGACCCCAGATGCGTAGCGGGCTGCAGTGCGAGGCCCTGCGCGCAGGCAACCATCCACCCGGGGCAGCGGTGGCGGCGGCGGTGGCGGCGGCAGCGGGGGGTACAGCGGCGGCGGCGGCGGCAGCGGGGGCAGCGGGGGCAGCGGGAGGGGTGGCGAGGGGGGCAACACCATAGGGAGCTTTGGAGTCGGCGCGGGCGGGGTTGTGGGGACTGCATTATTGTCCAGACACTGTCCTGTCGTCTTGGAGGAGGAGCAAGGCGTTCAGCGCCCGACCACAGCCCGCGGCAGGCGCTGAGCGAGCTGATGGTGGTGCTGAACAGCACTCTGCCAGGCACTGGTGTTGATTACGTCATTCACAGGCTGTCCGTCGCGGTGTTCCTAGCTCAGGTGGTGGGCTATGTGGCGCTCTCCACGGTGCTGGAGTACTGGTGGTATCACCGCCGCCGAGGCGACGCGCGGAGCTGGAAGATCCAAGGGGGCTCGAAGCTCGTGCCCGCCTCGCGGGATGCTGGTCATTCGGGCGCGCGATACGCGTGGGGCCTCCCTGTGGTTGACCTGCTGAAGGGGAAGGGAACGAGCGGGCCGGAGAGGCGGCATCGCCACCCGCGGCACGCAAGCTTTGCAACGTTCAATCTGATAGTCTCCGCAGCCTTCGCCGGAGCAGTCACGGAGGCCTCTCTGCGTGGGTGGTCGCAGCTCACGACCGCCAGTAATAGCTGGGGGAGCGGGGGCGGGGGCGGGGGCGGGAGCGGGAGCGGGGGCGGGGGCGGGGGCGGGGGCGGGGGCGGAGCGGGTGGGCAGTGGGAGTGGGAGTGGGTGGGAGCGGGCCAGGTGCTGTACGCGCTGGTGAAGGCGGTGGCGTGGCAGAGCGTGACCGAGTACTACTGGCACCGCGCCATGCACCTGCCGCCGCTCTACCGCGCGCTGCACAAGTACCACCACCACTACAAGAGCCCGCGCCCGTTCGACGATCTCTTCATTCATCCAGTGGAGGCCGCGGGGTACTATTGCATCCTGTACTCGCCGGCATTTGTGGTGGGGCGCATGCCGGTGGCCGCGTTCCTCATGTACATGGCGGTGATGGGGGTGTGCGGCGTGCTCGACCACTGCGGTGTGCACGTGGACACGCCGGTGTACAGCACGCGGTTCCACGACGCGCACCACGCGCTGACCCGCGTCAACTTCGCGTTCCCCTTCCCGCTCATGGACCTCATTCACGGCACCTTCGCCGTCTAGACCGCCTTTTAGTTCCGCACGTAGCGCCGTCCTCTTAGCTAGCACTCAGTAGCGGTTACGTTTACCCATTTACGCCGTCATACCATTCGCCCGTAAATCCCCACCGCTGGTGGGAATGGCGGTGAGGGCGGCAACGGGCTTGGGAACAGAACGCCGAGCCTAATGTCCCAGTTGTCAGCCGTCCGAAGGGCTGTGAACAGACATTATAATGTGGTCCGAGGCTGGGCAGTCGCCCAAACGAGACCGATTCGAAGTTGACAGCCACGCGAAGGGGCAGGGGTTGCTGGTGGCTTTGGGGAAATGCGTTTGAGAACATGTCTCAGCGACCCACGCTCTCTTCCGAGTCGGTCCCTGATGCTTCCCTCGATGAAGCGAATGCGGGTGCGAGTGCGAATGCGAGTGCAGGTGTGCCTTGTACGCTTCCCAGATTGGCACCTGCAAGAAACACCCGAGTGTGTGCCAATGTCTTCGGACGTTTGGTTGAAGGTCACGTACTGCCGCCGGTTCCAAGGACCCCGGGTGGACTGCCGCTGCCGTGGTCGGCGTCACCGTGTCCGACGCCCACTACGACATTTTTTGTCCCAACCAGTGGCGGGCATTCCAGCATGTGTGGCGTGGTCGCGTGAGTGGGACACTGCCGTACGGGCAGCGGATTCTGTTGTCGTCTAGGTTCCGCCATACCGCCGGCCACGGGCCGACGCAAATTCCGCACTGAGTTCATTCTCGGTGGAGTCCCCGACGTCACCCGCTGCAGCGAACGTCTCACCCCCCGCACGACGCCAGGGAACGTGCGGGGTCTTTTCTACAGTACTGTAGCCCGTGCTGATGGCGGCGGCGGTGCCGGTAGACAAGATTGGCGTGCAAACGACGAAATGCTGCTCTTGAAAGAGGCCTGTTAAATAAACAGGAACTATCAGCTGACATTAACTAAACTAACTCTTCTAAACGGGGTATCGGGAATTCGTCGTCCGGGTCCGTTGTCCCTATGAAGCGCCGCCCTCCACGCCACCACCCGCCGCCGCCGCCGCCGCCGCCGCCGCCTCCGCCTCCGCCTCCGGCGGCGCGGCATGGTCTCCCTCCACGCCGCGGTGGGTGCCCCCGGCGGTGCCCCCGGCGGGCGGGGTGACGGCGCGGACGTAGCGCGCCATGACCCCCAGCGCCTTGGTGGCCGCCTTGCGCAGGGAGGACCCCCCGCTGGTCTGCTCGCGGATAGTCTCCAGCAGCTCCACGGCGCCCGGGTGCTCCATGATATACGGCGCGTTCTTGTCCGCCATGCTGATCTCGCACAGCGCCACCTGCGCGTGCCGCCGCGCCGCCGCGTGTGCCTCCTGCGTGGCCAGGCTCACCACCCGCGGCAGCGCCCCCTCGCGCACCATGCGGCGGCGCCCCGCGTCGCACCGGCTGTAGTTGGCGAAGCCGCGGCCCACCTGCGCCAACACGTCCGGGCTGTCGCTCTCCGCCAGCGCCACCAACAGCTCAAGCCCACCCGCCGCGTGCAGCCTCGACTCCACCGCCTTGTTACCGCACAGGTTGGCCACGGCGCCCGCCACCATGCGGTGCGACTGCGGCTCCGTGGCGTCGTGCGCGAAGGCCGTGAGCAGCTCCAGCGCACCGCTCTCCAGTATCACCGGCTGGTTGGCCTCCTTCATCGCCAGGTTGGCCAGCGCCCCCGCCGCGATGCGGCACGCCGCCTCGCTGTTATCGCCGCTACTGAAGATGTCCAGCAGGCTGGTGAGCCCGCCCTCCTCCACGATGCGGCCCTGGTTGTGCGCGTCAGCCGCCAGGTTGGCGATGACCTTGACGGCGTGCAGGCGCACGTCCTCGTCGTCGTAGCGCAGCATACCCACGATGGTGCGCAGCCCCACCTGGTTGAACAGCTTCTGCACGGCGTCGCGCTTGAAGTTGGCGGTGGAGGTGGCGGCGGTGGAGGAGGGGCCCACCGCCAGGCGTGGTGCCCCGCCCGCGCCCGCGCCCGAGGGCCGCGCCCGCGCGGGATCCTCGGCGCGGGGCAGTGCATCCACGGCGGCGCGCGCCTCCTTCACGCGCTTCGTCGTCACCCACAGCCGCGCCACCATCGCCACGTTCAGCCGCTGCCGCGCCGCGTCCGCCACGGACTCCGCGCCGAGCGCCCCGCCGGGGGTCTGAGGCGATCCGTCCGCGTCCGACGCGGCGGCGCCCGAGGCGGCGGCGGCGTCCTCGTCCTCGGCGCTCGAGCCACCCCGGAACCCGCCGTCGCCGCCGCCGCCTCCGTCGTGCGAGGGCGCCGGCTCCGGCGAGTCAGCGGCCAGGTCCAGCACCTCCTGCAGCATCTGGTGTACCGCCTCCTCGCGCGCCAGTGCCAGGCGCACCTCCGCCTCCGCCCGCTGCTCGCCGCCGCGCCGCTCCACCTCGGCGTCGAACTCCCCCTGCAGCCGCGCCTCCTCCGCGGCCCAGGCGGCGCGGTGCGCGGCGCCCTCGCTCACGCGCGCGTCGTGCTCCTGCTGGCACTTGGCGTTGAGCACTGCCACCTCGATGGACCACGACTCGCGCGCGTCGGCGGCGGCGCGCGCCGACCCCTGCAGCGACGCGGCGCGCGCCTCGGCCGCCTCGAACCTCTCCGCCAGCGCGTCCTGCCCCGCCTGCCAGTGCGCCGTGGCCGTGGACTCGCGCACGGCGGCGGCGGCCAACACCTCGGCGGCGGCGGCGGCGGACACAGCGGCGGCGGCGGAGGCCAGCGCGTCGGACTTAGCGGCGGCGGCAACCGCGGCAGCCTCGGCGTCGGCGGTGGCGGCAGCGAGCTTGGCGCTCCACTCGCGCTCCAGGTCGTCCAGCTCCTGGTCCGCCTCTTCGTCGGCGCGCGCGAGACTCGCGGCGTGCGTGGACTCGGCGGCCGCCAGGGTGGACTCCAACGTCGCGCACTGCTGCCGCAAGCGGGCCGTCTCCTCGTGCGAGGCGGCGAGCGCGTCGGCGGACGATGAGGCGTCAGCCTTGGAAGCCTCGGCGTCGGCGTTCGCGGCGGCGAGTTTAGCGCTCCACTCGCGCGCCAGGCTGGCCTCCGCCGCCACGGCCGTGAGTGCCGCCGCCGCCAGCGCGCGGCCCTCCGCGTCCCCCGCCGCCGCCCCCGCCGCCGCCGCCAGTGCTGCGCGCTCACCCTCCCACGCCGCCGCCGTCGCCGCGCGCTCCACGTCCGCCGCGGCGCGCGCCGCGTCCCATCGCGTGCGCTCCGCCACGACGGCCTCCACCAGCTCGTCCCGCTCCGCCTTGAACCCCTCCGCCTCCGCGCGCCACGCCTCCTCCTCCTCCCGCCGTTCTTCCTCCTCCTCCTCCCACCGCCGCGCCAGCTCAGCGCGCTCCGCCTCCCGCTCCAGCGCCGCCGCCGCCGTCACCTCCTCCGCCGCCGCCGCCGCCGCCGCCACCTCATCCCGCAGCCCCGAGGCGGTGGCCTCCGCCTCCGCCGCCGCCGCCGCCGCGCCAGCCAGCTCCAGCTCCAGCCGCTCGCGCTCCGCGGCGTCAACCGCCGCTCCCCAGGTGTAGGGCCTCACAGACATCACGCGTCACGTCCTCCAACGCAGTTCCAATCCTAGTTGACTTCATTGAACGGCATCCTATGACTTTGCGGGCGTGGTGTGTGCCTGGGCCGCGGGCCCCCGGCCCCACCGCGGCCCCGTGCTGGAGCTCCTGGCAGCGTCGCTCCGCAGCCGCCCGCGCCCCCTCCGCCGACTCCAGCTCGCGCGTCAGGCGGTCCACCTCCGCCTGCAGCCGCCGCGAGCTCAGCTTGAAGTCCACCTCCTCCTTCACCTTCAGCGTGTTCTCAATCTTGAGCGCGCGCTGGCCGAACGCGAGCGCCGCCGCCGTCTCGGAGTGGTGCGAGCGGCGGGGCCCGATAGTCACGATCAGCGACGTCTTGGCGCTCCCGCCGAAGGAGTCCTTCAGGAGGCGCGTGAGCTTGGACTCGCGGTACGGCACGTGCGTGGCGGCGGACGATGACGACAGCGCGGAGATGCACTTGCCCAACGCGTGCAAGTGCAGGTTGATCGCCCGGTGGTAGGGGCGCCACTTGGAATGGACAGCACAGGTTGAAAGCAGTTCATCGTGTATCAGTCTCAAGCGCTAAACTAAGCGCGGTGAACCCGGGTGGCGGTGCACCGCGGCACCTTGGCCTCTTCGAAGATCTGGCCCTCGGCTCCGCTCTTGCCCGCGCGCTCCGACCCCGCCAGGTCCACTAGCAGCAGCTTGCCCTTCAGCACGTTGCCCCCAGGTGGCCCCGCGCCCCCCCCGGCACCCCCCCCCGCGCCGCCGCCCCCCGCGCCGCCCCCCTCCGCGCCGCGGCCCCACGCGGCGCCGTCCGCCCCGCCCTCCGCCGCGCCCCCCGCCGCCGCCGGCATGCTCTCCACCGGGGTGGTGGTGCGCACCGTGACCGACAGCAGCGCGTGGCTGCGGCTGCTGGACGCGTTGAGCAGGTGGTTGGCCACCGTGCGGTTGGACTCGCCCTCGCGCAGCACCTTCATGGCCTGCGGCAGCGTCTCGATGTCCACAGTGCGGGCCCCCACGGCGTGCACCTCGCCCGTGGAGCAGGGGCTTACACTCGTCCACTTTTCGGCTCAACTTAGGCGCTTTGTGTGGATAGGGGGTGTATGTAGGGGTTCGTTAGGGGGTGTTTAGGAGGTGTCAGGGGGTATTAGGGGGTGTGTAGGGTGTATTCTGTGTCTGAAACGGCTCAGGTTGAGCTGAGAAGTGAACGAGTGTAAGCACCTGCCGTGGAGTAGTCCTCGGCAACCATCAGGCTCTCCGTGGCCTTCACCTTGCCGGCCAACAGGTCGTACACCTGGTCCATGTACACCTGCAGGTAGCTCACCGTCACCGTGGACCGACCGCCACTGGACGCCAGCAGGATGTGCTCCAGCGCGCGCACCATGATCCCGCGGTCACCCGCGCTGTGCCGCTGCTCCAGCCCGCGGTCCCCGCCCCCGCCCCCCCCGCGGGTCCCCTCCATGTCCCCGCCCTCCCCGCCGCCGCCGCCGCCGCCTCCGCCGCCGCCGCCCTCGCCATCACCCCCCTCGCCGTGATCACCGTCACCGTCTTCCTCCTCCCCGACGGGCGCCAGCAGCCCCATGGTGTACGTCTTACCCGTGCCCGTCTGCCCGTACGCCATGACCGTGCCGTTGTACCCGCGCAGCACGCTGTCCACCACCGGGGCGGCCACTTGGTCGTAGATGCGCTTCTGCGACGCGTGGTCCGGGTACACCTGGTCGAACTGGTAGCTGGCGCCGTCCCACTGGTTGCGCCGCAGCAGGATGCGGTTGGTCTCCGGGTTGGCCTCCACCACCGGCACCTCGTCCGCCTCCACCACCGCCAGCTCACTGCGCGTGTGCGGCCGAAGCCGCACACCCACGCGCACACGGCCGGACCCGCCGCCCAGCGGGTCGCCGCCGCCGCTGTGCTTGCTGGAGCTGGAGGGCTTGAGCGGCGGCGGCGCGGCGGAGGCCCGGGGGATCGGCGGGCTGTCGGCGCTCGCCCCCCGGTCCACGTCGAAGGAGTTGCGCCGGAGCGTGCTGGACACAGCCACGGGTGGCTTGGGTACAGCCCCGGGTGACGCGCCAGTGGTGTGGCGCCGCGCCCCCCGGCGCTCGGCGGGTGACGCCACGGCGGGTGACGCTACGGCGGTTGCCGCCGCCGCGGCTCTGGTGGAGCGAAGGCGCGGCGACGGCGACGCCGCTGCGAGCGCCGCGGACGACGAGCGGCGCAGCTGGGCGTCGCCGCTGCTGCCGCTGGACCGGCTGTCGCCCTCGCGGTCGTCGTCCACGCTGGAGCTCATGCGCCCGCCGCCGACGCCACCGCCGCCGCCGCCGCCGGTCGCCACCTCCAGCGCGCCGGCGCCACTCGCACGCAGCGGGGTGTCCACCTCCCCAGCCTCGTCCATCCACGGCGTGATGGTCTCAGGGGTGCCCGAGGACTCCACGCGGGGAGGGAACAGGTCGCTCAGCGCATCGGATGCTCCGTCCCCGTCCCCGCCCGCAGCATCCCCGTCCGGTGGCGGCGAGTAGGCTCCCCGCGGCTGCCGGCGCTCGTCCTCCTCCCCTCCGCCGGCAGATGAGCCGCCCCAGTCGTCCGCCGAGTGCGAGTCGTCCGCGTCCGCCGAGTGCTGCGAGGAGGTGGTCTCGGGCCCCGGCCCGTCCGCCGCACACGCGGCGGGGCTGTCCGGGGAGGCCAGCCGGAACTTGCGCGCCAGGCGCCAGCGCGCCATGCGGTCCGCGTTGTCGTCGGGCATCCCCATGGCAGCCGACCGGCGGCCCGCCGATGGGTGTTGTTGGCCTACGCACCAGCCTCGGCCTGTGTTTGCGATTGGACACAAAGTTGTCTGTCACACCTTTATTGGATCAGCACGGGCCCGCTCCGGCACGCGGCGAACCGCGCCGCCGCCGCCGCCTACCCTTGACGCAGACGCCCTGGGGTACAAACCCCGGTCTCAAAGCCGCCCTGGGCACCTCGGTGTGCACTGGGGATGCAAGGAGACAAGACTGCGTGCGCCATGCGGTTTCGACGGCACCAAGATTTTCGATCGAGAATCTGTTGCCGGCCGGTCGTTTTCAGCGGCAGAAAAGACAAAAGAGACGCCGATCTGCCGATGGGTACAGGCTTGGGTCATTGACTGAAGCTTGAGGCGCCCGCGTAGATGCCCGCCCACAAAATCACTTCCTGCAACAATGTCCATAGCCGACCGGCCGCGCGAGTCAAACTTGTTCTCTTGAGTCCGAAAATTTGTCTGTTCCTGTTTTGGTCGAATCCCTCGCGGCGCGGCGAGGCATTGTGCGATCCTCCGCGCGCCACCGCCCCGTCCGTTGCCCGGCCCGCGCCGCGCCCTCCTCGTCCGGCCCTCCGTCGATCGGCACGACACCTCGGACCCCCTCGGGACCATGGCTGGACTGAACCAGAACCCGCTGCTGACGCTGGACGCCCTGGGCCCCTGCGGGGTGGTGCTGCCCACGGAGGTGAGCGCGGCGCTGGACGTCAGCCTCAACCTCAAGGCGCGCGAGCTCGGCGTGCAGGGCTTCCTCTTCTGGGGCAAGCTGAGCACCGTGAGCGGGCGCGACTACTACGTGGCGCGCGCGTACAACGGCACGAAGCGGGTCGACGGCAAGGTGATTGTGCAACCGGGGAACAAGTACTACTACAGCCAGGACGGCGTCAACTGGCTGGACCTCGAGCCCGTCGCCGCGGGATCCAAGGCGGAGAACCTCGACTGTGAGTCTCCCCCCCTCCTCCCCTCCCGCGCCGCGAAACATGACAGTGCGGCGCGACTCGCGGGCGGCGCCGGGGGAGCATTAACGACCGCGATTCATGCCAATTCCCTCTCAAAGCATTTTGGGGCATTTCTTTCCCCTACTTTTGGCCTGATTCGGTGGGCGATTCCCTGACACTGGCGCGCCCTCCACCCCTCCTCTCCAACAGGCTGGCTCAGCGGCGACTCCGCGCACCAGTTCACGGTGTACGAGGAGGTGGCGGCGCCGGCGCCTGTGGAGGTGGCGGAGGGCGAGGTGGCTGCGGCGGTGACGGCGCCGCCGCCGCTTGAGTTCCCCGTGTCCGAGCTCGAGTACATGATGAGCCTCATCAACGCCATCAACTCCGTCACCATGGTGATGCCCGAGGGCATGTACATGGCCAACGCGGCGGGCGACTTCGTGCAGAACCCGCTGTATACCATGAAGTACCCCGACCAGCTGTCGTCCTACGTGTACGCGGGCGGGAACCTGGGCGGCGCGGTGCCGGGGTCGTGGGGCATCATCTACGACTCCTTCAAGCAGCTGGCCATCATCCGCAGCTTCCTCTACCCCGGCTTCTTCGCCTACTACTCCGCCGTCTCCAACACCGTGGGCAACCTCTACTTCGGCTCAGGCATCAAGAACAAGGACCTCGCCTTTTGCGTGTAAGAGCCGCGGGGCCCGGGGCCCGCCCTCCCCGCCCTCCTAGCCATTCTCGCCCGCACGGTGGTGCACTCCTGGATGTCTGGTGTGGGCGCCTCAGCCGCCGTGAGGTGCGGCGGTGCGGCGGTGCGGCCTGCGGCGGTGCGGCGGGCCGAGATGAAGATCAGGCGGGAAGCAGCAGCGCGGGCCATCTTGACAGATAGGAGGGGGGAGAGCAAACAGCAAATGAAACCTACGAGTAGCCTAGCCAGGGGTAGTTCCAAATATAGTCGACTATTTATATAATCTTGGCAGCACGCCATCAAACAACTGGAGTCGCTCGACGCGCAAACCGTCGAAACACAACGCGCCTTGATCTGTATGAATGCTCCTCTAATGTTGCATTCCTTCTAGTGATATCGTTCATCCAGCCCCAAGGCGCTTCACATGCCATGGTGTGCATTAACCAACCCCTCCGCCATGTCATGCGGACAGACCAAAGTGTAAAAAGGGGTTATGGTAGGGCCGTACATGTATCAATGGGCACTATTCTAAGGCTACTTCATACGAGACACTAATTTGCTGCTACATGCGAAGGTTCCCCCTTCATGCGCCCTATGTGCGCGTCTAAAGTCGGCTGCCGGTTCCGCTTCACGAGTGCATGTGCACGCCGCTCAGGTTGGTGTACCCCGTTGCGCCGTTGTCGCCGCTGGAACTGCCGCCTCCGATGTTGATCGGCTCCCACTCCTCGCCTCCCCCTCGCCCGCCGACCCCGCCCCCCCCGCCGCCACCGCCCCCCGCCCCGCCCCCGCCCCCGCCGCCCCCGCCGGCGCCACCGCCCGGGCCCGGCATCCTGGTCATGGGCACCGCCAGCAGCAGCGGCTGCAGGTACTTGAAGTCCAGCTCGCGCAGCGCACGGTACGAGCGCGTGGAGGGGCGCCCCTTGCCGGCGGCGGCGCGCGCCGTCAACGGGGTGTTGGGCTGGCTGTCGCCGCCGCCGCTGCGCATGAACACCGGCGCGGCGTGGATGATGCGGAGGCCCTGCAGCACGCGGGTGGTAGCGCCCCCCATCCCCAGCACCGTGAACATCACCACAAACAGCGTGGAGCTGAGCATGGCCTGCCCCGGCGCCCCCAGCGTGGCCGCCGCCTTCATGGCCAGCGCGTACGCCACGGCGCCGCGCAGGCCGCAGTACCACAGCATGACCTGCACGTTCATGGTGAGGTGCCCCTGCTCCTCCGTGGCGCGCAGCGTGCGGTTGAGCAGGTAGGCGCCCGGGAAGATGTTGGCGGCGCGGCCCAGGAACACGGCGAACAGCGCCACGGCACCCGTCACCAGCTGCGTCACTGAGATCATGCACATGGAGCTGCCCATGTATATGAACACGAAGGTCTCCGATAGGAACGCCACGAGCTTGAAGAAGCACATGGTGACCATGCGGGGCGCCTTCTCCAGGTTCTGCCGCGTGTAGCGCCCCATCACCATCCCACAGAAGAGCACCGCCACGATGCCGCTGAGGTTGGCCGCCTCGGCGATGGTGTACGCCAGGTACGGGAACAGCAGCACCAGCGCGCTGTCGATGACCCAGCCGTCGTCCCAGTCGCCCGTGATGCTGATGTACTTGTGGAGGATGGCGCTGCACGCGCCCACCGCCACGCCGATGACCAGGCTGGCACAGAACACGCCCAGGAACACGCCCAGGGAGGACACCGCCAGCTCGGAGAACGCCACCTCGTCGCTCACACCGCCGCTGCCGCCGCCGCTGCCGCCGCCGGCGCCGGGGTCAGCACCGGCGCCGCCGCCGGCGCCGGGCGAGAAGGCGAAGAGGGCTTCGAAGAGCACGATGGAGATGGCGTCGTTCATGAGGCTCTCGCCCAGCACCACGGTGTGCAGGTCCGGGTCCAGTCCCATGTCGTTGAAGATGGACAGCGTCGTCACCGGGTCCGTCCTGTAGCGCCGCGACTCCATATCGAATGCAACGTCTGACAGCGGTTCACCGTATTCTGGCTTCAAGCGCCGAAACCATACGCGCTTTCAACACGGGTTGTGATACTCGTAGTGGCAAGCTGCAGCGGCCTACGGTGCTGCTGATGAGGCTCCCGAACAGCATCGCGTCCTTGAGCGAGAAGCGGAAGGAGATGCCCCAGAGCCCCGCGAAGTACATCACGAAGCCCACGACGACGGTGCTGGTGAAGGTGCCCAGGAAGGCAAACACGCTGACGGCGTCGAAGTTCTTGAAGAAGGTCTCGGGGTTGAGCGTGTACCCGCTCTCGAAGATGACGGGCGGCAGCAGCACGAGGAAGAAGAACTCCGTGTCGAACACGATCCACTCGACGAACGCCGTCATGCGCGCGCTGTCCTGCGAGTTGTCGGCGTACATGGGGTCGCGGCGCACGTAGGACACGACGTGCCCCACGATGACGCCCAGCAGCAGCGCGGCGCCCGACTGGTGCAGCCAGGTGATGTTGTTGTGTTTGATGGTCGCGCCCAGAATGATCACCAGCAGCAGAATGGTCAGCATCACCGACATGGAGAACGCGGCCACCAGCTCATGCGACTCGTCCGCGGTCACCTCCTGAGAGCCGGGAGCGAGGAGTCAGGGTGCGTGGCGTGAGGGTGCGTGGCGTGGCGTTAAGGTTCGTGTCGCAACAAACAACATATTTGTTGTCGGCGGCAGATAATAGGTCTATGTTTTCAAGGCACCGCTGCTCGTTCGCAAGGCATGGCACGCTCAGAGCGACACGGCTCGACACACACACCCCCCGCCGACCCATGTCCCATGTCCCCGCGTCGCCCCACACGCACCTTGATGACTTTGTTGTGGAAGGCCTCCTCGATGTCGTCCTGCGTGACATTGGTGGAGTGCAGCGCCTGGTCCAGCGCCTGGCTCACCTGGTCCAGCACCCGCCGCGCTGCGCCCCGCCGCGCGCCGCCGCCGCTCCTGCCGTCGTCCGCCATCACCCGTCCTCCACCGTCACCGGGCGACCATCAAACGGGGCGGGGCGGGGGTCGGAAGGGCGCCTGTGGATGTGAACGACGGACGTGCTTTGATTGTTGAACATTCGCGACGAGGGGTGTTTCAGATGAAACCCTAAACCCCTCGCGGTCGCGGTGGCGGGTGCCGAAGCTTGGAGACGTTGAAGTGCCTGACGATTTGACAACTAGACACGACGCAAACTGCCGCGCCGTCAACCCAACCGCGCGGCGCGCCCCAGGGTGACGCGAACTGCGCATTCCTTCGTTTTAGTGCAACTCGTCGCGGCGCCCGCGACCCTTCGTTCGCTGCGCTCGGGGCGCGGCAAATGCGGTGCTGAGAGGTGCTGGGCTGCATGGGCTGGACGCGTGAGGGTGCCCGCTACCTGACGCTGCCACCTCGCCGCCCACCTGTCACCTGCTGCGCTGCGATGGTGTTCCCACCCAAGGTGCCGAAGGCGGCGCCGCCGTCCAACCCGCCCACAGGTGAGGCGACCACCGCCCTGTATGCGCGGAGTCGTCTGTCAGCGGTATGTGTGCCAATCACCCGGGGTTGGGTTTGGGGTTGCTATCCAACAACACTTGCCTGCTCACCCTTCCCGTGCTCCTGGGGCTCGTCCCTCCTCCGCGCGGATGCGGCGGCGCACAAGCGCGCGGCGAGCCGGCAGTCGAAGGCGAAGCGCGCCTTGATCGTCGTGCTCGTCCTCGCCGGCCTGGTCATGGTCGTGGACGAGGTGTTCGCCCCCGCCGGTGACGGCCCCACGCACCCGCCGCGGGAGTTGAGCGCGGGAGCTGGCGCCGGCCACGCGGCGTCGTCGCTCACCACGCCGTCCTTCCTGGAACCCGGCGCGGCTCGGCAGCGCTCTCCGGTGTCGGAACACCAGCGTGCGTCGTCGGAAGGTGACGCGGGGGAACGCGTCGCGACCGAGACACATCTCGTCGACCACCGCATCGGGCCTAGCGTGGACGGCGGCAGCGGGGTGGGCGGCGGCGGCGGGGGAGGCGGCGGCGGGGGCGGTGGCGGCGGCGGCGGGGGCGGCAGCGGCGGCGGCGGCGGCGGCGACGGGGACGGAGGAGCCGCTCCCAACTTTCTGACCGGGTACAAGGGGTCAATCACGATGAACAAGGGGTCCTGCGCGAGCGGGGCGTGGATCGAAACCCCGTGGGTGGCGCGGGACGGCAAGCCGATCAGGCTGAGCAAGGTGACCGGCGACATCTCGGCGCTGCTGCCGGAGCGGGACGCGCTGGCGGG
>Ga0307489_10001796_pt1 | contig 14260 bp, 10 predicted proteins | sample SB12metaG_FD_202247 | JGI IMG/M metagenome (GOLD analysis project Ga0307489, IMG submission 202247) | Sea-ice brine microbial communities from Beaufort Sea near Barrow, Alaska, United States - SB 1.2 | ecosystem: Environmental > Aquatic > Marine > Coastal | place: USA: Alaska | collected... | reverse complement strand
CGCCACCGCGCCTATTTATATTCGTACCCGAGATAAACTCATCGAACAAATAGACGCGGGGCAATTGAAACCCAATGATGCCTTGCCGTCCGAGCGAGTGCTGGCCGAACAGCTCAGTATCAGCCGGATGACTGCACGCCAGGCGCTGGCAGAACTAGAGAAGGTGGGCTACGCCTATAGGCAACCGCGCAAAGGCCGGTTTGTAGCCGACAAACGACTGAGCTATGACATCGGCAATACTTTAAGTTTTGCATCGCGTGCACTACAAAATTCAGTCAACTTGACGATAGAAGTCATCTCTAAATTGACTGAAAAGGCTAGTCCTCATATTGCGCAAAAACTAGGGTTAGAAATCGGTGCGCAGGTGCATACCTACAAACGCTTGTTTAGAGTGAGTGGCAACACAGTGTTGGTCGAACAAGAATGGGCGGTCGCCGAATTATTTCCTGATCTGCTAGAGCAAGACCTAAGCCAACCCACAACGTTATTGCACGAAAGCCGTTATGGCGTGATTGGAAGCAGTGGGCGCATTACGGTACGTTGCGCAGAAATCTCTGACGAGGATAGAGCGCTACTTGATGCCGATACCGCACCTTTTGGGCTAGAAATGGAATTAACCATATTTGATTCGACCGACACCCCCTTCTGTTATGGCCAACAAACTTGGTGTAGTGAACTGGCCGAATTTACGCTGTTGGCTAAACCAGGGTAATGGCTGAGGTTTAAACTTTGGGCGATTAGCCCGATGGCTCAGAAGCTCGATAGTGAAAACCGTTAACCAAGGTGTTGTGAATTTGGATTGGGGTGTGTAAACGATGCCAACAGCTAATCACCTAAAATTTATACGTTTTAGCGGGTTCAATCGGTTATCCAATCATTTGAAAATTAAAAAGCAACTAACAAAACCATCAAGCCAGGTCTGAAATACAAAAGTCTTTTGTTTAGAGGCCTTCTTTAGTCGAGTGAAAATAATTGTCGGGTAAGGCTAAAATGGGCGTTTTGGCCGGCTCACCCGCACACTCTCGAACTAGCTTGGGCACAAGGTATCCGGGTAGGGTGGCACATAATTGGCCGACTAATTGCTGTGCGCGTGGGGTTGCTACATCGAAGTGGGCAGCGCCCTCAATTTTATCCAACAGGTGTAGGTAATAGGGCATTGCCCCAGCTTCGAACAAACGCTCGCTTAACTGCTTTAGAGTCTCAAGATCATCGTTGACGCTTTTCAACAATACGCTTTGATTCAACAATGTAACGCCGCATGACTTTATTCTATGAAGTGCCGCAAAAACCTCGTCATCAATTTCTGCCGCATGATTCGTGTGAAGTACCACGATGGTTTGCAGCCGAGAACAGGTTAACCAGTCCAGCATGCTAGGAGTGACTCGCTGGGGAATAACGATGGGCAGCCTAGTGTGGACTCGGAGTCGCTTGACGTGTGCAATATCAGCAATGCTGCTGACCAGTTGACGCAATCGATCATCACTATGTATTAATGGCTCACCACCACTAAGAATCACTTCGCTTATGTCGTTGTGTTGACGAATATAATCCAGAGCCAAATCCCATTCGGCCGAACTGTTTTGATTGGCTTGATAAGGAAAGCTGCGACGAAAACAATAGCGACAGTTAATTGCACAACTACCCGCCAGTATGAGCAATACTCGGCCATGATATTTGTGAATAACCCCAGGCATGGTGTTGCTATTCGCTTCATCTAGCGGATCGCTGACATAGCCAGGCACCGATAGATTTTCGAGCGCTATTGGCAACACTTGACGTAATAGTGGATCGTATGGGTCGCCACGTTGAATACGCGAGGCATAAGGTCGTGGCACCCTAAGCGGAAAATCAGAATCAATCGTATCGAGCTCATCGAGACTACCCGGCTTGTTACCCGTAAATTCCAGCAATTCGTCAACACTCCTGATTATCTGTGACAATTCGGACTGCCAAGTTCGATGTGGTAAAAGCTGCATAGATGGGTGACAATTTATGGATGACATAGCAGATCGGTGTGGCAAAATATAGCGATTCATTTTAGCAATGAACGCTGGTTAAGTCTCAATCTATGCGATAAAGTGATTTTAGTTTTTTTACAGAATATATTTTTTTTGGCTTTCTAGCCGTTTCAAGAAACCTGCTTTTTGACGCTCTTTGTTAGAACCCTGATTTACTCAAGTACACTTTGGGTCCCGACCATTGCTCCATGCAGTTGTCCGTGCGGGGCTTGTGCAGTGATTGTTTTAGTTGGTCTATTTTTTTGCAGGAATAAAAACAGATAACGAAAAAAGCACAATTTTTAGCAACACCCTTCATAAAATCAATGGCGCTAAATGACTTAGCAAGAATGGCCCGAAGCCTCTATCTGGACACATTATTTGAACTGGTTTCACCGATTACCTGACAACCTCAAAGGATCATTGTTCCTGATGCAGGCGTCGATATTCTTCACCGTGATGGCTTTGTTAATCAAACTGCTAGGTCAGGATTTACACATTACCCAAATTCTATTGATACGACAACTGGGCATGATAGTTATGGTTCTGCCTGCGATTATGAGCAATTTTCCAGGGTCACTTCGATCTAAACTGCCCGGTCTACAAATCTTACGTTTAGGGCTCGCTATCATCACTATGCTCTGTACTTTCAGCGCCGTGATTTACCTGCCGTTAGCCGATGCGACCGCGATCTCTTTTGCCAAAAGTTTTTTCATCACTATATTTGCAGTGCTATTTCTAAAAGAAGTGGTCGGTATTTTCCGTTGGAGTGCTGTAGCTATAGGCTTTGTTGGAATCATGGTTATGTTGCAACCGGGTACAGCCGATTTTTCAATTTACAGTGTCGCGGCATTGGTCGGGGCTGCGGGTGCGGGTGCCATTATGATTATCCTGCGCATGCTGTTACAAAAAGACAGTGCTGACACCATCATGACCTGGTCAGCACTTGGCGTTGGTTTGGTCATGGCAATACTGGGCATTTATTATTGGCAACCACTCGCTAACTTTGAATGGGGTTTGTTTGCAGTATTGGCGGTCGCTTCTTACTTTGGTCAGCGTTGCAATATCTTCGCCTTCAAGTATGGAGAGGCTTCACTATTAGCGTCGCTTGATTATGGCCGGTTATTGTGGGCCACCTTATTTGGCTATTTGGTATTCGGGCATTTCCCCGGCGTGGCTACTTGGATCGGCGCGTTGATAGTAATATCGGCTGCGATATTTGTGATCTATCGCGAGACTCGCAGCGGAAAGCAAAGGATCGATGTAGAGGTCGATTCGTAGTTAGGATGTGCGGTATAAGATTTGGGGATTTCGGGCTAATTTTCTGCCTGTGCACTAAAGGAATAAGTTTATAAACTGAATTAAGTGCGATAGAGCACTCACTAACCACAATTCAAGCTAAAAGATAGCAATGGCGAGACGGCAAATGCTGCGCAAGTTATCCAACACGGCTAGGTCAATTTAGAACCGCTATCTATCTAATGTCACGCGCAAAAATAGTTGCCAGATTGTTGGCACGAGCAGACGATATCGGTCTCTTTCTCCATAGCTACTGTAGTAAGGAGCGACTAAACAAGCATGGACTTCCCCAAGAATAGTTTCTCACTTTTCTGTTAGCTTTGCACAAAATTGCACAAACCCCTCATATTCATTACATATTTCGCATTTAAGATAACTACATTTACTAGCGGCATAATTGTTTATGCACTTCAAGTTTGTATCTGCCGATTTAATGGGAAATGCTTATGAATAAGGCAGAAATATTTGCTCGAAACAATATTAATATTATTGGGGGCGGTGATAAGACACTTCTTTTAGCGCATGGTTTTGGCTGTGATCAAACCATGTGGCGTTTTATGCTGCCCGAACTGCAGTCACAGTTCAAAGTAATATTATTTGACTATGTAGGGTGTGGTGGCTCTGATTTAAGCGCTTTTTCAAAGGCTAGGTATTCAACTCTGGAAGGATATGCGACAGATATTGAAGACATATTAATTACCTTAGATCTAAGAAATGTTTCGGTAGTAGGTCACTCAGTCAGCTCAATGATTGCTGGGATTGCATCAACCAATACAGAGAATAGAATATCGGACATTACTATGATTTGCCCCTCGCCCTGTTTTATGAATGATCTGCCAGATTATGTTGGTGGTTTCGAAAAACAGGATTTAGAGGAATTAATTAACTTAATGGATAAAAATTATATTGGGTGGGCAAGTTATCTTGCACCATTGGTAATGGGTGCTAATCACTCTCCAGAGTTAATTGGTGAATTATCAGGAAGCTTTTGCAGTACTGATCCTACCTTCGCAAAAACATTTGCCAAAGCGACCTTTTTTTCTGACCACAGAAATTTATTAGAAAAAATTCAAAATCCAGTACTGATCATACAAAGCACTGATGATTCGCTAGCACCGGTTAAAGTAGGAGAATATATGGCTGATAGAATACCGGACAGTCAGCTCCGCATTATTGAGGCAGAGGGGCATTGTTTGCATATGACGAAGCCTGACGTGATCACTCCGGGGATTATTGACTTTATAAATTCAAATCAACCAAAAAATTAAATGACGCATTGACTATTCCCCTCGATATTTTTCCATCTGGACACCTCGTAGTGAGTGAAAAACGAGATGTCCTTTATTGTAATGACTATATCGAACAGCGATTGGGTTGGAGCCTAGCCAACAATACAAAAATAAATTTAGACCGCTTATTTACTAAAGCCTCCAATATATTTATTGATAGTTATGTGTATCCATTGCTCATGGATCAAACTTATGTAGAAGAAATCCAACTTACGATATTAACTTTTTCCGGTGAGAATTTTCCAGTAGTTGCCAATATTAAGATTTCTAAAGATATGGATACTTTTTGGTCCCTATTTATTTGTGTTAAACGCAATAAACTGTTCGAGGAGTTAATTCAGGCGCGAGAACGTCTAGAAGAGCAAAGTAAGGCGCTGTTAGAACTTGCTACGACCGACCCTCTTACTGGCTTGGTTAATAGAAGAGAACTGAATAATCAGGCTCATAGAATGTTGCTTCAGGCTGAGAGACTTAATTTGAAATTAACAATGCTTGTAATAGATATCGATTATTTTAAAAGAGTCAATGATACTTTTGGTCACGCTACTGGAGATAAAGTTCTGAAGTGTGTCAGTACAATTATTAGTGCTGGGCGTCGTAATGAGGATGTTGTGGCTCGGTTTGGTGGGGAAGAGTTTGTCTTACTTTTGTCAAATGCAAATAATATTGATGCGGCCAGAATTGCAGAAAATATTCGTATGTCAGTTGAAAAAACTAGCATGGAAGGGATTAATATTACGATCAGCATCGGTATCGCTTCAATCAATAAAGAGAAGCGTGACAGTTTTGATAGTTTATTTAGCCGATCTGATGCGGCGTTATTAGAAGCTAAAAATTCAGGTCGAAATAAAATTGTTGTATCTAACAATGATCAAAGTATTTCGCAACTTACAATATAGACATAAGATCAACTTAAGCAGTGAAAATGAGTGATTTTATTACTTACCCGCCGATAGAAGAAGGCAATCCATCTGACAAAAAAAACTGTACTTATCTGTGACGGGATATCATTAATCAACCCTAAATGCACTTCCCAATAGTATCGTCACAGACGGTGGTTATACCAGCCTTGCTAATGTAACCCAAGGCTGCAGCAAAGGAATAAGCATTGACATTAAATGAGAGGGAGAATGACTCTTAATGTTGTCGATTTTCCTGCCTAGCTTTTTTAACTTTTCTAAAGACAATAAGGTTTCTTTTTTCTCAAACCAATAGATACATTACCTGTTCCCAGTATTACTGTTACTGAAATACTCAAGCACGTTCTTTATCTGAGAAGAAAAGAGCCTTCCTTGGAAATAATGGCTCACATGATCCAAGAAGAAGTCATTTCACTCGATACACAAATATCAATAAATGTTAGGAACTATGGTTTTGAGCATAAATTACCACAAGTAGACGGTATAATTTATGCTATTACGATTAGGCATAGCGGTTCTTTATGGACATGTTTATTTTCAAGTTATGCACTTCTATTTTGCAGTCAAGAGTTATTAATACGCTACACCGATGAATTAACAGCACACCCTATTTATAGCGCGTTTGTCATCATTTAGTCACAAACTCAGTTTAGTATTTTAATTATTATTTCTAACCGTAATTCTAAGTTAGCGATAAGCCATTATTGAACGGCCACATTTAACAACTACTGGAGATTCGTAATGAACAAACTTGAAATTAAAAATAATGCCAACGGCAAAAACGATGGCGAGTCAGAATTTTCTAGAATCATTGAAAGCGGTTTGAGCCGCCGTCGTTTTATGCAGGGAGGTGCAGCTGCTATGGGGCTTTTCCTCGCAGCCAATCCTTTGGTAAACGCCATTGCAGCAGTGACCCAACCAACAAACAAACTAATGGGTTTTGCGGCAATGCCGATAAGTACATCCGATGAGTTTCTCGTACCTGAGGGCTATATTGCTCGACCGTTAATTTCATGGGGCGACCCTATTCTTAAAGGTGCCCCAGAGTTTGACGAATCAGGTATGCAACCTAGTTCTGCTCAGGCTGGTCAATTTGGTGATAATACCGACGGTATGAGTCTGTTTCCATTGTCCGGTAATCGAGCGCTGATGGCGGTTAACAATGAGTACACTAACTACCAGCTGTTGTTTGCTCATGGAGGTGTTAGCCTGACTGCTGACGATGTTAAGAAAGCGCAGGCAGCTCACGGTGTTTCCATTTTTGAAGTGGAATTAAAAGCCGATGGTCAATGGCATTACCTCAAAGAGTCCCATTACAACCGCCGTATTACGGCCAATACCGAAATGGAGCTGACAGGCGTTGCCGCTGGTCACGCGTTGTTAAAAACCAATGCAGACCCGACGGGTAAAAAAGTATTGGGTACATTCAACAACTGTTCCAACGGGAAAACCCCTTGGGGAACGTACCTAACGTGTGAAGAAAACTTTAATGGTTACTTTGCAGCACCGGGTGCTCAGATGGATACACATCAAAAACGTTATGGCCTGAAAGCTGATAAAAACAAATATCAATGGAACACGTTTGATCAGCGTTTTGATATGACAAAAGAGCCGAACGAACCGCATCGTCATGGCTGGATTGTTGAAATTGATCCAATGGACCCAACTTCTACGCCTAAAAAACGCACAGCACTAGGTCGTTTCAAACATGAGAATGCCGCTGTAACGCTGGCTGATAATGGTCATATTGTCGTGTATCTGGGTGATGACGAACGTGGCGAACACATCTATAAATTTGTGTCTAAAAACCGTTACAACCCAGAAGATAATTCTGCTAACACCGATCTTCTAGAAGAAGGTTCGCTATTTGTTGCACGATTTGATGCTGCAGAAGGCGAGTTGAAAGGCATTGGTGAGTGGCTTGAGTTGAAGCAGGGTGAAAATGGATTAACGGCTGAAAATGGCTTTGCCAGTGAAGCTGAAGTCATGATTTATGCGCGTGAAGCAGCTACAATCGTTGGTGCTACCACAATGGATCGGCCAGAGTGGGTTGCTGTTCATCCTGACAACAAAGCAGTTTTCTGCGCATTGACCAATAATGCAAACCGTGGCATAAAAGATAATCAGCCAACAAAAGGTCCTAACCCTCGTGCTGAAAATAAATACGGGCAGATTGTTCGTTGGATGCCAGAAAATGGCGACCACACAAGCACACTATTCAACTGGGATCTTTTTCTGATTGCTGGTAATCCAACCGTACACAGTGATTTTTATGCAGGCAGTGCGAATATTACTGATGAGAATATGTTTAACAGTCCTGATGGCTTAGACTTTGATCCTTCAGGCCGCATGTGGATTCAAACCGATGGTAAGTATTCAAACGAAGGTGACTTTGCAGGCATGGGAAACAACCAAATGTTATGTGCCGATCCCGATACAGGTGAAGTGCGCCGTTTTGCTACTGGACCTATTGCGTGTGAAATTACAGGCCTGACCTTTTCACAAGATCAGCGCAGCATGTTTGTTGGTGTGCAGCATCCGGGTGAAAAAAATAAACCATCACATTTCCCAGCCGGTGGTAACAGCAAACCTCGTTCTACTATTATGGTCGTTCAACGTAAAGACGGTGGCATCATCGGCGCTTAATTATCCGCACTGACCAATGAAGTACGCTATTAAAATTCTTTAAAGAAAAATTTTATATATCGGCCAACTCCGTTCTACAGAGTAGAGCGGAGTTTGTTTTTTCTCAGACTTAATCATAAAAAGGATTTAACGCTGATTTTCAATCTCTAATTGATATTGTTTCGGGCTCTAAAAATATCGATTTAGGGCCAGATAACAGGCTTTTGTGGGATGATTTATAGCTCGAATAAATGAGTTATCTGGGTCTGATCCGAATCACGCGGAGACTGGCTATTGCTTAAAAACTGATCAGCCAGGCCTGGTGTTTGCCAGACTCTCAAGCAACATGATTTGCTCAAACCAGTCTGTCAGGGCAGGGCGGCCAGCTCGCCAGTCCAGATCGGCAAATCGAAAGTCCAGATAACCCAAAACGCAAGCGACCGTAATCTCTCCGATTAATGGTGTAGGCTCGAACTGATTACAAATGCTTTCCAGCTTATCGAGCCCGCGTTGGACTTTTTCATTTTGGAAATCTATCCAAGTTTGCCAGCGTAATTGCTCAGGGCGGAAAGTCGTTTCGTAGCGTAAAGCTACCGATAAGTCGAGCATGCCATCGGCGAGCGCTTGAAGCCCGAGCGTGCGAAACCTTCGGTTTGCATCGGAGGGGAAGAAAGGCCCGTCGGCCAGATCATTCAAATACTCGCAAATCAGCGGTGAGTCAGACAAGCTGTCACCATTGTCCAGTTTTAGGGCTGGCAGCATGCCGAGCGGGTTAACCGAATTCAGGTCGCCATTATTGGAAACTGGTGATACCGCGCCAGCATCCACAAGCGTAACAGAGTCCTGAAGCCCCAGCTCAATGATGAGGATTCGAACCTTGCGAGCGAAAGGTGAAGCAGGTGCAAAGATAAGTTTCATAGCGAAAGCCATTGTCGGTGTAATGAGTTGCTATTGAACGTTAGATTGATTGCGAAGGCAATATTGCCGAGGCGTGGATGGTTGTTATTTTATTCTTTAAAATCATTAAAGGTTAACGACTCCTTTCTTTCCTTGGTAGTGTGAGTAACGTAGATTCAAATCCTCGGTTCGGTTAGGCTGTGTTGGACCAAAAAAAATAGTCTTTCCATATTACATATCAATAGTCTTGTTGTGATTTAAAAGAGGCCCAACTTTATGTACTATAATTTAACGATTACAGATCTATCAGTTTAGTGCTTTGATAATATTTATTTTTAACATTGGGGATGAGATTTGTCTCTGCATGACAGTAAGTGGCACGCGCCACAAAATTCGTGCCCTAATTATTAAGTTAATCTAACACTTTGCCTATATCGGTAGCCGTGCTACTGAGTGACGCTGGCAGATTTTTTATCACCTGAAACATTTATTAGTTCATATTCAAAGGAATATCATGCCTGTTTACCTCATCCGCCACGGTCAGTCTGAATTCAACGCAGCTTATATGCAAGGTAGTCCGGATCCGATGATTTGGGATGCACCGCTCACAGCTCTTGGTTGCGAACAGGCCCGTCAGGTGCGAGCAAAGATAATCGATCTTGGTATTCAACAGGTTTTGACAACGCCGCTCACCCGTGCAATTCAGACGGCAAAGATAATCTTCGACGGGATCGCACCGATCACGATTATCCCAGACCACCGTGAACTGTTAAGCCACAGTTGCGATGTCGGGGTGTCCCCAACAGTTCTCCGCAACACTTTTCCCGAAATGTCATTTGAAGGGTTGGCAGAGGTTTGGTGGCATCAGGGTCCAAAAAACAATGATGGCGTCCCGGTTGAACCCCTTGACCTCTTCCAAAACCGTATCGACGCATTTGCCGACCTTATAGCCGTCATGCCAGATCGTCCGCTGGCCATCGTTGGTCACGGTAACGTTTTTAATGCACTTGCCGGGTTCAAAATGAGTAACTGTGAAATCAAACAGTACAATGGAGAACGCCCGACCGGCCCCCTTACTTTTAGCTAACCTATCTTTAGGCTAATCTGACAACAACTCTTTAAAAAACAGGCAGTCGAGTGACTTAAAGAGGGTTACTTATATATCCCTATTGATGAAGTTTTAAATTTGGTCCAAAACTTCTCACGCCCCTTGAGAAAAGCAGTAGTCGTCATGGTAAAAAACGAATACGTTTAAACAGAGTTATCCTTTTCTGGTTACCTTGCAACTTTAACCGAATCTAAAATATAGCTATCCGATGGACGATGTCTTGGCAGTGCTATTTTTTATTATGACGAGCGTTCTATAAAGGTGGGAAAATCTTTTCACAAGCTTGGATATCATGCACCCACTGGTTTCGAGATGTTCGGAGTGCAGTCCATCGGCTTGTTGCCGTGGATCACTAGGTTGGCCCGCCTTTGCTGCCTGTTCACTACGTCGTTTAATGCTGGCGTGATCTGAGTCAGTTAAGCTATCCGCTATTTCGGCTCGTATCGGGCTGTTCTGGTCACAATTGGAATGATCCGTAAACGGGCCAGAGGTATTAGAGATGCCGAGTATTTTAAACTCAAGATTAGACAATCTTCTTTGCCGAATGATCAGTCTATGTTTTACGCATAACTTGAGTTTCTTTACTCACAGAAGCGGAGAATAACCAACAGACAGAGCATAGATTCTGGATTGAATTTCGCAGTTGATATTGACGAATAGGCCTTTTATATTTCTTATACATTGAGTCAGATAAGGTACACTTCATGGCTCTTTGAATATCATTGCGTGCTGGAGTTTGAAGCTCGATGTATAACCGGCATTTCGGTCTGACCGAAGATCCCTTCTCGATAGCGGCCAATCCGCGATTCGTCTATTTGAGCGCTTGCCATCGTGAGGCGCTCGCGCACTTGCTCTATGGCCTGCGTTCCGATAGCGGATTCGTGCTGCTCAGCGGTGAAATCGGTGCCGGAAAAACCACTATGTGCCGTTGCTTGCTTGAGCGGCTACCTGAGCACACCGATGTCGCTTTCATCCTGAACCCGCGGGTCACTGTTGTTGAGTTGCTGTCGAGTATTTGCGATGAGTTACACATCAATGCGCCGGAAGGTGTTAGCGTTAAGGCCTATGTCGATGCGATCAATCAGGATTTATTAAGTCGGCATGCGGCAGGACGCAGCACGGTGGTTATTGTCGACGAAGCGCAAAACTTGAGTTACGACGTGCTCGAACAACTGCGTTTGCTCACCAACCTTGAAACCACTGAACGCAAACTTTTGCGCATCATTCTTATTGGTCAGCCAGAGCTCGATCACATGTTGCGCCGCCCCGAATTTCGTCAACTGGAGCAACGCATAACAGCGCGGTTTCATCTCGGGCCATTGGCAAAAACTGAAATTCAGCCCTATATTTCACACCGCTTAGCCGTAGCGGGTTGCGATGAACCTGTTTTCTCAGCGGCTGTAGTCGCGCGAATATTTGATCACACCGGTGGCATACCGCGACGAATCAATAACATTTGCGATCGTTCTTTACTCGGCGCCTACGTACGCTCGAAGCGTCGGGTGGATCACCCCATACTTAAAGTTGCCGCACGCGAAGTTGAAGGCCGACCACTGCAAACGAAACGTCGCAGACCGGCATTGGTAGCCAGCGTGTTATTGGTATGTGTCACCGTATTGATTGTGGTGCAAACGGGTAGACTGAAACCGGGGCGCTGGATCACCGAGCCGGTGGCCATGGCTTCGGCTCTCAATTTTGGTGCCGGAGGCATGCTTGTAAAGGCAGATGACGCGACTAAATCCGACTCTGCAAATACCGCCATAAGCATTACGTCTAGGCAAGGCATGGTGGCAGCTAACGAGCTTCTCCCCTGGCCAAAGCTTGACAAAATTAATGCAGCCACGTTGAATGCCGCTTATGCCACCCAATTCGATAACTGGGGGCTTTTGCCCGCTCCCACTAATGACAGCCTATGCGGGCATGCCGAGCGGAATCAGCTAATCTGCTTCAAGAGTTTTGCCAACCTGGCTAGCCTAGCCAATTATGATCGCCCCGCTATTTTGACATTTCATACACAGAGCGGCGAAGCCTATTACCTTACCTTGGTTAAGCTCGATGACCGAAGCGCAACCCTGATGTTTCCCGGTGGGCCGGTTCGGGTTGGGCTGAAAGACATTGAAGCGCGCTGGCGCGGAGAGTTTCGATTGTTATGGCGCACAGCACCACAAGGGGCTAACTTGCTGATGCAGGGCAGTAGCGGCCCCGCGGTGAGTTGGCTGACCGAGGCATTAATCGGTGCAGGGTTATCAGGAGTCGAAAAATCTGAGTCATTTAATGGTGCGGTGGTGCGCGCAGTCCAACGTTTTCAGCAGGCACATGGTCTGAAGGCCGATGGCATTGTCGGCCGGCAAACCATCATCCAGCTAAACACGATGAGCGTTTCTGGTATTCCACGGCTTGTTTCACACCCCCTATCGACGCTTGGAGCACATAATGAAAAGAAGCGTAATCAAAACCTAGAAATAGGCGTGACTGGCTGACATGTCTTTCATCCTCGATGCCATAGCGCGCTCAGAAGCAGAGCGCAGACAACTGGAAATACCCAGTGCCGATAACCTAGCCTTGCCAGACGGACCGGTCGTTAAAAGCCGTAAACCCTGGATTTTTTTGCTACTCGTTATTGCTTTACTGTTTAACGGTGTCCTGCTGTATTTGCTGGTGGAATCTGCCGATATTGCGTTTTTTAGTGGTGGTGAACCGACGCCTGAACTGGTGTCAAATCCACCCCAGAGTTACACGGCAATGGCCCCCATTATTTTGCCAATGGCAAAGGATATAGCAAAGGACTCAGCTGACGAGTCTACATTGGCCCCAATCGTAACTGTCGAAAAAACCACAGAGCCTAAAGCGTCATCAGGGATGGCAAAAGTGGTGCCGAATAAGGGCGGCAACGGTAATAAAATCGATGTCAATAATTCACCCTCAAAAGTCATGGCAATTGTTACCCCCATTCAACCAAAAAAGGCACAGCCAGAAAGCAAAGAAATGGTTGTCTCAGCCTCAGAAAGAGCAGTAGTAGAAGCCATAGAAATTACCGAGGTAAACAATGCCTCTGCCGACACCGAAGAAGGGTGGCTGCGTGTCGAACCTGACAGCCTGACACGGGAGATTGGCCATCAACCCCAGACGGCCTCTGCCCAGCGTAATAATCTTGCCTCCGGTGTGCTTACTTATGTCAAAAGTTCGCAAGAGCTGCCAGACTCGGTGCGTAAAGACTTGCCAAAAGTAGTTTTCTCAGGCCACCTGTATTCATCTAGTCCCAAGTCCAGTATTGTCTTTATCGGTAATGGCAAACCCGTGGTGGTTGGTCAGCAGATAGAAGACGAACTCGTGTTGTATGAAATTACCGCGAGTGGTGTCATCGTGAAGTTCCGTCGATATCTGATTGAAGTAGGCGTTCTGCAAAACTGGGCGTTGAATTAATAGCGCGAAAATATTATAGGCATAGAGATATTTCTGCCAGACTTAACTTTTCAACGCCACGTAGGATTTTTGAGGCAATTGGGGTTTTCTAAAATATGTGCATCTAAGTTATTGTGTCTTTAAATTAAGTAGATGGCGTTTCAATGGCACGACCAACTCACGTGCCAGCGTTACAACGCGACCCTTTCCGGCGCTTCTTACCGTAATAGACAAGCGATCAAAATCAATATCCTTAACTCTCAACCGCATACACGCCATTAACCGAAGCCCGGAGCCATATAACCGGCAAGCCGCTAGCCAGTAAATATCATTCAATTTGGATAACAAGTTATCTACCTGAACGAGTACGAATACTCACTTATGTTGCTGTTTGCTCTCGCACTATTCTTAGTATTGCGCTCATTTTTACCGTGCGTTTTCTTATTTATCTCCTTTGATGACCATACATGTAAGAAAAACTGACAACTAAATTAATTAATTGTAAAAAAATCTTACATGTCTAGATATGACTTTAGTAAATGTTTTCGATAAGTTGCTGAATATTAACAGTAATTATTATTTGGTTTATTTATTGCTTTATCTGCTGGATGTAAATAGTAGCCTTAATGAAGTTAGCGCTACCGGTTACGGCTTAGAGAACAGTTTTATTTATTTATAAAGGAAATGTAATGCTAAAAAAATTATTGCCCATTTTTTTTGTTG
>Ga0307489_10001795_pt1 | contig 14260 bp, 24 predicted proteins | sample SB12metaG_FD_202247 | JGI IMG/M metagenome (GOLD analysis project Ga0307489, IMG submission 202247) | Sea-ice brine microbial communities from Beaufort Sea near Barrow, Alaska, United States - SB 1.2 | ecosystem: Environmental > Aquatic > Marine > Coastal | place: USA: Alaska | collected... | reverse complement strand
AGGATGCTATTTGACTCGACGAACGAGGGTTCAGCATGCGTTGGGTGACGTGGCGAGCACATTGCGGCCGGTACTGCCGCGTCATAGGATGCCGTTGAACTCGACGAACGAGGGTTTATAATGCGTTGAGCGACGTGGCGAGCAGCGTGCGGGCGGCCCTACCTGAAGGGCCACACCACGTCGTCCGCGGCGACGAGGATGCCGTTGAACAGGAAGCTGGCGAACCAGGTGTTGAGGAACATGAGCATGCCCATCAGCGGGTTGTCGAAGGATATCGACAGCAGCTGCGCGATGCGCTCGTACACCCGCGCCCAGGGCCACAAGAACGACAAAGGCTCGCCGCGTCATAATGATGCAAGTTATATTCAAGACATGAACCCTTGAGGACGCAGAAGCGTCTCTCTGCTGGCGGTGGATTAGGGTTTAGGGTTTAGGGTTTAGGGTTTAGGGTTTAAGGCTTAGGGCGCCCCCCCCGGCCCCGGCCCCACCCACAGGTTGATGGCGAACACGGCGAGCACGGTGAAGTAGTTGTCTCCGTTGAAGTCGATGATGCCGTACACGCTGACGGACAGCGCGCACACCGACATGATGAACATCAGCGGAATCTGGATCGCGAAGTTGGCGATCATGTAGCTCACGGGCGACAGCATTCCGTTCTTCACCTCGCGCCGGATCGCGAAGTACTCCTCGTTGTACGGCCAGTGGTGTGATGACATGTGGAGGGTTGAGGGTCGGTGATTGGCTCCGCGTGCTGTCAGGCTTGACAGGTGGAGGGTTGAGGGTCGGTGATTGGCTCCGCGTGCTGACAGGCTGACAGGTGGAGGGTTCAGGGTTGGTGATTGGCTCTGCGTGCTGACAGGCTGACAGGTGGAGGGTTGAGGGTTGGTGATTGGGCCCTGCCTCGTTGTACGCGTACACGGCGACGACGGCGAGGTTGGTCGGCACGCCCATGTTGTAGCGGCACAAGTTGAATTTGAGAGCAAAATTGGAGCAAAATTGAAAGCAGTTTATCATATTTTAGTTTCAAGCGCTTACTTCTAGGCGGTGTCGACTTGGGTTTGATAGGGTCAACCTGCACCGCCCGACCATGTGCCAGAGGCAGAGCCACACGCGCGCCAGGATCTGGGTCTGCACGCGGTCGCGCGCCTTCATGTAGCGGCGCAAGTTGAATTTGAAAGCAGAAGTTGAAAGCAGTTTATCACAATTAAGTTTCAAGCGCATTAATCCAGGCGGTTTCAACACGGATTTCATCGCATCGGTTCAAGCTGTACCGCCTTACCTTGACGTAGATGATGGCGAAAAAGATGCACGCATTCAGGAACATCACGCACCGCCCCATGCGTACGGCCGCAACTCGACATTGAAAGCAAAACTTGAATGCAGTTCATCACATTGTAGTTTCAAGCGCTGGAATCTGAGGGTTTCAAGTATCAACACGGGTTTGAAGTAGCAGCTGCCCACCGATGTATAGCGTGGGGTCGCGCACGGTGATGAGGCCGTGGCGCAGGGGCTTACACTCGTCCACTTTACGGCTCAACGTAAGCGCTTTCTGTGGTATAGGGGGTGTATGTAGAGGTTGTTTAGGGGGTGTTTAGGAGGTATCGAGGGGTATTAGGGGGTGTCTAGGGTGTATTTTGTGTCAGAAACTGCTGAAGTTGAGCTGAGAAGTGGACGAGTGTAAGCCCCTGCCGTGGCGGCGCAGCAGCGTGACCACCTGCATCATCTTCCCCGTGCCGGCCACGTAGTCGGTCGGCAGGCTGGTTTCCCCCGCGCGGCGGCTGGCGTCCATGTCCGACGCCGCCGCCTTCTTGCAGGGGCTTACACTCGTTCACGTTAGAGCTCAACTTGAGCAACTCCAGGACGCATTCATGAGTTAAGTTGGGTTATACGGTGGACGGAAGAGCTCAAGTTGTGCTGAAATGGAAACGAGTGTAAGCCCCTGCCTTCTTGGTCCACACGTCGATGACGGCCGTCACTGACTCCGTGTAGCGGCGCAAATTGAATTTGAAAGCAGAAGTTGATAGCAGTATATCATGATTTAGTTTCAAGTGCTCAGTTCCAGGTGGTTTTAAATTCGGTTCTATAGGGTCTACCTGCAATGCCCTACCTCGGGGTCGGTGAACTCGTTGTTGACGAGGTCCAGCATGAACTCCGCGGGGTTGGTGTTGGGCGGCATGGGGTACCCGGTGTCTAGTGCCTGACGCATATTGCGCGCCACGTCATGTGATGCCGTGGAACTCAAGAAGCGAGGGTCTGATATGTGTAGGACAAGGCAGGCATGTGATGCCGTTTAACTCCAGAAGCGAGGGTCTACACGTGGAGAATGACGAGGCAGGCATTATCTGTCAGGCCCTACCCGCGTCCGTGAAGTGCGGCAGCGCGTCCGCCGCCGCGCCCAGGAACGCCACCTTGCCGCCGGAGCATAGGGGCCAACACTCGTCAAGTTTTCAGCTCAACCTAAGTCGTTCTTGTCGCTGAAACCATCCAACGAATCCCACAAACATGCTTAGGGTCAGCAGAAAAGTGGACGAGTGGAAGCCCCTGCCGGAGAGCAGCATGACGCGGTCGAAGCCGTTGTAGACGGCGGAGGAGGGCTGGTGGATGGTGCACACGATGGCGATGTTGGCGGCCACCGCCAGCTCCTTCAGGAACCGCATGATGCTGGCGGCGGCGGCGGCGTCCAGCCCGGTCGTCGGCTCGTCCAGGAACCAGGGGCTTACACTCGTTCACTGTTCGGCTCAACTTGAGCCGTGTCCAACACCTAAAAACACCCTACACACCTCTAACACCCCCCAACACCCCCTTAACACGGGCTACACAAACCCTACGGGCACCCCCTATCCCATGAACATCGCTCAAGTTGAGCTGAGAAGTGAACGAGTGTAAGTCCCTGCCAGGAAGAGCACCAGCGGGTTGCTGAGCAGCGCCACGGCCAGCAGGGGCTTACACTCGTCCACTTTTCAGCTCAACGTAAGCACTATTTGTGGGACACGTTGGGTGGTCTCGGTGATAAATACGGCTCAAGTTGGGCCGACACGTGGACGAGTGTAAGCCCCTGCCGGCCAGGCTCAGGCGCCGCTTCTGCCCGCCCGACAGCCCGGCGAAGAACGCGTTGCCCACCTTGGTGCAGGGACTTACACTCGTTCACGTTAGAGCTCAACTTGAGCAACTCCAGGACACCGTCATGAGTTAAGTTGAGTTATACGGTGGAAGGAAGTGCTCAAGTTGAGCTGAAATGGGCACGAGTGTAAGCCCCTGCCTTGGTGTCGGCGCACCCGCTGAGGCCCATGGTGTAGCGGCGCAAGTTGAATTTGAAAGCAAAGTTTGAAACCAGTTCATCATATTTTAGCTTCAAGCGCTTAGTTCCAGGCGCTTTCAACGTGGGATTCATAGGGTGAACCTGCACCGCCCTACCATGGTGGTGAGCACAGCGTCCACGCGCTCCGTCTTCTGCGCGGCCGGCAGGTCCAGGTTGTAGCGGCGCAAGTTGCAATCGCAAGTAGATGTTGATAGCGGTTCATCACATTCTAGCTTCAGGCGCTGAAAACAAGCGCGGTCAAGCCGGGGTCGACCGGCACCACCCTGCGAGGTACAGGTCGGCGGCGAACGCCACGGTCTCGCGGCAGGTCAGGAACGCCCAGTGCTAGGGACTAACACCCGTCCCCTTCTCAGCTCAACTTGAGCCGTTTTTGTCACAAACACCACCCAACATATCTCACGAAAGGTGCTCACATGTCACGTCAAGCCGAGAAGTGGACGAGTGGGAGACCCTGCCCAGTGCTTGTCCTGCTGCGGCACCATGGCGCAGTACTTGGTGAAGATGGCCTGGGTCATGACCTCGCCGTTTAGGCGCACGTCGCCTACGGACAGGGGCTTACACTCGTCCACTTTTCAGCTCAACCTGAGCGCTTTGTATGGGATAGGGGGTGCGCGTAAGGGTTGTGTAGCCCGTGTTTAGGGTGTGAGGGGGTGTTAAGGGTGTGCAGGGTGATTTCTTGTGACAGGCACGGCTCAAGTTGAGCTGAAAAGTGAACGAGTGCAAGCCCCTGCCCACGGACTCGCCGCCCCCTCCGGCGTCCGTCAGCGTCAGGAGGTCGACCAGACACGTCTTGCCGGCGCCGGACGGGCCCATCACCTAGGGCCAGCCGGACATTGCTCGACACGTCACAGGGTGCAGGGGGGTGCCATTCAACCCAAGAAACGGGAATTCACACTGCTGCAGGTTGGATTCCTGTCCCGCGTGTTTTGAGTAGGCGTCCGCTCTGTTTTATGCCAGCTGTACTGATCGCACCGCCTCCAGTATCCGGGCGGCCGGGGCCGCGGCCCTGCCATGATGGCCAGCACCTCGCCGGAGTTGACGCCGCCGGTGATGCCGTGCAGAATCTCCTTGTCGCCGCCCTTGGCCAGGGGCTTACACTCATTCACTTTTCAGCTCAACTTGAGCCGTGTCTGACACAGAGAAACACCTACCCCCTCCCCTTCACACGGGCTACACAACCCCTACGCGCACCCTCCATCCCATAAAAGCGCTCAAGTTGAGCTGAGAAGTGAACGAGTGTAAGCCCCTGCCCTTGGCCTTCACGGTGAACCGCACATCCTTGAACTTGAGCTGGCTGTTGGCGGACTTGTTCTGGGCCAGCAGGTCCAGCGCATCGGAGCTGCCACGCTGCAGGGGCTTACACTCGTCCAATTTTCACATCAACTCGAGCGCTTTGTATGGGGATAGGGGTTGCGCGTAGGGGCTGTATTGTGTCGGACACGGCTCAAGTTGAGCTGAGAAGTGGACGAGTGTAAGCCCCTGCCGCGCTGCTGCTTCTTCAGGCCCGCGCCCTTGTTGTAGGGGCCGCCAGTTGAAATTGAGAGTCACACTTGAAAGCAGTTCAGCGTGTGCTTCCCGAGGGGCTGGCGAGAGCGGCAGTCGAGCCGGGCCGGGCGGCGGCGGACTTGTAGCGGACCAGCGCCGGGACCTGCCACTTGGATGGCGGGTCGAAGCGAAACACCGGGGCTGGCGGGGGGAGGAGTGGGCAGATCTGGGGCGTGGACGCAAGTGCAACGGTATTTTAGTTTCAATCGCCAACACCAGGCGCTTTCAAAACGTCTCAGCTTTGCACCGCCCCACCTTGGCGACCTGGCCGCTCTCAACGTCCGCCATGGCTTCGGCTCGGTTGGTCGTCGCGGGTTTGCGCGGCGTGCGTTCGTCGTGTGCGGCGGCGTGGCTGAATGCGACAGCTAACTTCTAAGAACAAGAAATGAACTGCCGTTATGCCGAAGCGCAATTTTGCTCCAACGATCCACAATGTGATATACACATCAGCGCCACGTCATCACCCGAAGTTCCGCATAACTTATAACCGGAAACGATTTCGGGTAGTCATGTCCTGTCGGTACGAGCAATGCACCAATTGTCGCCCCGCGCCCGTGCAGCCGGCCGGCGCCACGAGCCTTAACCATGGCGGAGCAATCCGAGAACGACTTCTCTTCCTATAAGAGTACAAGGGAGAGCGATGACGAGGAGCCGCCGTCGTCGTCGCCCACATACGCCCCGCTCGCCTCCCCGACGAGTAATTCGGAGGAGCCACCGTTGCCGCCAGCGCCCAGCCAAATCGAAATGGACGAAATGCACAACACCGAGTGGACGGATAATAGCGAGTGGGTGGAGGCAGGGCTGACGCGGCGTCCGGACTGTTTGCTCATAGTGCACCGGTACACGCTTGTCGTCTCGCCCTCCCCCTGGCCCGACGCGGCGTCCCCTTCTCCGCTTAGCTGCTAGCCGACACAGCTGTTTTGAACCGGGTATGGTGTAGTCCCTGAAACCACTCAAGTTTATATGAGTAGCACCGCCTCACACCTCGAAGAATGCTCAAGATGAGGTGGAAATGGAGCGAGTGTGCGGCCCTGGGAGGCGGAGGATGACGAGGCAGGGCTCAAGGGGCTCACACCCGACTCCCCTTTCCACCTCAACTTGAGCCGTCCCAGCTGTGCGCTGTGAATTTGTCCGCGAAGCCACTCGGCTTTCCCCGACGTTCTACCTCGAAGATGCTCAGGTCAGTGAAGTTGAGCTGAAAAGATAAAACTCACGGAAGGCCCTACTAGGAGGGCGGGGCGGAGGAGGACGGAGATGTTAGTGTGCGGGACATATCGGTGTGCGTGCCGGCATTTGCGGCGCAAGACTCGGTCGACGTCTGGGTGGGGCGGTGCAGGTTGCTAGTATCAAAACCTGGGTTGAAAGCACGCATGGTTTCAGCGTTTTAAACTAAAATGTGATGAAGCGCTTCAAACTTTGCTTTCAAATTCAACTTGCGCCGTTACATCTGGGGGAGGCTGCCGTCGTTAACGGCGCTCGACACGGTTGAGCTGTTGGGAAAGTTGCCGTCGTTTGAAACGCTCGACTCGGTCGAGGTGGAGGAGTCGCTGCTTTTGTTTGAACCGCTCGAGTCGGTCGAGCTCTTGGGCAGGGGCTTACACTCGTTCCCATTTCAGCTCAACTTGAGCTCTTCTGTCTACCGTATTATCCAACTTAACTCATGCATGTGTACTGGAGTTGCTCATGTTGAGCTCTAACGTGAATGAGTGTAAGGCCCTGCTCTTGGGGCGGCTGCCGTCATTTGAGGCGCTGGACTCGGGCGAGCTGGAGAGTGCCGCGCATGAGACGGCGGCGGCGGAGGCGGTGGGAGAGACGAAGGCGGAGGCGGAGGCGGAGGCGGGGGCGGGGGCGGCGGCGGCGAGGGCGGCGGCGAGGGCGGCGGCTAGGGCGGCAAGGGCGGAGGCGGCGATACCTGTGGAGGGGCGACACTCGCCGGCGGCGGCGGCGGCGGCGGCGGCGGCGGCGGCTGCGACGGAGATGGCGGCGGCGACGACAGCGGCGGAGGCGGAGACGAGGACGGAGACCGCGGCGTCAGAGGTGGGGGCGGCGGCGGAGGCAGAGTCGGGGGCGGCGGCAGCAGCAGGTGCGTTGGCAGAGGCGTTGGCGGAGGCGGAGGCGTTGGCGGCGGAGGCGGAATTGGCGTCACAGGCTGCCGCGGAGGCGGCGGGAGGGACGCGGGGGGGTCATCCCAGCGGCAGCGGCGGCAACGGCGACCACGGCACGCAGGGCGGCGCGGATGCCAACGGTGGCGGCGCGGCATCAACGTTGGCAGCAGCGTCGCCCTCGCCCTCGCCCTCGGCCCCGGTTCCGGGCTCGTCCTCGGCTGTATCGGTATTGGTCGCTCATCCAACATTAAGCACCCCGGGGGCATGGACGCTGGTGACGCCCGCCGCGCTGAAGCTCGCCTTGGAGAGTGGGCCCGGGGGGGGCGCTATGGCGGCGGCGCTGCACTCCGCGGGCCCCTTCGCCGCCGCCACGCGCCGCCTCGCCCGCGCGGTCATGCCCGCGCCGCCCGCCGCGCCGCCGCTCACGCTGGACGACGTGCCTCGTGGCAGGGGGGGTTATTGAGAACAAGCACTCGGCCGGCGCTGAGTTTCCTCCTCCTTCTCCTCAGTGCGTCTGTATGAGCACTCACCCTGAAGGTAAGTTACGTTCCGATCTCGGTCAAGTGCTTGTTCGCAATGGCCCTGCTAAACGGAGCCGCCGGGTGCCACAACGCGAAGGTGCTGCGCGAGCTGCAAGAGCGCGTGGACGTTCTCATCGACGCCGGCTCCACCTCGCCGGCGGCGGAGGCGGCTGTGGACGGCAACGGCGGGAACGGCGGCAGCCCACCCCGGCACAGCTCTCCGCGGCCTAGCGGCTCGGCGCTCACACAGCGCACGCACAGCATCGGCGCGGCACATGATGGAGGAGGAGGAGGGGGTGGAGTCGAAGCTGGCGTCGCCAGGTTGGGGCTGAGCGTGTCGCTGCCGGGGCGGGGCGCCGCCGGGGAACAACAGCGCGCCGCCATCGCCGCGATGGCGCAGCGGGCGCAGGCTCCGGCTCCGGAGGTGGCGGGCGCGGGGACCGCCGCGATGGTGCGGCGCGTGCATGCGTTCAACGCGCACTTCGCTCTGGGTGCCGCGCTGCTGGGCGGGGGCTTCGACCTGCCCGCCACGTACCGGTTCCGCCTCGCCGCCGCCGCTGCGCCGCTCACCGCGTTCCGACACCTGGCATCGGCGGAGGAGGCCGAGCTGCGCGGCAACTTCCGCGAGGCTGAGTCGGAGTTCCGCGGTGCAGAGGCGGCTGCGCGTGATGACGCGGTAGCGGCGGCGGCGGCGGCGGAGGCGGCGGCGCAAGAAGACGCGGCGGCGGCGGCGGCGGGAGGAGCAGGGGCGGCAGGTAGCAGCGCGGCATGTGCGGCGACGACGGCGGTGAAGGGGGCGGTGGTACCTGAGGAGGGGCGAGGGCCGGCGGCGGCGGCGGCGGCGGCGGCGGCAGCGGCGGCGGCGGCGGCAGCGGCGGCGGCGGAGGAGGTGATACCTATGGAGGGGCGACACTCGCCGGCTGCGGCGGCAGCGGCGGCGGCGGCGGCGGCGACGGCGACGGTAGCGACGGCGGTGGCGTTGGCGGCGACGGCGGCGGCGGCGGCGGCGGCAGCAGCGCTGAGCAAGGCGATGGCGGGTCAGGCGCGGTGTGCGGAGCGCCGGGGCCACCCCGTGCGCGCCGCAGAACTGCTGGGAGCGGCGGCACTCTCGGTGGGGCGGTGCAGCTTGAAGCATGTTGAAAGGCTGTTGGAACCCACGTTGAAAGCGCCTGGTCTCAGCGATTGAAAGTAACATATATTGATCTACCTTCAAGTTTTGCTGTCGAATTCATCTTGCGTCGCTACAGCTGGGCGCCGGGCGACCCGCGTGTCCTCGCCGCGCTGGCGCGCTCCCTCGCGCTCGTCGGCGACGTCGTCGGCGCCGAGGTAAGGCGGTGCACGTTGACCCTATCAAACCCACGTTGAAAGCGCCTGGAACCATGCGCTTAAAACTAAAATATGGTAAACTGCTTTCAAGCTTTGCTTTCAGATTCAACCTGCGCCGCTACACCGAGGGCGTGCTGCGCTTCTGCTGCGACGAGCTGCAGGCAGGGGCTTACACTCGTCCACTTTTCAGCTCAACTTGGGCGCTTTGTATGGGATAGGGGGTGCGCGTGGGGTTGTGTAGCCCGTGTTAAGGGGGTGTTAGTGGGTGTTTAGAGTGTGTAGGGTGTTTTCTTGTGTCAGAAACGGCTCAGGTTGAGCTGAGAAGGGGACGAGTGTAAGCCCCTGGCTGCAGGGCGTGGCGCCAGCTGTGCACTCCGCGCACGCCGCGGCCTTGCACGGCCTCGGCGACGCCCAGGCCGCCACGCTCGCGCTCCGAAAGGGCGTGACGCGCTCGGTGGATCCGTTCATTGTGCAGGGCCGCGCGGGCGTCAGCGGGGTGCGCGGCAGCGGCAGCGGTAGCGGTAGGGCGGTGCAGGTTGAACCGATGAAACCCAAGTTGAAAGCGCCTGGAACTAAGCGCTTGAAGCCGAAACATGTCGACCTGCTTTCAATTTTTGCTTTCAAAACGACTTGCGCCGCTGCATAGCGGGGAGGACGTGAGCGGCGGCGGCGTGGCGGCGGAGGGGGAGCAGCACGACCCGCGGTACGCCGCGGCTGCCGCGGTGCTGTGCGTGCAGCTGGGGTAGTGCCCGCCGGATGTCGCCCGCCACGTCATCTAACGCACTGCACTTTGAATCCTCGTCTCTTGAGTTGAATGGCACCCTATGACGTGGCGAGGTTGGCACATCCGCCCGGCCCTGCGGTGGGGGAGCGACTGCTGCGTGACGGCGGGCAGCCGGCGGCGCGTGACGCCGCGGTAGGGTGGTGCCCCTATGAAACCCATGTTGAAAGCGCCTAAAAGTAAGCGCTTGAAACACAAAATGATGAAACTGCTCTCGAAATTTGCTTTCAGATTAAACTTGCGCCGCTACACCGCGGTGGCGTTCGACAAGGCGCACGCGCTGGCCACGGGGATGGGAGTGGTAGGGTGGTGCAGGTTGACCCAATCAAAACCGTGTTGAACGCGCCTGAAACTAAGCACTCGATACTAAAATATGATGAGCCGCTTTCAAACGTTGCTTTCAAATTCAACTTGCGCCGCTGCAGCGTGGGCGTGAAGGCGGCGGCGGCGGAGGCCAGGAAGGTGTCGAGCGCGCTGCGGTCGCGCCGCCAGCTGGCGGAGTCAGCCGCGATGGAGTTGAAGGCAGGGGCTTAAACTCGTCCACTTTCCAGCTCAACTTGAGCCGTTTCTGACACAAAATACACCCTAGTCACCCCTTCTTATCCCCTAGACACCTCCTAGACACTCACTAAACACCCCCTAAACGCGCCCCTATCCCATAAACAGCGCTTACGTTGAGCTGAAAAGTGAACGAGTGTAAGCCCCTGGGTGAAGGTGCGCGTGAAGGACCTGCTGTGGCGCGCGCACCTGGGTCGCGGCAGCGCCATGGTGGCGCTGGGGGGCAACTCCGCCGCCGCTATGCTGGACCTGCGCTTTGCCAGGAAGATTGCGGCCGCCGGACACGCTCTGGGCAGCCTCAAAGCGGCGGCGGCGCGCGGGTTCCGCGAAGGCAGCAAAGACAAGGTTGGGCCGTGGGGCGGGGGGAAGAAGGCGGCGCCGGAGCCGGTGCAGGCCGGGGCGCGCTTCGTGGCTGCTGCAGGCAGCGGCGGGGGGGTAGGGGGGGGCGGGGGGGACCGGGCCGGCGGGGAACGCACCGCAGCGGCACCCACGACACCGAATAGGATGGGGTTTGTCGCGGAGGTGGGGGGCGCGGCGGAGGCGCAAGTGGCGACGGCGGGATGTTCGTCGCGAGGCGCAGTGGCCGGCGCGCTGGAGGCGGCGCGTGCTCGCGTGGAGCTGAGCGCGCGACTCCTGTCGCCCGCTGCCGTCGCCACCGTGGCCGCCGGCGCCGCCGCGCCGGCGCCGCCGCTGCCGCCGCCGCCCAAGGGGCGCCGGGCCACGCCCGCCGCCCTCGTCGAGCACGCCATGCTTCACGCCCTGGTAGGGCGGCAGGCTGATGTCGCTGGTTGTCTGACTACAAAGTGCTCATGCGTGGCGATCGACGACGTACGTTGATTGTCTGACAAACTGCCTGTGCGTCATACAATATATGCGGCAATCTTTCATTCGGTTTCGACGAAATGCATGTGCGTGATATGCAGCGGTTGTACATTGGTTTTCTGAATATGAATGGCCTTTGCGTAATGTGCGGCGATGTCTCGCTCGTTGTCTGACGGAATGCTGTGCGTGATATTCGGCGATCTTACCTCGGTTTCCTGACTTACTGCCTGTGCGTGACATGCGGCGATCCTACACTGTGTTTGATGGTTTACGAGTAGAGCTATAGCTCTACTCGTAGACATGCAATGAAATCGAGTTTATACGCTGGATGTGTTGTTAGACTACATGCTCGTGTGAGATGTACGGTGATCTCATCAGGTGCGATGGTTGTTGCGGTGTGGTCCCTGCTTGGTGGCGGAGTGCGCGGACTATTCCGCGTGGCCGCTCGCGCCGCGCTCCGCGCTCGAGGCCGCGCTCATTGGCCTATTCACTGCCGCCGCCGCCGCCGCCGCCGCGCCGCAGCCGCCACCACCTCTTGAACTCGCACCCACTGCCGGAGGCCTCCCACCAGCAGCGGTGGCGGCGGCGGCGGCGGCAGCGGCGGCGGCGGCGGCGGCGGCGGCGGCGGTGGCAGCGGTTGCCGTGCTGGCCCCCCTATGTGCCAGCAGCGGCAGCGGCGGGGGCGGGGCGGCGGCGGCGGCGGCGGGGGCGGCTCCGGGCAGCCTCGGGCGCGTGGACCTGCGGCTGGCGCTCGCAGTCCTGGCGTGTCTCGCCGCCGCGTCGCCCGAGGACGGGCTCGCCGCAGCACACCAGATCCTGGCGCTGCAGAACATCCCTGGGCCCGCGCCGGTGCCGAAGCAGGAGGGCGACGGATACAGAGACCCAGACAACGGTGGCAGTGGCGGTGGCGGTGGCGGTGGCGGTGGCGGTGGCGGTGGCACGGAGGGTGGAGCGGGTACAGCGGGTGCGAAGGAGGGCGCTGTGGAGGGTGCGGGGATGGTGAGTCGGCAGGATGTTGATGCGGGTTCTGCGGTGACGTTGATGCGGGCTCTGCGCGGGCTGGCGCGTCGGCCGATCGGCGCTGCGCAGGAGGGACGAGCGGTGAACGTGGCGACGGAAGCTGCGGCGGGGCCGGAAGCGGGGGCGGGGTCGGGGCCGGGGGCGGGGGCGGGGTTGGACGCGGCGAGTTTGGTCGCCATCGCCGGCCAGCCGGGGCGCGGCGCCAGCTTCTTGTGGGCACTCCACCGTCTCTCCACCGAGCCGACGCCGCCATCGTCTTCCGCTTCAGAGCAGCGGCGGCGACTCAACGAACGATGCGCCGTCACGGGCAAGCCGGTCGCACTCGGTCGCGGCTTCCGCTGCGTGGGCGGCGGCGGCGGCGGCGGCGGGTTCCTGCTCGGCGCCGCCGCGTACGCCGCGGGGCTGGTGCCGGCGGCGGCGGCGGCGGAGGGAGCGTGTTTCAGCGACTCCAAGCGACTGGTGTTCCAGGAATGGGTTTGAGACTTGTTAATTATTAAACATTGTCCTCTGAAGCCACTTTTCAAGCCCTATTATCAATATATTGTAGCTACCTTGCTAGTTGAATAGTAATATGTTTAGTTTGACGTCCTAAAATGTTTGACGTCCTATTTTAATCGATTCCTAATACGAGTGGCGGAGCCCCCTGCCAGCTGCGGAGCCCCAAAGCCCACCATTCACAGCTGGCGCCCTCGTTCCCATTTCCGCTCAACTTGAGCTATCCTTGACCCCCAAATAATACAACTCAAACCATGGACGAATCCTGAAGGTGCTCAATTTAAGCTCAAACGTGGGCTCAATTTAAGCTCGAACGTGGACGAATGTAATCCCCTGGTTGGCGCAGCGCCAGCCAGCTGTGCAGACGCGCTCTTACTGCCACTATTGCTTGTTGGTGTTCACCGGCTGCAGGAGGATGTTGTTGAAGCTTTGCCCTGCGACACACGTGGCGGGTAAGAGGCGCGGGAGATCGTCAATACACGCGAACGGTGTGCCACACTTCCCCCCCATCATACCGCATATTCCGCACGTGATCTCTGCGTTGTAGCCGTGCCATGTGCCAATCATCAGGTCTGGGTTCACTGACACCGAATCCAGGGTACTGCCTCTGGAACTGAGGTATGTGCAGAGGTGCGCGTGAGGAACGTCGAGCACGGTTGTTAGCTTGCCCAAACTAGCTACGCCAATTCGTCTGTCCAAAAATAGTGTAAACGTCGTTTCAATTGAAGGGGTGCCACGAGGGGTGCCTGGAAATGCGAAATTAGGTCCGCCGATCGAGCATCGCCGATCGGGGTTCGCGGGGTCTAAGTGCAGCAGGAGGGATGTTGCCACGGGGTGTGACCAATGTCAGAGTGTTGAACGAACGCGCGGGAACGATTCACAGGGTCTGGGCGGGCTTGTGGCAGGATTGGTCGATCAGGTTCTAGGTGAGATTCAGCGTTGTTCCCGCGCGAACAGCAGTCTTGGACTCACCTTGGTCTGAGGCCCTAGGCGTGTGAGGGTGGAACGCTGCTGCCTGCTTCTTGCCACTCGACGGCCCCTCCTCATGGTCCTCGCGCTTCCGCGACTTCTCCTGTGACTCACGGGAGGAAGGGCGATGCGGGTCAGCACGCGGTGCTGATACGATTTCGTGTGTGGGGGCGAGGCGTCGGTATCCGCGAGCGTGTGTGGCGGCCGTTGGGTGAGCCGTCCTGTCGGGATCGGTAAATGTAATCTGTCGAACCGAGGTTTGAGACACCGAGTTTATCGAGCCAAAAGCGATACCATCCCCTTGAACCGACCATCCGGTCGAGCATGCGGTTCCTAAACGTCGTGCGCGCGGCCGGGGGGCAGCGTCGTCGCGTGCGGCCGTAAACCTGTCCTGTCGCGTCGGTCAAATCTTAAATGAAGTAAAATATCTAGTGTTCGGAAATCTGTCGCACATTCCCCTGCTCACCTGCCCCGCCCAGGCGCTCGACGCAGTGAGGAAGTCGCTGTTGACGCGGACACCGCCGACGAAGATCTGGAACGTCATGACCACCACACGTACACACGAGCGCAGCGGTGATCGAGTGAGCGCGCCGCCGCTCAAATTTGAATAAGTGCGAACAATTCTACTTTTTCGGTTCCGGCGAATCATCTCCTTTCACGATCAAGATCTAGGAGGGCGCTTCCTGTGACCATTGGTTCCCTGTTCCTGTTTGCGGCCCCCGCTGACTCGTCCACGTTGGTTTGTGGGTCGGCGACCTCGGCGTAGACGGGGGAGTCAGTTATCATGTTCATCCTCCAC
>Ga0307489_10001794_pt1 | contig 14268 bp, 23 predicted proteins | sample SB12metaG_FD_202247 | JGI IMG/M metagenome (GOLD analysis project Ga0307489, IMG submission 202247) | Sea-ice brine microbial communities from Beaufort Sea near Barrow, Alaska, United States - SB 1.2 | ecosystem: Environmental > Aquatic > Marine > Coastal | place: USA: Alaska | collected... | reverse complement strand
GTGAGGATGAACTACCAGGCCCTAGCTCACGGTGTCACCGGAGGGTAAGGTGAGCGGCTGGATGGCAGACACGGTGGGGGACCTGACGCTTCGCGGCACGATTGACCCGGCGGGTGGTGGCGCGGTTGACATCGACGCGATATATAACGACTGCGGGGGGCTGTCGGGGGCGATGTTCGCCTCGCTGCAGCACGGCCGCGCAAGGGTGCGACTGTCGGGCTGGTATGGACGGGTCGAAGTGCTCGCCACGTCATAGGATATCGTTCAACTCAAGAAACGAGCGTTTATAATACGTTGGATAGAATGTGGTTTTAACGCCACGTCATAGGGTGTCCTTTAACTCAAGAAACAAGGGTTCAACATGCGTGTGATGACGTGGCGAGCACTATCGATCAGTCCCTACGGGGTGGGCAACGGCGACCATGGTAGCGGGGGAGTGGTGCCAGTACAGCGGGGGACACGTCCAGAAGGGAGTTTTCGCCATGTGGCCTAACGACAGCGGCAGCGGCGGCAAGGCAGCGAGTGCGAGGAAAAGATCCGCCGCTGTGTTCCTTTAGCTTAGAAGTAGCTGCCCATACATGCCCCTCGATAGGCCTCAGCCCTAGCGGTCCTATAGTTTGTTCGCTTGAATTGGCATGGTAGATAGGCAGCGGAAGTTGGTTAATGCTCACCTTTTGAGTGCCTTGGGGCTCGATGAACGTGAGTTTGATACAAAGCAAATTGCAGACGAGGGCACGTGACTTAGCTGTAGCTGGTTGGAAGATGCATTTTTGAGCGGAGCGAAGCTGCAGTGCGCACGTGTTGCTCGTCACTTCCTCCAGTCCTCAGCACTCCAACGCAAGTGCTCGCCGCGTCATAGGATGTCATTTGAGTCAAGAAACGAGGTTTCAGAATGAGTCCATCCCGTTCGACCAATCAGAACTGTATTGTACGAAATCCCACCGATCGACTTGCCGACTGTCCGACCGGGTCGCTGTTCTTGAGGAAATAGACCCTCGAGAGGGAATAAGATGCCCCGGGTGCCCCGACATTAAGATCAAATGTGTCATGCGTGTGACAGCAGGTAGAGTGAAAGGTATGAATGGAACCGATGCTCCAAGTCGCGGGTTTGGAAATTCTTCTCGTCTTCCGGTTTGCGCTCGTATTCGACAGCTCAACACTAGCTACATATGCAACTCGTCCTGAGCCCCACACCCTGATGAGCATGCGCGGATGCTGTTCATACAGCTCTATAGATACTTGCCAATTTGGAATGTGCCGCACGTCTCCTTGTGCCCACCCGTAGTCCAGTCCTGTTCCTGGCAAGCGGCGCCGCAGTACCGGGCGGACTTGCACTGCGGGCAAACCTTGAAGTCGTTCAGTTGTCCCCGAACCTCACACCCGTCATTGTCGCAATACGGAATCCCCTCCGAAGCTAGGGTTCGGAACGAGTCTAGCCTGGATATTATATCATCTTCCCCCTTCCGCAGCCAGTGCACCACGCCAGTCAAGACAGCCGGGGGAACATCATGGCCCACCGTGACCTCAGCTGACGTGGCAACCCCGGCGGCCTCCTCCACATGCCCAACCGCGCGGGCGTAGGGGCTGTCTGTGTACATGCGGACAGCGAGTCGCACGCACGCGTCGGCGTAGCCGGTCTCGGCGGCCTTGCGCATCCATTGCATCGACCGCTGCTTGCTCCGCGTGACGCCGCCCCCGAGGGCCTTGCAGATGATGCTTGCCACATGATGTGACGCCGTTTAACTCAAGCAACGAGGGTCTTCAATGTGGAGGGTCTTCGGCGTGGCAGGCATTATCTTTCCGGCCCAACCGCGGCCGACCCCGAGACCCCGTGACCCACGTCTGCCGCGCGCCGGTACCAGTCCGCCGCTGCAGGGTAGTCTGGCGCCGCCATGCCCTTCCCTTCGTCGAGATATAACGCGAGATTGAACATCGATAGCGGCAACCCGGCCCCGGCCCCCTTGGTGAACCACTTCAGAGCTTGCTCGTGCTCCTCCCGCTCGCGGTGAATGCATCCCAACTCGTCCATAGCGTACGCGTGCCCCTGCCCCGCCGCCTTCTCCAGAAGCGCCATGCCCTCCTCCGCCAAGGGTTGGCACCCGCAAAACTAGTACTCGTACGAGTTGACATGGGCGGTGAAAGGCGGTGAAGTGGCTGTGAATCGGTGGGAATTGATGGTACGGGATGCTCAGTTTGGTTACGAGTATCAAGTTACCACGTCGACGCGTCTCGGTCATGTGTGCGACCGAAAACATGTCGGGGCAGAATTCCAACCCTGCATCCCCCTTTGGCGATCCGACGGCCGCGGCCATAGTGGTGCCGCCCGAAGCTCTAGCCGCTTCACTCATCAACGACCAGCCCTCGCTCCACTGCGCATCCCTGTCCCCCGCGGCAGCCTTCTGTTTTACATCTTGTTTCCGAGCGCGTCAAACAGGGCCTGGGGATTTTCTGCTTGAGTGGTCCAGTCGCCTCCCGGATCCACGTGTAAGTTTGCAGACGCGGCGGCAGCTCCCGCGGCTCCCGCGGCGCCCGCGGCTCCCACCTGCACCGGCGCGCGCTTGGCGGCATCGCGTTCAGCTTTGCGCCTTTCCTGACGGGACGGCATTTTGAGATCTGAAGGTCTTGTAAGATCGTGCGAGGATCACGACGTTGGCACCCACCCACCGATCGCTTCAAGCTACGGCGGCGAACGGTCCGACACAGCGAGTCACGCACACGTCGGGGAGTCCTGTTCTGGAGCGTGTCAGTTGTTGGCGGCGCGCAATGATCCGGCGCGGGTGAAACGGGCGGGGGAAAACGATGAGCTGGATTCTGACAGCCTACTTTAATATCTAGGGTTAGGTTAGGGTTTTACACCGACTGACCGAAACCCTAACTAGCGCAACTGAAAAACCGCCCGCCTCCGAGCTCACCGTTTGCTCAGTTTTGTCGGGACGTCGGGTGCGCACGCGTACGCGGGGCATTCCTGGCGGCGCCGTGTTAGGATCCCACTCTCCTGTCCGTCACTGTCCCCCTCCGCAGTGCCACCGACACTGAAGCCACCCGCTTTCAGGCCATCGCTTCCCTACAAATAACAGACTTGTTCATTTCAAGTTTGCTCGGCCGATACGACGCGACGTGTGCCGAGTCGAGTGGAGGAGCTTCTCTGTCGCTCAGGGGAGGCGGGCCGCGTCCGCGGCAGCTCCAGAACCCGCCAGGCAGGGGTGTTCCACAGAACTGGCACTCGACCGACGTTGAATCTCCTATTCCTCCTCCGCGCGTCTGTTTGAGCACTCACCGTGAAGGCATTTTGCGCTCGATCTCGGTTCGAGTGCTTGCTCTCAACGGCTCGAGTGCTGGTTCTCAGCGACCCTCCTGCCGGCCCGGGTGCGCGGCGAGCACGAGCGTGAGGGCCGGGCACCGCCGAGGCAGGGTGGTGAATGAGAACAATCACTCGAGCGACGTGGAATCTCCTTCTCTTGGAGCACTCACCCTGAAGGTAACTCATGCTCGATCTTGATTCGAGTGCTTGTTCTCAACGTCCGAGTGAGTGTTCTCAACGACCCTCCTTGCTGGGAGCGGGTGCGCTGCGAGGCCGAGCGACCGAGCGTGACAGGCCAGGATGGCGGAGCACCAGTTCATCTCGGAGGATGAGATGGAGTTCTTCGACTCCCTCTCCCCGCAAGGCATGCTACCACTCCTCGCGGTGTCCGGCTGCAGCGGGCGGGCGCTGTGGATTGGTTCGCTGCCCGCGCCTGCGGAGGACGACTTGAGCAGCAACGAGGGCGGCTCCAGCAGCGAGTCTGAGGACTCCGAGGAAGAGCTTCAGGCAAGCGACCACCCATCCCCCGGCCTGGATCCCCCCTCCCTCGCCTCAATCGTGCGCCTCCCTCCGGGAAGGAGCTCCCCCCAGGATTTGAAAGCCAAAACACTGGTGCCAACTCTGCACCCCGCCATCCCCCACGTCCCACCACCATGCCCCAACCCCCAACCACTGACCAGTGTGTGAGTGGGTGCCCCAGTGTGTGAGTATGTGCCCCAGTGCTCCGATCCAAGCTCCTGACGTTCTCTTACCGCGCCCTGCCGCCACCCGCCCATCCCACAAAACGCTCACGCCACTTCAACCAAACGCACCTCCTGCGCTCACACCAGTCCACCCAACTCACCTCTCTCATTGCACCAACTCCCCCAAACGAAACAGGAGCACCAGGTGGGGGAGAAGCGCGAGGAGCGGCGGGTGGTGGCGCTTGAGATGGCGCGATTGTGGAAGGAGGAGCCTGAGCAGTGGTACGGCCTGGCGGATATTGCCCACCACGTCGTTCAATGCGTTTCGATATTGAATCAAAAGGCACCCTATGACGTGGCGAGCATGTTCTGCTAGGCCCTAATTTGTGGCTCATCCGCAGCAAGCTCGTGTGGGCGCACCGTCACGAGGACAAGCGCCCGAAGCTCCGCTCGCTGCAACTGGAGAACCTGAAGGTCGCCGCCGGTCTTGCCGCCGGCGCCGTCGGCACTGTAGAGTTTGCCGCCGCTGCCGCTGCCGCAGGCGGTCACGCCGCGCCGGCGACTGGCTCTGCGCGCGCTGCATACGGCAGCCGTACTGCTGGTACCGGCAAGCCGGGCCGATCCACGGCAGGGGCCTGCCATTCGTTACATGCTCATCGTCTACCGGTGTACTTGTAGACATTAACCGTTGCAGCCATGCACGCTTGCCGCCTCCTCCTCACTGCCCTTACAATCGTTCTGTCTTTTAGCTCAATTCGAGCTACGTTGTCTTCGGGCCCGCTTCAATTATCATGTCCCTGCATGGTGCTAAGGCTGAGCTGAAAGGGAATGAGTGGCCAGGCCCTGCTGCACGGTGTCGCTGAAGATGCTAATGGACGACGGGCGGATCACCGCAGGGCCCGACAAGCTCTTCATCACGTACCAGAACCAGACCATGACGGGGGAGCTGGACCCCGAGGGCGGCATCATATTCCAGGGGAAAACCTTCATGTCGCCTAGCGCGTGGCAGGGAGTTGTGGATAGTGCTTGCCACGTCATGCGGGATAGGATGCCATATCAAACAAGAAATGAGGGTTCAAAATGCGTGTGATGACGTGGAGAGCACCATCCATCAGCCCCTGTCTTGAGCTAAACGGCATCACATGACGTGGCGAGCACTATCCATCAGTCCCTACCGCGCGGGCCATTTACGTCAAGCGCCTCATCAACCCAGACAAAAAGGCGGACGACGGCTGGAAGAGCGTCAAGTACGGCGAGCCCGAGGCAGGGGGTTCATTCAGAACAAGCACTCCACTGATGCTAAATCTCATCCTGCTCCGTGCCTCCGTATGAGCATTCACACTTAATGTAAGTCGATCTCGGTCGAGTGACCCTCCTGCGAGGGACCTATGCTGGAGCAGATCAAGCATGCGTTCGTGGTGGCTAGCGGGTTCGGAGGCGGAGGCAGTGGGCGGGGCGAGGGGGGCGGGGGGGCGCCGCACGGGGGGGACGGCGGGGGGGACGGCGGGGGTGACGGGGGGAGCGCGGAGAAGAAGCGCTCGGCGCGTGCGCCCCGGCCGTCGCGGGCGGGACAAGGGCGCGGGCGCGGGGGCGGTAGAGGGGGACCACGAAAGGTGAAGGAGGAGTGGGAGGTGGAGGATGACGATGAGGAGGAGGAGCAGGAGGGGGACGGAGACGGGGACGAATCGGCGGGCACGGAGGCTGAGGTGGAGGCGGACGATGGAGAGGACGTTGACGAGGTCATGGGAGAGGCGGAGGCGACAGAGGAGGTAGATGAGGTAGAGGGGGCGGAGGAGTCGAGGGGGGATGAGGAGGATGGCGCCGGGGCGTCGGCTTCGAAGGGTCGGAAAGAGAAAAAGCCACGGGGAAAGAAGGAAAAGGCGGAGATGACCGAAGATGAGAAAACGGCGAAGAAGGCGGAGAAGGTAGGGCGGTGCAGGTTGAACCTGGGTTGACCGCGCTTGATTACTCTGCGCCTGGAGCTGAATTATGATGAACCGCTTTCAAATTTTGCTTTCAATTTTAACTTGTGCCTCTACAGCAGTGCAGCGATTGAAGCTGAAACATGCTGAACTGATTCAAAACTTTGCTTTCGATTTCAACTTGTGCCTCTACAAGCAGGCGGCGAAAAGAAAGGCGAAGAAGGAGGCTGATAAGCTCGCCTCCGGGTCCGCCGCCTCTGAGCTGCCCGCCTCGCTGCACCCCTCCGCGTCTACCGTCGCTGCCGCCGCCCAAGCCGCCGGTGCCGCCCAGGCTGCCGCCCACGCCGCTGCCGCCCAGGCTGCCGCCCACGCCGCTGCCGCCGCTCCCGTCGACCCATTCGCGCCCTCCCCGACGGACTTGAGTTGGACGGCGTTCTTTCCCAACGCGGCAGGGCGGTGCAGGTTGCCCCTGGTTTGATCGCCATTAATTCCAGCCAGGGATGAAGCTTAAATATGATGAATCGCTGTACAATATTGCTGATTTGCTTTGAGCTTCAATTTGTGCCCCTGTCGAAGCTACAATGTGATGATGGACTGAATTTGAATTTTGCTTTCAATCTGTTTGTGCCCATACAATGGGGCGGCGAAGGTGGGTGGCGCGCAGCGCTCTCCTGCGGGTCAACTTGTGGCGCCCGGAACCGACCACTCCGCGCTGGTGGGCCACATCGTTGAGGCGGGGACCGCGGACACTCAAATCCTGGGCCGCCTAGATCTGGGCGGCCCGTTTTCTTCAGTTAATAACCAGGAGGAATATGTGGTGTCGAAATATTATTGCAAACCAAATTCCTATGACTGTTCGTCGCCAGGCCGCCTAGATCTAGGCGGCCTAGGATTTAAATCTCCGCGGGGACCGGTCTATAACATCTACGACTTGTCGAGCGTCATTTGCTTGTCGCACCAGCACTGGATTCAACTTGCATCCTATGACGAGTCGAGCGCCGTGTGTTGTGTCCCTGCGTGTTGGTTTTCTGGCCGGATGACAACGCGTGGTGGACAGGGCGGGTGCTGGCGTACGACGGGCGTAGCGCTTCTATCCTGTACTGTACAGGTGGGGACTGAAGGATACTGCTCGCCACGTCATCAGACGCATTTTGAACCCTCGTTTCTCGAGTTAAAAGAACTGATGGATATTGCTCACCACGTCATCGTACGTATGTGAACCCTCGTTTCTCGAGGCAAATGGCATCCTATGACGTGGCGAGCAACGTGTTTCGAACCCTCGTTTCTTGAGGCAAATGGCATCGTATGACTTGGCGAGCACTGTCCATCAGTCCCTACGCACGGGAGACGTGGAGCGAGATGTGCTTGTGGACACGTGTGCACAGCATGGGGAGATCAACGTCATCGGGTGAATGCAGCGCGCCAGTTAGTGCTTTGAAGCAGGTTTCGCGCATGGACGAGTGCGCCGGGGTTGGGGTGGACCCAGGCACCAGCGGTGGTGGTGGCAGTGGCGGCGGCATTCGACTTCATTGGGTGAGCGTGCGAGTGCGTGTGTATGTGTGTGCGCGCGTGTGGGTGCGCGCATGTGTGCGCGCGTGCGTAGATGTGCTTGTGCGTTCATGTGAGTGTGAGTCCATGCGTGTGCCTGCGTGTGCGTGCGTGTGCGTGCCTGCGCGTTGGTGTGCGTTGGTGTGTGCCGCGTGTGCGTGTGCCCCCGTTGTCGCTGCGAAAATATTGATGACATCTGTTCAACGAAACGGACAATAGGAACGTGTTTATATCGAAGATGTTCATGTCACTCGTCGGTCGTCACGTCTGTTGTTGCCGCAACAAATTGCGGCGACTCAACTCGACATCGCGTCCTCTCCCGTCCTGGGTCCTCCTGACAGCGCCACGGAACCGCAACAACCTGGTTTCCTGATCATAACAACATCCTTCGGACACAACACACTTCATGGCGGTGCTGTGACGATGTGGGCACCACTCCAATAGTCAAGAGAACCAGTGCCAAGGCGTGGGAGGAGGATGCGGCGCGTGTGTCCGGGTACACTTACATAATTACATAATTGAATGCACGGCGCGGCGGCTAAGGCCTCAGAAGACGTGTATGAGCTGGCCTCGCGAGACGTGCACTAGTTGCTAAAAGTGAACGGCTGCATCCAGTGCACATGTTTACGAGGACTCGTATCGCCCTATGGTTACTAGTGGAGGTCATTCACGCCACCTCGACCGGTTGCACGCCAGCTTCATCTTTCATCCACCGTTGCAGGCGGGCATACACAGGATAGTGGTCACTCCACTTGCAGTACACCTTGTATTTGAAATCCTCTTTCATCTTCTCCAGGAGGTCGGTCACCATCTGTGTGCGCGCCTTGCGATTCTTGGCGAGCTCTAGCAGTGCCGTCATGTCCTCTGACCAAGGGCTGACACTCGCCCACGTCTGAGCTCAACCTGAGCCGCTTGTGGACACAGATGCCACAGCTACCGTCCACGTCCATTTGGAACTCAACCTGAGACGTCTGTTTATCGATGAAACTCCCAAAATAGCCCACAAACAGTGCACAGTTCGCGCGTCATTCTCGCCGACTCACCCCTCATAACAGAGCTCCCGGGCGTTTTGAAGGGCGTAAATTTTGGCGCTTCGCGCGGGAAGGCCTGTTTCGATATACTCTATACGCCAACTGGTTCTATTGAAATATATGATAATGGATAATGACATGCCATTTCGCATCGCGCTTGACCCAACAGACACCTCTGAATTGAGACGTGCCCCACCTGCACCTTGCACCCTCACCGCCCTCCATGGGCGCTCGGTGCTCGACCGGAGCCATACCGTCCTTGAGGAATTTACTCAATGCGCGCGCCGCTTCCGCCTCCGTCGCGTGATTTCCAAGGTACACCCCTTTGTAAGTTGCTGCCCATTTGTTTTCGCGCTTCTCCAGAGTACGCCTTTTAACTGGGGGCTGCCCCGTCCTCCGCGCTTCGGGAACATGTCCTCCTTCAGGGCATGCACCTGTAATTACTGGAAATTACGAGTTTCGGCCAAAAATATTTACGATGATTATTTTAAATCAGGACTCTTGACTTGAATTCTCGTGAATTCAGCCAATTTAAAACGCGCTGTGTGGAACCCGCGGAAGTACTGTCGAGGGGCGCGGCAGTCCCATAGACCGCAGCAGGTCGTCGTCGTATGGCGCGTGTCGGTTGAGAAAACGAATATCGGCGTATGGGCGATACTTCCCGCGGCGCGCTTCGCGGGAATCGCAACCGCAGGAACTCCGACCGCTCCGTTGCGCGGACGTGAAGCAGAAGCGCGGCGGCCGGAGCTCATCAGTGTTCGCGCGGGCTGACAGGTTTCTTGTACATCGAAGAGCTCCGAAGGTTTTCGAAGGAAAAGGATTAGTCCAGTTTTCTTGGAAATCGAAGAGTTCCGAAGGTTGACGGTCATCGAAGGTCTGCGTCGACGGTCTATGACTCAAGAATCGAATTAGGGTTCGAAACGGGGTGCCTAGTTGCTGCGTCACAGGTCGGCAACCTATCGAGGGTTGATCGACAGTACTTCTGTCCGGGGTCTATATCGTAACCACGACTCAGCACCCATCAATCACCCATGCTCGGCAACCCATCGAGCGCCGATCGACGGTCTATCCTTGACTCACGTCAACATTCTATGACTCAATAAATAAATGAGGGCTGACATTTTTCGTTGCATTCTTTTCTTCTTTATGGTCTATTCACTCAGAAAAGCGAGGGACAACAGTGACAAAATAGAGATCGAATTTCTGCTATTTGGCGGCAGACCTGCCAGGTCTGCCGAATTAGATAAGTAGGTCGAACGACTCTTGTGCATAACCACCAGCATTGTCTTGGAACGCCTTCCATTGATGATAAAGACAAAGGGAATGGTGACGAAACTCTAGAATTCATGCGAAACCAAATACATGAGCAATGTAAAGTCTACAACATTCAAGACTGGGGTGTGGCGGGGCAGCCCGGCCTGAAATGATCATCGCGTTAGCTAGCGGCGATGAAGTTGTTAATACCACGCTAATGAATACCGCGCTTTGACGCCACAGAGACGGGTCGAGGTGTGTTGGCAGCATGAAATCGAAAAGTCGTTGTTGTTTTTGTGTTACAGTCCTATACATCAGTTGACTGTGCTTTAGTGGGCCGGTCCACTGGTATATGTACCCATCTCGGCTAAAGTAAACAGCCTGTGAGAGAAGCAACGCGATATGTGCCATGCGTCGCTCACACCCCGCCGGGATGGGCGCAGCGCTGATATTGCTTGCATCCGAGCTTATGGCACCCCCACGGGCGCACCCGCCCCCCTAGGCCGAGTTCCGGTCGCTTGCGCCCCCTTCGGGTGTCACTCGTGCCCTCCGTCGCGAAGAAGTCGCGGTCGAGCTGCGTGGGCGCCGGCTCTGGCTCGGCCACGGACGAGGACGAGGACGTGTTAAGCCGCGCGAACCGTTTGTCGAAGACATGGTCCTCGCCACCGTTCAGGCGGGTCATTGAGAACAAACACTCGGCCGACATCGCAGCTAGCTTGACATACCTTCAGGGTGATGGGTAAACGCCTGAATGCGCGAATGGGTGAATGCTCAGGCCAGACATGCGGACTCGGTTCGTCGGTTCGGAGATAGGTGAATGGGTGAATGGGTGAATGGGTGATTGGGTGAATGGGTGAATGGGTGAATGGGTGAATGCTCAGGCCAGACATGCGGACTCGGTGCGTCGATTCAACGTCGAGCTAAGTGCCTGTTCTGCATAGAACTAAGCCCCCTGCCGGGTTCTCTCAGCCCAAACTGATCAGGGTCGGTCGCCCGGAGCATCCAACTCCGGCGGCGGAGGGACAGCCCGCCGCACCCGCGCGCCAGGGGCTTATTACACTCGTCCACTGTTTTTCAGAATCAACGCAGTGTCGGGTTTGGTATCGAAGTCACGGTATCGAAGGCATGGTATCGAAGTCCGTTCGGCCAATCAGCATGTGGGGGGTTTTGTTATTACAAAAGTCAGTCTGAATCGATAATGCCACGTGGAGCCACGGCTAATTTGTGACGAGCTCTGCACCGGATGAGACCGGCGCGGTGACCGATCAGGGCAGCCCAAAGCGGAAATCCTGCCGACCGAGTTTCCAGAAATCCGACCGTGGCGCCATCCTTGAGTGAATAGACCCTCGATTTCGAGATGATAAAACTGAGATGTCCCTGCTACACTAAGTTTAACCTGAGCTATGTTTTTGTCACTGAAGCTACGGCCTTGGTCCACCATTTATCAGCTCAATCTGAACCGTTTTAGTTACTGATGGGTTTCAGTTACTTTAGTTACTGATCACCCAACTTAGCCCACAGAGAATGCTCACGTCATGCCGAAAAGTGGACGAGTATAGCCGACAAAGAAATGCTCACGTCAAGCCGAAAGGTGGACGAGTGTAGCCGACAAAGTTGGTTCATTTAACGTCGAGCTGAGTGCTCATTCTCAATACCCCCCCTGCCGTGTTGCCCAATCCCCGCTCCGATCATGGAGAAGTGCATGAAGTCCTCGATGTAGCGGCGCAAGTTGCAATTGAAAGCAAAATTTGAAAGCAGTTTATCGGATCTTGGTTTCAAGCGCTGACACCAGGCGCGCTTTTCAACACTGGTTTTGATACTGTCAACTTGCACCGCATAACCTCGAGCGTCTTGTCACTGTCCTCGCATATCCGCGCGTCGGTCTGGAAAATGAGAATGTGCTCGCACGGTGTAGCGGCGCAAGTTGAAATTGAAAAGCATAGTTTGAAAGCAGTCCATCATATTTTGGTTCCAAGCGCTGCAACCAGGCGTGCTTTCAACACGGGTTTTGACACTGTCAACTTGCATCGCCTTACCACGGAATCCCAAGCCAGAACGCATGCGACAGCATCAGAGTGGTATAGGCTCCAGCTCCGTTATGTAGCGGCGCAAGCTGAAATTGTAAGCAAAACTGATGTTGAAAGCAGTTTAACATATTATGCTTTCAAGCGCGGAAACCACAGGTGCTTTCAAGCGCGGAAACCACAGGTGCTTTCAACGCGGGGTTTGATACTGTCAACCTGCACCGCCCGACCGCCTCCTTCCTCTGCGCTGAGCTGGTCCTCCTGGCGGGGGGGTCCTTTGCGAACGACCACTACACCGATATCGGAGCACGGCTTACACTCAGTCAGAAACTCAGTTACGGTGAGAGTTCTCATACTCGAACATACGTGCGGAGGAAGTAGAGGAAATTCAATGTCCACAGTCCACATAGTGCTACCGTAGTTCGCATCAATACCCCCCCACCTGGAACAGCTCGAGCTGGGGGAAACTTGTTTTGAGCAACCGAGCCTCTCTTTCGTTTGCGCTGGAGTGGTACAGTCGGACGCTCCAGCCCGGGAGCTTGGAGGTGAAGTGAGCAACCGTCTCCTCCAGGAGCGGATGACGGCGGGGCTCGATCATCACGGCGCACCCCTGAGTTGGATTTGTAGTTGTGGGCGGTGGCACCACGGCCACAACAGCCTGCCCGGCGGCCGCCGTGCCCCTGCGCACGACGCCATCGATTACAGAGATGGTGAGCGGGTGGAGTGGCGGCGGCCACGCTCGCCGCTGCTGCGGGAAGGGCGGCGGCGGGGGCCACGGCGTGGTCTGGTGCCGCGTGCGCTGGGTCGGTGGCGTCTGTGCCCGCGCCCGCACACGCGCGGCCTCGGCGGCCGAAGCAGGCGCGTCTGCGCTGGAGAACGAGCGACGGAACACCGCCGCCTCTAGTACCAGCAACGCGGCGCCGAGCAGCAGGAACACCGCGGTAACGAACCTGAACCGTGCTCTGCTTGCCGATACGACACTGCGAGTAGAAGAACTACTACCAGCGACGGTGGTCATCGTATCAATAGTAGCTGTGGAGTAACACGCTGCACGGCGCATCATTTGGGCGGACGGCGGAGGCGCGTTGGGGTGTGTTAGCAATCGAATATCGAAGATAGGAAGAGCGCGCGTTGCTGGCGTCAACGCAACAACAGGCTACACAGGCAGGGAGGTAGGGGAAGTGGGGCGGGGGGCGAGGGGCGGACCCGTGGTTCCGTGTTCGGTGTGGCCGACACTACAGCGAGCAGAGCGACACGCTGCCTGCGGTGGAAAGGCGGGGGCGCGGCGGGGAGTGTTATCGGAAGAGCGCGCAGAGCGCGGGGAACGCCGGCGCGGGGGCGGGGGGGGAGGGGAGGAGCGGCGGGAGCACGGACTGCGTGCAGCGCTAGCGGAGATACAACAGGACGTGGTCGCCGTCGCCGGATATCAGGAGGCGCGGGCGCCAGCCAAAACGACTCACAGCAAGCCCAGTTCAATGACGGAGAACGGGCGCGGGCGGCCGGGGGGTTGGGGGCGAGGGGCTCCGTGGGTGGGGAACGAACCCGCGCGGGGGTGCGGTTGGCGCGGCTGTTGGTTGGAGGCGGCCAAGGAATGAAGCCCACACAGCTCGGCTTGGGGGGACGGGTGGGGCGCGGGGGGGGGTCGCGGGGGGGGCGGGGGGGCGGGGGGGGTAGGGGGCGAACCCGGGGCACGGGGGGGGGGTCGCGGGGGGGCGGGGGGGGTAGGGAGCGAACCCGGGGCGCGGCGCGGTGTCGCGGTTGTTGGCGAGGACACGGGCGGGCAAGCGCGCGATACTCGTATCGCGACGTGTCTCGTGACCCTCGCTCGTGGCGTGGGTGGCTTCTGCGTCGTCGTCCAGCGCCATCCACCGTACGTCATGTATCATCGGACAGGTACCACAGTCAGATGGTACCTCGGCGGCTCGAGGAAAAGAAAACAGCTCTAACTGTCGTAGCTGACAGAGCTGTTTTCTTTTGTACAAGGCCAAGGAAACGAGTCTCGTCGTAAGCCACAGTTCCAATGCCAACTGTTCTGCTTGTCGCAACGACACAGCGCGCCGTCCCCAATTCGGCACGCGCGCGACTTACTCCCCGCCTTCGGTCCTGCGAGCTACATCACTTGGTTCCGTCCGGCCATCGCCAACCAACAGCCGCGACGCCGCGCCGCGCCCCCGGGTTCGTTTTCCCGGACCTCCCCCCTACCCCGGTCCCTTGGACGCGCCGAGCGTGGCTTCCTGTCGCAGTCGTGAGGCTCGCGACCCCCCTCCCCTAGGTGCTGCTGACGTGCGCGCCCTTCGCTAACACCCCCCGCCGCGCCCCCGCCCTTCCTGCAGCGTGTCGCATCGCTCTCTCCCGCCGCACCCCGCCGCCAGGCTTCGTCCCTGTCTGATCCCTCCCTCCGCCCCCACTCCTCCCCTGACCCGGGCTCCTGTCGTTGTTGAGACCCGCGCACTCCCCGCCCCGCCCCCGCTCCCCCCCCGCCCCGCCCCCGCCCCGCCCCCGCTC
>Ga0307489_10001793_pt1 | contig 14270 bp, 28 predicted proteins | sample SB12metaG_FD_202247 | JGI IMG/M metagenome (GOLD analysis project Ga0307489, IMG submission 202247) | Sea-ice brine microbial communities from Beaufort Sea near Barrow, Alaska, United States - SB 1.2 | ecosystem: Environmental > Aquatic > Marine > Coastal | place: USA: Alaska | collected... | reverse complement strand
GTAGTTTTTAGGGCGTGTCTGGGGGTTGTTACGGGGTATTAATGGGTATGAGGGGTTGTTCAGGGTGTATTTTGTGTCAGAAATGGCTCAAGTTGAGCTGAAAAGTGGACGAGTGTAAGCCCCTGTATGAAGGCGCAGGCGCTATCCGACGACAGCCGCATGAACTACATGAAGGGCAAGAAGACGCTGGAGATCAACCCCCGGCACCCCATCATCAAGGAAGGGCGCTGCAGGTTGACCCTATCAAACCCGAGTTCAAAGCGCGCCTTATTTCAGCGCTTGAAAGTGGGATGTGGTGAATCTCTTTCAAACTTTGCTTCCAATATTAACTTGCGCCCCTACATCAAGGCGCTGCGGAACAAGGCGACGGAGGACCCCGAGAGCGAGGAGGTGCGCAGCCTTGCCACCGTCATGTTCGAGACGGCCATGCTCGAGAGCGGCTTCACCTTCGACGAGCCCGCGGGCTTCGCTGGCCGCCTCTTCAACATGGTCCGCAACTCCATGGCAGGGGCATACACTCGTTCACGTTAGAGCTCAACTTGAGCAATTCCATAACACGTTCATGACTCAAGTTGGGTTATACGGTGGACAGAAGAGCTCAAGTTGAGCTGACATGGGAACGAGTGTAAGCCCCTGCTCCATGGGCGTCCCCGCCGACGAGGAGGTGGAGGCCGATGCCATCGAGGCCGAGGAGCCCGAGGCCGAGGAGGAGGCCGCCGAGGAGGAGGCTGCCGAGGAGGCTGAGGCAGGGGCTTACACTCGTTCACGTTTCAGCTCAACATAAGCGCTTTGTATGGGATAGGGGGTGCGCGTAGGGATTGTGTAGCCCGTGTCAATGGGCTGTTTAGGGTGTGTAGGGTGTTTCCTTGTGACAGACACGGCTCAAGCTGAGCTGAGATGTGGACGAGTGTAAGCCCCTGTGAGGAGGATGCCGAGGCCGAGGAGGAGGCCCCCAAGGACGAGCTCTAAACTGCGGGAGCGGACAGAGCGCCATCATCCGACTATTGCAAGTTGAAAAATATTATATAGCGTTAAATGATATGAAATAACATGATTCGAATCGCACGGCGAAGACACGGCTGAACGACTCGATACCGCGACTCGCGTCAGCGCCCGCGCTCCACACGACGCGCCTGAATCACATATTGATATACAGCTGCTAAACCATTCTTTAAATGTAAGGAAATAATTCGCATGAGTGCGCCTCCCTATCCCCCCGCAAAAGCTACGCTAGCGCTACGCGCTGTCCCGGGGGGCAGGGCGAAAACCTGGTGCCTCCTTGTACATGCGGAAGCATCTCTCCCTCTCTCTACGCGCTTCCCTCGGCCCAGGGCTGCAGCACCGGGAGTAGGATGGCGCACGCGATGACGAGGAACACGATCAGCACGCAGCACATCCACTTGCGCGAACTCTTCTGGTATTTGCGCGCGGCGACAAGCGCAACGTTGCCCTGGGCCACGAACGCCACGCTCTTGCCCACGCTGGCCTCGATGCAGGGGCTTACACTCGTCCACTTTTCAGCTCAACGTAAGCGCTTTCTGTGGGATAGGGGGTGCATGTATATGGGGTATTTAGGGGGTGTTGAGTAGGTGTCAGGGGGTGTTAGGGTATGTTTAGGGGGTATTTTGTGTCAGAAACGGCTCAGGTTGAGCTGAAGAGTGGACGAGTGTATGCCCCTGCCTCGATGTTGTCCAACATCTCCCCCTGCGCCTCCACCAGCACGCTCATGTCAAGGAAGATCTGGTGCAGCTCCAGCAGCTTGCGTTCCAGCTCCTTCACGGCCTCGTGGCAGGGGCTTACACTGGTCCACTTCTCAGCTCAACCTGAGCCGTTTCTGACACAAAATACACCCTGAACACCCCCTGATACTCCTTAGAACCCCCTGACACCTCCTATACACCCCCTAAATAGTTCCTAAATGCACCCCTATCCGACGGAATGCGCTTAAGTTGAGCCGAAAAGTGGACGAATGTAAGCTCCTGCCTCGTGGCGCTCGGCGATCTCCGCGACCGTGTCCAGGATCTGCCCGCGCCCCTGCTCCATTATAGCCTTGGAGAAGATGGTCTCGCTCTCGCCCGTCTGGATGAGGTGATCCAACGTCTGCTCGTCCGCCGCCTGCCCCGTCACGGCGAAGTACCGCCGCTCCACCACCTCCTTGTACTCCGCCTGCAGCTTCGCGCGCAGATCCCACGCGTAGCGCCTGCCACTCGCTGCCGCCCGCGTCATCTCAAGTTGTAGGGTTTAGGGGTGAGGGTTTCACGTGACGGGGGCTGTGGGGTGGGACAATACGACCGCCCCGAAACGCCTGCCACTCACTGCCGCCCGCGTCATCTCACGCAATTGGAACCTTCGGTTGTTGAGAGTAAAACGGCGTCCTATGTATGAAGTGGCGAGCAACATTTGTGACTGGTTCAGAGTAAAACGGCGTCCTATGAAAAGGCAGGAAACATCTGTGACTTGTTGAGAGTGAAACGGCGTCTTATGAAGTGGCGAGCAACATCTGTGACGTCGTACCTGGAAATCCGCCATCTGCGAGCGCAGCTTCATCTTCAGCGACCCCGTGATGGCGCTGCGGCTCCGCTCCTGCGACGACCCCGCGCCAGGGGCTTACACTCGTCCAGTTTTCAGCTTAAGGTGAGCACATGTTGTCCCATGTGGTGGGGTGCTTTGCTGGTTTCAGTGACAAATACGGCTCAGGTTGAGCAAAGTTGTGGACGAGTATAAGCCCCTGCCCCGCGCCCGCGCCCTCCGCCGTGGCCGCCGCGGCGTTGCCCGTATCCAGGTTCTCGAGGCGAAGCTTCGCCTCGCGCGCCACGCGGCTCACCTCCTCGATGCAGGGGCTTACACTCGTCCACTTCTTGGCCCAACTTAAGCGCTTTCTGTGGGAAAGGGGGTGCATCTAGGGGGTGCTAAGGGGGTGTTCAAGAGGTGTCAGGGGTTATCAGGGTGTGTTTTTGTTTCAGAAACGGCTCAGGTTGAGCCGAAACGTAAGCCCCTGCCTCGATGGTCCCGTTCATGCTCTCGCGCAGCGTCTTCATCGTCTCCGACCGCGTCACCGTCTTGCTCTCCTCTCGTCAGGGTCGCGCGTAAGGGCTCAAACTCGTTCACGTAAGAGCTCAACTCGAGCACATTCGGGACACTTCATGGGCCAGTTTGGGTGACGTGGGGCACAAAGACAGCTCAAGTTGAGCTGAAAGTGGACGAGTGTAAGCCCCTGGTCGCGCGCTCTTTCTGTGGCGGCTTAATTTGAGCACGTTCGAGGGGTCACAGTGAGGTGTGCGGGACCGGACGGCTTGAGCTGTGGCGCCCCAGGTGGCGAAGGCAAGGCCCTGGTGTTGACGGGTACACCAGTACACCTATGAGCAAACAGTCATGTTGAGGTGACAGTGGGGTACACCGGTACACCTATGAGCAAACAGTCATGTTGAGGTGACAGGGGGACTGGCATGAGGCCCTCGGCCCGGCCTCATGGCTGGCCTGCAGTTTAGCCAGCGCGCGCCGGATGCGTTCCATGATGCCCTTTACCACCGCCACCTCGCTGAAGAACGCCTCCATGCCCTCGTCGCCGCCGCCGGGACCGCCCACTGCCGCCGCCGCCGTGAAGCGGCGCAAGCTGAGAATGAAGGCAAAACTTGAAAGCAGAACATCGTATTCTAGTTTGAAGCGCTGAGTTCCAGGTGCTTTCAACGTGGGTTTGATAGGGCCAACCTGCACCGCCCTACCGCGGGCGCCGGTCCGGCCTCCACGTCCGTCGCTTCGCTCGCCTGCGTCATGGAGAGGAGAGCACGATACAATGAGAAACGTTGAATTGTACAGCTGTAATATACCTGCCTCGCTCTCCGCCATCTCGCGACACTCCAGGGCTGAGAAGCCGGACACTCCGCCATGTGCACGGCGGCGGCGTCTCCGATATCGTGGGAGCGGGGCACGACCCCGGCGTGCAGGGCGGGCAGTAGCGCGAGCAGCCGCGTGGGCTCGGCCGAAGGAACGCCTGACGACGGCTCATCTTTTCACATTATGACGCAAAAGTGCACGAGCCGCCTACGCCTGGCGCTCACCTTGAAGCGCCCGATGCCGCTGCCCGCCGCCTCTTGTCCCCGATGCCCGACGCCGGTGCTCGCCGAGCCATCCTGCGCGGCAACACAAGAGACAGGGGTGGCGCTGCCTCAGCGCCCATCCGGTGGGGGGGGGTTGGCGGGTGCGGCAAGGAAAGTTGCGTCGGGAAAACAGCCGTTGGGTCGAGATGGCGGGCACATGCGCGCGGCGCGGTGGCGCGTGTGAGCGGCGGGCGCGGGCCCCGGGGTCTCACCTTGACCGCCGCCAGGAGGTCGTTCATTGTCCTCTGCCCTCGCCCGCCGTGCGCGTGCGCGCGACGCCGTTTGGCGAGCAACATCCCTCGAGGTCGGACCGCGGCGCGGCGGGTGTCGCCTCGATCGGAGTCCGGGCCCAAGGGCTTCGACTGTCCACTTTTAGGATGGACGTGAGCACTCTTTCCGGGCTATCTTTGGGTGTCTTCCCCTGGAAAACGTCTCAGGTTATATGAGAATTATGGGATAGGACGCCCGTGGTTGGGGTGGAGTCGAGTGGGCACCCCGCCTAATTTTTCTCAACGACCCGAAACTTCTCCCAGCCGACGTATCTTTATATCGAGGTCTCGGCGCTTCCCCCACGTACCTCATTCGCGAGGCCGCACGAGTCGTCTGCCTCATATCGAATCACACGCGCGTCGAGAGGGGTGTGCCACCCACGCCGCCCGTGCCGCCGCGGCTCACGACACTAGTTTCTGGCGAAATTGTTGTTGCGGACAAAAAAAGAAATCGAGGCTCACCAACGGAACACTCCTCTGCTCTGCCAACCGCGGGGACTACTGTGAACCTTGCGTCAGCAGCCTCGGCCTCGGTGGCCTCGGCAGCGGTATCGGCGGCCGTCTCGGCGCCGTCGGCGGCGGGCGGTGGCCACATTAACAGTTGACGCGTTCGGCTTTTCCAAGAACCAAGACCTTCCAAAACTGCCAGGGTTCCCAGGTGCAAAGTAGCACGATGGGTGAGGCCGACGCCGCGCCCGACGCGTCCTCTCCCGAGGAGGAGAAGGCGCGGGCGGAGTACGCGAAGTGGGTGAGCGGCAGGGGTTTGCACTCGTTCCCAGTTCAGCTCAACCTGAGCGCTTTTCATGTGATAGGGGGTGCGCGTAGGGGTTATGTAGCCCGTGTGAAGGGGGTGGGTAGGGGGTGTGTAGGGCGTATAGGGTGTTTTCTTGTGTCAGACACGGCTGAAGTTGAGCAGAAAAGTGAATGAGTGTAAGCCCCTGGTGAGCGGGGTGGAGGCGGAGAAGGCGCGGTGGCTGGGGAGCGTGGAGGAGGAGAAGGCCAGGTTCATCGGCGGGGTGGAGGAGGTCAAGTCCCGCGTGCTCTCCGAAACTGCGGCATGGGCTTTTACACTCTCGTTCCCTTTTCAGCTCAACTTGAGCTGCAGCTGTCTTCGTCTCCCACCGAACATACCTTGACCCATGAATGTGTCCCCGAGGGCACCCAACTTGAGCTCCAACGTGAACGGGTGTACGCCCATAAACCCCCAATACAGCCCCGACACACCCCTAATACGCCCCCAATATGCCTCTTATACACCCCCAATATACCCCAATACACCCCCACTGCAATACCAATACACCCCTAAAAACATCCTCTATACACCCCTAATACACCCCTAATACACCCCTTATACACCTCTAATGCACCCCCAATGCATCCCTACGCGGCGGCTCGGCGCTTGGAGCTGGCGGCGGTGGCAGCGGAAATGGAGAAGCAGAGCGCGGAGACGTTGGCGCTGCTGGCGCCGGGCAAGAAACTCACCGCGCTGGCCAAGGGCAGGGACATACACTCGTCCTCTCTACACCAGCTCTACCTGAGCCATTTTTGGGACTGACGCCCTGCTGAATTTGTACATTTCGGCTTCACCTGAGCACATTTGGTGGGTGCGTTGGATAAATTCAGTAGTGTGTCAGTCCCAAAGATTGCTCAGGTTGAGCTGGTATAAAGTGGACGAGTGTAAGCCCCTGGCAAAGGGCCCGACGGAGGACCTAGAGCGGTGGCAGGCGGCGGTGGCGCGCTCTGTGGAGGCGCGGCTATACGCGGAGTTTGACACCTTCCTCACAGAGCTGGAGCCCAGCCTGCGCGACAGCGGCCGCCAGGTCACCAGGGGGCTGCTGGGCGGGGCCGCCACACTTGTCCACTTGTCGCCTCAACCTGACCTAAGCACATGTTATGGGATACGCCGGGTGCATGATTTCCCCCCGGTCTATTTGACAGGGGGGCACGGGGAGGTGTGACCAAAACGGCTGAGGTTGAGCTGAAATTGGACGAGTGTAAGCCCCTGCTGTGGGCGGGGCCGCCACACTTGTTCACTTTTCGCCTCAATTTGAGTGACAGAAGGGCACCGAAGCCCTTGATTTAATTTACGATTTACCGACTAGTCTAGCTCCAGTCATAGACCCCTGTACCACCGTTTAATATCTATCCCCCCCCTTCAACCTAAGCCGCCGTTGTTGTCACGTCACTAAAACCACCCGACAGCCCCAGGTATTCCACAGAAAGTGCTTACGTTGAGCTGAAAAGTGGAGGGGTGTGCGCCCCTGATGGTGGGGTCCGCCGGCATGCTGCGCAACCTGAAGGGTGCCCCAGTGAAGGACGGTTTGGACGAGGGAATGGCGGGCGACTGGAGCACGGAGGAGTCGCGGCTCGACACCTTTGACCGTTTGGCAGGGCGGGTGCTAAGAGCAATGCCTCCAACGCACAACGGAGCACGTCGCACCTTCTGGGTGGATGCGCGCAGACTCGTTTGGTGGTTCGTGGTTGAGTACTCCAGCCGTCGTGTCAGCGTGTACCCTCGGCTCAATTACGGTATTTCGTCCATTCGATTACGGTATTCCGTCCATTCAACGCCGGTCGAGTCGGTGTTGGCAAGGACCCTGGCGCACGGTGGTGAAGCCGGTGCTGCGGCCGTTCAGAAAGGGCCTGCTGGAGCCCATCAAGGAGGCAGGGCCTGTATACACCCGTCCACCTGTCGCCTGGACGTGATCACTTTGTGTGGGATGCGCTGGGTAGCTTCAGTGACAAAAAACGTTGAACTCAGCGTCGGCCTGACTAGTCAGTTTATCTCCTCGAAACCGACGGTATATTTGCTAAAGGATCGCGACCCGATCGAATTTCTGGCGAGTCGGTCGGCGGAATTTTCGCTTGAGACTGTCCTGATTGGTCGAACGGACTTCGATACCACATCTTCGATACTAGACCCGACACTGAATTTAAGGTTGAGCCGGGAAGTGGAGGAGTTGAAGCCCCTGGCAGGAGATACTACCACACATTGCCGTTGGGCTGGTGGTGTACGGCATGGCGTGCGGCGCGGTGGGCGCGTGGTGGGGGAGCCGGGGGCGCCGGGGCGGCGGCGGGGGAGGCGGCGGCGCAGGCGGCGGGGGAGTCCCGGCCCCCGCCGAGGGTGGGAGCGGGGATGGGCGGTGACAGCGATGGCAGGGGCGGGCGGTGTCAGTGATGCGGTTTGCAGCCGTGCGCCTCTGTTGTATGTATATTAGTATAACCGACGCGATGTGGTGTAGGCCTCTAAAGATGAAACCACGGACGCTTCGCTATCCGCATGGTTCGAGTAGAATGACATCATTCTGTCGAGAAATTGACCTCCACATCATTCACTTCTCGAGGAGCTTGTTCCTCAACATCGAGGCGCAGCAGCGCGACGCTGGAGCGCGCAATCTTCTCCGCCGCCTTGTTGGAGAGCACGAAGGCGTGCGCCACCTCGGGGTCGTAATCCATCATGAGCTGCAGCTCCTCCGGCCAGGGGCTTGCTCTCGTTCACCGCAGAGCTCAACTTGAGCAACTCCAGGACACATGCATGAGTTAAGTCGGGTGATGCGGTGGACAGAAGAGCTCAAATTGAGACGAAATGGGAACGAGTATAAGCCTCTGCCTCCGGCATGTTGGCGGCGAAGTGGTCGTGCTGCGCTACGGGCGCCCAGTGGTCGCCCTGCCAACATGGTCGTTGGGAACAACAACTCGCACCGAGATCGGAGCGTGACTTACAAGGCGGAGGAATTCAACGTCGGAGATGCGACGAGTGCGTGCTGTGAACGCCCCCCCCGCCTGGCAGTACAGCAGCCCCACGCGCGCAGCGTGCCCGTGGAACCGCTCGTCCATCGCCGCCAGCGCATCGAACTCCGTGCGCCCCATGCCACGGGCTCACACTCGTCCAGTTTTCGGCTCAACTTGAGCGCTTTCTGTTGGATACGGGGTGCATATAAGGGTTGCTTTGGTGGTGTTAAGGAGGGTGTCAGGGGGTATCGGGGGGGGTTTAGGGTGTATGTTGTGTCAGAATCGGCTCAGGTTGAGCTGAAAAGTGGACAAGTGTAAGCCCCTGCCCCATGCTCGCCCAGTTGAGCACCGAGTTGTGGCGTATCCACTGCTCCGTCAGCCGCTTGGGCTCCGGGTCCATCTCCCCCACCATCAAGGGCTTACACTCGCTCACTTCAAAGCTCAACTTGAGGACCTTCGGGACACTTCGCTCACGTCAGAGCTCAACTTGAGCACCTTTGGGACACATCCACGGGTTAATTTGGGTCATATGGGGGACGAACTACGCTTCAGTTGAGCGGAAACGGGCAAAGGAAGCTCAAGATGAGCGGAAATGGGAACGAGTGGGCGCCCCTGCCCACCAGCGGCGCGAACGCCACGCGGCGGAGCCTCTCGGGCAGCACGGCGCGCAGGCCGCCGGTCAGGGGCGTACACTCCTCCACTTCTCACCTCAACCTCTGCCGTTCTTCTCTCTGACATCCACTGAAATCACCCAACGTGTCCCTGAAAAAGTGCTCACGTCGAGGCGAGAACGGGACGTGACCATGCTCATGTTGAGGCGAAAAGGGGAAGAGTGTTGCGCCCCTGCCCCCGATGGCGGCGCATACCCCGCGCCAGGGGCTTACACTCGTTCACTTTTCAGCTCAACATAAGCGCTGTTGTATAGGATAGGGGGTACATTTAGGGTGTATTTAGGGGGTGTTTAACAGGCGCCAAGGGGTATCAGGGGGTGTTTAGGGTGTGCTTTTGTATCAGAAACGGCTCAGAATGAGCTGAGAAGTGGACGAGTGTAAGCCCATACCACGCGCACGAAGGGCGGCACGTGCACGAGCGCGGATAGAAAGCGCTGCAACTGGCTGCCCTCGTTCTTCAGCACGAAGGGCATCAGCCCCACCACGCGCGATATCCGCTCCGTGCCCACCTGTAGCGGCGCACATTGAATTTAAAAGCAGTTTGTCATACTCAGGTTTCAAGTACTTGGGTCCAGGCGCTTTCAACGTGTGTTTGGTAGGGTCAACCTGCACCGCCCTACCCAGCGTGTACATTGCGTGGAGACAAATATCCGTCCCGATGCTGTGCCCAATGAGCACCGTCTTACTGCCCCCCCCACCGCTGCCGCCGCTGCCCGCACCCCCACCCCCTCCCCCGCCGCCGCCGCCGCGGGTGCGGATCAGGTAATCCAGCACATGCGCCCGCTGCTCAGGGACTTACACTCGTTCACTTCAGAGCTCGACTTGAGGACCTTCAGGACACATCGCTCACGTTAGAGCCCAATTTGAGCACCTTCGGGCCACATCCACGGATTAATTTGAGTCATACAGGGGACAAAGTGAGGCTAATTTGAGCGAAAAGAGGCGAAGTAAGCTCAAGTTGAGCGGAAGTAGGAACGAGTGTAAGCCCCTGCCGCTGCTGCTGCAGCGTGAACCACCCCTGCACCCCCAGGTCCTCCGTGCTATGCCCCAGGTACCCCACGATCTCAATGTTGGCGCGCCCGCCTACCTGTAGAGGCGAAAGTTGGAATGGAAAGCATGATTTGAAGGCGGTTCATCATATTTTAGCTTCAAGAGCAGAACCCAAGCGCAGCGTCGACCCGGGATTAAACTCAGTGTCCGGTCTGGTATCGGAGGTATGGTATCGAATCCCGCTCGACAAATTAGAGCTGTCCATTTTGAAAATCCCATCGACCGACTCGCCGACAGTCCGGCCGGGTAGCGATTAAACGGACTAGTCCGTCTTACATCGAGTTTAAGCTAGGGGTTTAGGGTGAACCTGCAGCACCCTACCCAGGAGCCCCCACAGCGTGGCGGCGTAGTGAGTGTAGAATCCCGCCCCCGCAGAGGGCCCGCCAGATATTGCTCCACATCATAGGGTGCCGGTTAGCTCAAGGAACGAGGGTTCAAAGTGCGTGTCGGTGACGTGGCGAGAAATACATACATGGGCCGCCCAGATGTTGCTCGCCACATCATAGGGTGCCGACTCGCTCAATAATTGAGGGTTCAAAGTGCGTGTCGGGGGACGATGACGTGGCGAGCGATATATTGCTCGCCACATCAGTGGGAGCGATTGCGCTCAAGTAACGAGGGATCAAAGTGCGTGTCGGTGGTCGGGGGTCGATGACGTGGTGAGCAATGTCTGCCAGGCCCTTACCACCCCTGGGTTGCCGGGAATGATGACGATGTCTAGGGGAGCCTGCAGTAGTAGGGGCGTGGTGCGGGGCGGGGCGGGGCGGGGCGGTGAGGAGGAGGGCTCGAGGGAACGTGCCACATGCCGGGTAATAACATCGAGGTTCCCTGACTGCAGCAAGGCACTGAGGCACCGGAATCTCTGATTGACGGAACGTAGACCCGCACCAGTCCTTGGTGGACGTTCTGGACAACGCTTCTTCACTTTGGTGAGAGCACAAGAAGCCGTTGCCACGTGCGGGTCTTTCTGCGACGCAACATGAGTCCGCAATGCAGCTGAACGTGCCACACGGACGTGCTGGGTAATAACTGGATAAGATACGTGCCTACTTTGAGAGGGGAAATTGTGGTGTACAGTTTGCATCGTAACGCACCGTGGTGCCCTCCTTGGCGCCCAGGTGCACGGTCTCAATCGGAATGCTGCGACATGGACGGAATATTGAGAGGACCGGCTCAGCGAAACACACGCGATGAGCTGCGGTAGAGAGCCTGGTTTTGGCTGGGGTTGGAAGAGGATGCGGTACCGTAGAGGGCACTGGTACACCGGAACACGGTACAATCTGGAGCAAGCAGTCAGGGAAGTGGTGGCCAGGCCAGGGAGGAGGATACGGCGAGCGTGTAAGGCTGCACCAGTACACAATGCGCCAACATTCAGGCGCACGGGGGGCGGGCGTGGGTGGGCGATGGGCGGGGGACGAGCGTGGGCAGTTGAACATCTACTGGAACGCACCTGCCGCACTGGCCACAGCCCTGGGCCAGGCGCGACACAGGCTTGACTCCGGGCATGGCGGCCCCGGCACCTTGCTGCGCCCTCACGGCGAGCCCACGCCGACCCGTGCGGAGCGGAGGTGCTGCGGTGCGCACCTGGGCCACGCACGACTGCATCCTCCGACGCGTAGAGACCTCTGCCGCGTGCCGGCGGTCGGGTGGTGAACGCGAGCTCAAGAATACTGCAAAACATTCTGATTGGACGAGACGCTTTTTGTTTTTTGCGACGTCATGTCATGCTCCGACTCGCGACTTCGACGCACACGTCGTCAAAACCAACGGCGTCTCGCCCGCCGCACGCGCCGCCGTCGCCTGTCTCGCCCGCCACACGCGCTAACCCAGTACTCGATACCCCGCGGGGCGTCGACGGGCCTCGCGACGCGACCACACTTGGAAGAAGGGTCTGCACGTCTGCACTCTTCAGGAGTCAGAGTGGGCACACCGGGGCCGTCCGTTTCACCTCCCGTGGACCGACCCGCCCGCTTGCCACCCCGCGGCGCCCCTGCCCCCGCACGAGGTGCACCTTGATACAATGGTGCGGGAACAGGTATTGGCGGTGGGCAAGGTGCGCTCCCGTCCAACCCCCGCGCCACCCCAGACTGCCCATCCTATTCGTAACAAATTTCAACGTTTGTAAGAACGGCACCCCCGGCGTCTGCCGCGTTGACAATGCTGTTCTTGTGTAATAGGTGCACTGATTGATAGCTGATCACCCTTCCAGCTAGTCTACTTTGGTCACACACAAACGCAAACACACCGTGTGTGTGCGTGCGTGGGTGTGTGGTCGAGTGGGTCGAGCTGCGCAGAGAGACTTCCCTGGCCAGCTTCCTGACCCGACGCCCTCATTTCCAAACACTTTCCCTCTCTGGAAAAGATCCCACCCACGACCCACCCGGCAACCCCGCTAGCCAACGGTTGCTCGATGCCACGCTGCGGTCCTCTCTCAATCACGGTCTCCTCCACTCTTTGCTCTGCTCTGCCCGACTCCGCTTCTAACGCCTCGATGCCACCTCGCCACCTCGACATCTCACCTCCTACCTCCACCTCTTACCTCCACCTCCTACCTCCACCTCTTACCTCCACCTCTTACCTCCACCTCTTACCTCCACCTCTTACCTCCACCTCTTACCTCCACCTCTTGCCTCCTCTTACCTCCTCCTCCGACTCCTGTTCTAACGTCACGATGCCACCTCGACACCCCGACACCGCCAGAGCCCCACACCCCCCAGTGCATGCCTCGCTCCGAGTAGAGCAGCGGAGGCGGCGACGCAGGGGGGGGGCTCCTCGGAGGAAATTGCGGAGGAGGCGTTACCGGGGGAGAGCTCGTTAGGCCTCGCTCCGAGTAGAGCTGCAATGGCGGCGACGCAGGTGGAGGGCTCGTCGGAGGCGGTGGCGGAGGAGATGCTACCGGGGGAGAGCTCGTTGGTGGACCAGCCCGCCGCCGGACTCGCCTCCCCATTCCGGCCCGCCTCCACCGACCAGCCTGAAGCGGAGAATGCAGAGGAGAATGCAGAGGAGGCTGCGGAGGAGGCAACGCAGGGGGAGGGTCCGTCGGGGGGGAACCTCGCCATCAACCTCGCCTCCTCTGCTCACCCCTTCTCCGGCGTCCATGAGGATGCAGACGAGGTCGCGGAGGAGGCAATGCAGGCGGAGGCGCTGGTGGCGGAGGGGCCTGTCGCCGGCCGCGCCTCATCCACCCAGCCCTCCTCCTCCTCCCCCGTCCACCCCCCCTCCTCTTCCGCTGTTCCGGCGGAAGATGATGGGGGGGATGAAGATGAGGCTGAGCACCCGCCGCCGCTCGGCCTCCTGGTAAGGCGGTGCAGGTTGAACTGATGAAATCCGTGTTGAAACCGCCTAGAAATAAGCGATTGATACTTGAATACGATAAACTGGTATCAAACTTCGCTTCAAGATTCAATGTGCGCCGCTGCATCCTGGACCTGCCACGCGACGCACTGTTCGACATCCTCGCGGCGGCCGACCCGCCGACCGCGTGCGCGCTGGCCGGCAGGGGCTTACACTCGTCCACATTTCAGCTCAACCTGAGCCCTTTATGTCACTGACAGACAGATTACTGATAGACTGACGCCACTCGACGTATTTTACGAAAAGTCCTTACGTTGAGCTGAAAAAATGGACGAGTGTGAGCCCCTGCTGGCCGGCACCTGCCGCCGCCTGCACGCGCTCACCTCGCTGCCCGCCGCGTCGTCCGAGCGCCTGTGGCGCGCGGTGGCGGCGCGCCGCTGGCAGGAGCTTGCGCTTGCCCACTTTTCAGTTCAACCTGAGCCGTTTCTGATGCATAACAAACCCCAAGCCCCCCCTCATACCCCCTGACACCCCCCAAACACCCCCTAAACAACCCCTACATTCACCCCCTGTCCCACCGCAAGCGCTTAAGTCGAGTTAAAACGTGGACGAGTGTAAGCCCCTGGCCGCGGGACGCACGCCGCGCCCGACCGCTACCTGGCGCTGCACGCGGGCGCCCGCGGTAGGACAGTGCAGGATGACCCGATCAAGCCCAGGGCGAAAGCGGCTGGAACTAAGCACTTGAAACTAATCTATTACAATCTGCTTTCAAATAGTGCTTTCAAATTCTACTCGCGCCGCTACACCGCGACGATGACGACGACGACCCGGTATCGCTGCTGGTGCGCGGCGGCGTGCGGAGACGCCGCGTGGGGGCGGGGGCGGGGGCTTACACTCGTTCACTTTAGAGCTCAACTTGAGCAACTCCAGGACACATTCATGAGTGAATTTGGGTTGTACGGTGGACAGAGGAGCTCAAGTTGAGCTGAAATGGGAACAAGTGTAAGCCCCTGGGTGGGGGCGGGGGCGGTGGGGGCGTGGCGCATGCTGTGCGGGCGGGGGAACCACCTGAGCTACACTGAGGAGCTGTTCGTTGACTTGCCATTCGCTGTCTCGGAGCTTCCCTCCCCTGGCGGTGTCGGCGGCGGCGGCGGTGG
>Ga0307489_10001792_pt1 | contig 14271 bp, 11 predicted proteins | sample SB12metaG_FD_202247 | JGI IMG/M metagenome (GOLD analysis project Ga0307489, IMG submission 202247) | Sea-ice brine microbial communities from Beaufort Sea near Barrow, Alaska, United States - SB 1.2 | ecosystem: Environmental > Aquatic > Marine > Coastal | place: USA: Alaska | collected... | reverse complement strand
CCGCCCCAGGATGCGACGAGCCGACATCGAGGTGCCAAACCTCCCCGTCGATGTGAACTCTTGGGGGAGATCAGCCTGTTATCCCTAGAGTAACTTTTATCCGTTGAGTGACGGCCCTTCCACTCGGAACCGTCAGATCACTAAGACCGACTTTCGTCTCTGTTCGACTTGTAGGTCTCACAGTCAAGCTTCCTTTTGCCTTTGCGCTCTACAATCGATTTCTGACCGATTTGAGGAAACCTTTGTACGCCTCCGTTACCTTTTAGGAGGCGACCGCCCCAGTCAAACTGACCGCCTGAAAATGTCCTTCAACTGGATTACAGTGAAAAGTTAGAATTCTCACATTATTAGGGTGGTATTTCAAGGACGGCTCCAACAACCCCAGAAGGTTATCTTCTCAGCCTCCCACCTATCCTACGCAAATAAAGTTTGAAGTCAATCCCAGGTTACAGTAAAGCTTCATAGGGTCTTTCTGTCCAGGTGCAGGTAGTCCGCATCTTCACAGACAAGTCTATTTCACCGAGCCTCTCTCCGAGACAGCGCCCAAATCGTTACGCCTTTCGTGCAGGTCGGAACTTACCCGACAAGGAATTTCGCTACCTTAGGACCGTTATAGTTACGGCCGCCGTTCACCGGGGCTTCAGTTGTCAGCTTCGTCGTAAAACTAACCAACTTCCTTAACCTTCCGGCACTGGGCAGGCGTCAGCCCCCATACATTGTCTTGCGACTTTGCGGAGACCTGTGTTTTTGATAAACAGTCGCTTGGGCCTTGTTATTGCAGCCTAAATAGGCACCCCTTCTCCCAAAGTTACGGGGTTATTTTGCCGAGTTCCTTAGAGAGAGTTATCTCGCGCCCCTTAGTATTCTCTACTTATCCACCTGTGTCGGTTTATGGTACAGGCACTTTATATTTACGATAGTGTAAGCTTTTCTTGGAAGTACAGCATCATTTAGTTCAATACAATTACGTATATCCTCATCACGCCTTGACTCAAAATATTTTCTCTATTTCTCAACATCTAAACGCTTAAACCGGTAACCAACATCCGGCTAAACTAGCCTGCTTCGTCCCTCATTATCAATAAAAAGTGGTACAGGAATATCTACCTGTTGTCCATCGACTACGCCAATTCGGCCTCGCCTTAGGTCCTGACTAACCCTCCGCGGACGAGCCTTCCGGAGGAATCCTTAGATTTTCGGGGCATTGGATTCTCACCAATGTTTTCGCTACTCAAGCCGACATTCTCACTTCTGCTTTGTCCACGCCCGCTTTCGCTAACGCTTCAACCTACACACAGAACGCTCCCCTACCGATAATTTTTAGTTATCCCATAGCTTCGGCAAATTACTTAGTCCCGTACATTTTCGGCGCAGGTTTACTCGACCAGTGAGCTATTACGCACTCTTTAAAGGATTGCTGCTTCTAAGCAAACCTCCTGGTTGTTTATGTACTCCCACCGCCTTTCGCACTTAGCAATTTTTGGGGGCCTTAGCTGATGGTCTGGGCTGTTTCCCTCTTGACAATGGAGCTTATCCCCCACAGTCTTACTGATTAATTATGCAATTTAGTATTCTTAGTTTGCCTCGATTTAGTACCGTATTACCAGCCCGCACCGAAACAGTGCTTTACCCCTAAATTTAAACATTAACCGCTGCGCCTAAACACATTTCGGGGAGAACCAGCTAGCTCCGGATTCGATTGGAATTTCACCGCTAACCACAACTCATCCGCTGATTTTTCAACATCAGTCGGTTCGGACCTCCACTTGATCTTACCCAAGCTTCATCCTGGCCATGGTTAGATCATCCGGGTTCGGGTCTATAAGCAACGACAAACGCCCTATTCAGACTCGCTTTCGCTATGGCTCCTACTTTTAACCTGCCATTACTTATAAGTCGCCGGCTCATTCTTCAACAGGCACGCAGTCAGACGTTAAGTCGTCCTCCTACTGCTTGTAAGCTTACAGTTTCATGTTCTATTTCACTCCCCTGGCGGGGTTCTTTTCACCTTTCCCTCGCGGTACATTTGCTATCGGTCATTTAGGAATATTTAGCCTTACGAGGTGGTCCTCGCGGATTCACACGGAATTTCACGTGCTCCATGCTACTCGGGATAAAACCGCACTAGTTTTAAGTTTTCGATTACAAGACTATCAATTTCTATGGTTCTTTATTCCAAAAGATTCATCTAACTTTAATCTTTAATGCTTGTTGGTTTTCCCACTACCCTAATTTATAAATTAGTTTAGGCTGATCCCTCTTCGCTCGCCGCTACTAAGGGAATCGTTTTTACTTTATTTTCCTCTGGTTAATGAGATGTTTCAGTTATCCAGGTTTGCTCTACCCTCAAGTATGTATTTCTTAAGAAGTTCTAGGAAGTTTCCTCATTCGGACATCTCCGGATCAAAGCTTGCTTCCAGCTCCCCGAAGCGTTTCGTCGGTAGCCACGTCCTTCATCGCTTCTAAATGCCTAGGTATCCTCTATAAGCCCTTATTCACTTCAATTCCACATTTTAATTTTGGAGATAAGCGGATTCGAACCGCTGACATTTGCCGTGCAAAGGCAACGCTCTACCAACTGAGCTATATCCCCGTGGGCCATCCTAGATTTGAACCAGGGACCTCACCCTTATCAGGGGTGCGCTCTAACCAACTGAGCTAATAGCCCACATACTGCTACTCAACGATCTAAAGAAAAAATTCCTTTAAGGAGGTGATCCAGCCACTCCTTCCGGAACGGCTACCTTGTTACGACTTCACCCCAGTCACTAGCTCTACCTTAGGCGTCTCCCTCCAAACGGTTAGTATAACGACTTCGGGTGTAACCAGCTTCCATGGTGTGACGGGCGGTGTGTACAAGGCCCGGGAACGAATTCACCGCTGTGTAGCTGACCAGCGATTACTAGCGATTCCAACTTCATGAAGGCGAGTTGCAGCCTTCAATCCGAACTTAGAGTAGGTTTGTAGATTAGCTTGGCTTTACAGCTTAGCATCTCATTGTCCTAACCCAATGTAGCACGTGTGTAGCCCAGGATATAAGGGGCATGCTGACTTGACGTCATCCTCACCTTCCTCCGGTTTATAACCGATAGTCTCTTTAGATTTCTTGCAACTAAAAACGAGGGTTGCGCTCGTTGCGGGACTTAACCCAACATCTCACGACACGAGCTGACGACAGCCATGCACCACCTGTATGTGTCTGCCGTAAACGGCACTTCTTTTTTCAAAGAATTAACACTATGTCAAACCCTGGTAAGGTTCTTCGCGTTGCATCAAATTAAACCACATGCTCCACCGCTTGTGCGGGCCCCCGTCAATTCCTTTGAGTTTCACCCTTGCGAGCGTACTCCCCAGGCGGGATACTTAACGCGTTAGCTATAACACCACGCGGATCGATGCACGCAATGTTTAGTATCCATCGTTTACAGCTAGGACTACTGGGGTATCTAATCCCATTTGCTACCCTAGCTTTCGTCTCTCAGTGTCAGTAAAAGCCTAGTAGAATGCTTTCGCCATTGGTGTTCCTTCCAATATCTACGCATTTCACCGCTTCACTGGAAATTCCTTCTACTTCGACTCTACTCAAGCCTGACAGTTTCTACTGCAGATTTAACGTTGAGCGTTAATATTTAACAATAGACTTATCAAGCCACCTACAGACTCTTTACGCCCAATAATTTCGGATAACACTTGCATCCTCCGTCTTACCGCGGCTGCTGGCACGGAGTTAGCCGATGCTTATTCTTCAAGTACACGTCAGAACTTCCTCCTTGAAAAAAGAGGTTTACAACCCAAAGGCCTTCATCCCTCACGCGGTATTGCTCTGTCAGGCTTTCGCCCATTGCAGAAAATTCCTCACTGCTGCCTCCCGTAGGAGTCTGGACCGTGTCTCAGTTCCAGTGTGGCTGATCATCCTCTCAGACCAACTACTGATCATCACCTTGGTAGGCCATTACCCCACCAACTAGCTAATCAGACGCGAGCTTTTCCGTAGGCAGGTTTATTACCTGTTTCACCAAAAGGTATATGGGACTTTAGCATTAGTTTCCTGATGTTATTTCCCTCCTACGGGCAAATTCTCACGCGTTACTCACCCGTCCGCCACTAGAGTTAAAAACTCTCGTACGACTTGCATGTGTTAAGCATACCGCTAGCGTTCATCCTGAGCCAGGATCAAACTCTCAAATAATTTTACAGAATGTTTAAAGATTTTAGTTGCCAAAACAACTATTTCATCCTCTTTGCATTATTCTAACGGGGAATGCAACTAGTGTCAATAGATTTTTTAAAAAAGTAACCCTTAAATAAAAAAGGTGGCAGACTACTTGACTAAAAGCCAAACAAAGAAAGCATTACCTACAGTGACAGTCAAGATTTTTAGAATGTTTTCAAAAACAAGTCCAATATTTGATTGTTGAAATTTATTGAAGCTTTTGAACTATAACGATTTGGCTCTAACACTAAAGATAAAACTCGTGTTATTTTTACATCTTCAATTTTAACCCATATTAATAAACCTAATTCTAGTTCTTTTCGAATTGCAGAAACCGAAACAAAAGCAGCACCTAAGCCTGATTGAACGGCATTTTTAATAGATTCAATTGAATTCAATTCCATTTCAACAATTAAACGGTTTATATCAATCCCATTTTGAGTTAATACATCATCCAAAACAAATCGAATTGTTGAATCTGGAGCCAACGCAATAAATTTTAAATTGTATAAAGCTTCTTTATTTATAGAGGATAACTTCGCGAAAGGATGGGAATAAGGTAAAATTAATGCTAGTTCATCTTCGACATAAGGCGTAATGTCAACAATTTTTCTCAGCTCATCTGGAATTTCTCCACCCACAATTCCAATATCTATATGTCGGTTTACCGTATCCCAAACAATTTTTCTAGTCGAATCCACCTGTAATTGAATTTCTACAGTGGGGTACAATTGTCGAAATAAACCAATAACTTTTGGCATTAAATATGTTCCAGTTGTTTGACTTGCACCAACAATTAATTTACCACTTTGAAAACAACTTAAATCCTCAAGTGCCCGTGCACTTTCATTACATAAATTTAAAATCCGGATACTATAACGAACCAAAAGTGTACCTGTTTCAGTAAATTCGATTTGCTTCTTAACCCTATCAAATAAAGGAGTCTGCAATTGCTTCTCTAAATTTTGCATCTGTATACTCACGGCGGGTTGCGTTATAGATAACGTTTGAGCAGCATACTTAAAACTTTTATCTACTGCAATTGCTCTTAATATTAGTAATTGCTCTAAGGAAAAGAGAAAATTATTACTTTTCATAATTTAACTTGCTTGAATTTCAATTTATCAAAAACAAAGGTTATTAAAATCCAATAATCTATAAAATTATTAAAACAAAACCATTTAATCTCCGCCTACTTTTAGATCGAAGATTTCAAATTACTTAGTGCAATATTTTCTAATTTTTGAAGTTGCAAACCTAAATTTAGTATTTCAAATTCAAACTGTATTTTTGCTCTATTTGTTAAACCGCCGATAACGACTTGATTATTTAAACGACTTAGCCAAACTTGAGAATATGACGTGTAACTTGTCAAAATACTAATAAGCAATAAAAAAAAACCAGCATAAATTACTGATAAACCTGGATCTGCCTTGATTTGAATACCAGTTGCATTAATAAACTCACAAAGTTTTGTATTTTCGTAACCAGGAAACCCTTCATTTAATTCACCCTCACCTATTAACTGACCAGCTTTATCATAAAGTGGGCTTGATCCCCGAATAACTGTATTTAATAACGTATAACCAGATCCTCCTAAATCCTGATTTGATGAAGTTGGAAGCCAAGACAACCAAATTTTTTTTGTTGGTTTTAAAACAGGTATTTGATTTGGTTGTGAGTTATCAAATTGAATTCGAAGACCTAAAATATCCCAATCAGTTTGATAAAACGTTAATCCTTTATATTTTAAAGGATGGTTTATATAAATAGTTTCCCGTTTTAATTCTTTTCCTTGATTGTCCAAAATCGATAAATCAGTGTAGAATTGCGTAACTATTTGATCATCTTTGTAAATAATCCAAAAATCATTCACTCGGCCAGCAAGTTGCGGGACAAAACTATTAATATTAGTAGTTAAAAGATTTTGAACATGAAATATTTCAGTTTCTGGAACAAATTCTTGAGCTACAAAACCAGCAAGAGAGGCTAAAACAGTTCCGAATAAAATAAGAACCATACTAAAATGAACAATAACTGGTGAAATTCGACCAATCATGCCTTTATTTGAATAAAGTCCTTTGGACCTCTGAAAACTTTGATAGTTTGATTTTTCTAAAACAGTGATTAAACTACCATTAGAAATTGGAGCGGCTTTTGTTTTAAATGGTAACGCTGTAAAATTTTTCTCTGAATTATAAAATTTAAATTTACGGGCAGCAGTTAAAATTGGAAATTGTTGTAGAAATGTACAACAAGTTAAACTTGTACCAAATAAAACTAAAAGGCTAATAAACCACCAAGTTCGAAAAATATGATCCAATCCAAATTGCAGAATAATTGTAGAGTTAAAAAATCTATCTAATCCTAATCCTGCAGTATAATTTTTCTGATAAAACTCAATCGATTGATTTTGTTCAATGACTGAACCGATTGTACTTAAACCTGCGATGCTAAGTAATAAAAGAATAGCAAACTGTAAATTCGCCAAATAACGAATGAAGAAATATCGAATTTTCATAATATATTTAAATGTTTGGAGACGCTGTTCGAATTCGACCAGACAAAGCCCATTCTTGAAGGGTTTGAATTTTTTTGTTCTCAAGTTTAGAAAGAGGAATAATATCCGAAATACCGTTAAGAATATCTTCGTTTGTAAAATCCCGATCTTCATTAAATGCAAATTGCATACCTTCAACTATCGCCTGAAATATTTCAGCACCTGAAAAATCTATTGATTTTTCGCTAAGAACCTTAACATTAAACTCATTTAGGCGGGTCGGTCTAATTTTTGAAAGCAAAACCACAAAAATTTTTTCCCTATCTATTTGTGTAGGTAAACCAACAAAAAAGATTTCATCAAAACGACCTTTACGAACAAGTTCTAACGGCAAGCTTTCGAAATTATTTGCTGTTGCAACAATAAAAACTTGCGATTTTTTTTCTGAAAGCCAAGTAATAAAAGTTCCTAGGACGCGATTTGTGGTTCCACTATCACCTTTTGATTCTGTTTGTGTAAAATATTTATCAATTTCTTCAATCCATAATACACACGGGGCTAACGCTTCAGTGACTTTAATCATTTCTCTAACACGCGATTCTGACTCCCCAATTATACCGCCAAATAAACGTCCAAAGTCTAAACGCAACAATGGTAATTGCCAATCATGCGCAATCGCTTTAGCAGTTAATGATTTTCCTGTACCTTGTACCCCAACTAGTAATAGTCCTCGTGGGGCAGATAATCCGTAATTCAATGCTTGTTCAGAGAATGAACTTGAACGCTGGTTTAGCCAATTCTTTAGATTAGTAAGACCACCAACATCAGCTAATGAATAATTAGTTGAGCAAAATTCAAGAATCTGAGTTTGATTAATAATTTGTTGTTTTTCACTTAAAATCGATGAAATATTTGATTTATCAATTGTTTCATTGTTTGCGATAATTTTTGATAAAACACGTCGAATGCGCTCCAAAGAAAGTCCTTGACATGATTGTACTAAACTCTCCAAGTCTTCATTTTTAAGTTCTTGCTCTAACAAATTCAATAAACGGAAAAGTTCTTGGCGAATTTCAAAGACATCAGGAAGCTTAAATTCTAAAATCGTAATTAATTCACGAATATCATCAGGAATAAGACTATCCGACGCACTTATAATTATAGTTTTTGGTTGAGTTTTTAACAACCGCGATAAATTACGAATTTTACGAGAAACTGTAAGATCACTAAAAAATTTATTAAAATCTTTAAGTAAAAAAATAGCAGGTGAATTGACGGCCATTTTTTCAATAAACTCGAGGGCCTGCAAAGGATTTCGCTTACCCGCGCCATTTTCAAAACCATCTATAAAATTCCAAGTATAAATTGCACGAGTTTTCCCTAGCTTGATACAATTACGGATTGTATATTCCAACCTATCTTCCTCATATGTAGATATATAAATTAATGAATACCGCGCCTTTAATAATAAATTAAATTCTTCACTAAAATTCATAAAGTTCTATTTTTGTGTTTAAGGGTTATATTATAGCCTCAGTTTAAAAGGTATAAATCTTAGAAAAGCTTAAAAAAACGGAAGAAATTAAAACTAAAAAATAATAAAGAAAACTTACATAGTTTGGATTAGTTTTGAAAACTTTAACATTGAAGATACCGTATTTATATTGCAAAAATTCAAACAAAATCTAACAATTGTCTGTACTAAATGTTAACCATTAATGTAATAACAACTGGCATTTACTACAACCTTATAAAAATTTACCCGCAATTTGTCCACTTGAATTAATATATTTCAAATGTACTAGAATTGTTTAGCGCGTTTGAAAAAATTTCAAGCGACTCTTTATTCGTAAGAATAAAGGGCAACTATTTACAAAATTAACTACTCGTGGTGCTTAAATACGACTATTCTTTTAGAGAAATTCATTTCATTCCACACTTTATTGTTTTAAATGAATTATCTAAAATATGATGAGTATTGAACAACTCATTACTACAAAGATTACTCAATGTAATAATACATTTGACGCATTGGCTAACCCTTTCAAGACGATTTGCTTTTGAAATGAGAACTACGTCAAAATAAGAGTAGCTCTTTTTTTAAGCTACTAAAATCAAAAATATTATCAATTGAAGTTATACAAAGCATATTATCTTTTAAAAATGGGGTTAAGAATAGAACTTATAAAAAGTACTTCAGACCCTAAGATTGTACAAAATTAATTTTTACTACACCTGAATTAAAATCAAAGAAAATGAGTAGCTGAAACATCTACGGAAAAATTTGTAAAAGAGAATATGCAGAAATATAACGAAATAAATTCCGATGATTTTAGTAGCGCTCGGCCTTCTGAAATAACCGTACCGCCTATAACTTCGGCGGCTGTTCCAGGAAATGGCGAAATAGGCATTATGTTAGACCCAATAGTAACCCTTCTAAAATAGACCCGATAGTAACCCTTCTAAAAATAACTTCAAAAATTCAGGCATATAATAGTTTTTTAATTTTTTATACATTATAGTTTATTTAGTTATAAAAAATAAAAAAACATCTGCATGCGAACAATATTAACTGAGTTTTCCTGGGGACGACTATTAGTAAGTTTAACATAAATGCCTGAATAATAGTTAAACTCTTTAATAGAGTGTAGTTATTGTTTAGTAGGATGTTGTAAAAAAATTTATCTAACTTTAAATAACGTCGTTAATAATTGACGACCTTTTTTTCGACGATTTAATAAAACTTTGCGTCCATTTTTTGTACTCATTCGAGCTCGGAAACCACATACTTTAATCGCTTTAAGTCTTGACCCTCCAAATGTTCGTTTTGACATAATTGTTGTCTTGTGAATTTATATTATTTTTAATTAATAGTTTGATGTTAATTTCTCCTTATTTAAACACCAAAATTATTTTGATGAGCACAAAAAAGTTAATGGAGGTATGGGAATAGGAGAGACTTTTTAAAATATCAGCAAGCGTCTCCTCGAGTAGGACTTGAACCTACGACCAACCGGTTAACAGCCGGTTGCTCTACCACTGAGCTATCGAGGATTTAAATTCTAAGCTCATGATACACAAAATAAACTACATTGTCAATTTTTAAGCAACCACAGTTAAAAAAGAGCGCAGGACTGATTCATCGATGCTTAAACGTTTTTGAAAAGCTGCTAAAGCTTTTGGTGAAATTGAAAATGAAAATTCTACAAACTTTACATCAGTTGTTTTTTTAATGGGGTAGGCTAATGTATAGTCAACTTTAGTAGCAACAGTTAAATTAGAACCACCTAATTGCTTTAAAAATTGAGCATAACTATATGCTAATAGTTGAAAATCAACTTTATTTCGCATGTTAGTAAAAATAAGAACACAATTATAGGATTTTTTGGTTTGTATAGATTTCATATTGTTTTTTATAAAGCCATATTACAACTATTATAACAATCTTTCTTTATATGTCAATCACACTCGCCAACTTACCACTTTAGTTTATTTTTTATAAAAATTATAATATAATTGATTGTGTACAAAAAGTTTAACAGTGCTAAAATAAAATAAATTCATATGAGTAAAGTTTATGATTGGTTTGAAGAACGGTTAGAAATCCAATCCGTAGCTGACGACATCACTAGTAAATATGTACCTCCTCACGTTAATATCTTTTACTGTTTCGGCGGTATCGTTTTAACTTGCTTCTTAGTACAAGTAGCAACTGGCTTTGCCATGACTTTCTATTATCGCCCAACTGTTTCTGATGCCTTTGCTTCAGTTGAATATATTATGACAGAGGTAAACTTTGGTTGGTTAATCAGATCAATACATCGTTGGTCAGCCAGTATGATGGTCTTAATGTTAATCCTTCACGTTTTTAGAGTGTACTTAACTGGTGGATTCAAAAAACCCAGAGAATTAACATGGGTAACAGGTGTAATTTTAGGTGCCGTTACAGCATCTTTCGGAGTAACCGGGTACTCATTACCTTGGGATCAAGTAGGTTTTTGGGCATGTAAAATTGTTACAGGTGTACCTGAATCAATTCCAGTAGTTGGTCCAACTATAGTAGGCTTACTACGTGGTGGAGTAAGTGTAGGTCAAGGTACATTAACACGTTTCTACAGTGCGCACACATTTGTGTTACCGGTTGTAGCCGCGGCACTAATGCTGACTCATTTTTTAATGATTCGTCAACAAGGCATATCAGGACCTCTATAACTAATAAAGGAGTATAATCAAATGACTGTTGTAAAAAAACCCGATTTAAGTGATTCAAAATTACGCGCAAAACTTGCAAAAGGCATGGGCCATAATTATTATGGTGAACCTGCGTGGCCAAACGATTTATTGTACATTTTTCCAGTTGTAATTCTTGGAACTTTTGCAATATTAGTTGGTCTTGGTGTATTAGAACCGTACGCCGTTGGTGAGCCAGCAGATCCTTTTGCAACGCCACTAGAGATTTTACCAGAATGGTATCTTTTCCCAACTTTTAATATTTTACGCGTTTTACCAAACAAGCTATTAGGTATTGCAGCTATGGCAGCTGTACCTCTTGGTTTAGCAACAGTACCATTTTTAGAGAATGTAAATAAATTTCAAAATCCTTTCCGACGACCAGTTGAAATGGTTATTTTCCTTTTCGGCACTGTATTTGCCATTTGGTTTGGTATTGGTGCGTGTTTACCTATTGATAAGGCAGTTAGCTTAGGTTTATTCTAATCATGTCATAATTGTAAAGAAGGGGGTCCCCCCCTTCTTTACAATTATAATAATGGACGTAAATCTATGTTCAATGAAGGTCCCATTGTTGTGCAAATTTTAAAACTTTTAAAATATTTTCCTTTAACACCACTTGGACGATTTTGTTTAACAGAATCAAAAACAGCAACTAAATTTGTTAGTAGATCTTCCTCTGTAAAGTCAATTTTTCCAAAAAGTATATGTACAACACCAGTTTTATCAGCACGACATTCAACTTTACCAGCTTTGAATTCTTCTAAAGAATTACTAATATTCGTTGTTACAGTTCCTGTTTTAGTTGATGGCATTAGACCACGTGGCCCCAGCATTTTACCCAACTTTGTTAAGCGGGGCATCATTTCTGGCGTAGTTAATAATATATCAAAATCTAAATTTCCTTTTGATATACTTTCAATTAAATCGTCTGAACCAACAATCGATGCACCTTGTGATAACAGCTCTTGCGAATTGGCACTGTCTGAAATTAAGACAGCTATCTTTATCTTTTTTCCACTACCTTTAGGCAATATGATTGTTGTCCGTAATTGTTGATCGTTATATTTCGTATCAAGGTTTAAACAAAGGTGAGCTTCAGCACTCTCCATAAATTTTGCTGTAGCAGTTTGCTTTAATAATAAAACCGCATCTTCTAACGAGTATGAATCTTTTATAAGCAAATTCTTTGCTAATTTTAAACGTTTTGATAGTGTCTTCATTTTTCGTTATACTTCAGTTATTATTGAAATGCCCATATTTTTTGCAGTTCCTTCAACAATTTTCATCGCACTAGAAAGTCTTGATACATTTAAATCAGGCAACTTTATTTTTGCTATTTCTTCTAATTGCTCCAATTTAATCGAGCCAACATTAATTTTATTTGGCTCGCTAGACCCTTTTTTAATATTCGCCGCTTTCGCTAATAAAACCGATGCTGGAGGAGTTTTTAAAATAAATGTAAAACTTCGATCTTCGAACGCAGAGATTTCAACAGGGATAATAAGATCTCCTTTATCAGCCGTACGCGCATTGTACTCTTTACAAAAATTCATAATATTTAAACCATGCTGCCCTAAAGCTGGACCAACTGGAGGAGCTGGCGTTGCTTTGCCTGCTGGCAAAGCAAGCTTAATGAGTGCTACAATTTTTTTTGCCATTTTTATTGGTAATCTAAGGTTACTTTATTTTAAATCAAGAGAGAATTTACATCAAAGCTTCACAAGACTGTAAATTTATTAAAATACTCAAACCGCGCCCTGAAGGACTTGAACCCTCGGCATTAGGTTTTGGAAACCTACGTTCTACCAACTGAACTAAGAACGCTTTAATCGTATTATACCTCAGTAATTAAGTTCAGTGAGTTCGTAGGCAAAAAGAAAAACAAAAAGTGTGTTAAAAGCCTAAACTTAGACTAATTCTGTGAACAATTTTTGAACATCTATTATAATTGAGATCGCAGATAACCAAAATGCCAATTTTACAACAGACGAGAGAGAGTATTGATCCCATGTTAATTACATTTTTAAAACTTATTATTAAAAACACTTTACTAAAGTTTAATATTGTGTTATAAATATATTGGGCTTGTAGCTCAGCGGACTAGAGCACGTGGCTACGAACCACGGTGTCAGGGGTTCGAATCCCTTCTTGCCCATAGTAAAAAATTCATTTATTGACATCTTTGCGAAATTTACGTATTATTAACATGATGGGGCGTCGCCAAGCGGTAAGGCAGCGGACTTTGACTCCGCCATTCGTAGGTTCAAATCCTCCCGCCTCAGTTAAAAAACTTTTAATTGATCTTATTTTTTTGAATAGTATTCAACAATTAAAGATTGATTGATATCAATACTTACTTCATGATTTTCTACTACTCTCATTACTTTTCCTTTTAATACTTCTTTTTCAAAAGATAAAAATTCAGGTATTATTTGTTGAGTTGATTGTTCTAGTAATTCAAGAGCTAACTTTTTAGATACCTCTTTATTTTTTATCTCAATCACATCGTTAGGTCGGCATTGAAAACTTGGTATCGTAACTTTTTTACCGTTTACAGAAATGTGTCCGTGATTTACGACTTGGCGACTCGCAGAAATACTACGCCCTAAACCACAACGGAAAACAATACTGTCTAAACGCATTTCAAGAAGTTGTGAAAGCACTACACCAGTTGTGCCTTTTAAACGTTTTGCTTCTTTTACATAGTTTAACAACTGTTTTTCGTTTAAGCCATAATTATAACGTAACTTTTGTTTTTCTTGTAATCTTAGTGCATAGCTAGAACCTTTGCTGGACTTATCACGTAGTTTCTTGTGTTGACCAGGTAGTGTTTCTCTAGTTGTTGTTTTAGCCGTTAAGCCTGGAAGTTCTCCTAGACGCCTAACAATTCTTATTTTAGGTCCTGTGTAACGTGACATTTTACCATAAGTTTTTTTATCTAAACAAATATAATCAAAATTACTTGTATACGTCAATTGCTTCTTTCGTTTTTTACTTATTTTAATGCTGATTTACAAAAATAAATCGATAGGTATTGAGCCGAAGACGGTTTTTTTAATTATATATTTTGTAAAAATTGAAAATCGTAAAGGTCTAATAGTGTAGACTCTTATCTTGTACACACTGTGACTTTTATCTTACAACTTGTCAATTTTATACTTTATTAGTATGATATGTTTAAGCGGGTGTAGCTCAGTGGTAGAGTGCGACCTTGCCAAGGTTGATGCCGCGCGTTCGAATCGCGTCACCCGCTATTAATCAGGAAGCTCGAACAAAAAATACGAAAACTATACGCATACTCACTTCAGAAAAATAAGCTTTAAAA
>Ga0307489_10001791_pt1 | contig 14274 bp, 10 predicted proteins | sample SB12metaG_FD_202247 | JGI IMG/M metagenome (GOLD analysis project Ga0307489, IMG submission 202247) | Sea-ice brine microbial communities from Beaufort Sea near Barrow, Alaska, United States - SB 1.2 | ecosystem: Environmental > Aquatic > Marine > Coastal | place: USA: Alaska | collected... | reverse complement strand
GGCACTGAACAACCGACTGAATCCACTGTTGTACCGGGTGGGGTATTAGGACAGGTATCTGCGCTGTCAATTACACCATCATCATCACTATCTAGCGACATTGGACAGCCAGAAGAATCAACTGTTGTACCCGTTTGTGTATCTGGGCAGGTGTCGCTGTTATCTGACACACCATCACTATCTGCATCTGCCAACACGGTTGATGGCACAGAGGGTGAAGAACTGCTTTGACCACCACCACAGGCCGTTAAGGCAAAAAGAATGGAGATAGAAAGTAAAATTTTTCGCGTATTAATCATAGAACCGTTTCCTAATCGATATTCAGCATACATCACCTATTACGGGGATATCGTCACCTAAAAATACATAAGCGAAAGATCATAAAGAAATGTAAGCGCTTTCAGTGAGGGTAATGTAAACGGTTAACAAAAGAAACATTCATTTAACATTACAGGCTTATGCATTTGGCTCAGGCCTATTTTGCAGGAGTACTAATTATTGCTAAATTTAACAATTTATTAGTTGAATCCAAGGGAATATTTTTTTAACAAATCGACGGTTAAAGGGATAACTGAACTCATCCAGCTATTATTGTGGATGTTTTCTTTGACTCGCAGTGAAAAATCTCTAATAAACCTGTTTTTAAATGGTTCGGCTTTACCCTTGCTTCGTAGTGCTGTGTTTGGTCAATAACATTAAAAATAAAAAGGGCATCTGAATGCAATTTATGACCCCTTTTTAAGTATTTTTTGGTAAATTTATCCAGGTTTAAGGGGCATATACTCAAGTGATCTCAAAATGCAAAGATCAGTGGGAATTCAAATCGTCAAATACCAGGCATTTGTGTTGAGGCATAGCCTTTATATGTCCAACAGAGCTTAACAGGACACGTATGATAACGAGCCAAATAATGGGGTTGTTCCCAAAGCAGTTATTAGATGTCTTTTTATTCCTTGCCAGACAATACCAACAGTGAAAACGAGGGATAGTTTGGCCTTTATTTTAACGCTATAGTGAATGTCCCGTTTGAGATAGCAGATAACATCTAATGTGTAATCAAATACTAAAAATACCGGAGTTATGGGTGAGATTAAAAATCAGCGCTCCCTTTTTGGCACTCGTCCTCTTTTGTTCGACTGTTACTACTGATGCTCTTTCGGCTGGTAGTTCGACATCTACAACGACCCAGGCGGCGGTTGCCATTCCTGATAAGTATGGCGCACAGGTTGCCCAAGACATCCTACTCGCCGGCGGAAACGCTGTCGATGCGGCGGTCGCTACCGGCTTTGCCCTGGCAGTCACCTATGTAGACGCAGGTAATATAGGCGGCGGCGGTTTTATGTTGATCTATATGAATGGCGAACCGGTATTTCTGGATTATCGAGAAGTCGCACCATTGGCGGCCCATCGCGACATGTTTCTCAATGACGATAAATCCGTGATCCACAACTTAAGTTTAATTGGCTCAAAGGCCGCTGGCGTGCCCGGAACTGTGGCAGGTTTCTGGAAAGCGCACCAGCGCTTTGGCAAACTACCCTGGCATAAACTAGTCGAACCGGCAATAAAGCTCGCTGAAGAAGGCTTTGTTCCAGCAGACATTCTCGTTGACAATATCCGGGATAATTACAGTCGTTTTGACGGTTTAACCAACTTTCAGCAATATTTTGGTAAGGTCAAAGAAGGCCAAGTTTTTAAGCAACCCGAACTCGCGGCCACGTTAAAACGCATAGCCAAACAGGGGCAGGATGATTTTTATCGTGGTAAAACTGCCAAGCTAATCGTTAAACACATGCAGGCGAGCGGCGGTATTATCAGCGCCGAAGATCTAGCACAGTACCAAGCCATCTGGCGTAAACCGCTAACATCTAACTGGCGTGATTATCAAATTTTATCCGCTCCACCGCCCAGTTCTGGTGGCTTCGGTGTCATTCAATTACTCAAGATGAAAGATTACTTAGCAACCGAATTTGCAGGCTTGGCCCACAATTCGGCACAATATGTTCACCTTGTCGCCGAAATGGAAAAGCGGGTATTTGCTGATCGTGCAGAATATTTTGGTGATCCAGCCTTTGTCGATATTGATGTCAGTGAGCTGGTAAGCAATGCGTATATTAAACGACGGGCTATGGAAGTGAACCCAAAGACAATTTCGAAATTAGATTCAGTAACCCCAGGGCTGGAATCACCGAATACCACCCACTACTCCATAGTGGATGGCGATGGTAATGCCGTGTCGAATACTTACACTATCAACTGGGGATATGGTGCAGGGGTTGTCGTTGAGGGCGCTGGATTTCTATTAAATAATGAGATGGACGATTTCAGTGTTAAACCCGGTGTACCAAATATCTTTGGCGTGGTGGGAAATACAGCCAACGAAATCCAGCCAGGTAAACGTATGCTTTCCTCCATGTCACCGACCATTGTGCTAAAAGATAATAAACCCGTGATGGTAATAGGTACGCCAGGAGGGTCGACAATTTTCACTTCGGTTTTTCAGGCCATTGTTAATATTATTGACTTTAAGATGTCACCGCTTCAGGCGGCAAGCGCCAGTCGATTCCACCACCAATTATTGCCACCGGATTTGATTACCCAAACACCATCTCGGCCACTCGGCCAGGAAACAATTTTTGAACTCAATAAACGAGGGTATCGAGTGGAACCCCACAGCTGGGAATACGGTGATATTCAGATTATCTGGCAGGAGGGTGATAATCTCATTCCTGCATCCGACTCTCGGAATAGAGGGGTATCTAAAGTGATTGATATTCATTGATCTTCAAGAGTGTCGCTTAAGGAAAATACAGCGACAGCAGGACTTAGTCGAAGCGGACTTAGCAGGACATTCACGATAACTGCACTCATAATTTAGTTTTTCTGAAAACCGTTATTCTAGATGTCCTGTTAATTTGCTAAATTTACCAGATAATAGGGGACCTCATCCATTTTTGACCCCATCGATTCGCTGTTCACATTTACTTGCAAATACAGGTTTATTTTCATAGCGTTGTCGTATTGTTTACCTACGTCTTGAGAAACAGCCACCCATGCAGCATTTACATCTAATCGTACTTACAATATGCATCGCTATTATTGGCTGTTCACCACAACAGCAAATATCGACAACAGATAAACAGCTTGGGGTTATTGATTATCGTGCCAGCGGCATACTGGCCAAATCTCTTCCCGAAATTACAAATGCCTTACAACAAGGTGAGATCAGCTCTACTGCGCTGGTTGAGCTTTACTTTGCGCGTATTAAAGCCATAGATCAGCAAGGGCCCGGATTACAAAGTGTATTAAGTATTAACCCCGACGCACTGGCTGAAGCGATGAAGCTGGATAAATTAAGAGCTAACGGCACGTTAAAAGGCCCCTTACACGGCATACCTATTTTACTTAAAGATAATATAGAATCCTCAGATAATATGCCCACCACTGCAGGGGCCTTAGCATTAAAAGACAATATTACCGGGCGAGATAGCCCACTGGTTGCCGGTCTTCGGGCACAAGGTGCCATTATTTTAGGAAAAACTAACCTTAGTCAATGGGCTAATTTTCGTTCTGAAAATTCTATGAGTGGCTGGAGTGCCTTGGGTGGACAAGTGCGAAATCCACATATGTTAGACCGTAACCCCTGTGGTTCCAGCTCTGGTTCTGGTGCCGCTACTGCTGCTTCACTGGCTGCCGCAACGGTAGGAACCGAAACCAATGGTTCAGTTATCTGCCCATCCAACGCCAATGGCATTGTAGGTTTTAAACCCACTGTAGGTATTGTGCCGCAAGAGTACATAGTGCCCATTTCTGTTTCACAAGACACCGCTGGTCCTATGACCAAAACAGTGAAGGGCGCAGCAATGATGATGAATGCCATGGCAACGACTACCCCTGACATTGATTATACCGCAAAGCTTAATAACCAGGCATTAAAAGGCGTGCGTGTTGGTGTATTGAATTTCGCCAAAGGCAGTTCAGCGCCAATAACACAACTGTTTACTGCTGCATTGGCTGATCTAGAAACCGCTGGGGCAATCTTAGTCTATATTGAAGATCGTCCTGCCACACCGGCAGATTATGATAAATTAGCCTATGACCTATTAAAATTTGAATTTAAAGACGGGTTAAATATTTATCTAGCCTCGACCTCGCCAGAACAAGTGAAAACCCGAAGTCTGCAAGAACTCATCGCATTTAATCAACAACACAAAGATATTGAGCTCACCTTGTTCGATCAAAGTATATTTGTAGTTTCTCAGGCTATGGGCACACTCGATAGTACAGAATATAAACACGCACGAAAGGTCACTCAAAAAACGGCACGAGAAGAAGGGATCAATAAATTATTAACAGAAAACAAAGTCAATGTACTTGTTGCACCAACCGGGCCCGTTGCGCCCAGAGTTGACCCTATCAATGGCGACATATGGCCAAACAGCTGGCCAGGGTATGGCTCACATGCTGCACGAGCAGGTTACCCACACATAACGGTTCCCATGGGTGGAGTGCACTCCCTTTCGGTCGGCTTATCGCTTATCGGCAATAAAAATACTGATGTTGATGTACTGGCTTACGCCTATGCCTACGAACAGCAATCGATGGAAAGACTTGAGCCGCAATATTTAAGCAATGCTGAAGAACTTGATGAGATTGGCAAAGCGATGAAACCTTATTCTAAATAAGATGGGTGACCGATGATAACGTTTATATGTTATTAATACGCTGCTTAGTAGATGGTAGAGTGGTTATGCAGTTGAGTTGCACCGACATGATCAACCCTGACAAAGGCCACACATAACGTTTTTTGTCAGAGGGCAGAACTGAGCAGGGCATCCACGGAGGCTGTAAAAATAACTGAACTAACAGTTTGGTTATTTTTAAAGCCGTGGATGTCCCGTTAACTACCCCGTTAACTATTCCGCTGATTACCCAATCAGTGTCACTGACCCAATCGATTGTTATCTTATCATTCGCTGTTTCCATTATATTTTTTTGGGTCTTTTATTGGCCTTTCACATCAGGTTTGATGGTGAGTATCTCACAGGTCAAACCGGCTAAAATATTCTCTGCGGTATTGCCGATAAAGGTTGCCGCCAGGCCAGTTCTTCCTACTGTGCCCTGCACCACTAGTTGTGTTTTTAACTTTTTAGAAAGTTGCTGAATAGCCGTTTCTGCCTGACCTTCCACTAGGTGCATGTGCTCAGTTAAAAACCCGTTGTTAGTCAGCAAAGTATGCATTTTTTCAGTGTGATGTTTTATGATTTTTTGTCGAAGCACCCCATAATCTAAGCCAGGTAAATCAACGGAGGGGCTTGCGAGATTTATGCCTGGGGGTTCGAAGGTATTAACAGCGTGCGCCTGGGTTTCAATAACAGGAGCCAACATTTTGCTGTATTTAAGTATTTGATGATTTAGCGCTATGTGTTTGGGAGCGGTAACCGTGGGATCCACCGCTGCCAAAATGGGGTTGGTTAGTCCAATGAGATTGCTTAACTAATAATAAAGGTGCATGGCAATAACGCAACAAGTGCCTGTCTGTTGGTATGGTAAAGTGGTTTAGGCTACCAGTTTCATCGCTGATATGTTTTATCTCATCCATGGCTTCATGTAATTCATTGTGCCAGGCGATATTGATACTGCATTTTACGCCTTTTTTACCCAGCGTTGCGGCGATATCTTCTATGTATAACGAGCAATCAGCCATATATTGGCGTTTCATTTCTTTACGGTGATCACTGGGTAACAGATTCGTTAACGCCATTACCGATTCATATATAGAGCTGAATAAATGAAGATGCACATCATTGTATTGTGCAAATTTCAGAGCGCGGGGCAAGGCAGGATGTTATTTGCGTTTACCATTGATGACGACCAAAATTCACTGGGGAGTTTTCATATCAAGCTTCTAATAGTAGTTGTCGTTTAATGGCTGGATTTTAATCAGCTAACGCCACTATAGTTTGATATAGATCAACTGATGATAATGATAAATATATGGTAAGTAGACTCTTGTCAGTTGTACTGGGGAAGCTGAAAATTCACTCATCAATGACAAAGATACCCGTCGTAATAAATAATAAAAATTTTTGAAGGCTGCTCGTTATAATAGGTTTACTGGTGTCTACAATAAGTCGAATGCTAAAAAGCAATGAGTAAAAAAGAAAGAACTCCATCCAATTCGGATAGCATCAGGGCACTTGCCAGAAAAAACTGGCGTGAAGAAACAAAAACAGGGGAGCGGCAGTCCGCTCCCCTGTTTCAAACGCCACCGACTTTCAGCAGCTTAGACGCGCTCGATGATCGCAGCGATACCCTGACCACCGCCGATGCACATAGTGATCAAGCCATAGCGCTTGTTAGTGCGGATCAGTTCATACATACACTTGACCATCAGGATGGCGCCGCTGGCACCCAGCGGATGACCGAGGGCAATCGCACCGCCATTGGGGTTGGCAAGTGACGGGTCGAGATCGAGCCCCTTGCAAACCGACAGCGACTGCACGGCAAACGCTTCGTTCGACTCTATGACATCCATGTCATTCAAACTCAGGCCGGCACGCTTGAGCGCCAGTTTGACGGCAGGGATGGGGCCGGTACCCATGATGGCCGGGTCAACGCCGGCCACTCCATAAGACACCATGCGACCGAGTGGAGTCAGGCCAGCACGGGCAGCAGCGCCGGCTTCCATCAGCAAGCAGGCAGCGGCGCCATCGTTGAGACTCGATGCATTGCCAGCAGTCACCGTGCCACCATCCTTCTTGAAGGCTGGGCGCAGTTTTGCCATGGATTCCAGCGTCGCGTCGGCTTTAGGACCTTCATCGGTATCGAAAACTACGATGCCTTTGCGGGTTTTGATTTCGACCGGAACAATCTGCGACTTGAAGTGGCCGGCGGTTATGGCAGCAACCGCGCGGCGGTGGCTTTCGACCGCGAAGACATCCTGCTCTTCACGGGTGATACCAAATTTCTCGGCGATGTTTTCAGCTGTGATGCCCATGTGACCGGCGCCGAAAGGATCAGAAACGGCACCGACCAGCATGTCGATCATATTGGTGTCGCCCAGGCGTGCACCCCAGCGTGCGGCGGGCATCGCAAATGCGGCACGGCTCATTGTTTCGACGCCGCCGCCGACGGCGACATCCGTATCGCCCAATTGAATCGCATTGGCGGCCGTGATGATCGCCTGTAAACCGGAACCGCACAGACGATTCAGCGTCAGCGCGGCCGATTCCTTGACCATGCCAGCATTCATGCCAGCCACGCGCGAGACGTACATGTCGCGCGCTTCGGTATGGATGACATTGCCAAAGACGATCTGGCCAACGTCGGCAGGATCGACCTTGGCGCGCACAAATGCTTCTTTAACGGCAATGGCGCCGAGTTCCGAAGCTGCAATATCCTTCAACGTACCACCGTAGGAGCCGATAGCGGTGCGGGCAGCACCAACGATAACTACATCTCTTGCGTTAGCCATGTTCATTCCTTTATTGTTAGCCATGTTCATTCCTTTACTGCGAGTATAGGTAGAGTAGAATAAATCGTCATTTTTCATAAAATGACGAGACATGTTGCCTTATATTGTGCATATTTACATCTCTTTTATATCCTTGAGGGAGTCAAAAACGGCGATTTCTCGACTATTACTCAACTGTTTTTCACAAAACTAGAAATAGAAAAAAATACCCACGCTGTTGTGCAAACCAGCTCTGCATATTGTGCTGGTTTATGATGATGTACTTGCTTTTATTCAAACAGACTTATCTGAGGAGGTGATCTACTTTGTGGGAGTAATAACTCGCTGATTTCGCGATTTTTTGTATTCAGGTGACTGGGTGTATTTGTGTCTAAACCTTCGGGCAGCATTCCCTGTGCAAATGGGCTTTCCTGCCTTGGTTTTTCTGCTGATTTTGGCTTTGTGTAATAAGTAAGCTTAACGGCATAAACTATGTTGATAGCCAATTTAATCTGCGTGTTTTTGCAAAAAACGCTTGTGATCCTGGCCTATTTCAAAAGCTGTTATCGTGGGTGTCCTATTAACCCTGGCTATTAACCACCACTAAAAAAAATTCTAGATAGACAAAAAATTGTACTCTTCTTTAAATCAATTTTAAGTGCAGCCTCTTATTCTTGCGCTGAATAATGTAACGCCCTTCTCTAAAGGCCGTTATCAAGGGTGTCCTATTAACTACGTTCTTCTCTAAAGGCCGTTATCATGGGTGTCCTATTAACTACGTTGCTATATAATGTTCCGCTAATTAGTTACAGTTTTCGAAAATCAAATAGTGGGATGACAATGCACTTCAGTAAATTGTGTATGGTCGGGCTAGCCTCGATCGAAGCACCGCACGTTATTAGTTCGGCTAGTCTCGAACAGCAATTGGAGCCGGTAATACAGCGGCTGGGTTTGAAATCTGACATTATTGAGCACCTGACAGGAATTGTTAACCGCAAATTCTGGGATCGCGGAGTACAGCCCAGCGATGTCGCCACCCAGGCGGCAGAAAAAGCGTTGAGTAAATCTGGTATCAATCGCGACGAAATAGGTCTGCTAATTAGTACCTCGGTCTGCAAAGACTATATCGAACCCTCAGTGGCTTCCTTAGTGCATGGTAATTTGCAACTCGATCCTGAGTGTATGAACTTTGACTTAGGCAATGCTTGCCTGGCCTTTGTCAATGCCATCGGCGTAGCCGGTAATATGATTGAGAAGGGACAGATCGACTACGCGCTAATCGTCGACGGCGAGGGCAGTCGCTTTGCCATTGAAGAAACGATGAAACGCTTGATGGCCGAGGGCTGTAGTGAAGAAGAATTTCGCGGTAATTTTGCCACACTAACACTGGGCAGTGGTGCAGCGGCGATGATTTTATCCAATACGGATTTACATCCACAAGCGCCAAAAATATTGGGGAGTGTCAGTCTCGCAGCCACTGAGCACAATCGCTTATGTGTGGGCCAGTCCGATGAGATGACCACCGATGCCAATTCGTTGCTGGTAGCCGGTTTGAAGCTGGCTAAAACGACTTACAACAAAGCAAAAAAAGAATTGTGTTGGGAAGAAAAAAAGTTTGCCCAGTATATTTTGCACCAGGTTAGTCATATCCATACGTTGAGACTGTGCCGTCAGGTAGGCATCGATCCCAATTTGGTGTTTCGCATCTTTCCTCAGTTTGGCAATATCGGACCGGCATCGATTCCTATCGCTTTGGATCAATATCTGCAAAAAAACACCGTGCCTGGTGGAGAGAGGGTGGCGCTTTTAGGCATTGGCAGTGGTATTAACTGCGCAATGATGGAAATGCTTTGGTAAACCGACACGGGCCCTTGTTCAAAAAAGAATATCCCTTCGCTTCCCATATTGCGAAGATTAACCACCTGGATTATCACTATATAGACGAGGGCAAAGGCCCGGTGTTGATTATGGTGCACGGTAATCCTTCGTGGTCATTTTACTACCGTAATTTGGTCAAACGCTTGGGGGGGGATTATCGCTGCATTGTGCCGGATCATATTGGCTGCGGTTTTTCTGCCAGACCCAATCTTGGCGCTTACGATTTTACCTTGCAGTCCAGAGTCGATGACCTGGGGGCGTTTATCGACAGTCTTAAGCTTGAGGGGAAAATCAGTATAGTCGCCCACGATTGGGGCGGTATGATTGCCACCGCTTGGGCGGTAGATAACGCAGAGCGCGTCGACAAACTGGTGATGTTAAATACCGCCGCCTTCCACCTGCCAGAAAATAAAAGATTTCCCTTTGCCTTAAGGCTAATTCGCGATTCTTTTATCGGCAAGTTTTTGGTAAAGCGCTTTAATGCTTTTAGTATCGGTGCCAGTTGGTTGGGTTGTAAAATGTCGCCGATGAAACAAGAACTGCGGCAGCTTTTTCAGATGCCCTATGCCAACAGCGAACTCGATCGCCTGGCGACATTGCAATTTATACTGGATATACCACTGAGCGAGCAAGATGCCAGTTTTGCCCTGGTTAGCGCCACCGAAGCCAAATTACAGCAATTGGCTGACAAGCCAATATTGCTCGGCTGGGGGTTGAAAGACTTCGTATTCGATAAACACTTTTTGGCAGTGTGGCAGCAACACTTCCCTAATGCACAAAGTTGTGTTTATAAAGACGGTGGCCACTATATATTGGAAGACGCAGGCGCTGATCTGGAGAATAAAATTGCCGCATTTTTGCTAGGGCATAACACGTGAGCGAAATCACTAACGTTGCCTACGCCCTTGATGCGATGTCACTGGCGCGCCCCCATGATATCGCCATCTATTTTCCTGACCGCAAAAATGGCGACCATCACTACCATTACCAAACGCTCACTTATCGTCAACTCAATAATAAGAGCAATACTCTGGCTAGGGGGCTATTGGCCTATGGCTTTAAGCCCGGAGACAGAGTTGCACTAATGGTGACGCCGTCATTAGACTTTTTTACTCTCAGCTTTGCCCTGTTCAAAGCCGGTATTGTGCCGGTGTTAATTGACCCTGGTATTGGCCTTAAAAATTTAAAACGCTGCCTGGCCGAGGCTGCCCCGGTAGGGTTTATCGGTGTAGCGAAAGCTCAGGTGGCGCGGATACTGTTTGGCTGGTCGAAAAAAACGATTAACAAAGTCGTTAATGTGGGTTTTTCATTGAACCCAACACGCTCACTGCCGGCGATACTGGCACTGGGTGAGCAATCTAATCAACAGCCGGCGCGCAGTAAACCCACTGATACCGCTGCCATTGTATTCACCAGTGGTAGTACTGGCCCGCCAAAGGGCGTGGTTTACAGCCATGGCAACTTTGTTGCCCAGGTTGAGTTGCTACGGCGTACCTACCAGGTACTACCCGGTGAGATCGATTTGCCGACATTCCCCTTGTTTGCACTCTTTAATCCGGCGATGGGTATGAGTTCGGTCATCCCGGTGATGGACTTTACTCGGCCCGCGGCGATTGATCCACAGACGATCATCGCTGCGATCAAACAGTTTAATATCAGCAATATGTTTGGTTCACCGGCATTGCTCAATACCCTGTCCAAATATACCGAGCAACACCAGGTCAAGTTGCCCAGTTTAAAGCGCGTAATCAGCGCCGGTGCTCCGGTGCAGCCCAAAATTGTACAGCGGCTGGTGGCGAGTCTGTCTGCTGATGCCCAGGTACACACACCCTATGGCGCTACCGAAGCACTGCCTGTGTGTAGCGCCGATCAAGACACTATTATGGGTCTTGGTAAGGCTGGCTTTGAGACAGGGCAGGGGGCGTGTATCGGTGAAGTGTGTGAAGGTGTGCAGGTGGCGATTATTGCCATTAGCGAGCAACCAATAGCGCACTGGCAGCCAGCGATGGCATTGACACCCTACAGTCGTGGTGAGATTGTGGTTAAGGCGAAACATGTTACGCACAGCTATTTCAACCGAGATAACTCGACTATGCTTGCCAAGATTGCTGATGGCGATGACTTTTGGCACCGCATGGGGGATATCGGATATACGGACGACCGCGGAAGGCTTTGGTTTTGTGGCCGCAAGGGACACGCTGTGGTGGTTGATCAACAAACGCTGTTCAGTGTTTGTTGCGAAGGGGTGTTCAATGCATTGCCGGGGGTTTATCGTTCGGCACTGGTTCGGCTGAATGAAGGGGGGCGGACCGCCGCCGGTATTTGTGTCGAGCTAGAGCCTACAACCAACCGGGAGCAGATCATGACAGCCTTAATTGAGCGGGCAGCGCAGTTCGAACACACCGCTATCATACAGCGCTTTTTTATCCATCCGAGCTTTCCGGTGGATATTCGTCACAACGCCAAAATCGACCGGGACGCACTGTCCCGTTGGGCAGACTGCCAATGAAAGCATTAGTCACAGGCGGTGGCGGTTTTGTTGGCCGCTATTTAATCGATTTACTTATTGCCCAGGGCTGGCAAGTACGCTCCTACTCGCGCTCACGTTATGATTATTTACCGGGGCCGGTTGAGCAAATACAAGCAGACCTGGGCGATCAGCGAGCACTGAACTTGGCGGTAATGGGTTGTGATGTGGTTTTTCACGTGGCGGCCAAGGCTGGAGTCTGGGGCCCCTATACCGACTACCACCAGAGCAATGTGGTGGGTACTGAGCATGTACTCAATGCCTGTCTTTTGGGCGGTATCAAGTATCTGATCTACACCAGTACCCCCAGTGTTATTCACAGCAGTGGCGGGGTTGAGGGGCCAGACGAATCCATACCTTATCCCACTCGATTTAAGTCCCACTACGCACACACTAAGGCTATCGCCGAGCAGGCGGTGCTGGCGGCTCATAGTCCGGCCCTTAGTACAGTGGCATTGCGCCCGCACTTGGTCTGGGGGCCGAATGATCCACACTTTATTCCACGGCTAAAACAAAAAAGCCAGCAGGGTTCGCTGCGCCTGATAGGTGCCGGCGACTGCCTGGTCGATCATATTTATGTGGAAAATGCCGCCTGGGCACACTTGTGTGCAGCGCGGGCCCTAATCAGTGGTGAACCCGTTGGGGGCAGGGCTTATTTTTTAAGTCAAAATGCACCGCTGGCGATCGCAGAGTTGATTAACGGGCTATTACATTGTGTTGATGAGCCGTCTGTGGCTAAGCATATCCCCTTGTGGCTGGCAAAAATAGTGGGAGCAGGGGTAGAGGATTTCTATCGTATTGCGCGTATTACCGCTGAACCACCACTATCGCGGTTCTTGGTCGACCAATTGTCGACACCACACTGGTTTGATTGCAGCGCATCAGCGAGGCTATTAAATTATCATCCCCGGGTTTCAACCAAAGAGGGCCTGCAGCGCTTGCAGCAATGGTGGCATCGGCAGGTTTAAGGGCTTAGATACGCACTGGCGTGGTAACCCGATTGGAGATGCCATTGCGATCTTGCCCTGTTAATTAATGTGGCAAAGAAATATCTGATCCCATCCAATCTATTGGTTGGAGAAACAAACCGGGAGGCGAGTATCGCCATTGCCTCTAGGCGGTGATAGAAAATCTGTTAAGTTTTAAGAGGGCAAAGGTTGATTTCAACGTCTTTGCCCTCGCAGGTCTATAATCATAATCTTCAACCAACAGTGGATCACAATACATGTTAGCGCGTTATTTATTACTAGTTTTCGTCATGTCATCGGCTAGCGTGCAGAACGCTTTCGCCACGACAAATGTCGATCCCATTATGGATAAGCTACGGGAAATCGATGCCAACGTACTATTGATACGCCATGCCATTGCTCCAGGTGTGGGTGATCCCGATAATTTTGTCATTGACCAATGCAATACACAGCGAAATCTGGACGGCGTTGGTCGAAGTCAAGCTATCGCATTAGGGCAGAAGTTAAAGCGTTTGAATATAGTGGTTGATAAAGTTTATTCAAGCTATTGGTGTCGTTGCCTCGAAACCGCCAAACTTTTACAACTTGGCGTGGTTGAGAATTTCGCTGGACTTAACTCATTTTTTGAAGGGCATGCTGATCGCAATCAAACACTCAAGTTGCTCCAGGAAAAGCTTGCAGAACTCGACCAAAAAAGTCTTACCTTAATGGTCACGCATCAAGTGGTAATCCAGGCGGTGACTGGGATTGGGGTCTCATCTGGGGCGATTGTTGCCTACAACACACGAACGCAAAAGGCTGTTAGAGTTGTGATTGAATGATTTTTTATATGAGTTGGAATCAACAGGCTCAGAGGCGTTGAAGTAGTGTGTTAACAGAGTTCAACGTCTCTGAGCCTGTTGGTCTCAAAGGTTACACCCCCATCTCGATGGCTTTTTTAGGCGTAAAACTGCTCCCTATTGAAGCGATGATCACCAAACCGATGGCAGCCCACTGCAACAAGGTCAGTTGCTCACTTAAAAGAACAAGACCAGCCAATGCGGCAATCGCTGGCTCTAAACTCATCAGCACGCTAAAGGCCTGTGTAGGCATATTTCTAAGGGCTACCATTTCCAGGGAGTAAGGCAAGGCACTGGATAACACCCCCACCAATAACCCAAGGGGTAAAACTTCCCAGCTAATTAACGCTAAGCCTTGGCTCACTGCGCCAATTGGCACAAGCACTATAGCTGCCACCGTCATGCCTAGTGCCACTGTAATGCCACCTGATGCTTGCTTGCCAGTGCGAGTACCAAACAAGATATAACCTGCCCAGCACGCACCAGCCCCTAATGCCATTAATGCGCCAGTAAGGTCAAGCCCTTGTGCGCCAGATAAATCAGGCAGCAGCAGAAAAATCCCCGCGATGGCGCAAGCAACCCAGAAGAGATCGCTTTTTCGCTTAGAAG
>Ga0307489_10001790_pt1 | contig 14277 bp, 13 predicted proteins | sample SB12metaG_FD_202247 | JGI IMG/M metagenome (GOLD analysis project Ga0307489, IMG submission 202247) | Sea-ice brine microbial communities from Beaufort Sea near Barrow, Alaska, United States - SB 1.2 | ecosystem: Environmental > Aquatic > Marine > Coastal | place: USA: Alaska | collected... | reverse complement strand
CGGCGGCGGCGGCGGGGGCGGCGGCGGCGGCGGTGGAGGCGGTGGAGGAGGAGGAGGAGGAGGAGGAGGAGGCGGAGGAGGGATTCGAGGAGGTATTCATAAAATAAAATGCGTCCGATGGCCATGGCGTGACAAGCGAGATGCGTGAAGCCTGACCTTGAGCGCCCCCGTCTTGCGATTGTGGCGGTGGAACGTTTTGCTCTTGATAGCCTTGACGCGCTTGGCCTTCAGCCAGGGGCTTACACTCGTCCTCTTTTCAGCTCAACCTGAGCCGTTTCTGACACTATACATACCCTAAACACCCCGAAACACCCCCTGACACCCCCTAAACACCCCCTAAACAACCACTGAATGCACCCCCTGTCCCACAGAAAGCGCTTACGTTGAGCCCAAAGGTGGACGAGTGTAAGGCCCGGCCTTGAGCTCGTGTTTGAAGAGCAGGTTCCGCATCTTGGCCAGTCGCTGCCGCCGCTCCTTCACCTCCTCCGCGGTCAGCTCGTTCAGATCCAGCCACCAGGGTCAATGAGAACATAGGGTCCAGGCTTTAGGATTTAGGCTTTATGGCTTATGTAGGCTTTTACATTTGGTTTAGGATTTAGGGTTTAGGGTCAATAGTTTAGGCAGCAGGGTCATTGAGGACAAGCACTCGAAGCTTGATCGGCGCATGACTTGCCTTCAGAGCGAACGCTCATACAGACGCCGGGAGGAGGAGGAGGAGGAGGAGGAGGAGGAGGAGGAGGAGAAGGAAGAGGAGGAGGAGGAGGAGATTCAAACCAATCAACGCCAGTGGACTGGTTGTTCTCAACACACCCCCTTGCCAGGTCCTCCCCGCGCTCCACGTCCTTGCCCATCGCCATGCCGCTCTCCTTCATGTAGTGCAAGTTGAAATGGAAAGCAACGTTTGAAACCAGCATTTCATGATATCTTCAAGCGCTGATACCACAGGCGCTTTCAACACGGTTTTTGATAGGGGCAACCTTCACCGCCATACCTTCAGCTTGGCCATTATCTCCTTCTCAAAATCATTCGTGGGCTCAAAATCAGCGTTGAGCGCTGCCATGGCGTAGGGTTGCAAGTTGGAAGTGAAAGCGAAGTCTGACAGCGGTACGTCATGTTTTAGCTTCAAGCGCTGAAACCAAGCGCGGTCAACCGGGGTGAACCTAGTGCCTGGTCTGTCAGCTAAGTAAGCTGAGTAAATAAGCAAGCGATCTTACAAGTGAATAACTCGTCCAAGTACTTACTAGCCAAGTAAATACTTACGGCTAACAGACTAGTGCCTGGTCTGTCGCGCGTACTAGGTGTAGTACTTCGTACTAGATGTAGTACGGGTGGAATTTGGTGATCTGGCCAAATGCCAAATGTGTTTCGGTAATTTGGCCAAAAGTCAGACGGTACTACAAATTAAGATCCGTACTACAGAGCAGACCAGGCACTAGGGATAGATAGCCTGCAGCGCCCTGCCAAGGTCTCCTTGCGCTGCATCTTATCGCGCTCCTTCCCAAACTCGAGAGTCGGCTTCTCGCGGTTGGTCTTCACGATGGGCTGCCACTTGGCAGGGGCGGGCTTACACTCGTCCACTTCTTAGATAAACCTGAGCCGTTTCGTCACTAAAAATCAATGAAACCACCCAGCGTATACCACAAAAGGCGCTTATGATGAGCCGAAAAGTGGACGAGTGTAAGCCCCTGCCACTTGGTGACCACTTCGCCGGTGGCGTCGTAAGCAGCCTTGCGGTTGAGGCGCTCCGATACCACGCTGTAGCGGCGCAAGTTGAGTTTAAAAGCAAAGTTTGAAACCAGTCCGTCAACATTTAAGTTTCAACCGCTTAGTTGCAGGCAGTTTCAACTTGGGTTCGATAGGGTCAACCTGCACCTCCTCACCACGCGGGGCAACGGGGCGGCGTCGGGCTTGGCTTTGTTGGTCGCCAGGCGGTCAAGCCGCTTGCCAGGGGCTTACACTCGTCCACTTTTCGGCTCAACGTAAGCGCTTTGAGTGGGATAGGGGGTGAATAGGCCGATTTCGGTATATCGCATGGGTGAAATGCCCATAAGGAGTTGCGGGCAGAGCGTCAGCGCTCCGCGCGGGAAAGCGGGCGTCAGCTTGAATGCCCATACAGAGTTGCGGGCAGAGCGTCAGCGCTCGGCGTGGGAAGCGATATACCGAAATCGGCCTTGTAGGGATTGTTTAGGGGGTGTTCAGGAGGTGTACTAGGGGGTGTCTGGGGTGTATTTTGTGCCAGAGGCGGCTCAGGTCGAGCTGAAAGTGGACGAGAGTAAGCCCCTGCCGCTTGCGCGCGCCGCCGAGCGCCGCGCCCGCGTCGCCGCCCAGACTGGCCATGAGCGCCGACACCGACAGGTTGCCGCCGCCGCCGCCGGAGGTGCCCACCGCCGGGCCCACGCCGAATTCGCCCTCCGTGTAGTGTCAAATCAATCGTACTCGCCACGTCGTAGGATGCCGTCGTTCGGCTCAACAAACGAGGGTGTTAGGTCAAGTACATACTGCTCGTCAAGTCAAGGATGATGCTGTTTCGCTCAAACACGTCATAGGATGATGCTGTTTAGCTCAAACAGCGAGGTGTAGCACGCGGTCGATGACGTGGCGGCGCATGGGCATCCTGGTGGATGACGTGGCACCGCATGGCCATCCTGGTAGATGACGTGGCGCCGCATGGCCATCATGGTAGATGACGTGGCACCGCATGACCATTCTGGTGGATGACGTGGCACCGCATGGCCATCCTGGTAGATGACGTGGCGCCGCATGGCCATCATGGTAGATGTCGTGGCACCGCATGACCATTCTGGTGGATGACGTGGCACCGCATGGCCATCCTGGTAGATGACGTGGCGCTGCATGGCCATCATGGTGGATGACGTGGCGCCGCATGGCCGACCGGTGGATGACGTGGCGCCGCACGGCCGTCCGTTGGATGACGTGGCGCCGCGTGGCCATCCTGGTGGACGACGTGGCGCCGCATGATTATCCTGGCCCTACCTCGGCGTACACCTCGGTGAGGCCCCGCTTGAGCCGCCGCTGCTTCTGCTGCGACTTGTCGCCCACCACTTCGCTCAGCATATTCCTGTGCGCCGCCTCCTCGTCCTCCTCCTGGTCATTCTCCTCCTCCTCCTCCTCTTCCTCCTCCTCCTCCTCCTCCTCCTCCTCCTCCTCCTCACCCTCCTCACCCTCCTCCTCCTCCTCGTCATCCTCAGAGCCTTCCTCGTCCTCTTCGTCGGCCTCCTCGTCCTCTGCATCCTCCTCCTCCTCCTCCTCCTCGTCGTCTTCAGAGTGAACCGCCGTGCTGCCCTTACCCTTGGCCTTGACTTTGACCTCCTCCTCCTCGTCGTCTACCTCCTCTTCCTCATCATCGTCGTCCTCCTCGTCTCCATCGCTATCGAGCATGACACCCTCCTCATCCTCTCCCTCCTCGCCGAGATCGATGTTTCCATCCGAGTCGTCCTCCTCGTCCTCCTCCTCCTCCTCCTCCGAGTCCTCCTCGTCAGAGTCCAGCACGTTGCCGCCCTTCTTGCCCTTCAGGCAGGGGCTTACACTCGCTCACTTCAGAGCTCAACTTGAGGACCTTCGGGACACATCGCTCACGTTAGAGCTCAACTTGAGCACCTTCGGGCCACACCCGCGGCTTGATTTGGGTCATACGGGGGACAAAGTAAGATTAAGTTGAGCGGAAATGGGCAAAGTAGGCTCAAGTTGAGCGGAAATGGCGACGAGTGTAAGCCCATGCCTTCAGGCCGCCCTTCTTGGAGTTGAGCGCCCCAAAGTCGATGTCGCCATACTTGCGTTTGTCCTCCTCGGTGAACGCCGCGTCCCAGGGCCATGCACTCGTTCCCTTGGCAGCTTCATTTTGCGCCCTTCCGAGGGAAGAATCGATGAGCGGTTTCGGGGACATGGCGGCTCTTTGGTGCTTGGTGGGTTGAGCTGGTCGAGAGGTCGAGTGCGGCGCCCTGCCTCGTCTTCATCGATCTCCTCGTCGTCGAAGTCGTCGGGCAGCTCATCGAACGCGCCGCTGCCGCAGCCGCCGCCGCTGAGAGAAGAGTTTGGGGGGCGGGCGTTTTAGTTTGCGTTGCGTGGACGATTTAGCGGGCCTTTGCGTATCGGTGTGCAGTGAGTGCATCGCGACGGCAGGAGCGTATAGGTACAGCGCCGGGGACGCCATTCGAACCCGCGCACGTAGCGCGCCATTAGTTGCGGTGATGTGGGATGGGGGGTGAGATGTTGGGCGCTCACCCGCGGCCGTCTTCGCCAAACTCTTCCTCCGTGGCGGCGCCGCGCCCGGCGAAGTCGTCGTCGGCGTCGTCCGCCTCGTAGTAGCTCTGCCGCTGGTGCGCCATCTTGCCGCCGCTGGGGGTCGAGCCCGCGTCGGCGGCGCCGGCGCCGGAGCGAGGGGCGCTGGCGCCGCGTCCCCGGCCTCCGCGGCCCCTGCCGCCGCCGTCGCCCCTGCCGCCGCTACCGCTCCTGCCGCCGCCCCTGCCGCCGCCCCTGCCGCCGTCCCCATCCCTGCCGCCGCCGCCGCCGGCCCCGCGTTTCATCGGCCCGCCGCGCTCACGCGCATCGTTCCCGCCGCCGCCGCCGCCGCCGCCCGCCCGCCCGCCGCCCCGGCCGCCGGTCCGGCCCCCACGGCCTCCTCCCGGGCTCTTCTTCGTGGGTGCCGGCATAGATGCGCCGTTGCCGTCAGTGCGAGGAAAGGAAATGAGGATCGGCGGTGCGCGACGAGCGAGATACAATTGGGCTGGGGAACTGAGCAGATCCGATCCGATGGGGGGATCACCCATGCGCTATTCAAATAAGTTGGACTGCATCACCCCCCTGCGGGCCCCCACACCGGGTCCGTACGGGTCCAACACGCCCCCCCAGTCGGTCTTGTTTCGTTTTGGTCTGCAATGGACCGAAAACGCGGAAGGCCGCCGGCGGCGCCTCTCACGGCGTGGCTCACGGCGAGACGGGTACCACTCTAAGAGTTGCGCCGTTCGGCATGGTTCGCGCGTGTTTGCTTTGGCGGCGAAGGGCGGCGTAACGCTCCAACGCCGACGCATGCTTTTGCGAAACGTGTTGGACGCGTATTGGACTGCAGTGTCATCAGGTCTCGGCAAAACCGTGCTGGACCCGTGTTCTACGGGACTCAGGCCCCTGTGTCGTAAGAAAATGGCGTTCTGGTCGGCCGGTCCCAAGTGTGGAAACTACTTTCACGCGGCCGAATCCGGTCGGCGATGTGACCAAATGACGCTGTCGATACCAGATCTCTGTCCTTGCGCCATACAAAGCAGGCCATTTGGACTGCCGTATGGTTATTTTTTTACGACACAGGGGCATGAGTCCCGTAGTTGGACCCGTGTTGGACTCGTACGGGCCCGCTTTGGGGGGTGCAGTCCAACTTTGACTAGAACACTAGTGCCTGGTCTGTGAGTAAGTAAGCTCAAGTAAGTGATCTCTTTGGTAAATCACCAAAACACGTATTTGATTAAATGCGAAAAAAACTAAAACTATATGAGCGCACAACGTTACGTCGCCCCCTCTCCGCTAGCACGCGTGGCATTCTGCCGCCGTTGGTCCGCCGCGTGTCCGGCCGGCCACCACTGCACGGCGCCCCCCAAGCAGTCTGCGTGCGCCAAGCACTTCACCTCCACGCGGGGCCACTTGAATAACGCTCGCCACGTCATCAGCTGTCACTGAACTTAACAGACGAGGGTTTAAACTCAGTGTCGGCGTGACATGTCACGCTTATCTACTCGAAATCGAGGGTCTACCTAATCAAGGATCACGACCCGGTCGGACTGTCGGCGAGTCAGTCGGCGGGATTCATGAAATGGACAGTTCTGATTGGTCGAACGGGATTCGGTACCATATCATCGATACCAGATCCGACTCTGAGTTTAAACCCAGTCTCCGACCCTTATAAGGGTCGGAAGGCCCTCTTGTGATTGGTCCACGTGGCGGCTCGGAGAGCTGTGATTGACTGGATCTTCTTGACCAAATCTTACCAGATCTTGGCCAAATCTGAAACGCTACGGCTATCGTCCCTGATTGGTCAATGAAAAGACCATCATGAGCTCAATGTCCCTGATTGGCCGAGAGGCTGAATTCGGGGGATTCAGGGGGTAGACATAGCGGAGACTGGGTTTAAACAAAAAATGCAAGACGCAGTTGGGGACGTGTAGTGGCGTTGTTCGTTGTTGACTCCTTGGCCCCACCTCCACCTCCGCCCGCCCCAACAGATCGGACTCGGAGCCGCACGTCCGGTCGCAGGCGAATGTGCCAAACACCCCCGGCTCGCCGTGGTCGTCGTCCTTGACCTGCGTGGACACGAGCTCGCCCGCCACGCAGGGGGTTACACTCGTCCACTTTTGAGCTCAACCTGAGCCGTTTCTCACACAAAATACACCCTGTATTCCCCCTGATACCCCCCGACACCTCCTAAATACCCCCTAGACAACCCCCAAACGCACCCCCTATCCCATAGAAAGCGCTTACGTCGAGCCGAAAAGTGGACGAGTGTAAGACCCTGCCGCCGCGTAACACCCCAACGTAGCGTTCGCGCTCGCGTTCTCCGCCGCTTGGGTCGCCGCGCAGACGGCATAGACGAGCCCGCGCAAGCACGCGAGCGCCTCCGAGAAGTTGCCCTCGGGCCGCCCGTGACATTGCGCCAGGATTGGATCTACCCCGTCGTCGTACGCGTCGCGCGTGCAGGGTTGCGCGGGCTCGCACATGAGCTCCAACGGCCCGCCGAACACCTCGTCGTCCGACCACCCGTGCACAGGGGCTTACACTCGTCCACTTTTCGGCTCAACGTAAGTACACTGTTAGACAGGGGGTACATTTAGGGATTCTTCAAGGGGCGGTTGAGGCGTGGTTAAGGGGTTTAGGGAGTGTTCAGGGTCTATTTTGTGTCAGAAACGGCTCAGGTTGAGCTGAAAAATGGACGAATGTAAGCCCCTGCCCGTGCAGCGACGCCAGGTGGGCGCTCACCGGGCTGGACACCATCGCGCGCCTCTTACTCTAGCGGCGCATGTTGAACTTGAAAGCAAAATTTGAAAGCAGATTCTCACGCTCCAGTTTCAAGTGCTCATATCCAGGCGCTTTCAACGTGGGTTTGATAGGGTCAACCTGCACCGGCCTACCTTGCCCACGGTCATCTCGCACGTCTGGGGCTCGCCCGCTTCGTACCCAAACGTAGTTTCACCACCCGCCGGACTCGCGCTCGAGGAAATGGCGCTGGCGTTGAAGACCCAGCGCCCCAAGGTGCCGCCGTACGCCGCGGCGAGGGTGCAGTTGCCGTCCGCCGCGCACGCGCCCGGCCACGGCGCGCCCAGGAGGTGCGCCGCCGCCGCCGGCGACACAGGCGCCCCGGCTCCCCCCGCCAGGTTGTAGCGGCGCATGTTGAATTTGAAAGCAATTTTGAAGGCGGTTGATCATAATTTAGTTTGAAGCGCCCACTTCCAGGCGCTTTCAACGTGGGTTTGATAGGGTCAACCTGCACCACCCTACCAGGTTCACGGCGGCGACTCTGGCCCCGGCGCGGCGCAACCGCAGCGCCGCTGCGGGTGCGTACCGTAGCGTAGGGACTGACGGATAATGCTCGCCACGTCATTCAACGCACTTCGAACCCTCGTTTGTTGAGTTAAATTCCGTCCTACGACGTGGCGAGCATTCTCCGTCAGTCCCTACCGTAGCGCGTAGCTGCACACCGTGACGCAGCGCCCGTCCGGCCCCACGGACAGCGGCCAGTCCCGCGTCATCGCTTTGACCTCGTCCGAGGCCGTCTGGCTGCAGCTCTCCTCCTTGATGACCGGCAGCGGGATCCCCGCAGACACCACCAGCACCAGGCCGCGGGACGCGGGGTAGATGCCCCGGGCCGCCAGCTCGCTCCCCGCCCCGTCCAGTGCCTCGGCCAGCAGCTAGGGGCTCAAACTCGTCCACTTTTCGGCTCAACGTAAGCACTTTGTGTGGCACAGGGGGTGCACTTAGGGGTTATTCAGGAATTTTATAGGGGGTGTCCACAGGTTTTCAGGGTGTATCAGGGGATGGCTAGGGTGTATTTAATGTCAGAAACGGCTCAGGTTGAGCTGAAAAGTGGACGAGTGTAAGCCCCTGCCAGCGGCGCCGCGTCCTTGGCGCAGCATGCTGAAGTGTCGTTCCGTATTTGCTCGATGCGATCGAACCACTCGCCTGTGGTGTACCGCCCAAGGTTTAGCGGCGCAAGTTGAATTTGAAAGCTAAAATTCAAAGCAGTTCATCAGATTATAGTTCCAAACGCTCGGCTCCAGGCGCTTTCAACTTGCATTTGATAGGTTCAACCTGCACCGCCCTACCGAGGGGGACGGCCACCGCGTAGGTGGAGCACACCTCGGGGTTGCTGGGCGCTGGGTAAAGAATCACTGCCGCCTGCGACCAGGGGCTTACACTCGTTCACGTGAGAGCTCAACTTGAGCAACTCCGGGACACCTTCATGAGTTAATTTTGGTTATGCGGTAGACAGAAGCTCTCAAGTTGAGCTGAAATGGGAACGAGTGTAAGCCCCTGCCTGCGACTGCGAGTTCTCGTGCGACGCGCAGAAGAGGGTGGTGAGTAAGTCCAGGACACGGCCGTAGAACAGGGGCTTACACTCGTCCACTGCTTGGCTCAACGTAAGCGCTTTCTTTAGGATATGGGGTGCATCAAGGGGTTGTTTAGAGGGTGTTTAGGAGGTGTAAGGGGTCAGGGGATGTCTGCTGTATATTTTGTGTCAGAAACGGCTGAGATTAAGCTGAAAAGTGGACGAGTGTAAGCCCCTGCCGTAGAACAGCGCGTCGCCGACGGCGTTGGAGGCGTCGACGACGAAGACGACATCGCGCGACTCCGTCTGCGCGCAGACCGGCGTGGCGCCGCAGCGGTTGGCTTCGTTGTTGGCGGCGTCGTAGGCGATGACGTCGGTGCGGTTGCCGACGACCGTGCGGTTGCCTCGCCGCGCATCCCCTGACGCGTTGCAGAGACCTCCTCGCGTGGGCTCCACGTAGGTGTTTAAGAGCTTCCCGATGGGGGGCTGCGGCGGCGGCGGCGGCGGCGACAATGGCGGCGACGGCGCCGGCTCCGTGCTGACCGTCGCCACCGCCGAAAGCACCACCCGCCCATCGCCGTCCGCCGCCCCGGGATCCGCCGCCGGCTCCGTGCAGTCCAAGTAAGCGGCCCGCGCCCAGGGTCTTACACTCGTCCACTTCTCGGCTCAACGTAAGTGCTTTTGCATGGGATAATGGGTGCGTTTAGGGTGTAATTTAGGGGGTGTTTACGCGGTGTCAGGGGGTATGAGGGGGTGTTTAGGGTGTGCTTTTGTGTCAGAAACGGCTCAGGTTGATTTGAAAAGAGGACGAGTGTAAGCCCTTGCCCGCGCCGCCCCAGGCTCCGCCGAGGACCTCATCGTAACGCCCAGCCGGCAGGGCCTTACACTCGTCCACTTTTCGGCTCAACGTAAGCACGTTTTGTGGGAACTCTGTGTCTGTGGGTGGGGTCCATGACAAGAAACGGCTCAGGTTGAGCTGAAAAGTGGGCGGGGTCAATTACAAGAAACGGCTTAGGTTGAGCTGAAAAGTGGACGAGGGCTGAGCCGAAAAGTGGACGAGTGTAAGCCCCTGCCAGCCGGTCGCCGTCAAACGCGCCATAGGGCATCGCCACCGCGGTGCCGTTCACGGTGAGAGACAACCAGTCAGGCAGCGAGCTGAGCGCTTCTCCGGCGTCGACCGCCATGATGTAGCGGCGCAAGTTGAATTTGAAAGCAAAGTTTGAAAGCGGTCTATCATATAGTAGCTTCAAGCGCTGAAACCGAACGCGGTCAACAGGGGGACAACCTGGGGTCAACCTGGGGTCATCCTGGGGTCAACCTGGGGTCAACCTGGGGTCAACCTGAGGTCAACATGGGGTCAACATGGGATCAACCTGGGGTCAACCTGGGGTCAACCCGGGGTCAACCTGGGGTCAACCTGGGGTCAACCTGGGGTCAACCTGGGGTCAACCTGCACCGCCATACCATGAGGCCTACGGTGCACTCGCCGCCGGGACCCAGGCCGGACACGGTTTGGTCATCGTCCGTCCGACCAGGGAGCGCCACGGCAGTGTCGGCCGGCACCACGGTGGTGAAGTTGCCGGGGACGAGCGCGTCGTCAACGGTGGTATCTGGTGTGGCCGGTGAGGCTGCCGGGGAGGAGGCGGGTGAGTCTGGTGAGGATGCTGGTGAGGAGGCGGGTGAGTCTGGTGAAGAGGTTGGTGAGGAGGCGGGTGAGGAGGCTGGAGAGAATGCTGGTGAGGAGGCTGTTGAGGATGCCGGTGAGGAGGCTGGAGCCAGAGCCGGTGGTTGGTCCTGCTCCGCTTGAGGTGCCGGCGCCGGCGCCGGCGCCAACGCCGTGCTATCAGGTGATGCTGTTGGTTCTGACCCACCCTCCGTGGCGACCACCGCCCGCCACGTCTGCGCGCCAGCGTGGATGACGACGCGGCGCGCGATCCCCGGCGCCGCCGCCGCCGTCACCTTGACGTTGATCCTCCGCGCCAGCCACACCCCCACCGGGGGGCTCACATCCCCGCCCTCCACATGCACCTCTATCCAGGGGCTTACACTCGTTCACGTTAGAGCTCAACTTGAGCAACTCCAGGACACATTCATGAGTTAATTTGGATGACACAGTGGACGGAAGAGCTCAAGTTGAGCTGAAATGGAAACGAGTGTAAGCCCCTGCCTCTATCCAGCTCGGCAGCTCCGACGGCGCTACCTCACCGCTTGCCCCCAGTGCGGTCTCCCCTACCCCCACTCCACCCACCCCAAGCTTGGCGGTGAGCCATTTGTCCTCCCCGAGGAACGCTGCCACCTCCGCCGCCGCCACCTCCTCCGCCTCCGCCCAGTTGTCGGCGTCGCCGGCGTCCACGGCAGACTCCACCGCCTCCGCGCAGGGGCTTACACTGGTCCACATTTCAGCTCAACGCAAGCGGTCTCTGTAGGACAGGGGGTGCATTTATGGGTTGTTTAGGGGGTGTCAGGGAGTACTTGGGGGTGTGGAGGGTGTATTTTGTGTTAGAAACGGCTCAAGTTGAGCTGAAAAGTGGACGAGTGTAAGCCCCCGCCTCCACGGTCAGTTGCACAGTCTGCGATGGTAACACTCCGGCCACGACCAGGAACCCGTGCGTGGGCATCGTTGCCTCCTCGCCCAGGTGTAGCGGCGCAAGTTGAATTTGAGAGCAAAGTTGTAGGCTGATCATCAGAATGTAGTTTCAAGCGCTTTGTTCCAGGCGCTTTCAGCATGGGTTTGATACGAGTAGGTCCAAGGTGCACCGCCTTACCCAGGGCGACGAAGCGGGTGGCGCCTGGCTGGCGAGCCATCTCCTCGGGAGTGACGGGCCGCCCGGTGATCTTGGAGGAGGCGGCGGCGGTGGTGGTGGAAGTTGTGGTGGTGGAGACGGCAGCGGCGGCGGCGGGGGAGGGCGCCGGCGCGGCGGCGTCGTCGGTGGATTGCGCCGGATCGGCAGCGGCGGTGGGGGACGGCGCCGGCGCTGCGGCAGGAGAGTCCGCCGGCGCCGCGGCGGGAGATTGTGTCGGCGCTGCGGCGGGTGAATGCTCCGGCGCTGGCGCTGGTGCTGGTGCTGGTGCCGCGGTGGCGTTCGTTGCGGCGGCGGCGATGCCGGCGGCGTCGGCGGCGTCGCGCGCCTGCGTCGCCGCCGCCACCTCCTCTGGCTTCACCGCGACGGCGACGACGGCCGTCGCCACCCAAGCTGTAGCGGCGCAACTTGAATTTGAAAGCAGAAGTTGAAAGCAGTACATCATGGTTTAGTTTCAAGCGCTTAGTTCCAGGCGGTTTCAACTTGGGTTTGATGGGGTCAACCTGCACCGCCCTACCAAGCGTCGTCGAGGAACACAGCGACACGAACCGGTGCCGCCGCCGCCACCTCGGTGTATCGGCGCAAGTTGAATTTGAATGCAAAGTTTGAAAGAAGTTCTCATAACTCTAGTTTCAAGCACTTAGATCCGGGCGCTTTCAATGTGGGTTTCATAGGGTCAACCTGCACCGCCCTACCTCGGGCGCCCTCACTCGCAGCCGCACCCGGTCCCCGTCCTCCACCTGCACCTGACCACCCCCTCCTAACCTCCCCGCCGCCGTCGTTGTCCCGTTGTGACCCCACACCGCGAGCGTGCCGTTCAACACCACCAGCTCCTGGCCGTTGACCTTGGCGACCACGCCGTTATCCAGTCCCCCGGGGGGCTGCCGGGCGCCGCCGCCTCCGAATCTGACCGTGACGGAGGCTTTTATGTTGGGCCCGAGGCCCGCGATGGTGACGGGCTCGTGGTCTGCGGGGGGCACTAGCTGTAGCGGCGCAAGGTGAAATTGAAAGCAACAGTTGAAAGCAATTACTCATAATTCACTTTCAAGCGCTGACACCATATGCGCTTTCAAGACGAGTGTTGATACTGTCAACCTGCACCGCCCTACCTAGCATCCACTGTCCGGGGCCCGGCGCTACCACTCGCAACACCTCCGGTTCCGGGTATGGGTCCGGGGACGCGGCGGGCGGCGGCGCATCAACACCGTCAGCGCCGGGACCGGGGCCGGGGCCAGGACCCTGCGCCGCCTCCGCCTCCGCCTGCACTGTCGCTGGCGCCGCCGTGGTCGATGCCGAGGCCGATGGCCCCGCCGCGGGTCCTTCTCCTCCTCCTCCTCCTCCTCCACCACCTGCTCCTCCTCCTCCACCTCCTCCTCCTCCTCCTCCCCCTCCTCCTCCTCCTCCTTCTCCTCCTCCTCCCCCGCCTCCTCCTCCTCCTCCTCCTCCTCCTCCTCCCCCTCCTCCTCCTCCTCCTTCTCCTCCTCCTCCCCCGCCTCCTCCTCCTCCTCCTGCTCCTCCACCGTCCACTCGCTGTTTGTCCGGGATGGCCCTGACGCGCAGCACACCGGACCCTGCCGGGTTGTGGCGGCACAAGTTGAATTTGAAAGCAAAGTTTGAAAGCGGTCCATCATCTCAAGGTTTGAAGCGCTTAGCTCCAGGCGCTTTCAACGTGGGTTTTACAGGGTCAACCTGCCCGCCCTGCCGGGTACTGCACCATGGCCGACCGCATGGGGTCCGCCCCGTCGTCCCCATGCTGCGACCCATAGGCCATCTCCGTCGCCGTCAACCAGGGGCTTACACTCGTTCACTGTACAGCTCAACTTGAGCCGTGTCTGACACACAAAAACACCCTACACACCCTACACACCCCATAACACCCCCTTAACACGGGCTATACAACCCCTACACGCACCCCCTATCCCTTTAAAAGCGCTCAAGTTGAGGGGAGAAGTGGACGAGTGTAAGCCCCTGCCGTCAACGCGCGCACCCTCAACACGAGCACGTCGCCGTCCGAGACCAGCGCCGGCGCCTCGGTGGCCTGCCCGTCGACGAGCAGCTGTACCCAGCTGTAGCGGCGCACGTGGAATTTGAAAGCAAAGTTTGAAGGCGGTGCAACACGGTATAGTATTAAGAGGTTAGTAACAGGCTCTGTCAACGTGGGTTTGATAGGTCAACCTGCACCGCCTTACCCAGCGGAGTGTCTCGGAGGCGAAGAAGGCGTCACGGTCCCGCAGCGTCAGGTGCGCCAGGGTGTAGCGGCGCAAGTTGAATTTGAAAGCAAAATTTGTAATCAGTACATCACACTTTAGTTTCAAGCGCACAGTTCCAGACGCTTTCAACACGGGTTTGATAAGGTCAACCTGCACTGCCCTACCAGGGCGGCGCCGGGCCCGGCCCCCACGCCGCTCACAGTGTGGGGGTTGCTCTGCGCCCACTGCCCGTCGGGGATGAACACGGGTGATCCGCTGTTGTTGAAGATGTCGGTATTGTTGGCTGCCGCTGCGGGGATGGAGAGGGGGCCGAGGTTGGGGGCAGGGGCGGGGCCGGGGGATAGGGCCTGGTGGACTATGCTCGCCATGTCATAGACTGCATTTTAATCCAATAAACGAGGCTTCAAAATATGGATGATGACGTGGCGAGCACAATTCGCCAGGCCCTACCGGGGGCGGGGCCGGGGGCAGGGGCGGCAGCGGGGGCGGGTTCGGCGCCGCCACCGCCCAGGTTTGCTGCTGTCGCCCACGCCGCGGCGGCACCGATCGCCGAGTCATCCGAGGGTGCCGCCGAAGAGCCATTGGCGTCGCTGTCGGGTGCTGCGATCGAGTCCCCCAGCGTATCCACCTCCATCGCAACCGCGGCGCCCCCTACGCCTCCCTTAGCGGGGCTGGATCCAGAGCCACCGCCGCCGTCGCCGCCGCCGCCGCCGCCGCCGCC
>Ga0307489_10001789_pt1 | contig 14278 bp, 21 predicted proteins | sample SB12metaG_FD_202247 | JGI IMG/M metagenome (GOLD analysis project Ga0307489, IMG submission 202247) | Sea-ice brine microbial communities from Beaufort Sea near Barrow, Alaska, United States - SB 1.2 | ecosystem: Environmental > Aquatic > Marine > Coastal | place: USA: Alaska | collected... | reverse complement strand
TACCTGGCCCATAAGAAAGCGCACCCCACCTAGGACCACCGTAGGGTCCTAGGTTAGGCCTGCTGCGGGGTCCTACATGTTGCCCTAAAGCCAATCTTACTGTAGGGTCCTGGGGGCAGGCGATTTCTTATGAGCGAGATACCCCTGAAAGCTGGGGACTAGCACCTCCTCCGTTGGTCCTACGTGGGGCTACTCCGAATTTTGAAATTTGCCCACTTGGGAACCCGTTGTTCTCGGGAAATGTTTGCAAGTTGTGGGGCCCGAAAATTCGCCAGCTCCATTCTACGGGAGGGAAGGGCGATGTGGGTCTCATGAAAAGATTGACACACAAAAAAAAAGATCGGTCACAGTTTTCAAAGTTTATTAGAAACCCCGAGAATCCGGTCGGTCCCCGTCTTCTTAAATTCAGAAAATGGGGGGGGCAAATCCGGTATGGTCGCTTAAGTTCTGGTTTCTTATCCAAGATACCACTGTAGGGCACATGCATGCATGGGGAAGCGCAGGAAGCGGGGTGTTAACGCCTGGATCTCAGCCGGTGCACGGCCACACCCCCGTCAGCCGCCCCCCCCTGTTCGCTGCTGCAACGGCCGACCTCCGCGGCACCATTCTGGGCCATCTTGGCCGAAATAGGCCACAGGACCGCAGTTCGAACGGCATCGATCTCACCTCTCTACTCCATCTTTCTCTTCAGGATAATTCTTGACAGCGGGCACATGATTTTTAAAACCGATGTCTGTGGCCCCTGATTAAAAGGCATGGGCGCCTGAGGGATACGGCCATATGGTGGCACTACATGTAGGAAGATTTTTTTCCTTCTTATGAGCGTGGTGACCATGTGCAGTTGTGCTCGCCGCTCCCCTTGTGGATTCAATCCGTAATACATGCACGTGCTGTCCTCAGTTGCTGCGCAATTCGCGCTTGGCCTGCGGGAAGGCACGAAATACGAGAGTCAGGAACGATCCCTTCAGGCCCAGCTCGTTCGTCAGGACCAGTGTGAGATGGGAAAACACGTCGCGGGAAAACACACGTGAGTTCGCGCGAGTCAGGAGGTATACGCATACATACCCAGTATAGACTGATACTGAACACAAATAACTGACTGGGGACAACCTGGCCGTTTGCAACGCCTTCCTCGTACATCGTCTGCACCATCCATCGCCTGGATCGATTTGGGGGGGTGGGTGTTTGTGGTTCAGGGCTCAGGGTTGAGGGTTCAAGATTGGAGGCCACGCAAATACGCTTCGATATAATCCGAGGGGCGTACCATGACTGTGGGACCCCCGGACGTAGGTTGGATGTGGGGTGTAGGTTCAGGAATCAGGGTGTAGGAGTGAGGGTTTGGTGGAAAGGGATTCGTATTGAGGGCTGAGAGTTGGGGTCGATGGTCCCAGGTTAAATAGCCAGCCTGAAAATCAGGGTTGGGTCCATAATGTGGTGAGGACTTGTGACCTTGAAGGTGAGCCGAGGAGCAATCTGGGGACACACTGGATTTCAGGAGAGAGAGAGCGGGCGAGACAGAGAAAGACAGAGAGACAGTGAGAGGGGGGGGGGGGGGGGGGCGAGGGAGACAGCGAGAGAGGGTGATTGACGGGGCCTGTTTCAGTACCGAACGCGGGGGAATTCCGCTTGGTCGTAGTCGAAGGTTGTGCCCGAAGCGATGTGGTGGCAGAACAAGATCCTGCGGGGGGGCATCCTTCATAACTGCATACTCAATGATATTAACCGCTTGGTGGGTTTCGAGTTTCGGGAAGGGTTAAGGGTCCAGAGTATACGTAAAAAGTCCGCAGTCCCAGTTGTTGTGCTGCCGGTGTCTGTGCTCGCCAATGTGGTGCTTCCTCGTCTTCCTGATTTGAGGTTGAGGGTTTAGGACGCAGGGTTGAAAAGTGATGCTGGGGGTTCGAGGGGGAAGTACCACGATCCTGAGTTGAATGCCACATCTTGTGTCGTGGACTCGTCGCCCACGTACCGGAGCAGGTTTGCCAAGATCTGCTTCCAGGTTCCGGATTAATGATGTTGTTGTTGGGGCTGCGGGCTGATGCCTCGAACGACCCTCCTTCGGATGAGCCGTAACACCTTAACACCACGCCCGCAACCAGAAGGTGTCGAACCCCGACATCCTAAAACCAAGACTATCGGATTTGGGGGAACACACCTCCTTGTGATCCTGATTTTTTGGGTCAAACGTGGAGATCTCCTTCTCCCTGGTTAAGGGTTAAGGCTTCAGGGTTGAGTGTGTTTGGGGTTGAGGGTGCAGGGTTCAGGATTCAGGGTTCAGGGGGTGAGGTTTAGGATTTATGTTCAGGGTTGAAAGGGTTGCGATTTTCGGGTCTGGAATTTTTGAAATCAGGGTTGCCAGTTGAGGTGTCTTGGGCTTCGGGTTGCTTGTTTCGGGTTTCGGGTTTCAGGTTTCAGGTTGCGGATTTCGGGTTTCAAGTTTCAAGTATCGGGTTTTGAGTTGCGGGGTAATGGATTGAGGGGCAGGGTTTGCGGATTTATGGTTTAGGGCGTAGGGGTTTGGATCCGGGCCTCAGGTCGATCTTTCCGACGATCCTGGGTTGGGGTTTGGGGTTCAGGGTTCAGAATTCAGGATTTAGGGTTTAGATTTCAAAATTGAATGGTGTAGTTTCTGACCAGTGATTTTTGTCGATGAATATCGGCACGATCACCAGATCCAGTTCAGCAAGCTGCGATGTGGGTTGCGGGATTCGGGATTCGATTGTCAACAGATTATTGGGACACGCATCCTCTAGAACAACTTTCACGCAGCCACCTGCAGGTTTCCGAGAAAAGACTGGGAGAGATTCGGGACATCACACCTCGAGTTTCTTCAGCCACCTTTTGACGTTCTTGTAGTCATAGTTTCTGCGGAGGTGAATCAACTTGTCTTGTCACAAAACGGGGTGTTCGCTTTGTTACAGTGGGATGCTTGTGTAGTACTCCTTGCTCACAGCTTCCGCTGACGTGCGCGTACTAAGTGAGGCCATGACTGGTGACATGCAGAAGGAGGAAACTCCCAAACACAACCTCTACAATTGAATCGATCATAACCAGTAATCAGGCCGCCAAATTGAATGCTGACCTTCCCTTATGACTATCCCAACACCTTATCATCATAAATCCAACTGCTCTGAGTGAATCAGTCAGATCACGACAAGCTGCTGGAATTGGGCGTTCCAGCTCAGGACACCCACATCATTCACAGTAATTGGATGGGATGAATGACTGGCGAAGACTCACAATGAATTGAGCGGCATCATTGCATGTTATCCTTCCCTGGAACTTCCTCCCATGATGTTGACATACGCCCAAACGACAAAATGCAAGGGGTCAGGGTCGCCGTACCCTCCTTGGGTCAGTCTTGAGTAAAAGTACGTGGATACGATGTGGAACTTCAACTTGCCCCTGCGTTCAGGGTTTGAGGTTTCAGATTTCGGTATGAAAGTCGAACATGTAACTGTGTGGCCACACAGCAAGGGCGCCAGATGTGAGGGAGAATGATGAGGTGGGTGTTTTTTTAATCCTTCTAGTAAGCCGGATGTTTGTTTCTTCAAGGGGCCTCGCACCACTCTTGCATCTCGAAATCGATGGATTCGCCGCCGTATTGAACGCAAGTGAGGCAATTCCACCACTCGATGATGTCCATGCTGAACCATCCTTCGGGCCTGTCACATACGAGGAGAAATCAGGTTCTAAGCCAACGTTTCAAGTCCTCACACGTTTTGAGACTTGTCTTTCAAAGCTAAAAATCGTGACCTGACTGTCGTATGTGCCATGTCGCCAACAGCCAGGATCAAGCATGGAACACGGTGCCGCTGTCGAGAAACGTATTTCAGGAACTGCAAATAAGTCCGATTTTGGACATGTCTTTTGTTTTGTAAGAAAGGCGTTGCACGTTCAGTGACTACTTCTTGGGAACGAAAGTAATTCCGAGTTCACCATGTCTTCCTCAATTTTGCCCGTTGAACCCCATGTCACAAAGAGGTGAGGTCAATGTAAGGATTTGGGGTGTTTGATGTTCGGATCAAGTCGATCCACAACTCCAGAAAGAGACCGAGAAGCTCTGACTTGAGACAGCCCTGTCTAATCGCCTCGTAAAAGCCCTGTAAAAATCTGGAAATGACTTTAAGCTGCGTACTTATTTTTGTGGTATATGAGGTCCATTACCCCAGGCGGCTGATCGTGTCGACGCTGATTTCAAACGTGTGGAGTTTCATGATCAAGTCACTTGCATCGTATGTCGCCCTGATCTTGTCCAGCAGCTGCGAGTCCACCTATTCCCCAATCAGTGTTTTGAGGAAACATGCAGGGTGCACTTCTGCCTAACGCCCAAGAAGTCCGGGTCAACCTATCCCCTGGTACAGGTCGCTACCAACAAGCCTCCTTGGCACGAATTGAATAGTCGAACCAACTAGCTTTGCATCAACCAGGTCGGCTGGCAATTCTCGTGTCGGCATGCTGGGCTTGCTCAGCAACTCCCTCAGCGTTGGAGCGGAAGGGACCCCTGTCTCACCACATTGCATAGACCGAAGATACTGAGAGGATGGGTGGGAAACCTCGCCATTTGCGCGCGTGTTCATTGTTTGCTGAACAGACTGCTGTCCGTTGTTCCGCTGAACAAAAATGTTGGTAACGCCAAGAATCTGAGGGTTGAGGGTTCAGGTTTCAGGGTTGAGGGATGAGGGCAGAGGGTGGAGGGCTGTAAGAGGGGACGGAAGGATGGCCACCGAAATGGAACTCACGGAAGGAGAGCAACCGAAAAGTGACCCATGTTTTGCCGATTCCACGCACGCATACACCCAAACCCGAAACCCAAAACCCAAAACCCTTTTTTCGCGCTGCACCCTCAACCCAACATCGCGAGACAATCGTATGTGATAGAGGATGGGAGAACGAGCCTTCCTCTTGTCCGCGTCGGACACCATTTTCGTCCTCAGTTCTGCAACCAGTTGATCCGCACGATCAACGGATTTTCTCGTCTCCAATTTCGCCTTTTCGGATTTCTTCAACTGGTTGCGCGTGTTGGCTTCGGGGTGAAGGGTTTAGGATTGAAGGTTGGGAGGTTGAGGGTTGGTGATTAGGGATGAGGGTTGAGGGTTTGGGGTGGTGGGTTTCAAGTTTGGATGTCAATTTGAGGTTCTGAGGTGTAGAGTTCAGTGTTCAGTAGTTGGGGTTTAATATTTAGGGTTTAGAACTGAGTATTTGGGTTTTGGGGTGTGGGTTTGTAGGATTTAGGAAGAAAGTTCTGGAGTTGAGGGTTAGGGTTTTATGACTGGAGTGTTGAGGGTTGTGAGTTTTGGGTGTTCACATGGTTCTTGAACAACCCAGCCGAGAGAGTCGCGGCAGACTTCACCTGCCAGACGTTGATGTTTCCCATAAGTTGTTCCATTATTCACAAGTTGCTGACCACAGTCAAAGGGTGAAGTCCACCAGAGTGTTTGGCGATGGAGAAAGTCAAGCGTAAAGCGTAAATTACGCCACCTGATGTAGGTTGTTCGCCACCGGAAAAGTCGCCACGGTTGAGAGCGAACACTTTAAAAATCGCGCCTGTGGCAAGTGACTCAACTACTGAATTTAGGGCAGATTATTGAGTTGGGATGTGGGGGTGGGGGGGTGAGGGTATATGCACAGCTGGATCCTTGCTCATGCCGAGCGAAGTCGAAGGGTCCAGAGTTGAGTGTAGTTGTGAGGGTAGCACCCATGATTGCACGATTTTATGGATATCCAATAGATGTCAAGCAGGGTCCGGGATGCAGGGTGTCAGCACCTGCTCGTTGGAGCTGTTGCAGAGGGCTGTGACAGATGTGGTGATCTTGGACGTCCGAATGCCATACGGGCTCATTTCTCGCTCCTGCAAAACATCCGGCGAGAAAGGGTTTGATCGTGGTGTCAACGCCCTTCCCCGCGTCCACTCTATGATGAGATGTTCGTGATCCCCTCATGTTGCCCAAACGCAATCTGTGGCCACGAATCCGCTGTGCATGGGATCGACGTATTGTACCTGGAGCTCCTGCAGCACTTCCACAAGCTCCCATGGTTCAGCTCCCTTCTTGTCCAACTTCCTTCGAATTTTCTTCATGTCCTGTCCAAACACGCCGAGCGGGCGCCCGCACGTCAGAGATCCGGGCACACGACGCAGGGCAGCACCATCGGAGGGAGCAGGGCTGTCGGCATGCTGCTAGCGATGCGATCTGGACAAAGGTCAGCGCCGCAACGCAACGCTCCTGTGAACCTATGGGGTGTCCGGAAACCCTGCGCCCTAACCGCTACACTGCATCAATGGGGCCAGGGAACCCACCTCGAAACACACAACCACCAGTCACCAGGTTCTAGCTCGAAGGAACCCCAACCTTCTTCCGCGAGAGCAACACTACGAGAGAGAGCGAGAGCGCAACGGTTGAGCTTTCAACCCACGGGTGCAACACCAGAACACGAGCACGATGCCCCAGACTGCGGGTGCGACCTGGACCTCGACATATGCCACCGAGCCCCGTTGGCCGTGTTGCAAGAGCAACTGTTCTTGGGCTGCACGTTCTTCCCTCCCAAGCTTCAAGTGATCGTCCATTTTTTTGCTTTGCTTTCTCCAATGCGCCTACCATTTTCGTGTTTTGGCTTCAGGGTGTGGGGTTCAGGATTCAGGAGTTGGAGGTTTAGATTTTGCTGTTCAGTGTTCATGGTATAGGGTGAATGGTGTAGGGAGAAAGTATCGTTTAGATTTTAGGATCTTGGGTTCATGGTTCAGTATTCAGCGTTTATGGTTTCAGGTGCGGAATTTAGGGTCTGGTTTTTAGGGCTTAGGGTTGAGGTTTCATGGTGTAGGCTTCTGGTTGCAAAGGTTCGGGCTGAGGGTGTAGAGTGTCGGGGGTAGATTGTAGGTAGTAAGTTTTGGGATTCAGGGTTTAGGTTTGAGTTCTAGACTCTTGAGGGTTTCAGGTTTTGGGTTTTCACCCAGCACTTCCACCCTTTCGTCACCTGTAGCGCTTCAGCTTGCACCTGCCATGCGTTGGTGTTTTCCATAAGATGTTTCATTATTCAAAAGTTGCTGGTCGCAGTCAAAAGGGTGAAGTCCACCAGAGTGTTTAGCGATGGGTGAAGTCAAGAGAAAATTATGACACTGATGTAAGTTGTTCGCCCCGGGTAAAGTCGCCACGGTTGAGGGCGAACAACATAAACCTCGCGCCTTAAGCACGTGGCTCAATCTACTGAATATAAATCAGAATAATGAGTTGGGATCTGGGGGTGTGAGGGTATATGCACAGCTGGATCCGAGCTCATGCAGAGCGAAGTCGAAGGGTCCAGAGTTGAGTGTCTAGTTGTGAGAGTAGCAATGATTGCACGATTTTATCCAATGAATATAAAGCAGGGTCCAGGGGGCAGGGTGTAAGCACCTCCGGATCGGGTTTGTATTCGTGGAGGGTCTTGACAGATTTCTTGATTCCGGTTTTCTTAATGAGCTCAGCGCTCATTGAACGCGCCTGCCACACATCCGGCGAGAAAGGGTTTGATCGTGGTGTCAACGCCCTTCCCCTCGTCCACTCTATGATGAGATGTTCGTGGTCCCCTCATGTTGCCCACACGCAATCTGTGGCCACGAATCCGCTGTGCATGGGATCGACGTATTGTACCTGGAGCTTCTGCAGCACCTCAATAAGCTTCGCAGGTTCAGCTCCCTCCTTCACCAACTCCAACTGTATGTCCTCGACCTCCTGTTCCGCCCGTATGTCAGAGAACCGAGCACGTGTCGCAAGGCAAGACCATCGGAAGGAAAAGAGCTGTCGGTATTCTGCTAGCGAGGCGAGCTGAATCAAGGCCAGCCTCGCATTCTCACCGGGCATTTTCAAGACAAGCGTCGGGATCATCGTTGCCTCAGCTGTTGCATAGAGTAGACGGGTGAAGCAAGGGTGGGCGCGTGCCTGTACTGTCCACGCCGCCATGGTGCACGAGTGTCGTGTCTCCTAGAGCCATTTGCTGTAAAGGTCTAAAGCAGATCTGTCACCGTTGATCGTCGATTTCAGAGCTTCCAGATGGGAACAAGGTGATCGTCTTGAAGCGATTTGATCCAGTTTGGGACTTCAGGCTTTTTTCAGAGCTCGAAGAGCGGTGGGATCTGGCCGGTTGCTCCGCGGGCCTGCAGGGATCCTCCTTGCGGTGAGGAATACCACCCAAATGTTGGGGATCGAACCTGTCGATCACTTCAACGACACGATGCACAGCAATAACGACTCCTCCATGGGACAGTGTAAGAAACTCGTCCTTCGAGGGCTGTGTCTTACGCCAGGCGTGCTCGCCGTCTACTGTCCTCATTGCAAAGGGCTGGTTGGCAGCAGTGATATGAACGCAGGCGGGTCGTCTAGCTCATGGGCATGCGCCGCTTCTCCGGCGCCGATCGACAGAATGCTGAAGGTGCTATCATGCCCCGTCCCGTGACACATCGTCTGCTATATGGCAGTGGGCGTCATCAGTATTTTGTACAAATGCGTGCTGTATCTGACCATGCTCCGTGTTGCAGACTGCGGAATTCTTCCCCAACAACCCAGTGTCGCGACCCTCTCCACTTGGATCGGTCTAGGTGGAGAGGAGGATGGGGGGAGGGTGGAGCAGATGGGGGGGGTGGCAAACAAAGGAGAAGAGGAGGGGGGGGACGCGGGAAACATCGGAGAGGTGGAGAAGGTGGGGGAAGGTGGAAACAATGGAAAGGGGGAGGGGGGAAAGGGTGGGGAAGGGGGAAGACAAGAGAAGAGGAGGAGGGGGGCAGGAGAAGGAGGGGGGTGGGGAAATGGCCCTGTGGCATGGATTATACCTGTGCGCGCGAGAGGGGTGTACTCCTAGGTGAGGTCGTAGTCCTAGGTGTGGGGGGGGGTAGTCCTGGTTGGGTTCTCCTAGGTGGGGGTGCGGGGTCCTAGGTGGGGGGGGGGTAGGTCTAGGTGAAGTAGTCCTAGGTGGGGGGGGGGGCATACGCGCCTTAGCAGTCCTAGGGGGGGGGTCAAAGCGTGCATCGATGCATTGAATGCCATATCTTCCGCAGCGCTTAACAACCCGGCGTTTGCCTTCTCAAGAGCATACGCTGCCTGGCCCACTGCGAAAGTACGTCTCATCTAGGATCAGGCCCTCAAGTTCAAAACATGGGATCAGGCCCCTCAAGATTACACCCTAGGATCAGACCCTCAAGTTTACACGCTAGGATGAGGCCCCCAAGCTTACAACCTTGGATCAGGCCCTCAAGTTTTGTCCCTAGGATCATGCCCTCAAGCTCAACCCTAGGATGAGGCCCTCAAGTATACACCATAGGATCAGGCTCTCAAGCTGAACAAAACCCTCCAACCCAAACCTTGAACCCTGAACCCTGCACCCAGAAATGTAAGCTCAAGATTCTGCGGATTGACTATGTGGGAGGCAGTAGAGCAAGTGTTCTTGACGAATGACATCGGGTTCGGCGGCCTCAGCCTCCCCCGCCTCACTGCGAAATTCCTCTCCCTTGGTTCCACTCTAACCTGGGTAGCAATGCATGCCCGCGGATCATGCTCTGGGACAGTGTCGTAGAGTGCTGGAGGTTGAGGTGTCAATAAAACTGCAGGCGGGAGCAACTCGACGCACATGATAAGTGGGGCGGTGTTGCGCCTGTAGGACCTGAGGGGTGCGACGACTCGAATATGTATATTAATTCCTCACCCGCCCATGAACATATATTAATTCCACACCAGTCCACGCGGTCAACCCTTGCCCCGTGGTCACTAGTCAGCCATGTAGTCAGCCATATAATCACCCATGTAGTCTGGATGTAATCAGCCCTCACCTAGTCTTCCGGCCACAACCCCAAAAGCCCTCCTTCCGAAGAAAAACAAAACCTCAAAAGCCCCCCATCCGACAAGTTTGCCCCCAGCATGCATACTACTGTAATCCTAGGATGGGGGGCCTGGAGGGAGTGTGAGGGGCGGCAGCTTGAGGGGTCGGTCGTTCATAAGTGGGTCCGAGGGAACTCGAGGGGAGGGGTTGTGCGGGGCATGAGGGGAACATCCACAGGGGCACCTCGCTCATAAGAAAAATCCACAGGGGCACCTCGCTCGTAAGAAAAATCCACAGGGGCACCTCGCTCATCAAGAACACCCCTCCTACTAGGACCCTACAGTAGGACCGTGCCTCATCAAGGGGGAGGCACTGCAGAAAGGCGGTGTCTTACGAGAAAGATACCCCTGTATGGTGCTTCGTAAAGGGGAGGCAATGGAGGGAGGCGTTTTCTTACGCGTACAGATGTGTATTCATCACATCCGGTTGCGAGCGGCGCCTAAACGCACCGCACACAACCGTCCCCAGCGGTTACGGATCTAAGTGACAGGGAACACGGGTAGGGCCGCGCCGCCCAGCCCGTGTACCAGCGGCACATGTTCACGCCCGGAGTCGCAGCCCCACCGTGCGTCGTTCCGATGAAGGCGATGGTGTCCGTCTGAGCGCAGAGGGCGGCTTGAGTTAGCGGTGATGTCGATCTAGCAGCCATGTTCGCCTGGTTCATCGGAACGTCAAGAACGACGCCCGCGGGTTTGCTCCATTGGGGGAGGGTGGACGAGGCGTGACTCACATCTTGTTGGTACGCTTTACTGAAGAGAAACTCTACAGGATACTTTTCCGACACAAGATGAGATCCTAGGGTCGTATACACCCAATAGAGTCGCGGGTCTGGTTACCGCTTCTCCTAGGAAGGCTCAGCCGGCTGAGCTGCAGAAAGTGTGGTTCATGAAGACATCGAATATGTTCCTCTGGTGCTGGAGGAAACGATGGAGGGCGAGGAAGCGTTGGAGGGCGAGGACGCGTTGACGCAATGAGGGCCCAGGAAGGCCATTACCGCCTATTGCCCCAAACGGAATGACCTCCTCTAGCTCAGGCATTTCTTCGTCGGAAATGTCTCCGGGCGATTCTACGTCAGACATGTCTCCGGGCGATTCGTCCCCGGACACGCCTGGGGGACCTTTCAGGGTGTAGGGTGTAGAGTTTTGGGTTCGTGGTTTATGATTTGGGATTCATGGTTCAGGGTTTGTGGTTTTGGGTTTATGGTTCGGGTCTTATGGTTTGGGGTATGGAGTTCAGAGTTTAGAGTTGAAGGTGTGAGATCATGGGTAAAGGAAACACAGTTTAGGGCTTGGGCTTGAGGTTTTAGGGTTTAGGGTTGAGGGTTGAGGATTGAGGGTTCAAGGATCAGGGTTCAGAGTTCAGGGCTGCCTGGCTGAGGTTTGGTTTGCAGGGTTCTGGGTGCAGGGCTTATGGTTTGGGGTGAGGGTGTTGGGTTCAGGGTGAAGAGCTTGGGATTTGGGGTGCAGAGGTCAGGTTTTACGGTTGAGGGTTCGTCATGTAGGTAAGGGAATTTAGGGCTTAGGTAAGGTGCAGGGTCGAGGATGGGGATAAAGGGTTTTGTGTTTAGGGTCTGGGGTCTAGGATTTAGGCTTGGGGCTTCAGGGTTCTGGGTTTCAGCCTGGGGTTTATGGTTTATGGTTTCAGCGTTATGCATTGGGCTCTGCTTCTCGGATTAGGCACTGCTTCTGGGTGTGGACTTGGGGTTGGAATCTAGTGAGTGCGGGTTGAGATTCAGAGTAAAAGGTTTCGGTTTTTTTGTTTATGGTTGATGGTTTATGAAGTATGGTGTATTGGAATTGTTTAAGTCGTATTGTTAGTGGTACACGATTGATCGTTGATGCTTAATTTGTGAGGGGTTCGATCGTGTTCCTTGACACCACACCCTTAACCCTTTAGACTCCTCAGGGGTCAGGAATGAGGGTCTATGGTTCAGGGTGCAGGGAAGTGGTTTCATTGAGGGTTCAGGTTTCAGGCTTCAGGGTTTCCGGTTTCAGGTTTCGGGTTTCTGGTTAAGGGTAAAGGGTAAAGGGTTTTGGGTTAAGGGTATCAGGGTTAGCAGTTAGGGGTCAGGGTTTGGGGTTGAGGGGTTGAGGGTTGAGGGTGTGGGTTTGCGGATTTCAGGGTTTGGTGTCTGGGCTTTGAGGATGGGTGAAAGGGTGAGGGGTTTGGGGTTTGGGTGTGGGGTCTGAACTTAGGGGTATGGGTTTGAGGGTGTGTGGTACAGGTTCTGGATTTTCAGGTTTAGGGTTTGGGATTGGAGGTTGAAGGTTCAGGGTGTAGGGTTTAGGGTGTTTAAGGCGTAGGTTTCAGAGTTCAGGGTTTGGGAGGTCCAGGGTTGAGGGTTGAGGGTTTAAGGTCTAGGGCAAAGGGTTGAGGATTTGTGGTTGACGGTCTAGGGTGTATGGCGCAGGGATTAGGGATTAAGTTTTGGGTTTTGGAGTTTAGGGTGGAGGGTGCAGGGTTTAAGGCTTAGGGATCAAAGTTTAAGGCTGCAGGTTTCAGGTCGATGGTCGATGGCTTGGGGTGCAGGTTTTGAGGGTTGAAGGCTGAAGGTTTAGAGGTTTCGCGCTTAGATTTGAAGGTTTGGGGTATAGGTTATTGGGTGGTTTTAGGTTTGGCGTTGAGGGTGTAGGGTGGTTCAGAATTTAGGGTTCAGGGTTTAGAGTTGGGATTAAGGGTTTGAGGTTGAGGGTACAGGGTAGATTAGGGATTAGGGTTTAGGTGTCAGGGATCAGGTTACAGAGTTTAGGGTTCAGGCTTCGAGTGTCAATTCAGAACGGATCAAAAATACTTTTTGGAAAACATCTACCCTACAGGTAAGAGACTCCATTGATTACCCCATCAAACTCATGTCTGTTTCTGGTTATATCTGCACCAGAGTCCCAAACCAAATAGTCAGAGGTCCTCTTTGGGGTAAATGCACTCGGAAAACATCAGAAACAGGTCTATTTTGGCCTCAGAGGCCGATGTCGGCGATTTTATGAGCCTACACAGTCGATTCGCAGTTTTTGGAAATGGCGTGATGGGGGGGTGTTGTAGTTGACAGCCCGGCGCGAGCTCTGGTCAAAGCCCTGATAATTTTGGGGGAATGTCCTAGGATGAAATAACTCAAGAGGCGTGCTAAACAAGAAGGGTATCAGCTGATGGGAGGAAAAAACTTTTGAAAACAACTACCGTACAGATAACAGACTCCATTGATTACTCTAACAAACTCATGTATGTTTCTGGTTATCTCTGCACCAGAGTCCCAACCAGAATAGGCAGAGGTCCTCTTGGGGGTAAATGCACTCGAAAAACATGAAACACAGGTCTATCTTGGCCTGAGAAGCTGTTGTCGGCGATTTCCTGGAGGTGCAACAGTCGAGTCTACAGGACGGAGGCACTCATTTCGCGACTCTGCAGACCATCACTAGTACGAGCTCCGGCCACACCATTTTTGGAAGCTCGATGGAAGGGGTCCCCGAGTGATTACGGGGACATCGAGCGGAGAGGACAGAGAAAGGACGACGCGCCTTTTTTTCCTCCTGTAGGTCCTTTAGGTTATGGATGCGCCCAACATAGGCAAACACTTCGCCCTTCCGTAGACGGGACCCGCAGTAAAGCCCTGCGTCCTTTCGGATTGCAGTAAAGGATCTCGAGGATCCAGCAGTACAGTGCAGATGGCTCGCGGTCAGGAGTCCTTTAGGTCCTATAGGTTTTAATTCCTCCCAACATCTTCCATATCTTGAGGGGTTTGGTCCGCATTTTGGTCGAGTCCATAAAGAGAGGGGGGGAAAGGCAGGTTTAATATTTTCACAAACACGACCACTACACGCGATTGAGGGAAATCGAACGACACGTAAGGGCACTAGCCCTTAACCATCCCGAAGGATGGAATTCGTAAAGGCACGTCTCGCCCACTAGGACGAACTACCTAGAAGTGAGGGTACGAACCAGCCGCCCGGGCACGGCCAGGCCCATGCGGAGCAGACCCATGACCCCACCCACGCCTGGATGAGGCACGGGGACCCATCCGTCGCGCCCCCGGGGGCGAAGAGCGGCGCGTGGGACGGCGCGAAGGGCGGCGCGTAGGGCGGGAGCGGCGACCACGCCTGGTTTAGGGCAGGCGTATCGGGGGGAGGGGAGGAGGGGGGGGAGGGGGAGGGGGAGGGGAGGGGGTGGGGGGTGGAGGGCGTGTCGCCGAGGATGCCTAACTCCCCCCACCACCTGTCGGGTGTGGTGCAGTACTGGACCCTGCAACGGGGGGGGGGGGTGCGGCGAGGGCGTGCCGAGCGGGGTCGAGAGGGGGGGGAGACTTACCGTTTCCCCGTTTTCTGGACTTTTAAAAGGTTGTAAAGGCCACAAAACGCATCGCTTCGAAAATGGTGGTACAAACCAAATCCGGAAAACGGGAAAACGGGAGGTCATTTTGGGACAACCTTTAGGTCCTTTAGGTTCT
>Ga0307489_10001787_pt1 | contig 14289 bp, 19 predicted proteins | sample SB12metaG_FD_202247 | JGI IMG/M metagenome (GOLD analysis project Ga0307489, IMG submission 202247) | Sea-ice brine microbial communities from Beaufort Sea near Barrow, Alaska, United States - SB 1.2 | ecosystem: Environmental > Aquatic > Marine > Coastal | place: USA: Alaska | collected... | reverse complement strand
CGTTCTGGGCCTAAAAGGGGGGTAATTCCTCCAGGTCCAGTAGGTCAAACTTGCTAATCCTCCACACGCTCGGCTCTGTGCGTGGCCGCCTGCCGCCTGCTGGGGTGACCTCACTCCCTCTGCCCTGCACCACGTCTGTTAGATCGCTTAACACTGGGTGCGGGCTCTTGATCCAGCAGTGGTGCGAATGATTATGCAGGAGGTTTGAGGGGGCCGTGTTGGTATTCAATGAAGAGATCTGTCTGGCGCGAAAGAAATGTATGTGGAGGGAGCGGACACCTGCCCCCACTGATTCCAGAAAACGTTTGAGGTGAAGAAACTTTGCCCGGAGACACAGACACGATGGGCGATGGCTCGGAGCAGAATATGTGTGAAAAGACTTTCAATTGAAAAACTTTCTGGCAATGAAGTTTACTTCACAGCATGATCTTTACTCGTATTATTTCAAAGTTCGTGTGGTACATTTCATTGCCAGAAATTTCTAAATCGAGAGTACTTTCACACAAGATTCATGGGGTTCCAGCACGACCACTCCGATCCAGGAGGCTGTGTGGGGGGAGGCGTGCAGGGATACCTCGCCCATAAGGAAACGCCTACCCCCCTAGAACCCACCTAGGACCCCAGGCATAGGCCTACTGTAGGGTCCTAGGGGGCAGCGTTTTTTTGAAAGTGAGGTACCCCTGTAGATGTGAGGACCCGAGCCCGCGTCGAGACAGAAAGGGCCTGCTTCGCAGATTTTTTTTTTACCGAACAGCCAGCGCCAGCACCGCATCCTTTACATCCAGGAGGATGTGCTGTCTCACGCATTGTGCTAGTTATTGTGCCCCGTGTCAGCCGCTTTTGCGAGCATGGCCTGCCTCGCACCCTCCCTAGGCACGCCTCTCCCTGCCAAGGACGACTACAGGGGTACCTCGCTCATAAGAAACAACCCCCTCCTAGGACCCCACAGTACGGCTATCTAGGGTCCTATGGTGAACCTAGAGGGGGAGGCGGGTTCTTATGAGCGAGGTACCCATGTAGAGAGGCGTGAATCAATACCTGGATTTTATGAAATCACATAAAGAGGCATTTATGAATACCAACGCTGCCGCCATGAAAGAAAGAAAATTGCGTTTATTACGAAGCCTGTGTCTTCAAGGGTACCTCGCTTACAAGAAACCGCATCCCCTAGGACCCTACAGCTGGACTATGCCTAGGACCCTAATGCGGTCTTAGGGAGTGGGCGCTGTTTTATGGGCGAGGTACCCCATGTACCCCCATGGAAGCTCGATTCGAGCAGGCCCTGCTCTGAACATTGAGTGCTTCACGGCCGTGTTCTCGTCTTGGTAAATGGTGATCCCTCCCAATATGGCCTACTCTCAGAACAGACAGTTTTTGGTGAGAAACTCCAGTTTTTAGTAAAAACCTCCTGGTTTAATCGGGAGTTTGGTGTTGTGCTACACAAGGTACCTGTAACCTTTCTCCCGAGTCCCTCTGAGTGACTCCCGGGTCTCGATGTGTCAACCCTTGGTCTTTGTGACCAAATCCTGAGCCTTTCTGGGCGAATCCTGAGTTTTTCTGGGTCAATCCTGAGTTTTCGGGCTGAATCCTGAGTCTTTCTGGTTGAATCCTGAGACTTGCTGAGTTAATCCTGAGTCTTTCTGGGCGAATCCCGAGTCTTTCAAGGCAAATCCTGAGTTTTTCTGGGTCAATCCTGGTTATTTTTGAGTGGATCCTGAGTTTTCCTGGTGGAATCCTGACTCTTTATGGGTCAATCCTCAGTCTTTCTGACTGAATCCTGAGTCTTGCTGTGTGAGTCCCGAGTCTTACTGCCTGCATTCTGAGACATCTTGACTGAGTCCTGGGTCATTACTTCCTGGATCCTGAGTCATCCTGAATAAATCTTCAGTCCTCTTGACTGATTCTTGAGTCCTTTTGACTGAATCCTAAGTCCTGCTGTCTGAAATCCTGAGTCCTTCTGACTGAATCCCGAGTCCTTCTTTCTGAATCCTGGGACCTTATGACTGAATCCTGAGTCTTTCTGAATAAATCCTGAATCAATTTCACTGAATCCTGGGTCTTTCTGACTGAATCCTGAGTCCTCCTGTCCGATTCCTGCGTCTTCCTGAATGAATCCTGCGTCCTCCTGTCTAAATCCTGAGTCCTGATTCAATCCTGAATCTTGTTGACTAAATCCTGGATCTTTCTGACCAACTCCTGTGTCTTTCTGACTGAATCCTGAGTCGTTCTGACTAAATCCTGAGGCTTTCTGACTCAATTCTGAGAAAAGAAGATTCCGGATCGTAATGGACCCAATCCACATTGTAATTCAAGTCACTCATTGCAAAGAGATTCAGCCTATGAAACAGGCTGGCAAAGGGAGATCCTCTCTAAATAAACCGGAAATTCAAATCCAGAAGGCATGAGATGAGTCGACCACAGCACTAAGCCACTTTCGGGAAGCAAAGCATCTACCACCCTACTACAGGCAAGCAGGAAAGAGGTTCCGGTTCACCCAAGCACCAAAAGAACGCCCAGACATTCCGAAGGGCCACACCAACTTTTCCCTTCACACCAACACCTCACGCTTGACCCTTTTTAATAGGGGATCGAGAGGGGAGGGCACGTTAACACCCTGCTTAGCGGCCACAGTTCAGGTGGGGCGGTCTCAACCCCCACTGAGCTAGACACCTCAAGTGTATGCAGCCCTCGATTTCCGGATATGTACTTCTGGCCAGTTCTTTTTGAAAATTTACCCATCTGCTAAAACATGCCCAGTCAATTTCGCAAGCATGAGCGATCTGGGTAGAGGAGAGTAAGTTAGGGGGAGCGTGAGTCAGGATTCTGGCAGGGCACAGGAAAGTAACTTGGGGAGCTCGCGTGGATTAGGATTCTGGCAGTAGAAACAAAAACATGGCAACGGCGGATGGAAAGAGCTAGAACCTGAAGCCTGAAAAGAAACATTGCTCCTAAAAACTGGTAAAAAAACTGGTACCCCAGACCCTTGCCAGTTTCAGTTTTTAACTAAAAACTGGTAGTGATGGGACTGGCTGATGGGTTCTCGTCGGCCAAACTAGCAGAAACGGGTCTCAAGGACCCAGCCTTTCATTGCGGATGGCTCGCGGCGAACGGCTGTAGGGTGATCCTCAAATGAGGCATTTGAAAGGAACCAAAGTAGGTGTACACACCAGGACCCTCAGTCGGCCTTCACAAGGCCCATAGTGGTATCACATTGTGGAGCTCCGAAGAGCTCCAACCACGGATACCCAAGATCGTGAATGAAGCAAGACACCAATCTATAATTTGCTGCATGGGAGTGTCAAAGGGGGTATGTGGATAGTTTTCCTTCAACGTACGATGAGTTGTCCTTATCAGTCGCGAAACATCAGTGAAGGTCGTCAAAGTTAATGTCGATCCAAGGATGAAAACGACAACGAAGAATTAAAAAAAGCAGCGAATGCGGCCCCCCCTGCATTTCATCAAGGCTTGGTTTGGTGCTTTAGTGCTTGGTGCTAAACACACATCGTGGCTCCCCGAACTCCAAATTGATAATTTGAATTACGAGATAAGCTACGGAAGAATTCCCCGGAAAACTGAAAACAAGCCCGCAGAGACTCCTTTTCCTTTTCTTGTCGTGATCGTGAGGGCCACGCTCATTGATTCAACCCCCCCCCCTTCAGATGCAACGATTTAAAGGGGGGGGTTCCTTTAGGGGGTCCTGGATGAGGTGTTTGTTGTTCACTATTGGAGCTATTGGAGCTTTAATGAACAGAGTACTTCAGCCACGCCCGTTGGTTGTCCTTGGACTCAACGTCTGGATGGGCACCGCTGCGGAGGCCGACGAGCTAGTTGAGGTCCCTTACAGAGAATTCCGACCAGGACCAAGGCGCACCCCCTTCCTCTTACCGACGAGTCTTGAGCAGAAAAGGAGCTAAGTAGAGCAAGACAGGCCATGCGTACGACCCATCCCCTATCAACCCCCCACAATATCCCACGAGCAACCCCCTGAGAGCGCAAAACCCGTGGGACCCCCCAACTCTCACCCCGGTAGCTACCCCCACACTCCTCTCAAGGCTAGTGGAGGGGCTCCGGTGTGACGCCCAGGCCTCGCAAGAGGCCATGGCTTCTCCCTCCCAAGGGCAACCTGTGCGCGACCAGCCGCATCAGGACGGCTCCTTGGCGACCAACGACTGGGGACCCCCTCGGGGTTCCACAGTGGGGGTGGCGCGCGCGGCCGCTCAGGCCGCCCTAGTTGCGTCCTCCACCAACCCCCCCCCCATCCTCTTAGCCGTTGGGGAGCGCATCCGCTTAGCTTCGCCCCTGCACTTGTCTTTAATTTGTCATTGGCTTTGTCATTGTTTTTGTCATTTGTTTCATGGGCTTTGTCATTTTTTTGTCTTTGCGTCTCGGAGAGTGTCTCTGGCGGGACGAGGTTGGACGAGAGCATGGACGGCAGTGCCTGCCAAGGCGTGGATGGGGTGTGTGGTGAGAAGGGCGCCAGTAGGAAAGTGCGCTGCCGCATTGATGATTCGCAAACGCAGGCGGCATGCTTCTCAGGAGTTGGGGGTTGAAGTGGTTGTGCGCGGAGCAGCGAGCCTCCCCCGGCCGCGGCTGGAGGAGATTTTCGGGTTTCAGCAGGTGGTAGCACGGCCACGGAGTGCTGTGGAGTTGCTCGAAGACTTTGATTTGAGTTTGATTTGAGTTTGATTTGAGTTTGATATGGCGGGAGCTTGAAGTGCTTGGACGACGCCGAGGCAGCGACGGGCGGCAGCGACGAGAGAGCCCTGCGATGGGACGCGGGTGTCACGCCGCCGGCGCAAGATCCAATCGTGCAGTGCATGTTGTGACCTTCCCATCGGTGTGAAGTGAGCTGCCGCGCGCCCTCGAAGGGCTCGACGTGGGCCAGGGGTCCGCCGCCGACACCATGTGTAACGGTCCGAGTGTCCCCAAGCCCGTACGCGGGGTGCAGGCCGACGCCGCGCTACCCGTCAATATATTACGGTAGCACACGTTCAAAAATTCCCAACGGTGTGGCGTGGTGCCCGGTCTGCCCCCTTGGGAGGCGGGGCAGGCCACAAGCAGACCCGGCCTCCCTCCATCTTTCTAAAGATGGAGGGGCAACCTAAAGGTTTCTGGTTTGACTAGTTTGGCCTCCAGCCCTCACCCCTCTTTTACACGACAGTCTCGACATATCTTTTCTTTCACATCTGAAACTGTGAACCCGTATTTCGTTTGATGGGTTTCCTCCAACGAGCAACAAGTAGCTCCAATTCCCAGATTTTAAATGACTTGTGGCAAATATGTCCGCTAGAGATGACTTGAGGCAAATCACTTTCTGTGAAATGACCTGCGAAAAACGGGTTTGCGAATCGTTGTGGTATCACGATATTTCAGCGGGCTGAAGAACGTAACGCGGAGGGACCAGTCACCACGCTGCCCAGCTCCTGTGTTTGAAGCGTCCTTTGGAAACATGCCGCCCCCTCCGTCGGGCGACACAATGAGTGCCCCCCCTGCTGCCGTCGCAGGAGCCAAGGCTGGCTCGGGTGCGGAACGACAGATGCTGTACTTCTTCGTGAATGGCAAGGAGTACAACCTTGCTGAGAATGAGTTCCAGCCAGAGCAGACTTTGTTGACGTGGCTTCGCGACCAAGGTCTCACGGGGACCAAGCTTGGGTGCGGCGAGGGTGGCTGCGGCGCGTGCACCGTCTCAGCGTCTTCCTTCGACGCGGTGGCGGGCAAGGTGGAGTACCGGTCGGTGAACGCTTGTATCACCCCGGTTTGCGCCATGGACGGGTGCCACGTGCTTACTGCCGAGGGCATCGGGTCGACGCGCGACACGCTTCATCCCACCCAGCAGAAGCTCGCGGACTTCCACGGGTCCCAGTGCGGGTTCTGCACCCCGGGGTTCGTCATGTCCATGTACTCGCTGTTGCGCAAGGACGCAGAGCCGAGCAAATCTGACATCGAGCACTCGCTCGACGGAAACCTCTGCCGCTGCACGGGTTACCGCCCCATTCTCGACGCGTTCAAGGACCTCGGGAGTGACAAGCCGCACGGTTCCGGCTGCTGCAAGGAGGTCAAGGATGGCGACATCCCGCCCTACTGGGACCGTCCGGAGATCCCCTTCCCCACGCAGCTCCTCCCCGCGGCTCTCCCTGCGCGCCCCCTCAAGTTCGTGGGATCCCGCGCGACGTGGCACCGTCCGTCGACGCTCACAGGGCTCCTCGAGCTCAAGCGCTCGCTCCCCTCCATGAAGATCGTGGTGGGCAACTCGGAGCTCGAGATCGAGCGCAAGTTTCGCAACTCCAACTGGGAGCACCTCGTGTGCACCTCCCACGTGCCGGAGATGGTCGCGATCTCATGCACGGCTGACGGCGTCCATGTCGGGGCCTCCACCACTCTCACCCACATGAAGGAGTTGCTCGAGGCGCAGGTCCCCTCCCCGGTGCCTTAGGTATCCCAGCTCTGTCTCGGTCTATTCGGGCACACCAATTTGACGAGCCCGCAGCTCCTTTCCGCTCCAACGTTGACGTATGTGTACTGTACACTCAGCTTGTCAAGTTCACAACAGCCGGTCGACCCGAGTGAGGTAGAGCTGAAAGTATCTTTATAGGTCTGAGGTACCTCGCTTTAGGCATCTCATCTGCCATATCTTCCTCTACGTTCAAATACCTTTCAGCCCATGAACGTGGCATATTTCCCACACTTCGCCCTGCCACTCGAGGTATTCGCTATCATTACCCAACTATTGCAAACCCACATAAAAGTTTCGAATGTTCTTAACAAGAGTTCAAAGTATTGAAGGTCACCATCTGCTCTCTCCTGCAGTGCATTAATGTCCTAAGATTGGCTTAGTTTTAGCTCTGCCGCAGGCAGTTTGCCCGGCTATCCTCCAGTTGATACCTAAAATTCATGGTAGATTTCCGTCAATGTTGGAGGGGGGCAGTGCCCGGTCTCACCAAGGGCGAGATCAAATCATCGTGCGACAGAGCTGTTGTGTCTCTAGAGTCGGCTGAAGCGACTGCGGCTCTGGGCGTGTGCATGAGAGACCCATCGTGCGAGCGGTGTGTACGGATGTAGTCTCACACGGCCTTCACGAGAGGGAAGACACGATGGTCATGTCGTTTTCAATGACGAATAAACACACCTTCCTCTCTTTCGCTGGTGTCCACCCTGGCCACCATCCGTAACAAAAAAATTGCCCCCCCCCCCCTCTCCCTCCCTCCACGTCAGATTCTTGGTTGATCAGCAGTCAATCTCCCCTGCAGGCCCATTGTTTCAGAAGTTATCCTGCGCTTCCACAGGCGCTGCCAAAACCGATTACCCCTTCGAAGCCCTGCCAACACCACCCCTTTACACCCTGGCGTGGTTCCTCTGTGCAGCAAGCGGCGAGTCCCGCATACGCGGGAAGGAACTACCAGGCGGTGCTCGATCAGCTGCGATGGTTCGCCGGCACCCAGGTCCCCCATACATTGGACGGCGGTGGAGGAAGATAAATACACTGATGGTGCGGCGGTGGGTGGTAGCAAATATGCGGCTGCTGCCTCAAAAGTGGCCGGCGCCCCCCTGGGAAGTTGCCGGTTCGTTTCGATGGACGCAACGGCTAAACCTTCTTTTGGTTACGATATACACATGTGCATATATGCCCCCCCCCAACTCGAGTCGTCACCTGGGCGTTTGTTTTGATAAATCTACGAGGGGTCGTGTCGACCCTCGTACGAGGGGTCACGTCTACCCCAGGACCCTTGCACGGGGTGGCGTCAATACTTGTTACGAGGGTTCGCGTCAACCCTAGGATGTTTCGTGTGTGACTTGGCCACACGGTGGAGTACGACACCTTCATCAGAAGTTGACTTGCCTCCCGCTGTCAGTTTTAGGGCCGTATGTACAAATTTGGTCATGTAACACCCCAGGGTCTGGGTTGGACGAAAACCGCGTATTCCAACGAGTGGCCCCGCTGCCTCCTCCACCCGAGGCCCTTTGTGGGGGTATCTCAAAAGTTAATTTTCAAGAGACCTTGTCAAGTTTTGGCGATAAATGCCTACAAAATGGCTCCAAGAACGGGCTAAGGGCTCCAAGAACGGGCATGGGATGCCCCCACATAGGGCCTCCTGTGGGACAGTGCGGGCTGCCACGCTACCAGGTGCCCCCCCCCGTAGCGAAATTCGCTTTGGGTTTGGGGTTCATCGTGAAGGTTCAACCAAACAGAGTGATAAATTGAGCTGTGTGGGACTTGATTTTAGGCACGCGAGAGTCCTCTTTCAATCAGCTGCACTGGTTCGCTGGCACGCATGTGCCATCTTGATTGAACCAGTGAATCCAAACAACCAACAAATCAACCTCCCGTGACACGTGACGTCACCCCCCTTCAGGTCCGCAACATGGATGTGTGACAGTGTTTCAAGACCATGTGGATTTCATCCGGACGAGTATTCCTGAGGAATACGATCTGATGACATCTTGGCATAAATTTTGTCTATCTTGAGGGGAGAAGTGAAGCTTAGACACACGACTTTCTTATTTCTATCCTTAAGATACACCAAAATCGTATTCCTCAGGAATACTCGCCGGGATTAGATTTGGCGGATCGCAGCAAAGCAGGACGCCAGCAATGCACTGCGACCCAGAACATTTCAGCTAAGTCAACTATCTCAAAAGTGGATATTTTGTGCCATTTTCGTTTAGACTCCCAGAGCCGCCATTTGACTTAAGGCGCTAGCTTTCAGGGTGAGTTGACTTAGTCGAAATGTTCTGGATAGGAGTGCAATGCCGCTGACGTCACCCCCCTCCCCCCCCTCACCCCCATTTCAGATCCGCAACGTCGGAGCGATGGGCTCCAACGTGGCAAACGCTTCGCCCATCTCGGATCTCAACCCGGTCCTTGCCACCTCAAACTGCTTCTTCTTTTTCGTGTGTATCATTCTCACACCTGGAGATGAGTGATCCTCAAGTCTATGAGCCTTAGGATAGACCCGCCCCTGTACCCCACACACTGAACCCTGAATCGTGATCCGTGATCCCTGATTGAACCCTGCACCCACAACCCTCAAGCCTCAACCCTGAACCCTGAACCCTGAACTACCCGCCTCAGAATCCTGCCAAAGTCGTCGCATCCATGTCCCGAATCTGGAGTAGTCCTCCTTTGTACGAAGATGATAGATGCATGTTAGGGGTTTCGGGCGTGGGGTCTACGCCCTGACTGGAACTATCTTGGGTTGCACGCGAGCCATCTTTTGATGCCCACCGCCTGAACAAGCACACGATTTTGATGCGTATCATAGAGATGGTGCGGACGAGGGATTCGAGGTTGCGGGCTAAGTTGCCGTGCGGCGAAAGTCGCTGGAATCTCCCCTGAAGGCCCATTGGGCCATTGTGCACGCGAGCAAGCCCGTAATCAGATGACCCACATGTATCGAGAAGCCCCGCAGTACGGCTCGTCCTAGGAGCACAGGACCACCCTGTTGCGGCGTTTTGTCGATAAGCCCCTGTCTAAATGTCAAGTATCGACTTTACCACAGGTGCTCATGTCCTCAGGCGCGTCCAAGATGAACCATTTAAGAGGGTCTGACGTTTTTGTTTTGGAGATGAAGGCCAGAATCTGGACTCGACTGTCTTATCTGTGCCATATTCGGAGTAACGCCTGTACCGCAGGTTCTCATGTCATCGGGGTCGTCGATCACGCTCGTCAACACCGACAACGTCACCCGCTCGGTACCCGCCTACTCGGAGGAGTTCGAGGGTCTCGTTGACCCCAGATTCTGGGGTGTTACGTTACCAAATTTCCACCACACAAGGCCCCGAAGGTGATTGCGTGAGACAATTCGAAGTTCTGGTGAAAGGGCCGTACTCCACCGCGTGGACCCTGAGAATCCTCAACTTGCAAACTTGGCGCCTGGGGTTGGCCTCATGGACCAGCGGAGGGGCATCTCACAAACCCTGACCCTCAACCCCCAATACCGAGTCCCAATCCCTCAACCGCCGGGTCGACTCTCAAATAGGTTTTCTGTAAACTCGAAAGGGCGTATCGATCACGCTCGCCAAAAGGGCGCATCGGTGACGCTTGTAAACACTGAGTATTATGATGTATTTAGAGAGGGTCTCCGTATTTTGCCAGCCCACAGCAACAAGTTTATCTGCGAGATCGGGGGTTGGAGGGCGCATCGGGGAACCCTAGCCCTCAACTTTGAACGCCACAACCGCAAACCTAGACTTGGCCTCAACCCTGAACTCTGAACCCGCGCGATCCAAATGAAAATGCCCCAGACCCCAGACCCCAGACTCCAGACCCAAACCCCCAAACCCCCAAACCCCCAAACCCCCAAACCCAAAACCCTACACCCTACGCCCTCAATCCTACACTCTGAACCCTGAATCCTGGACCCTGAAGCGCAAACCGCAAGCAGATGAAGGTGCGGGACTTCTTCAAGGAGCGGCTCTACCGCCAGACCCAGCTCGCCCAGGATGAGGTGAGAGCCCCTCATCGTGTCCGAGCGATGCCGTGTCAGCCATTCTTTTGCCTCCAGTGTTGGCGCCATTGTTTTCCTATCCTGCCGAAACAGCATGAGCTTCCCAAAGAGATTCACCATGTCCGCTTCCGAGCTAAGAGGGAACATCCTAAGTTTTGAAGGGCGTTTGCCAGAAAGGTACGGTCTCGACTGACTTGTACCAGCCATATTCGCTTGATGGCGGCCCTGAAGATTAGTGTGCAGGTCTAAATCCGAGAGGTTGGTAATCCCAAACGCTGAACTTTCACCACGATGATTTTTCCGCTCAGCTCCAGGCGATCTTACACACGTGTACCGTTGAGATCTTGAAGGTGTCTTGAGAACACCTTTCAAAGATAACCAGCACCCGCGCGAAAGTTTATCTCCAGTTGAGCACTTGTCCTGTTCTGTGTCCCACCTGCGCGGGATCACTGCACTCAGCTGTGATCTCAACAGCTGAGCTCAGCTGTTGAGCAAGTGACCTGGTGGCTCCTTCATCTTGAAGTCGTTTCGTGAATCCACACAGTACGAGGTCCTGGGATTCCAGGGCTCGTTTGACTTGGTATTTACCTTTGAATTGGGAAATGGGTGCAGTGAAACGAGATTACTTGTAAGCTGATTACTTTGGGAGTCCTTGGCGTGGTAAGCGTGCTTCCGGACGAAGGTGGTGCCCTCATTCTTCATCTCTGCCACCCACACCCTGCATGATAGACTGTAGATGCTAGAGCCCTGAATCAATAACTTTCAATTTCAAACCTTGAAACCTCAAACCTCAACCCCTAAACCCTGAACCCTACACCCTGAACCCCAAACCCGAATCGATGAGCCCTATCCTCAACCCCAAACCCTAAACCCTACACCCTACACTCTCGACTCTAAACCCACCCCCTAAACACTGAACACCCAATCAGGTGGTGCTGTCATTCTTCATCCCCGCGACCAAGGAGACGGAGTTCTCCGAGGGCTTCAAGGTGCTCTCTCCCACTCCATACGTTGGTCGTTTGGGGTTCTACCTGATCCCCAAACTCCGAACCCAGACCCCCAACCATTCGCATCCAAACCCCTTTGGAGTAGATTCCGAGTAGATTTCGAGCAAGTCAAGGGCAAATGAGGGGTAAATCAGAGTCAGGTACGGGGTTGGAGTTGGGGTTATGGTGAGAGGGTGGACGAGAAGGGTGGGGTTGGCAGAGGGGGGTGGCGGAGTGAAGGAAGGCGCTCATTCTTTATTCCAACGACCAAGGAGGCTGACTTCTGCGAGGGCTTCAAGGCCCTCGCCCCGAACCCGAACTTCCACCCCCATCCCCTTGAGGTCCCATCCCCTTGAACCCGCAACCCTAATCCAGAGATCTCCCCACACCCTAACACCTCCGACTTTGACCCCGCCCCCAAATCGCAAGCTCACACGATCGCACGCGGTACACCCTGGCTCAATCATGATCGTGTGAGCGTGTGATTTGGGGGTCGGCGACTTCCGCCGCACGGCAACTTAGCCCTCAACCTCAAATCCATCGTCCGCACCATCTCTATGATACGCATCAGAATCGTGTGCTTGTTCACACCCTGGCTCAATCAGCCAAGCCGGCGCCACCCAAGCTCCCAGCCTCGAATCCCAAACGCTGCAGCGCCCAAATTATCAAGTCTAAACGCAGACAAAACAAACAGGTGTCGCGGCGGCGGGAGGACGACATCGCGATTGTGACGGCCGGCATCCGCGTGCTCCTCACGGCGGACAACCAAGTCGTCGAGTTCGGCGCCTCGTACGGCGGCATGGCCGCGTCCACGGTAGACAGAGGGAGCGAGAGAAAGAGAGAAAGAGGGAGGGAAGGGGAGGGGGGAGAGTGAGAAAGAGGGAGAGAGAGTGTGACACCCGAGTGTGGAACGACTAGAGAATGTAGGGCGTGAGGGTTGGGGTGTAGCGTGTTGGCGGAGGGGGCAGAGTTGATTTACGTTGGGATGCCCCCCACCCCCCCCCCTGTTCACGGTTTTAGCGTGCGGGATGTTGGGTTTACGGCTTAGTTTTTCTTTTGCCCTGCTGACATAGTTTTTGTGATCGTTTTGGGGTTGGAGTAGAGAGCATTGTCGTCCTCGATGACGCGCCCCGCTCCCCATACCCTGCTCCCTCAACCCTATCTCGTAGATGACTGCCACCTTGACTGGTTCAGCCAGAAGTCTCGGATACTGCGGTTGCAGTTGACGTACAGCGTTTGAGGTTCCGCTGTCGAGCGAATATGGCACATATAAGGCAGTCAAGGCTAGATGCCGGCCTTGGCTTTCAGATTAAATCCTCGTACCCTTCCAAGGTGTTGTTCCCTTCTTGCTCGGCAGCAGAGGGGCGCGCCAAGACAGCCTCGAGACATCTGGGTCCTTTGGCTGCCCCTCGTTCGTGTCGAGACCTGTCAGCTGCAGCGTGGCTGCGCCTTCCGAGCGAGCAGGGAACATCTTGCCAGGTGTTGAGGACTTTGACCTGACAGTCAAGGCCAGCATCCGGCCTTGACTGTCTTATATGTGCCATATTCACCCGACATCGGCAGCTGGACTGTGGCTGCACCTCACGCCCCGACCCTGCGCCTTTTTACAGGTCATGGCGCGCAAGGTCGAGGAGTTCCTGATCGGGAAGAAGTGGACGCGCGAAAACATGGACCAGGCGCGACCCTACACCCAGAACCCTGACACCTTGAACCCGACACCCGAGATCTTCGACCCTCAACGCGCGCCAGCCTCGACCAGGCGCAACCCTGGCCTCAGAACCCTGAATCTGGGACCCAACACCCGCAAGCTTGAACCCGGAACGCGCGCCCCTCTCGGCGATGCTCAACACCCGAGACCCGAGACCCGAGACCCGAGACCCGAAACTCGAAACCCGAAACCCGACACCCTGAACCCTGCACACAATGTACCTCACACCCAAACCAAGATGCACTCACTATCCTGCTCGAGGACCTCCCGGAACCCAAAACCCGAAACTCCAGACCCGACGCCCAACCCTGACCATCAACCGAAAGCATTCATCTTGACCTGACACCAGGCGTTGACCATCCTCCTGGAGGACCTCTCCTGAAACCCGAAACCCGAGACCCTTCAGCCTCATCCTTACCGCAGACCCCAAAAGCTAATCGGGGAAGTGACAACAGGCGCTGAGCATCCTGCCCGAGGACCTCCCGCTGGCGCCGGGCGCGCCGGGTGGCATGATCGAGTACAGGTTGTATCCTCTTCCTTCCTCTTCTTCATTACTCTCGGGCCTAGAGTCGAGTGACACAAAGGTCTGTGAGCCTGAAAATCGAGCCCTCCTCTTTCTCTGTTGTTTGTTGCCCTGATAGCCTTTTGGCAGGTGGTCAACTACACTAGCGCGATTTCGGTAAATGTTGACCGCTCTTTCTGGTTGCCAATCTGAACATTTGCTCGTTTGCTCGGTCAACTATCCACTTTTTCTCTGTCCGTCCAAAACAACCAGGTGGTGAAAAAAGCACGCGATGCTTCTTGAAGTCGTTACTGTTCAAGTTTTTGTAAAACCGAAACCAGGAACCAACAATCCATAACCCGAAGTCCATCCGAAAGCCACCCGACACCCTAATCCCTCACCGTTGAACCGCGACGGCAGGCGGACGATGGCGGCGTCGTTCCTCTTCAAGTTCTTCTTCCGGGTCCTCAAGGCCGTCGACCCCGCTGCGGTACATCCTATCCCACACCCTATTCACCCGAAACACCCTATTCACCCGAAACCCGAACCCCGAAACCCTGAACCATACATGTTGATACTGCAAACCATGAACCCTAAAACATAAAGAGTGAACCCTGTATCGTAACACTGAAACCTTCGAACCCTGAA
>Ga0307489_10001786_pt1 | contig 14299 bp, 29 predicted proteins | sample SB12metaG_FD_202247 | JGI IMG/M metagenome (GOLD analysis project Ga0307489, IMG submission 202247) | Sea-ice brine microbial communities from Beaufort Sea near Barrow, Alaska, United States - SB 1.2 | ecosystem: Environmental > Aquatic > Marine > Coastal | place: USA: Alaska | collected... | reverse complement strand
TTGATGACGTGGCGTGCACTATCCATGGGTCCCAACCAGCGGCCGCAGATTCGCTCCGTGAGCACGGCGTCCGGCACCTCCAACGCGATGACGTACTTCACCGCCTCGCCCGTGGCTGCCAGCATCGAGTCCAGCTTCTCCGCCTGCGCCACCGTGCGTGGGAACCCGTCGATAAAGGACGGAAACTCCCTCTAGATTACGGATCAACTCGAGCGTCTTCGGGGTGCTGCGTCGGGATGCCTGCTAGTTCAGATACACATTGAGCGGACAGTCAGATGATACTGGGCCAGGGCGAACGGGGGGCTGGGCGAAAGCCTGGTGCCTCCTTGTACACGCGGAAGCGTCCCTCTCTCGCATTGAGCGGACGATCAGATGACACTGGGCCCTACCGTCGAGGATGAAGCCGGGGGCGCAGTCAGGCTGCTTGATGCGGTCAGCGATGATACCCACTACGATCTCGTCGGTGACCAGCCCGCCGGACTCCATCACCGCCTGAGCGGCCAACCCAACCGTGGGTCAGGGCCGGGCGCAGTGAGGTGGTCAACCAATCAGACATGCGTAGTGAGGCGGCTACCAGGTAATAGGCCAAGTTCGCTATATCGCTTCCCGCGCCGAGCGCTGACGCTTTGTCCGCAACTCTGTTTGGGCATACAACCTGTCGCCCGCTTTCCAGCGCGGAGCGCTGACGCAACTCTGTATGGGCATTTCACCAAGGCTATACACCGAAATCGGCCTATTAATGAGAGCTGCAGCCAGGCGGTCAACAAATTAGACAGCCGGAGCATCTGGGTGCACACGAGCCCTGCCTCGGAGCCAGCCGCGACGGCAGCACGCAGCATATCGCCCGTGGAAAGCTGCGGCGTCCCCAGTGTCTCCATGATCTTGGGTGCCTGGGACCCCTTGCTATAGCAGCGCAAGTTGAAACTTGAAAGCGAAAGTTGGAAGCAGTTATCACATTATAGGTTCAAGAGCTGAAACCAGGCACTTTTAACATGGGCTCCATACGGGGCCAAGCTGCACCGCCCTACCTTGCCGGCGCCGGGGGGTCCAAAGAGGATCATGATGTTGCGGGGCGCCGCGGCGGCGGCTGCGGCAGCAAGGGCGGCGGCAGCGGGGGGGGCGGCGGGCTCCATGCTTGCTTGGGTGTCGAAGGGTGTGTTGGCTGGTGTCTCGAGCGCGGCGGCGGCAGCGGCGGGGGCAGCGGCGGCGGCGGCGGCAGGGGCAGCGGCGGCAGCGGTGGGAGCGGCGGCGGCGGCGGCTTCTTTGGCGGCGGCGGGGGCGGCATCAGTGGCGGCAGCGGATTGGGCGAGTTGCAGGGCCAGGTGAACAATGAAGTGCTCGCCGCGTCACGGGATTGCACGTGACTCAAGAGGCATGGGTATACGCATACTAGTAACGTGGTACCTGTGAGAGTCTCGGTGGACAATCCATCACATCGGACAAATCCTGTCTTGGTCCATTGCGAGTATCCTGTACTCGTTCGAACAAGTACACGGTCGGATTATTCACTCCATTTGCAAATGGTGGCTTACGAGGCGGGCAACGCGTGTACGGATAGATCACGCGCATACATTCGAACGTTATTGGAGTGAGTGTGTGTGCATCAGTGTACATTCAGATGATGTGGCTGACGCGTGGTACACCATGGTAACTGTGAGTGTCCGTGACTGACTGTATCGGTGGCAATTGATGGAGGACAATTCGTGTCCGACAATACGGGTCCGCTGCGAGTACACAGCCGGATGTTCACTCCATCTACACAATGTGGTTACTGAAGCGGCAGGCAACACGTGTACGGGTGGAGCACGCGCACACAGTCGGATGCTATCGGAGTGTGTGTGTGTATCAGTGTTCCGTCAAGACGATTAATGGCTCTATGTGGCGTGAAATGCGGATAGGGGAATGCCTGCCTTCGGCGGACGGAGGCACCGCGGCGGCCGCGGCAGGGGTGGACGCTCCGCACCCCATAGCTCCCGAGCTTTACGAGGGCGTTTAGTCAGATGGTTCGCTTGCGATACCTGAAACTGGACCTGCTGTAGCTGCGAGTGCGCCGGCGCTGTGCGGTGCGCGACAATCGCCACAGTCGTCAGAAACGGCACCGGTTTTTGTCGGTCGCTCACACGTTTTATTGGCCGAAGGCCGGATTTGGCTCACTCGGAAACAATGACAAGAGTTAATGACACCATAAATGCCCATACGTTTCTATCCCATACATTATTCAGCACAAGTGTGCTGTGTCCGGCCGACACTCGACTGGTTGGTCGGTGCAGCGCGAAGCGCTTGGCGGTTTTAGGGCGATTTTTGCGGAACGTCAATTTGCGTGCCCACCCGCGCGGCGGCGGCGGCGGCACTCACTGAAGATGTCGTTGAGAGACGTACCACCGCCGCCGCCTCCGGGCGGCGAGCCATTTCCGTTCTACGGCGAGGAAGACGAACCGGCGCCGCCGTGCTCGCGGCTCTGCGTCAAGGGCATCCCCAAACACTTGCTCGCCAACGATCGACTGCGCGAGCACTTCGCGGAGCGTGGCGAGGTGACGGACGTTAAGATTCTCAAGACGAGGTGCGTGTAAGCCTACGCTCGGGTCCTCCCTGCGACGACAGCTGCGCCCCTCGTTTGCGATGCCAACCCGCCACTCGCTGCTGTGAGCCACCCGCGTGTGGTGGTCGACACGCGCGGCTGAACAGCCCGGGGGTCTCAGCCTGGCACTCTTTTTTATTCGCCATTCTAACGGTTTCAGCCGCCGCCGCCGCCGCCGCTGCCGCTGCCACCGCCGCCGCCCTCTGGCTTGTGTTGCCACATATGATGTTGCACGCCCCCCGCGGGCGGTGACGACGCGCGATAGGCGCGGCGTCAATCCAGAAAGGCGTTGCCTCCTGAACTCGCTCGTGCCCTTGCCTTGCATTTCGGTTCGCCTTTCTAAAGGTGCCCGCCGCCGCCGCGTCGCCACCTCTCGCCCATTCCAACGGTGTTCACGCCCCCCCTCCACCACCACCGCCGCCGCCACCGCCGCTCCCCCGCCGCCCGTTGCCACCTCCCTCTCACCGCGCCGCTCGCCTCACCTCACCTCACTCACCTCACCGCTCCCCTCACCTCACCTCATCTCATCTCATCTCACCGCTCCCTTCACCTCACCTCATCTCACCGCTCACCTCACCTCACCTCACCTCACCTCACCTCACCTCACCACCCTCTCACCCCACCATCATCCCAACGTCACCCTCTCACCACCCTCTCGCCCCACCTCACCGCGCCACCACCCTCTCAACGAACCGTCAACAGCGATGGCAAGTCACGGCAGATGGCGTTCGTGGGGTTCAAGACGGAGGCGGACGCGGTCAGCGCGCTCAAGTACTTCGACAACACATTTGTTGACACCAGCCGCATCTCGGCGGGGCCGGCGCTTTTAAGTACTATCAACGTGCACCCACTCCTGCCTAGGCGTGAAGCCAGGGAGGAGGAGGCAACGACCAACGAGTGGGCACAGGTACACTCTGAGCAAACGGTCAGCCCACCCCCGTGTCAAGACTCTGCATCTCGGTGGAGTACGCGCGCGCCGTCAAGTCCAGCGCGCTCGGCCCGCGCCCCTGGAGCCGCTATTCCGAGGTGGGACAAGTAAATGTTGCCGGACACGTCATCAACACGCATTCTCGACCTTGATTCCTTGGGAATATGGCATCCGATGACGTGGCGAGCAATATCTACGAGGCCCAACTCCCAGGGCTCCTCCGCACACAAGAAAGCCAACACACCCAAAGAGACCGCCGAGGAGATTGCTGCGGCGAAGGTGGAAGCCGAGCGCTTCAAGGGCGTCCGCGAGCTCAAGAAGATAGCGAATGGTAAAAAGCATTCGGCGGAGCAGGAGCTTGAGGACATGATCTCTGCCGACCCCAAGCTGGCCGAGTTCATGCAGCTGATGGCAGGGGCTAACACTCGTCCGCTTTTCAGCTCAACCTGAACCTTTATGTTACTGAGAGCTCCCAATAAATCCCAGTAAAAGTGCATACGTTGAGCTGGAAAGTGGACGAGTGTAAGCCCCTGGCTGATGGCGCCGCGGCACAGCCAGAAGATGTGGGATAACCAGGTCAGGACCGGGACACCATGCGCGCCACGTTCGCCAAATGACCCCCGTAGACTCTCCTTTCTCGAGTCTCTTGACTACCCGCTGACAGTTTATACAGACCGCACCACTCAGTTGGCATTGGCATACAGTGACGCGGCGAGTATTATTGTTTACCTGGCCCTGCTACAAGGACAAGAGTGCGATGTTGGGCGCGGGCATGGACGGTAAAGGAGGGTACGCGGGCGAGGAGGGCGAGGGCTTCGAGGGCGGCGGGACCGGCGACGGCGGCGGCGGCGGCGGTGACGGGCGCAAGGACGAGAAAGTGGACTTCGATGATAATGGAAGCGACGATGAGGAGTACCAGGACCTGCTGGATAACTCGGGTTCAGATGAGGAGGAGGGTGGCGAGGGTACATCCAAATCCAAGGGTCCCAAGGGGGCTAAGGGAGCTCGGGGTGCTAAGGTGGGGCCCGGCAGATATTGCTCGCCACGTCATCCCACACGTTTTGAACCTTTGTCTCTTGAGCTAATTGGCATCCCATGACGTGGCGAGCACTATCTTCGTCTATTCAGCTAATTGATATCGTAAGACGTCGCGAGCAATATTTGCGAAGGCCCTAAGCTAAGGGGGCTAAGGGTGCTAAGGGAGGTAAGGTAGCGAAGGGTGATAAGGTGCCTAAGGGTGACCAGCTGAAAACAGGCGGCGGCGGGAGTTACTTGGACATCGACGACGAAGGCTCTGACGAGGACTCGGCCGACGGGTCCGGTGACGATGACGGCGGGGAGAAAGACGCGGATGAGGAGGAGTTTGCATCAGCGGAGGAGGGGGAGGATCAGGAAGAGGGGGAGGAGGGGGAGGAGGAGGAGGAGGAGGGGGAGGAGGAGGAGCCGGATGCGCTGGCGGTGGATGATGAGTTGGATGACATGAGCTACCTGAAAAAGCGGGCAAAGGTAGGGCGCTGCAGGTTGACAGCTTCTTAACCCATGTTGAACGCGCCTCGAACTGAGCACTGAAACTTTAATCTGATGAACCGCCTCCAAACTTTGCTTTCGATTTCTATTCGCGGAGCTACACCAAGGTGGGCAGCTTCAGCGATAGCGAGGAGGATGAGGACGAGGACATGGGAGATGGCAGTGAGCTGGAGGACGATGAGGAAAACGACTCTGATGCTGAGATGGAGGAGGACGATGATGAGGAGGGGGACGACGAGGATGAGGAAGAGGATGATGATGATGAGGAGGAGGAGGAGGAGGGAGGCGGGAAAGGTAAGGGCGCCGGTGCTCCTGCCCCGTCCGGGGTCATGAAGGACCACAAGGACCACCCCGGGACCCAGGTGGAGGAAGTGACCGCAGCGGACATGGAGGCGGTGGAGGCAGGGGCTTACTGCCGTCAACTTTACGGCTCAACCTGAGCAATCTTTACCAGACGTACTATGACAGTGCCTGAAGCTATAAGGTTTCGGGCCCTGCTCAAATAAATCAATTCAAGATTCTTCAGTCATTTGACGCCATATCACGCACTATACTCGATATGGCGTCTTTTGACTGAATAATCTTGAGTTTATATTTCTGAGCGAGGTCCCGAAAATGTATAGTTTCAGGCACTTTGTCACATTGATACAGTGTCAAAAATGGCTGAGGTTGAGCTGAAAAGAGGACGAGTGTAAGCCCCTGGGTGGAGGAGACCGGCCGCGTGTTCGCGCGGAACCTGCCGTTCACCGCCACGGAGGAGGAGGTGGCTGACATGTTTCGAACGTTCGGCGCGCTGACGGCGGTGCACATCCTGGTCGACCGCGCCACGCGCCGATCCAAGGTAGGTCGGTGCACGTTGACCCCAGATTGACCCTGGGTTGACCCAAGATTGACCCTGTGTTGACCGTGCTTGGTCGCAGCGCTTGAAGCTAAAATGTGATGAACTGGTTTCAACTTTGCTTTCAATTTCAACTTGCGGTGCTACACCAAGGGCCTAGCCTACGTGACCTACGCGCTGCCTGCCAACGCCATCACGGCAATGGACGAGATGGATGGTACCATATTCCAAGGCCGCCTCATCCACCTCATGCCGGTAGGGAATGATGGGTAGTGCTCGCCACGACAAGGAATGCCGGTCAACTGAAGCAGCAAGGGCCCAACATGCGTTTGATGACGTTGCGAGCACTATCCATTAGTCCCTACAAGCCGGCGAAGCGCGCGCCGGCGTCCGACGCCACGCTCGGCGGCGTGGGCAACGTCGTGAACGCGGACGGCACGGAGGGGGGCGGCGAGGATGGAACAGGCAAGGCGCCGCAGAACGAAAAGGAGCGAGAGGCGGGTTTCAAGGTAGGGCGGTGCAGGTCGACCCCTGGTTGACCATGGGTTCGCCGCGCCTCATGTCCGCTCATGAAGCCTAGTACGTGATGAACCGCTTTCACACTGTGTCGTCAGATTCAACTTGCGCCGCTACATCAAGGCGGCACGCGACGCCCGGCTGAAGTCCGACGCCGGCACCAACCGCGCGGCCTGGAACTCCCTGTTCATGCGCCAAGATACGGTAGGGACTGATGGATAGTGGCCACCCTCGCCACCCTGAACACGCATTTGAACCTTCATTTCATGAGTTGACCCGGATCCTATGTCATGGCGAGCACTGGATAGTTGTCGCCACGTCATCAACACGCATTTGAACCCTCGTTTCTTGAATCCACCGGCATCCTATGACGTGGCGAGCACTATCCATCAGTCCATAATATAGGGTGGCCGCCGCCGTAGCGGCCAAGTACGGCGTGTCGAAGGCTGACCTCCTGGAATCCGGCAGGGGGGGTATTGAGAACAATCTCTCGACCGACGTTGAACTCCATCCTGCCTCCTCCACGCGTCTGTATGAGCATTCACCCGGAAGGTAAGTCATGTTCCGATCATGGTTGAGTGTGTATTCTCAATGACCCTCCTGTCTGGCGCCGACGACGCGGCGGTCCGCATGGCGCTAGGTGAGGCGCAGGTCATCGCCGAGACGAAGCAAAATCTATCCGACGCGGGGGTGGACCCGGCGACGTTGGAGGTGGCGGCGGCGGCGGGGTAGGGCTGGCCAGATATTGCTCGCTACGTCAACTAACGCAATTTAAAGCCTCGTTCATTGATTGCTTACCACGCACCATCCTATGACATGGCGAGCAACATCTGGCAGAGATATTGCCGGCCATGTCAGCGACACGCCTTTTCATTATTTTCATTTTGATTAATGGCGTCCTATGACGTGGTGAGCAGTATCTGGCGGGCTCTACTGCGAGGGGATCTAACGTAGGTAAAGGAGTGAAGGGGGTGAAGCGGAGCACCACCGCCATTCTACTCAAGAACCTCCCGTACGAATCCGACGAAAGTGAGCTGCGCGAAATGTGCGAGCGGTTCGGGAGCGTGGCGCGGTTTGTGCTGCCGTCCACGCGGACACTGGCGGTGGTGGAGTGGTTGGAGGTAGGGTCCTCATCACTGCGTGTTCCTGGCATACTACAGCACCCGCACACACTCGCCGCGTCATCTACCCTGGCCTGGCCTTTCGTTCCCTGCCTGTGTGCTCATGTGTACCAGCTCTCCTCTCTCCTTTCGCTTCTCCGCTCTCTCCTTTATGGTGTCTGGTCTATCTTTCTCTCTCCTCTGGCTCCTGTCTCTCCTCTCTCCTCTAGCTCATCTCTCTATGTGCTCCAGCTGAAATGGGGGACGATTGCAATGCTCTAGTTGTAGGCGCCGGACGCGCGGAAAGCGTTCAAGGGGCTGGCGTACAAGAGGTACAAGCACGTGCCCGTGTACGTGGAGTGGGCGCCCGAGGGCATCTTCTCCGCCGACACTCCCAAGCAGGTGGGGCCCAGCACATAACGCTCGCCATGCCATTCTCCTTATTTACACGCTCGTTCCAAGAGATAATGCTCATTATTTAGGGCAACGTCTTCGTAAACAATTAAGGCTTCGCTATCTTTGAGAACACGCGGTTATGACGGCGAGCACTATACATCTGACCCAGCAAGCAGGGGCTTACGGGTCGGGCGGGGCCATCGGCTACTCCGCGAATGGACGGCGGCGGCAAGGGCGTGGTAGCGGAGGCATTAGACGGGGCGGGCGATGGGGACGACGAGGACGCAACAACTCTCTTTGTCAAGGGGCTATCGTTCCAAACATCGGAGGTGGTTCTGCGTGCACACTTTGTGCGCGCAGCATCCGCCGCAGGGGGGCGGGTATTGGCCGCCAATGTGGCGACGCAGAAGGGCCCGGGCGGCAGGGCCTGGCACTCGCTCTGCACTGCTTGTGAGTAGTGTACTGGCGTACTCGTGTACCTGTACACACTTGCCGCATTATCCTCCCTACCTGTAGCGGCGCAAGTGAATTTAAAGGCGGCTCATCTTATTATAGTTTCAAGCGCTTAGTTCCAGGCGCTTTCAACATGGGTTTGATACGGTGAGCCTGCACCGCCCTGCCTAGCCTGGCCAATGAGCTGTGCAAAAGACTCAGGTGAGGCCCTGAGCATCGGCGCCAACCTGTCACGCGGCTTTGGGTTCGTGGAGTTCGACTCGCCGGCGACGACTCGCAGCGTGCGGCGGGGCATGCAGGGCAAGGACCTGGAGGGGCGCTCGCTCATACTGGAGGTCAGCTCGAAGAGCAAGGGTGACAAGGGTGACAAGGCTGACGGCAGGGCCTCTCCTATTATTCGTTTCAGCTCACCTGACGTTTTTCTGCTCACCTGACATGATGACATGCCAGTGAGGTTTTGAGTGGGACAACTCAAAGTGATTTCAGGGGCAAATAGCTCTTATGTGGGTACCTGTTTGTCTCCACTTGCGTGCATGAGTGCCCTTTGTGGTATTAAGTGGGATGACTCAAGTGGTATCAGGTTTAATGGCTAAACGTTAATCTGAAGAGTACTGTTTGTGAGGCCCTAGTCGACGGTGATAGCGATCATTCCAAGGTGCCCAAGGGAATGAGCGCCACCAAGATCGTGGTGCGCAACGTGGCGTTCGAGGCCACGAAGCGCGACATCCAGAAACTCTTCAACCCCTTCGGAACGCTCAAGGCATGGACACGTATTCAATGCCCGCTACATCATCCAACATCTGTGTTAGACCCTCATTTAGTGAGTAAATTGTCATGCTACAACGTGGCATCCAGCACGTTTTAGACCCGCATTCTATGACGTGGCAATCATAATTCATGTGGCCCTGGCTGAAGTCGTGCCGTTTGCCCAAGAAGTTCGACGGCAACCACCGCGGTTTCGCGTTTGTGGAGTTGACGACCAAACGGGAGGCCACGGCGGCGCTGGAGGCGCTCAGCGGCACGCATCTCTACGGTCTGGTCTGATGGATGGTGCTCGCCACGTCATCAAACACATTGTGAACACTCGTTTCTTCATGTAAATGACATCATATGTCGTGGCAAGCACGATAGTGCTCGCCACGTCATCTTACACATTGTGAACACTCATTTCTTGATATAAATCACAACATGTGACCTGGCGAGCACTATCCATCAATCCCTGCCCTACGGGCGCAAGTGTGTGATTGAGCGCGCGGCGGAGTCGGACGATGTGGCGACGCTCCGGGAGAAGACCGCGGCGCACTTTGATGCGGGGAGCGCGGGGGCGTCGGCGGCGGCGGGGGAGGGGCAGGGCCTGGCCAAGCGGCGGAAGAAGGCGGACTAGTGCCTGGTCCATGAGCCGCAAGTAATTACTTGGCTATTAAGTGCTCGGACGAGTTATCAACTCGTCAGATCACTTACTTACTTACTCAACTTACTTAGCTAACAGACAGGCACTAGAGGAGGGCGAGTAGCTCTTTTGTTGGGATTCCACTGCGCTGTTTTAGATGACCGCGGCGGCAGCGGTGGCGGCGGCGGCGGGGCAGGGGCGAGGGCGGGAGCGGCCGGGCTTGGTGACATGGTGCAAGCGGTTCGGACGAGGGATGCTTTTGTATACGCTGCCGCTTCGCATTCTTGTGCACGACGTATCATAGGACAACGGATTATTCGAAATGTGATACAATCTTACAAACTAACAAACAGACTTGGATAGCTTACGGATCCACCATGCCAGGCAGCATAGCTTGGTGGCGGTCCGGTGATTCGGTCACGTCGGACAAGTCGGTCAACACGCTGTCGCTGTTGTACGCCGGCCGCAGCCGGATGGCTGACCCAACATCTCCCCCCGCGCCTTCACTCAGGGGCTTACACTCGTCCACGGTTCAGCTCAACGTAAGCACCTTTTGAGGGATCTACGCAGATCCGGCGGGGGATCAAATTGCCCCCCAGAACATATTGAGTCATAGACCATTGATACTGTATGAGACGTGCCCCCCCACCTGATTGGCATAGACATCAGTGTTCAGTGACCAGAAACGTCTGAGGATGAGCCGAAAAGTGGACGAATGAAGGCTCCTGCCTTCACTACCGCTCCGAACCGTACCAACACCCCCAGTACCATCACCGGTTTCGACAACCCCGCCGCTAAAAGAGACCCCGGCCCCGGCCGCGGTGCCCAACACGGGACCCATGGACACCGGGCGCGGGGTGCCGCCAGTGGCGCGCAGCGTGCTCATCCCCGCATCCTCGCCCGAGGGACAGATAAATAGTGCTCGCCACGTCCTGGGATGCCAATTAACTCAAGAAACGAGGGTTAAAAATACGTTTCATTACGTGGCGAGCACTGTAGCTCTCGCCTCGTCATAGGATGCCAGTTAACTCAATGAGCGAGGGTTCAAGATGCGTTTCATGACGTGGCGAGCGCTATGCATCAGTCCCTGCCTCGCCCTGCGGCAAGACAGCGCGACACACCGGACACACGTTGTGAACCTCCGTCCAGGGTCTGATGGATAGTACTCGCTACGTCATCAAACGCAATTTGAACTGTCCTTTCTTGCGTTACATGGCATCCTATGACGCGGCGAGCACTATCCATCGCATTATGAACCCTCGTTTCATGAGTAACATGGCATCCTATGACGTGGCGAGCACTATCCTTTGCATTATCAACCCTCGTCACTAGAGCAATATGGCATCTTATGACGTGGCAAGCACCATCCATCAGTCTCTGCCTCCGTGAGCCATTTGTCCACGCAGTGACAGTGGAACTCGTGCTTGCACGGCAGCACGCGCAGCGAGTCACCCCCCTTGTACTCGTCCAGACAGATATAGCACTGAGGTCCCTCCTCGTCCCCCTCAGCCATTATGTAGCAACGCAAGTTGATCACCAGCGAGAGTTGAAAGCAGTAAATCATGCTTGAGTTCCAAGCGCTTAATCCCAGGCGCTTTGAGCGTGATGTTCATCAGTTCAACCTGCACCGCCTTACCATCGCTGCCACGCGGTCAGCCTCGCTGAACGTCCTTACAGGCAGCGCACCGACGTCACCGGTGGACGCGGGTACCAAGCCGTCCGCCCGACCGGCCTGCGTCCGACCGGTATCCAACTGCGCCTCCACCTCCTGCAGCACCTGGATGCAGGGACTGATGATAGCACTTGCCGCGTCATAGGATGCAATTTAACTCACGACACGAGGGCTCACATGTGTTTAATGCCAAGCGATCACTATCAATCAATTGACCGGTTTCGGTACATCGCCAGGTGAAATGCCCACAAGGAGTTGTGTGCACAGCGTCATTGCTCAGCGCGGGAAATCGGGAGCAGGTCGAATGTGCAGAATTGCGTGCAAAGCTCGGCGCTCGGCGCGGGTAACGATATACCGAAATCGGCCTATTCCTACCTGGAAGAGGGTGTCGGCGAGGAACAGGATGCGCGCATGCAGCACCGTGCTAGAAGCCCCGTCCTCCCCCGACCCCGAGGTGGACGTCACGCCGCCGCCGCCCCTGACTGTAGGGCCTGAAGAATAAATCCTGCCACGTCATCCTTTACATTATAGACCCTTGTTTCTGGAGTCAGATAACATCGCATCCTTCACATTATAGACCCTCGTTTCTGGAGTCAAATAAAATCGCATGTCGTGGCGAGTATAATCTGTCAGGCCCTGCCTGACTGTTTGCAGTGAAGTAACACCGTTACCGCCGCCGCCGCCGCCGCCGCCGAGGTTTCTGCGGGAGCTGGCGAGAATCGCCGCGAGGGAGTTGCCCGCGACCAGGGGCTTACACTCGTCCACTTTTCAGCTCAACTTGAGCCGTGTCTGACACAAGAAACCACCCTGCACACCCTAAACACCCCCTAAAACCCCTCAATACGGGCTACATAACCCCTACGCGCACCCTCTATTCCATCCAAAGCGCTCAAGTTGAGCTGAAAAGTGGACGAGTGTAAGCCCCTGCCCGCGATTGCTAGGCGCCCGCCGCCGCCCCCGGACCCGGCTGCGGCGGCCGCGGCGGCAGCGGCTGCAGCGGTACCTGCGGCTCTAGCTGTGGTAGCGTGCGATAACCTGGGCATGCTCGCCCCTCCAGGCAGTAGTGTCGCGAATTGGGATTGAAACCAAAGTTTGAAGGCGGTCCATCATATTATAGTTTCAAGCTCTTAGTTGCAGGCGCTTGCAGCGTAAGTTTCGTCGGTTCAACCTGCTGCCCTACCAAGCCCAATGCCGCCGCCGCTAAGTATGTGACCGATGCCCCCGCCCAAAATGTAGCAACACAAGTTGAAATTGAATGCAAAGTTTGAAATCGCTTTATCATGTTTCAGCTTCAAGCGCTGCAATCAGGCGCGATGAACTTGGGTCAACCTGGGGTCAACTTGGGGTCAAACTTGGGGTCAACCTGGAGTCAACCTGGGGTCAACCTGGGGTCAACATGTGCAGCCCCGCCATCAGTTGCGGGGAGTTGATGCATAGCTCGTGTAACACCCTCCGTTTAGGGCCTGACAAATAATGCTCGCCACGTCATGTGATTCCATTTGACTCAATAAACGAGGGTTTACAATGTGTATGGGGACGTGGCAGGCGTCATGTATCAGGCCCTTCCTCCGTTCCTCGGGGGTGAGACGAGAGGTGAGTCCAGTGGTGCTGAGCCCGGAAACGCGACCGACGCCACGGTTGCGCCGCGCCGGATCGTTGGCGCTACGGAAGTCGTGACCCAGCCGTCGCCGCCGGAAATCCTCGAGCTCATCTTCAACGTAGCCGCCCCCGTCTGTGCTGCCAGCGCGGCGGCGGCGCAGCGAACTGCTGGTGCCGCTGATCAGGGGCTTACACTCGTCAACTTTTCGGCTCAACGTAAGCACAATTTGTGGAATACGTCGGGTGCATGATTTTCCCCCAATCTATTAGACAGGGGGACAAGTGGAGGTGTGACCAAAACGGTTCAGGTTGAGCTGAAAAGTGGACGAGTGTAAGCCCCTGCCGCTGACGATGATTCCATCGCCGCGGATGATGTTACCATCGCCCAGGGGCTTCACACTCGCTCACTTCAGAGCTCAACTTGAGGACCTTCGGGAAGACATCGCTCTCGTTAGAGCTCAACTTGAGCACCTTCGGGGCACATCCACGGGTTCATTTGAGTGATATGGGGGGGATGAATGAGCTTAAGCTGAGCGGAAAGGGGCAAGGTGTGCTCAAGTTGAGCGGACATGGGAACGAGTGTAAGCCCCTGCCATCGCCGCTGATGATATTACTGTCGCCTCCGACGGCTCGATGGTCGCTGATCCTGTTGACGCCGGAGGATGCACTGATGTAGTTGATGCCGCCGCCACCGCTGCTGCTGCGGGTGCTGCTTCCGCTGCTGATTCGGGTCAGGGTTCTGACGGAAAGAGATGCGCGTGGGTCGGCGGCGCGTGAGTCGACCGCACTTGAGGTGGTGGCGGTGGCGGCGGCGGCGGAGGCGGCGGCGGCGGTGGCAGCGGCAGCGGCGGCGGCGGTGGCGGCGGCAGCTGTGGAGCTTGGGGAGTCCTGGGGGGGCTTCGAGCGACCCATTAATATGGCCTAATGGATAGTGCTCGCCACGTCACGGTTGCCGTTTGACTCAATGAGCTAGAGTTCAAGATGCCTTTGATGACGTGGCGAGCACTATACATCAGTCCATACCCATCAAGCGCCGGTAGAGCCGCGTCATCCGCGGGAACATCGTCCGCCTCCGCGGCCGCGGCGGCAGGGGTGTCGAGGCCTCCTCCTCCTCTAGCATCGCACGTACCCCCTCATTCCATTGTTGCAGATTCCTGATCGGCGACACTGCATTTGGTGACGCCGCCCGAGTATTCGAAGGAACCGCCGCCGCCCCCGCTCCCGTCGCCCCCGCCGCCGCCGCCCCCGCCGCCCCTGCCCCCTCCGCCCCCGGCCCCGCCGCCCCCGGCCCCACCCCCGTCC
>Ga0307489_10001785_pt1 | contig 14303 bp, 25 predicted proteins | sample SB12metaG_FD_202247 | JGI IMG/M metagenome (GOLD analysis project Ga0307489, IMG submission 202247) | Sea-ice brine microbial communities from Beaufort Sea near Barrow, Alaska, United States - SB 1.2 | ecosystem: Environmental > Aquatic > Marine > Coastal | place: USA: Alaska | collected... | reverse complement strand
AGCAACTCCAGGACACATTCACGACTGAATGTGGGTTACACGGTGGACAGATGGGCTCAAGTTGATTTGGAATGGGGACGAATGTAAGCCCCTACCCCGAGGCCGTGAGTTGCAGCGAGTAGGTCCGAAGGTCGGACGTCGGCGCGCCTTTCTTGAGGAGGTACGACACCGCGACGCCGTTGGGGAGCCCCGCCAAATTCACCCACGCCTCCATTCAGGGTCTTACACTCGATCACATTTCAGCTCAACGTAAGCACTATTTGTGGGCTGCACGCGTCCACTTTTCGGCTTGACGTGAGCTGTTTTTATGGGCTACGCTGGGAGGTTTCGTTGGCCAGAACGGCTCAGGTTGAGTTGAGAAGTGGAAGCTTGATGTGACTTTAGTGACCAAAAACGGCTCGGGTTGAGCTGAGGAGTGGACGAGTGTAATCCCCCGCCTCCATTGTGATTCCGGCGTTGGGGCTCAACTTGAGCGCCTCGCCCGCCGTGCCGCCGCCGCCCGCGGACTCCTCGAAGAAGGGGCGTGCACTCGTCCATATTCCACTTGAATCTGAGCCGATTTTGTTCATAGAAGCCACAGCAAGCGTCCACTTCCCAGCCTAATCTGAGCCGTTTTTGTGACTCAAACACACAACCTAGTCTAGCCCACAAAAAGTGCTCACGACTGACTGAAAAGTGGAGGTGTGCAACGCTGCAGCCCACACAAGGTGCTCACGTTGAGCTGAGAAGTGGACGAGTGTAAGCCCCTGCCTCGAAGCTGAGGTACGACGTGGCGGCGCCGGGGAACGTCAGGGCGTGCCCGTAGCACACCTCGCTGCAGTAGTACCGCGTGGGCGGGGCGCCGAATGCGACGAACTCCCCCCCTGTCACAGCGGACTTGACCCGCATGTCCACCAGGTACTGCCCGGGCACCTCCGGCGTGAAAGCCACGTCGTACTGGGCGTCGGCACCCGCGGTGACCAGGGCGGTGACGGGGGCGCCGGGACCGCTCACCGTGACGAGGAACTCGGCGTCTGAACCCATGGCCGGCGCGCCGAACTGGTCGAGCGCGGCGATCTGGAAGCGCGTTGCCACGCCGGCGCAGCCCAGGGCCGGGGCGCCGCCGCCCACCACCTGCGTCTGCGCCGGGTCCACAGGCTAGGGCCTGCAATATGTTGCTCGCCACGTCATAGGTTGCCATTTCCCTCAAGAAACGAAGGTTCAGAATTTGGTTCGATGACGTGGTGAGCAAGGGCATGGCAAAAATTGCTCGCCAAGTCATGGGATGCCGGTTAACTCAAGAATCGAGGGGTCAAACCGCGTTGGATGACGGGGAGTACTCGAGCAGTATCTACCAGGCCTTACCGCGGGGGAGTAGGTGATGACGAGATCCTCGGTGGCGATGACGACGCCGGCGAGGGATACGGTGGTCCGGTAGCAGGGGCTTACACTCGTTCACTGTTCAGCTCAACGTAAGCACTCGAAGGTCTACTAATTCAAGAAACAAGTCGACTAAGCATCAACTGATCACGTCCCAACACATTTGAACACTGCAGGGGCTTACACTCGTCCACTTGTTCAGCTCAACGTAAGCATTTTGGTTGGGATTCGCAGGGTGGCGTCCGTGTGTCAGGGGAAAGAACGGCTCAGGTTGAGCTAAAAAGCGGGCGAGAGTAAGCCTCTGCCTGGTAGGTGCCGATCTGCAGCGTGTAGGTCACAAAGTAGCTCCCGTCACCGGCGTCGCGCACGGCGGCGGCGGTGGTGGATCCGCCGGTGTCGCCCGTGGGGGCCATGCTCACCGTGTAGACGTCGCCCCCGGCTCGCCGCTTTTGGCCGCATCCTAGGGCCTGACATATGTTACTCGCCACATCCTCGCCACATCCCATCCACGCATTTTCAACCCCTGTTTCTGAAGTTAAGTGGAATCCTATGACGTGGCGAGCAATATCTGCCAGCCCCTGCCGCATCCGGCGCGGGAGGTGATGACGAAGCGGCCGGTCTCGCCCGACCGGCCGTCTATCAGGCCGGTGCCCTCCAGCGTCACCTGCGCCGGCACAGTGCCCGCGCTGTCCTCACCGACCGCCATCCAGTGCCCCGCCGTGCCGGTCACCGCACCCGCCTTGGCCGCCGGCCCCACGCCCTCGACCAGGCGCACCGCGCCAGCGGCTATGTCCACCGCGACTGTCTGGCCCAGCGAGTTGGGGTAGTGCCACGGGCACTGCACCCCTTCCTTCACCGCCGAGGGCGTCACCTGGCTGCCTGGGTTCACGTGGAGGTCGAATATCAAGCCGTTGAACGACTGCCCGAGCACAAACTCGACACTCTTAGCCTCGAAAATCGGCGACCGTACATCTGGCCAGATAGTGGACTCCACCAGCACACCGTCCACAAACACCATGACCATGTTGCCCTGTGTGCCAGCATCGTACGCCCAGGACACCGCCAGGTGCACCCACTGGTCCTCCGTCACGCGCATGGCCTCGGATGACACTGTGCGGTACGAGTCGCACGGCGTGCACGTGCATCCGATGTTCATGCTCACCACGTAGCTGTTGCCCGAAACCCCAATGGAGAGATACTCGGACGTAAGCACCCACTGCGTTTGAGCCGCGGCGGTGCTGGTCTGGGTCATCATGACCCACATGGCGACGGTGGTGTCGAAGTTAGCCGGCAAGACGAGCGTGGCGGTGACGGCGGGGGCGGCGGAGGGCAGAGGGAACTCCGTGGGGTAGCGGCGCAAGTTAAATTTGGGATTAGGGTTGGGGTTAGGATTAGGGTTAGGGCTAGGGCTAGGGTCAAAATAGGTTTATTGCGCCGCTGATTTTAGAGCAAATGTTGAAAGCAGTTCATGATATATTATAGTTTCAAGCGCTGAGACCATAGGCGGTTTCAACACAGGTGTTGATACTGTCAACCTGCACCGCCCACTACCGTGGCGGACCCAAAGGCGAGGGCGAAGTCCTGCCCGGCGCCGCGGAGCAGCGTCAGCTCACACGCCTCCACCGCGCGACTCCACACCCAGACGTCGTCGACCGCGCCCGCCACGCCCGCGAGGGGCCCGCTACCCCCCGCCGTCGTCGCGGCGAACGCGGCGCCGCCGAGCGTTATCCCGCCTGCCGCCCCCGGGGTCAGCAGCGCGTCGATCACGAGTGCCAGGCGCAGGGTCCGGCAGATGTAGCTTGCCAAGTCATAGGATGCCACGTGACTCATGCAACGAGGGTTTCACAATACGTGTCGATGACGTGGCGGGCAACATTTGCCAGGCTATCTATTAAAGCGCTTAACTCAGTACAGAGTATACGCGCGCTATCCTAACTAGATGCTGAAGATGAAAATACATGAGCGCACTCACATCTACAAATATAACATCCGCCTCGAAAGGGTTTAGGGACAGGAGCGAGGGAAAGGGGGGGAAGAAGGGGGGGGAAGGAAAGGGGGAAGGGTTGGGGGAAGGGGGGAAAAGGAGGGGTGGGAAGGGGGGGAAGGAGGGACAGGAGGGGGGACAAGGGGGGAAATGAGGGGGAGGGAAAGGAGTTGCGGGCAACATCTGGCAGGCCCTACAGAGGTCATCCTCCGCCGCGGCGCCGTTGATGTACGCGGTGGTGGTGCCCGTGGCGTTGGCGGTGTCGCCCACCACCACGCAGAGCTGCAGCCGCGCGTTACGGCCAGATAAATGTTGCTCGCCACACGTCATAGGATGCCACTGTACTCAATACGCGAGGTTGAAACTCGTGTCGATGACGTGGCCAGCAATACAAGTATAGCTCATAACCCGTTTACAGTAAATGTCATCTTACCGCAGATACGCCCGCTTTCAAGCCTATGTTTGGGGGCTATTTGGGACTATTTTGGGCGATTTGGGGCTAGATAAACCGTTATCAACAAATGTTGCTTGAAAATGGGTTATCAGCTATCCTCGCTACCAGGCCCTACCACGCGTACGCCAGGCCCTGCGCCAGAGACCCCATGGGGGCGGTCAGCTTGACCCACGCATGGGGGCTTACACTCGTCCACATTTCACCTCAACGTAATCACTATTTGTGGGATACGTTGGGTCACCTCAACGCAAGCACTTTTTGTGGGATACGTTGGGTAGCCTTCATTAGCTATATGGGTCCTAACTCAAGTACTTCACAAACTGGACACACAAGGGCTCCCTGACTGACAAACACGGCTTCGGTTCAGTCAGAAATGGACGAGTGTAAGCCCTTACCCACGCACACGCGGTGACGCCCAAGCCGGTGCCCGGGGCCGGCGCCGGGATGACCAAGGGAGTCGCAGCGGAGAATGCGGCGGCGCCCGACGCCGGCTCACGGCCGACCACGCGCTGCGCCGCCGTGTAGGTGGGGGCGGGGGCGGACTCATCGGCGGTCGGCGTGCGGCCGGAGTAGTCGTACGCCGTGTACCAGGGGCGTACACTCGTCCACATTTGGCTTGACGTGAGCACTTTATGAGGTCCATTTTTCGTCTTGACGTGAGCACTTTATGTGGTCCATTTTTCGTCTTGACGCGACCACATTGTGTGGTCCATTTTTCGTCTTGACGTGAGCACTTTATGTGGTCCATTTTTCGGCTAGATGTGAGCACTTTGTGTGTGATACGTTGGGTGGTTGAAGTAAGCTTCAGTGACAATCACGGTTCAGGTTGAGCTGGGCAGTGGACGAGTGTAAGCCCCTGCCGTGTAGACAGCGGCCGCGGAGGTGTCATCCACGAAGGTGTAGCGCGTGTAGACACCAAACCCGAGGCCGGTGGATCGGGCCAGGCAGTCATTGCTCGTCATGTCATAAGTTGCTAGGTTGCCATGTAACTCAAGATATGAGCGTTCAAATGCATCGGATGATGTGGCGGGCAGATGTTGCTCGCCACGTCATAGGTTGCCATGTAACTCAAGATGTGGGGGTTCAAATGCGTTGGATGACGTGGCGGGGCGGGCAGTATCTGCGAGGTATTACCAGTGGAGGAGGCATGTGCGCGGTAGGCGGCGTCCGACCTGACGCCGGCCGACCCCACCGCGCCGGTGCTGACGGTCGGGCTCACGCTGGAGCCGCAGACCAGGTCGGTGGATGGCGCCTTCAACCAGGGGCTTACACTCGTCCACTTGTCAGCTCAACCTGAGCCGATCTTGGTCACTGAAGCCATATCAAGCGCCCACTTCTCAGCTCAATCTGAGATGTTTTTTGTCTATGGAAGCTACCATCACATCCAACAAAAAGTGTTCACGTCAACCTACAAAGTGGACTGGTGTAGCCCACAAATAGTGCTCAAGTTGAGCCGAAAAGTGGTTGAGTGTGAGCCCCTGCCTTCAACCCATATGGCGTGGTGCTTGTTGGGGCGGTGCTGCCCACGCCGGTGTCCACGCGCAGCCACTGCGACGGCGCCAGGTTAGTCGCCAGAACCTCCAAGGTCTCGCCCTGCTGCACTTTGAGCGTGGAGGGTTGCACGCCGTACACCACACTGGGGTGCCACGGGCCGGTGGAGCCCACGGTCAGGGGCTTAAACTCGTCAGCTTTTCAGCTCAAAGTCAACATTTTGTGTGTACTACACACGTACACTTTTCGGCTTGACGTGATCACTTTTCGTGGGCCGTTTTGTGGAGCTTCATCGACGAAAACGTCTCAGATTGAGCTGAGAAGTGAACGACAACTGTGGCATCAGTGAAATGGCTCAGGTTGAGCTGAGAAGTGGACGAGTGTAAGCCCCTGCCCACGGTGGTGCCGGCGTCCGTGGCGGCGGTGGGGGCGACCGGCACGCAGGGGCTCACACTCGTCCACTTTTGGAGCTCAAGGTAAGCACTTTCTGTGGGATATGCTGGATGGCGTCAGTCTGTCAGTGGTGCAAACGGCTCATGTTGAGCTAAAACGTGGGCGAGTATAAGCCCCTGCCGGCACGTCGGCGGAGTCAAATGTCGCCGCCGCCGCGTGCCCCGCGGGCGCGGCCTCGAGCATGGCCGCCGCCGCGACCTTGGCGCCGATGGCGCTCGGCCACACGCGGACCTCGTCGAGGAGACCTGCGAACCGCACGGCCGCGGCGGGTGCGGTGCCGGTGCCAGCAGCAGGCGTGACACCGGGCGTCGCCGGGCACGCCGCGACGCTGGTCACCCCGGCCGGAGTATATAACGTGTTGAACGCCGTCGGCCAGGGGCTTACACTCGTCCACTTCTCAGCACAACGTAAGCACCTTTTGTAGGCTGGACACCTCCACTGTTCAATTTGTCGTGAGCAATTCATGTGTGCTAGGTTGAGCTGTGAGCTGGAAAGTGGACGCTTGCAGTGACTTCAATGACCAAGACTGACTCAGGTTGAGGTGAGAAGTGGACGAGTGTAAGCCCCTGCCGTGGGCTCGGCGTCCCCGGCGGAGGACAGCAGCTCCGCGCGGCCGGTGGCAAGATCATGCGATAGCACAACGTACGCCCACTCGCCGGATAACAGCGCCGGGCCCGGGCAGGCCAGCGCCCCAACGAAGTTATCCCGCACGACAAACCGCTCACCGTCGTACTCCACCGTGAACGAGGGGCTTACGCTCTTCCACATTTCAGCTCAACTTGAGCCGTTTCTGACACAAAATACACTCTTATACCCCCCAACACCTCCTGAACACCCCCTAAGCAACCCCTAAATGCACCCCATATCCCACAGAAAGCGCTTACGTTGAGCCGAAAAGTGGGCGAGTGTAAGCCCCTGCCGTGAGCCCGTCGTCCTCGGCCGCGCCCGACACGCGGAGCAGCACCCCGGGGGCGCCGCCGTCGGGCAGCGCCCAGAGCCCAAGCGTGTACCCAGTCCCGGCCGCAGCGAGTGCGGCCGGAAGCGCGGCGGGGAGCGCCACGCCGGCGGCGGTGGCGGCGTGCTGCGTGCCGTTGGCATCGCGGTGTAGCGGCGCAAGTTGGAATTGAAAGCAAAATGTGAAACCGGTTCATCATATCTTAGTCTCAAGAGCATAATCCCAGGCGCGTTCAACGCGGGTCTCATCGGTTCAACCTGCTCCACCCTACCGCGGGCGGCGCGCGCGGGGCCGCACGCCAGCGCCTCCTCGGTGAACTCGAACGGCACTGTGGTGAACGTGCGGTCGGCGGCGACGGCCAGGTGGGTGAAGCCCAGCGCTAGTGGCGCAAGTTGAAATTGAAAGCAAAGTTTGAAAGTGATGAATCGCATTTCAGTTGCAAGCACTGAAACCAGGCGGCGCTTTCAACACTGGATTTCAATGGGCTTAGGGTTTAGGGTTTTGGGATTAGCGTGGGCTTAGGGTTTAGGGATTAGGGATTAGCTGAACCCTAAACCCCAAACCTGCACTACCCCACCCAGCGTGGCGCCCGGGGGCATTGGGCAGGTCACCGAGGTGCCGTCCGCCAGGGGCTTACACTCGTCCACTTTTCGGTTCAACGTGAGACCTTTTGCGGGATCCGCTCAGTACTTTCAGTATTTACCAGTGCCTGGTCTGTTTATAGCTAAGTAAGTTGAGTGAGTAAGTAAGTGATCTGCCGAGTTAATAACTCGCCCGAGTGCTTACTAGACAAGTAATCAATTACGGTGCACAGACCAGGCACTAGGACAGAAACGTCTCAGGTTGATCAGAAAAGTGGACAAGTGTAAGCCCCTGCCGTCTGCGGAGGTGACGGCGGCGGAGGTTAAGGTGGCGGCGGACGCGGCGGTCACGCGCCGCGCGCCAGGGGCTTACACTCCTCCACTTCTCACCTCAACGTAAGCGCTGTTCGTGCACACAAGGGGTCATTCGGGGGTGTTTAGGGGGTATTCATGGAAGGGATGGAGGGGGTGTTTAGCGCTTTATAGGGGATGTTTTGAGGGTCAGAAACGGCTCAGGTGAAGGGGGAGGATATTTGATAAGAGGTGGTACTGGGGTCTAATGGTTGAGCTGAGATTTGGACGGGGTTTTTGGGTTTAGGGCTTAGGGTTTAGCGTTTTGTGGGGGATGTTTTGAGGGTCAGAAACGACTCAGGTGCAGTGGAGGAGTGGAAGCCCCTGCCGCGCGCCGGCCACCACCATCGCGGGCCCGGCGCCCTCCGCCGCCAGCCCACCGCTCACTTTGTAATCGGCGCACGTCGCGGTTGCGTTGAAGCTGCTGGGCGCCGCGAGAGTCGCCTGGAGGTGCTCCCGGGCAGGCGTCAGCGCAGCCTGGTCGGAGTGTGGCAAGTAGAATTTAAAAGCAACATTTAGGAGCGGTTTATCATCTTTTGGTCTAAAGAGCTGATATCCAGGCGCTTTCAACACGGGTTTGATAGGTTCAACCTGCACCATCCTACCTCGTCGCCCCACACGCACTTCAGAAACGGCGAGGGCGCGAAGTTGAACCCCGTGACGTAGCGGCGCAAGTTGAATTTGAAAGCAAAACTTGAAAGCAGTTCATCATGTTGTGGTTTCAAGCGCTTGATTCCGGGCGCTTTCAACGTGTGTTTCATAGGGTCAACCTGCACCGCCTCACCGTGACGTTGAGGGTGCGCCCCCCGCCCTTGGCGACCGACCGGATCACCTCCACGACCGCCGCCGCTTTGCAGGGGCTTACACTCGTGCACTGTTCAGCTCAACTTAAGCACTTTTTGGGGGAGTAGTAGTTGAGGTTCAGGGAAGGGCTGAGGTTGAGCAGAATAGTGGACCAGTGTAAGCCCCCGCCGCTTTGCCCACGCCTTGGATGGTATCGAGCGTGGTGGGTTCCCACGGCGCCGCGGTCGCCGCCGCCGTCACACCCGTGCCTACCGCGCTGTAGGGGCTTACATTCGTCCACTTCTCACCTCAACCTGAGCCGCTTGTGACCCAAGACACAATCTGAACACCCCCTAAGACCCTCTGACACCTCGTAAACACCCCCTAATCACCCCCTAAACACCCCCTAAACGCAGCCCCTATCCCACAAAAAGTGCTTACGTTGAGGTGAGAAGTGGACGAGTGTAAGCCCCTACCGCGGTGTAACCCCCCACGCTGTCCTGGACGGTGCCCGCCGCCACGGCCGTCGCCAGGTTGAAGCGGTAATACGCGGCAGCGTCGAGGGCCTGACACACACTGCTCGCCACTTTATCCTCCACATTTTAGACCCTCGCGTCTTGAGTTAAGTGGAACACATGACGTGGCGAGCTTCATCTGACAGGCCCTATGATGCCTGCCATGTCACGTCATCCTCCACAATGTAGACCCTCGTTTCTTGAGGTCAATGGAATTACATGACGTGTCAGGCCTTACCAGCGGCGGCGGTGACGTACGACGCGCCGTTGGAGATATCAGCCCGGTCCCACATCGCGCCGTCGAGCCAATCGGCAGAGGCCTACACTCGTGCACTGTTCAGCTCAATGTGAGCACTTTTGGAAGAGTAATTGATAAGTTTCAGTGGCAAAAACGGCTCCAGTTGAGCAGAATAGTGGACGAGTGTAAGCCCCTGCCAATCGGAGGCGGCCAGTGCGGAGGTCCACACCTTCAGCTCATCGGCGGACCCAGTGAAGCCGCCGCCCAGCACCACGGAGGCGGGGCCGGTCGAGGCCGAGCACCAGGGGCTTACGCTCGTCCACTTTTGGCTCAATGTAAGCGCTTTGTGTGGGATAGGGGATCATTTTAGGGGTTGTTTAGGAGGTCTTCAGGAGATGTTAGGCGGTATGAGGGGGTGTTTATGGTGTATTTCGTGTCAGAAACGGCTCAGGCTGAGCTGAAATGCGGACGAGTGTAAGCCCCTGCCGAGAACGCCGCAGCCATGGTCATCGATGACGACGCGGCTTGGTCGGCGTCGATCCACGCCGTGGTGTAGCGGCGCAAGTTGAATTTGAAAGCAAATTGAAAGCAGTTCATTACAGTTTAGTTTCAAGTGATTAGTTCCGGACGCTTTCAACGTGGGATTGATAGGGTCAACATGCACCGCCCTACCGTGGCCGCGGTGCCGTCCACTACCAGCGCCACGTGGTGCCAGTCGCCCGCGGCGGCAGCTCCCGTGCCGGCGCCAAATTCGGAGGCAGAGTAGAATCCCTTGATGTAGGAGCTCAATTTGAGATTGAAAGCTTGAAAGCAAAATTTGGAAGCAATTCATCAGGGGCTTACACTCGTCCACTTTTCAGCTCAGCCTGAGCCGTTTCTGAAACAAAATACAACCTAAATACCCCTTGATACCCCCTCAAAGAACCAATAACTGCACCCCCATATCCACTGCAAGCGCACACGTTGAGTTGAAAAGTGAACGAATGTAAGCCCCTGCAGTTTATCATATTTTACGTTCAAGCGCTGTAACCAGGCGCTTTTAAATTGGGATTCAACTTGCACCGCCCCACCTTAAGTTGGTTGTCGTCGCCCACAGTAACTCCGACGCTACCCGCGGCGGCGAGCACCACCCCGCTGCTTCCCGCGGCCGGACGGACCCACGCCGAGACGGTGAATGCAGAGCCCATGGCGGCGCGCAGAGCGGCGGGCAGCGCCACGGTGGATCCTGATCCGGCGAACACCGCGGCGAACTCGGTGTACGTCGCCGTCGGGGCGGGGCTTACATTCGTCCACGTTTGGATCAACGTTACACACGTCCTGTGGGATACGCCGGGTGAAGTCAGTGAGTCGGTGTCAAAAACAAAGGCTCAGGTTGAGCTGAAAAGTGGACGAGTGTAGCCCCTGCCGTCGGGGCTTTGAGTGTGCTCGTTATCTGGGAAGGAGAACCGCTGATGCCACCGTCGTTGGAAGCGCCCAAGTAGTACCCCGCCATCGCCGCGGGTGCCGCCGGAACCACACACGTCATCACCTCAAAGAACCCAACGTCGCGCCCCAACCGGCGCGGGTCATTGGGCTCCTGAAAAAACGGCGGTACCAGGCCGTTGCGGTTATCCGTCCCCGGGGTCCAGGCGGCGGCCAAGGCTGCTGATTGGCTGCGGTGCCGCGGGTCGGTGCGCCCTGTCCAGTCAGTGGTCGCCGACAGGTCCAGCCCGGAGGTTCCATTGCCGGAGCCCGCCGCTGCCGCCGGCCCAAATACCACCTGACCCGCGCCGAGCGCCATCCGCGGCTCGCTCACGAACGTGAACGGCGCCGTCAACCAGGGGCTTACACTCGACCACTTCCCAGGTCAAGTTGAGCCATTTCTGACACAAAATCACACCGTAAACACCCCCTGACAGATCGTTAAACTCCCTAAACACCCCCTGAACGCAATCCCTATGCCATAACAAGCGCTTACGTTGAGCCAAAAAGTGTACGAGTGTAAGCCCCTGCCGTGAGCCGCCGCAGATGACCCGTGGTGCCACCCGCGTAGTAGTTACGATAGTCTCCCTTGGCGGGCGCCGCGGCCTGCGCCTGCACGCCCCCCAGCCCGCGGTTGGGATCCGTCTGCGCCAGTGCGCACTTCAGAAACGGGCTGGGCGCGAATCCCACCCCGGACAGCGTTACCGTGTGGTAGGGACCAGATATGATAGTGTACCGGCACGATGGGTCCTCATCGCACATAAGCATCAGTGTGTGGGGAGAAGACTGAATATCTGGGGGTGCACCATGAGTAAACAGTCAGGTTCACGGTTTAGGGTTTGGGATTTAGGGTTTTAGGGTTGTAGGGTTTTATATTTTTTGGGTTTTAGGGTCCCCACCGTGGCGCCCCCATCCACCGGCACCTCGTCGCCTCCTACCATCCCGGTGACCAGCGGGGTCGCCCACGGCACGCCCGTGTACGCGTACCGCACGTTCCACGGCCACGCGTCGGTCGCGTTGATGCTCACCGTGTCGTAGTGGCGCAACTTGAATTTGAAAGCAGAAGTTGAAAGCAGAACATCACGCTTTAATTTCAAGTGCTTGGTTCAAGGCGGTTTCAACTTGGGTATCATAGGGTCAACCTCCACCGCCCTACGGTATCGTTGCCAGCGTCCACGATCCGCGGTATTCCCGACAGCGGATCGATGGTCCCCGCGGTGAACGCACTGAAGTCCTTCACCTGGGCGTCGTGCGCTGGGCTCCCGCTGACGTCGTGCACGGGGCCCTCCTTGCACGGGTTGTTGAAGCGCCCGTAGTGCACCTGTCCTAAGGTGACATCCAGTTGCACCCCGTGATCTGCTCGCATTTCACGCGCCGCGATGCCCTGGGGCATTTTGAACAGCGAGTAATCCACTTCAATGGCGCTCAGCGCGCGGTTCCATACCGCGGTCTCGTCAAGCAGCCCGACGAACGACGCGCTGACGATGGGGCCCTCGTAGTCGGCGGCGTCGCCGCTGCACTTGAAGCCGATGTGAAAGCGGCAGCACGCCGTGTACTGCGCGACCCCCGCGGTGCTGTTGTAATCCGCTGTGAAATTATATTCGTACTTGAACCCCGTGGTTAGGCTGACGTCGCTGTCGGTTGGCACCGTCAGGAGCCTCCGCCGCGACGCCGCCGCCGCCGATGACCAGGGCCTTACACTCGTCCACTTTACAGCTCAACGTAAGCACTTTTTGTGAGACACGCTAGTTGGCGTCAGTCTGTCAGTATCAAAAACAGCTCAGGTTGAGCTGAAATGGGGACGAGTGTAAGCTTCTGCCAACGACGCCGTTGCCGCCGCCGCCGACGACGCCGCCCCCGCGCCCCACGGGGCGTTAAAGTGACCACCCACTGGCACCGACTCCGATCCTCCTCCTTCGCCGTCGCCGCCGACCCCGCCATCCGACAACAGGCGCCGCTTGCCGGAGACCAGGGCGACGTGCGCGGTGCTTCCCATGGGGCAATACGTGGGGAACATCTCCGTTTTGAACCGGTTCCTAGGGGCTTCCACTCGTCAACTTCACAGCTCAACTTGAGCCGTTTTATCACTGACACCATCCACTGTATTTTACAAAAGGTGCTTACGTTGAGCCGAAAATTGTACGAATGCAAGCCCTTGCCGGTCCCCGAGCGGCGCCGCGCTGAAACCCTGTGCGTAGTCGCTCGCATCCACGGGCACTTCCAACGACATCGCGGTGCCGTCCACATACAGCTGGCCGTAGCCATACTCAGGGTCTTACACGAAACTCTGCGTCGGCTTAACTTGAGCAACATCGAGGTGTGAAGTCGGGGTGGCGTGAGCCGGCGCAGGGACAACCCACAGCTGGGCACGCCGCAGCCTCGGGTGACGTCTCAGCGCTGCAGGTAAGGCTAAGTATACACCACACAGTGTACCATTATCCGCCACGTCATTAACCAGATAATGTACCGGTACTCACCACGTCATGCATCACTTCCCTTTCCCGCTTAACGAACAAATAAATACACGTGGCTACTGCAGACACTTAATTGTCACTGGTCGATGTAGTGGCTCTAGTTGTAGGACGACCGGCAACGGCAACCCACAGCTGGGACGACAGCCCAAAGCAGAGACGGCTGCGGCTTCACACCGCACGCTCACCACAAGCGGCGGTGCGGTGCGAAGACTGAGGTACGCTGGAAAATGAATGAGATGGGAGCATGGGACTGGGGACTGCCTTGCCCAAAGTCGTCCACCGCGACGTACGCGTGGTGCCACATGTGCTCCTCGAAGGTGCACGCGGTGTAGTAGCGCGCGGCGTCGTCGGCGAACGCGAAGCGGCTGGTGCTCGGGCTCCACAGCAGCGCCATCTTGCAGTTAAAGCGCATGATCGTCTGGTCCGTGACGTCGAAAGCTGAAGACATTTATTTAAATGGGTGGGAAGAGAGACACATAGAATCAGGATGCGTCAGGCGGCATACAGGCAGCGGGGCTCCGCCCAAGCGAAAACACGCGACACGGCGGCGGCGCGCGTATCTCCGCTCCGCGTCAACGCATCGCGGTCGCGGGCGACGCACGGCGCCAGCCGAGAATCGAAACGAGTCGCCGTGTGTCCGGCCGACGCATGCCCAAAAAGGAGTGTGGGCCCATCTATGCCTCTGGTCAGGCCGAACGGATGCACGGTGCGTTTGTACGACGCGCAATCATCCGGACGATTGATACGCCGCCACCTATCCCGTTCAGTGGCGGAGGCGTCGCCGCTGCCGCCGCCGCGCGGCGCACCGTCCCCCTTTTGACCCCGACCCATGCCGCAGCCACTTCAGAGTTCAGACGAGGTGCCCGGTGCCGACCGTCCGGAGCCGCGTCCAGCCGGCAACTCGCCCCGCCAACCCGATGCACTGTTGGTTGGGAGTGACGAGGGTATATGCCACACTCACCCGCCGTCCTTCCAGCGCACACCAGCACCAGCACCGCGACGAGGAGCCCAGCGCCCATCCCGCCCGCACGAAACCCGCGCCCCGTCATCTGGCAAACTATTCAGACACCGGACTCTGTCTGGACCGGCCGGAAAGCACAAAGCACACGAGACATCTGGCGCCGGCGAATCGTGCGTGTGCCTCAGTCGCGATGCTCCCGCGTCCCGGCAATTGCTCGGGCGACGTGCTCGTGCGAGTGCGCCG
>Ga0307489_10001783_pt1 | contig 14307 bp, 28 predicted proteins | sample SB12metaG_FD_202247 | JGI IMG/M metagenome (GOLD analysis project Ga0307489, IMG submission 202247) | Sea-ice brine microbial communities from Beaufort Sea near Barrow, Alaska, United States - SB 1.2 | ecosystem: Environmental > Aquatic > Marine > Coastal | place: USA: Alaska | collected... | reverse complement strand
GCTGCCGTTCCCCCCCCTCCCTGGAAAGGAGGAGCTGGAGGGACTGTTCGCTAAGGTGTGCTCTGCGGTGGCCAGCGGCGCCGGAAAGACGGGGGGGAAGTAGAAGGTGGGGGGAAGTAGGGGGGGGAGGGGAGATGGGGGGGAAGTAGCCGGGGGGGATGGGAGGGGGGAGTAATGGGAAACAGTTGTGGAGTCGTCAATGTGCCGCTTGATATGGTGGAATGGGCTATTCAATGTTCACACAGAGCCTTCGAGGGCCTTCAGAGGCTTCGGGGGCGTCGCTCGAAGACGGAGTATAGAAGGTTGTATAGAAGTAAACATTTGTCAACGATGAGAATTACGCAAATGCGCGGACAGTTCCGGTCGCGTTTCGTGCCAGCGCTTGACTCCTCTCACAGGTTGTTTATTCCTCCGGCTATGGCCATCGAGCTGAAAGCATTCACATGGTGAGCACCAAACCAAAACCTTCCTCAAGAACAGCTCGGGCGTAGTGATCTAAGGGGCGTTTAACCAGGCGCGAACACACAGGTTTCCGCACGCATCGAGGGGCGAAGAAAATGTGCAAAAATAGTATGTTCATTTACAAGCCAACTCGTCGCTCCCTAGGGCCGTGTCTAATGTGAAGGAACCTATGGGGAGCTCGCGCCCCGCGCCGCCGCCGCCCTCTCCGCCGCGCCCGCGCCTGCGCCCGGCCCTCTGCTTGGGGCTTCAATCGCACTTGATGTTGCGGTAGATGCGGCGCACAAACGAGTTGGCGCCCACGTACCCAATGGCACCGCACATGATGCCGAGGTGTAGCGGCACAAGTTGAAATCGAAACCAAAGTTGAAAAGCAGGTCGTCGTATTTCAGTTTCAAGCGCTGAAATTGGGCGGTCTCAATAGAGTAGCACGTGGTAAGATCACTGTTTCACAGAGCTCCACACACGGGCATTAAGTCGAACACGACAACGACGTCCTAGTCCGTGCTTGCAAACACAGGTTTCAACCTGCACCGCCCTACCGAGGCCGAGGCAGAACATCGCCGTGTACCCAAAGTAGAAGCACGTCTGGAAGAAGGGCCGGGTAATGATAATGTTTGCCGTGTCATATGAGTGAACTCAAGACACGAGGATCTGAATGTGTCAAATGACGCAGCATGCATAAGTTACTCAGAGCATCGGCAGAAAACATTAATACAGCCTCTATATAGAAAAGCAATCTCCACTTCCCTACTCGTACCGTGGCGAATGTCATGGCAGGGAGAGAAACCGACGCTTCCGTGTGTATGAGGCGGCACCGACTTTCACCCCGGCCCCCGTCATGACGTGGCATACATCTTTTACTCGGACCTACCTGGAAGAAGCCCGTCATCTTGGTCTTGAACGCAAAGTAGTAGATGGAGTACAGGTACACGTAGCCCGCGATGCTGGCCGCGCTGCTGAACGCCGTCCAGTGCCAGTGGTAGTTCTCAGCGTTCAGCAGGAAATACGTGCCCACCACGAGGGTCAATGCAACAATGCTTGTCACGTCAACAATGTCGCTCACTCATGTCACTCTCCGACATTGATTCACTCAGTCTGTCAGTACTGCAAAGCGGGAGAGCATCGCGGAAAGGTGACACAAAGCAGTCACAAACTTCATCCGCACGCTGTGTATGTGCTGGATTACTCGTGTGTTTTACCTTGTCCCCCTTCAGAATGAGTTCCATAGGGCGCCTCCCCTGTTTACAAAACCAACGCGCTTTCAACTCGGGTTGCAGCTGGTTTCAATCTGCACCGCCTTACCCACAATGGTGACGCACAGGGTGACGATGATGAGGATGAGGAACACCAGCAGGAAGAACCCGTACACGTAGTACACCTTATAATTCCAGATGCTGGTGAACACGAAGTAGGTCTCGATGAAGATGGAGCCCAAAGGTAAGGCCCGGTATCAAATAGCGCATTCACTTGTAGAAACGATCATACAACCACAGTGACGTGGATGATGCGGACCCTCAGATGAAGGAGACACAGAAGGACGAAGCGGAGCAGAAGGGTGTGTACGAATCGGGTCGTTGAGCACAAGCAATCTAAACGACATCAGAGCATGGCTGACCTTCATGGTGAGGGCCCTTGTATATGCGCGCAGGAAGAGAGGGAGATTCAGCGTCGGCGGAGTGCTTGTTCTCACTACGACCATACTGACGTGCATGATACCGGGCCTCTTGGGCAAATGTTGTGGAGACTCAGAGTGTGGACCTACTAAGACGCGTGGACGTTAATCCTCGTCTAGCTTTCGGAAATAAAACAATGAAATGCCTGGCCTCACCGAAGGGCAGCAGGCCGCCCATGATGCTGATGACCGTGGGGTTGAGGTACCACTTCTTCTCGGGGATGGGGCGCGGGATCGTTTTCACGCGGCACGGGTTGTCCGGCACGCCTTCTCATAAGGCCCGGCACCAGGTTAGTTTAAATTCAATTCAGAGCCTGGGAATGTAAACGATCGTCGCCCTCGTACGTCCTAGTACCTGGTGTGTTGTGGATACTATCTGTAGTATTTGATACTGCCTGTAGTGTATTGGATGTCGGCCAAATTGTGATTGTGATTTGGTGAAACCACATACTAGGAACATACTGGTTACGCACCAGGCACTAGGTTGCTAAAGTAGCTCTGTGGTGAAATGACCATGTGATTCATTCAGTGTCAGCGTGATAGCAGGCTTGCATGTGCATATGTGGATGAAAGCAGTACCAAGCCCTGCCGTTCCAGTTGCGGCCAATGACGGTGCCGAAGAGCACGAGAGGAAAGGAGATGAACGCCCACATCAGGAAGATCACCACCATGGTACCGAAGGGCACGGCGGCGAGGGAGTGGTAGAAGATGGCGATGGTGTTCAGGCTGAACGCGATCCCGAAGCCAGGGTCCGGCGGATCTCGCTCGCCGCGTCAAGGATGTCATTTGATTCATGTCGTTATGCGTTGGATGACATGTCGAGCAACATCTGCCAGGTCCTACCCGAAGCACAGCCCGGGGAAGAGCCCCGCGGTGAGCAGCATGGCCTTGATCCAGTTCTTGCCCTCGTTGCGCGCGTTGTACCCGCCCGCGATGTACCCACAAACAGGGTCGCAACTCTGTGATCGCTGTGTCAGGTGACCATATCGAGCACAGCTCGTTCGGCAAACGGCTGGAAATTCTAATCGGTGCAAAATGAGGACATCAGTGCATAGTCAGTAACAATGGCTCAAAGAGAGTGGCAACAGAGCAAAGTGAGTGACATCAGCGCAAAATGGGTGACGAAAGCGCAAAATGAGTGGCACGAGTGCAACGTAAGAGACCCTACCCGCTGACGAAGGAGGTGAGGGAGTAGCACACGATGAACACCGTCACGATGGTGCCGCGGCCCTCGTAGTAGCGCCACAACTTGTTGAAAGCAATGTTTAAAACCAGTTTATCACATTTCAGGTTCAAGCGCTCAATTGAGCGCGCTTTGAACATGAGTTTCATCGGTTCAATTTGCACCGCCTCACCTCGTACAGCATGCCGGCGATGGTGATGAGGATGACGAAGAAGATGAGCAGGCTCATCTGCACGCCGGTGTGTAGCAGCGCAAGTTGAATTTGAAAGCAGAGATTGAAGCGCTTCATCATGTTATGGTTCAGGCGCACTTCTAGGCGCTTTCAACATGGGTTTCATCGGTTCAACCTGCACCGCCCTACCGGTGCCGAGCAGCGCGGCCAGAACCGCCAGGTGCTTTGGCGGGCGGAACACGTCGCCGTGCACCAGCTTCCACCCGGACTCCTCGTTCACATCACGCTCCAGCGCGTCTAAGTCATCCTCCTCCTCTCATTAGGGCTCAACATGAAAGTAACCATGTCGGTGAGGTGACCATGTGGAATGTCGAGGTACCGAGCACCTCTCTGTTTGGTACATCACCGAAACTTTACCACAGGAACGAGTGGTCAGGCCAGGGAGGAGGACGCGGCGAGCGTGTACAAGCGCAGTGCGAGCGATCAGTCAAATAACGAGTGGCCAGGTCATGGAGGAGGACGCGGCAGGCATGTACCGGTACTCTGTGAGCACACAGTCATGGAAAGACCGCCCTGGGTGAGGAGGAGAAGGTAGAGAAGGAGAAGGAGGAGGAGAAGGAGGAGGGGGAAGAAGAGCAGGAGGAGGAAGAGGAGGAGGAGGACGAGGAGGAGGTGGAGGAGGAGGAGGCAGAGGAGGAGGAGGCAGAGGCAGAGGAGGAGGAGGAGGAGGAGGAAGAGGAGCAGGAGGAGAAAGAGGTGGAGGAGAAGGTGAATGTGAGCACCCTACCCGGGCGTACTTGGCGTAGTCGTTGCGCAGCGTGCGCATGAGGATCATGGAGACCAGGCCGGTGAGGAAGATCACCATCATGAACGAGTTGAAGATGGAAAACCACTCAGCAGGGTCCTTGACAACAAGCACTCGAACCGATATTGGATGTGATTACATGACTTAGCTTCGAGGTGAATGCTCGTATAGACGGACGGACTAGGCTCGTCGATTGAACGTCAGCCAAGTGCTTGCTCTTTGCAGAGTGAATGCTTAAAACAGATGGGCAGAGGAGGAGGAGGAGGTGTGACGTCGGTCGAGTGCACTTTCTCAATAATCCCCCATCGGCCGAGTGCTTGCTGTCGTCTTCAGGTTGGATGCTCAGATAGACACGCGGAGGAGAAAGAGGAGATTCGACGTCGGTCGAGTGCTTGTTCTCAATGACCCCCGGCGGAACAGGTGGAGGAGATTCGACGTCGTTCGAGTGGTGGTTCTGAAGACCCCCCCTGCCAGTGGATCTGGTGCTCGAAGAAATTGTAATCCAGGTACCGCTCGAAGCGCTTGCCGAATTTGATGGGCGTCGCCTCCCATTTCACGCTGTACGTGAACTCCAGCTCCGTGCCCCGGGACAGGGCCTGACACAGCACGAGGGTTGTTGAGAATAAGCACTCGACGGCGCTCGGAGCACGACTTACCTTGAGTGTGAATGCTCAGAGAGAGAGAGACGCGTCAACGTGTATGAGGAGGCACCAGGCTTCCGCTTTGCCCCCCGTGAGTGGGAATGCTCATACATGCACACGGAGGTGGAGGAGGAACTTCTAGGCATTCCATGGGATTTAGACCCTGAGCGTCGGTCGAGTGCTTGTTCTCAATAAATCCCCTGCCGGGCGTGAGCGGCCGCGGGTTCTCCGCCGTCAGGTTCACCATGATCACCTGCTCGTTGTTGTACCCGATCTCGAAGCTCTTGTGCGTGTAGATGAACACCTGCGCCTCCGGCTTCGCGCCCGCCTCCGTCTCCGTGCGCTCGCCACTCACTAGGGCCACGCAGATAACGCTCGCCACGTCATGTGACTCCATTCAAATCAAGAAACGGGAATAGGAGGAGGAGGAGGAGGAGGGAGGAGGGGTCGGAGGAGGAGGAGGAGGAGGAGGAGGAGGTTGAGGAGGAGGAGGAGGAGGAGGACCAGGAGGAGGAGGAGGAGGAGGAGGAGGAGGAGGAGGATGAATTCTATAACGTGCACGATGACGTGGCAGGCAATATCTGGCAGGCCGTACCGTCGACGAACTCCCCCACAAACCCCCAGATTGGCAGGTCATCCATGAAGAACTCGTACCAGTAATGGTGCTTGATGGCCTTGGTGAACTTCTTGACCTTCCGCTCGTCCAGCGGGTCCACGCACACCGCCGTCTTCGGCTGGTCCATGCGGAACTTGAACTCCATGTTCGAGTCGATGAGCTCATTCCCCTCCAAGAAGCGACGCAAGTTGAAATCGAAAGCAAAACTTGAAAGCAGCTCATCACAACTTAATTTCAAGCGCTGAGACCGGGCGCTTTCAATACGGGGTTGAACTGGTACCAATCTGTACCGCCCTACCTCCAGCACCTCGCCCAGCCCGCCCCACTTGTGGCTCGGCTTCTTTCCCACCGCACTGGGCGCCTTGCAGAACGGCAGCTCATAGTAGTTGTACGTCTCCTCGCCGCAGGGTCTTCTCAGGTGCACAAATGCCATTTCGAATGGGACACCCGAGTGGCATGGTTGGTAACTTATTTGAGCCGTGGGAGTATTCCCCAAACACTACACGGTCGACTAACTCTGTGATAATCGCGCTGCCCTCATCCTCACACCCCCTTACCCTGTCGGGATTTAGTTTGCGCCTTTACATCTCACATGCTTCCAGTCGCCATCGCCGCTCACGTCGTTTGGAATGTGGACTCTTGTGACGCCTGAGTGGGATGCCTTGCGTGGTGTCTGGGACAACGCCACAGCTGTGACGCGTGACGGCTGGCGTTGAGCGATAATGCAGGGGGACTCCGTGCGAGACCCTGCCTGCGGGTTGTTGTAGGGGCCGACCTTGTTCACCCACAGCTTCACGTGGTCGCCAATCGCGTACTGGGAAAGGTGGAGGTCAGGTCAGTTTTGAGGAGCTTTGAGGAGCTATATGAGCGGCGGGTCAGTCGCGTGCGTTGGGTTGTCATCTGGAGCGCGGTGGGACCCGCCAAGTTCACGGCACCCCGCGCGTCTGAAACCGTCGCGGAGGCCACCTCGAAGGAGCCGCGGCGCGCGTGTGTGACATGCTGCGCGTGGTGCTGCCCACCCTGTCTTGCCTCGAAGATCCCCGAGAACAGAAAACATAGATGGCTGGGCCGGGCCGCCCCTTCACCCCCCCTTCCATCGCGCTCTCTGCGTGCCCCACCCCCACCCCGAACCCGGTTCACCGGAAGGCGCGACGCCACAACCCACATCCAACCCCCTCCACCCCATCGAGAAAGTGGAGTGCCCAGCCACGGCACAGGGACAGCTTTTTGAGTTTTCCAGGGCTTCGGTGTTGTTCGCGTACCCTGTGATCGTACTCGTCCGCCGCGGCCAGCGCCAGGAGGGCGCACCCCAGCGCCGCCACCAGCGCGCCTCGGGAGAGCGCCATGCTGAACCGATCGAGCGCCGCGTGCTTCGAGACAGTGACCTCTCACACGGCGGCAGACAGGGAGCGGCCCCAAACGACAAAGTTCGTTGGAGCGCGAGCGCGAGCGCGGCCCCCCTCGCCTCGCAGCACCCTATTGAATTTTATTGTACCCCCCTGCAAAAAAAATCAAATTCCCTCCCCCCCTTCCACGACCGAGCGACGTGCTCTCTCCAATTCTCCGCCTCTCGTCGTCCACAACATCGACCTCCCACAGCCCGCCATAACGAGGGAGACGCGGCCTCCTGTCCGTGGGAGCGCCTGCACTACCCCTTCCCGACAATGCTTGCTTCGGTCGGGCTCGCACCCGCCGCGGTGCCGCGTGGGGCCTGCCGTGGCAAGCAGCCCAGCATTGGCATTCGCAGCAGCAGCAACAGCACCGGCCACGCGAGCAGCAGCAGCAGCAACCGCACCTTGCGTGCCGGCAGCGGTGTGCCTACAACCACAAGCACGCGCAGCAGGACGCACACGGCGGAATCGCGGCGGCGGCGAATCCGTGTAATGACTCGCGCCGCGGAGGGCGGCGAAGGCGGCGAGGGCGAGGGCGCCACCCCTGAGCCATCCGCCTCCGACGCCCTGGCCGCGCGCATGGCCAAAGCCAAAGCCTACAAAGAGACGCTGCAGACCCCAGACACCAAGTCCGAGATGGAAGGCGCGCTAAAAGAAGCGCTCAGTAACGCGCCGGCGCCGCCGACGCTCGCCGCGGAGGCAAGCGAAGGAGGCGAGGGTGGCGAGGGCGCCGCCCAAGAGCCATCCGCCGCCGACGCCCTGGCCGAGCGCATGGCTAAAGCCAAAGCCTACAAACAGTCGCTGCAGACCCCAGACACCAAGTCCGAGATGGAAGGTGCGCTGAAGGAGGCGCTGAGTGTCGCGCCGGCGCCGCCGATGACGCGCGCCGCTGAGGGCGGCGACGGCGGCGACGGCGAGGAGGGCGAGGGCGACGCCCCAGAGCCATCCGCCGCCGACGCCCTGGCCGAGCGCATGGCTAAAGCCAAGGCCTACAAAGAGTCGCTGCAGACCCCGCCAGACACCAAGTCCGAGATGGAGGGCGCGCTAAAGGAAGCGCTGAGCAGCGCTCCGGCGCCGCCGACGCTCGCCGCGGAGGGAAGCGAGGGAAGCGAGGGCGGTGAGGCCGTCGCCCCAGAGCCAACCGAGGCCGACGCCCTGGCCGCGCGCATTATTAAAGCCAAGGTCTACAAAGAGTCGCTGCAGGCAGGCTCCAAGTCCCAGTCCGAGACCAAGTCCGAGATGGAAGGCGCGCTAAAGGCAGCGCTGAGTAGCGGGCCGCCGCCGCCGAAGCCCGAGGTGACGGTGACTATGATGACAAAGGACGGCAACTACAACCCGTTCGACGCCATGGAAGGCGGCGAGGGAGGCGAGGGCGCCCCCGCAGAGCCATCCGCCGCCGACGCGCTGGCCGCGCGCGTGGCTAAAGCCAAAGCCTACAAAGAGTCGCTAATGGTCCCGGGCTCCAAGTCCGAGATGGAGAGCGCGTTAAAGGAAGCGCTGAGCAGGGGGCCGGCGCCGAAGCGCGAGGTGACGGTCACGATCATGACCAAGCAGGGGCTTACACTCGTCCACTTTTCAGCTCAACTTAAGCGCTTTGCTTCGGATAGGGGGTGCATTCAGGGCTTCTTTAGGGGGCCATTAAGAGGTATCAAGGGGTATTAGGGGTTGTCCAGGGTGTATTTTGTGTCAGAAACGGCTGAGCCTGAGCTGAAAAGTGGACGAGTGTAAGCCCCTGGAGAGCGGCCGCAGGGCGTCGACGTTGTTCGTGGCGTGGGCGGCGAGGCGGCGGAGGAAGGAGCGGAAGTCGAGACCAAGGATGACAACTACAACCCGTTCGACGAAGACGAGAAGGCGGTGGGCTTCGAAATGCGTGATGGTTCTGGGCAAGCCGTGGCAGGGCAACGAAACATGCATGCCACGTCATCCAATGCTCGCCCGACCCCACTTGAAAGAGTGTTGATGTAGTTAGAGACGGCGTCTTGTGACTGCGTGACGTGCGTCATCCACCACAATGTAGAAACGAGACGTCATATATTGAGTGAATCGACATCATGTACCGTGAGTGGTCCCGAACATATCTAGCAGTGCTCTCAACCCCCCTGAAAACAACTGTTTGCTCAGTTAGACGGTGTCCTGTGACTGCATTGTAATGCCTCATGTATTGAGTGAATCGGCATCCTGTGACATGAGTGGTCCTCCACGATATAGGCGCTTGAATCTTCAGAGTGATTTGACACGGCGAGTTCAATTTACTCAAACCATAGCTTCGCTCGTTCCTCCCCAGTCTGATGCAGCGGAAGGCTGTATTTACCCGGAGCATCGGTTTACTTGTCCCTGTGGTGCGGTATACAAGCCCAAGGTGTCAACTTGGGGAGTGTTCCCTCGGTACGGCGGTGCAGGTTGACAGCATCAGAACCCGTGTTGAATCCCCCATGGTTTCAGCGCTTGAAACTATAATGTGATGAACAGCTTTCAAATGTCGCTTTAAATTTCAACTTGCGCCACTACACCTCGGCCGGACAACATCTCCAAGGCGTATGGCGGCGGGCGCAATATAAAAAAGGGCGGGGAGTGGGAGGCAGGGTCTGCACTCGTCCACTTTTCGGCTCAACCTGAGACGCTTCGGCCTCTGAACCACCGACATCACCCAGCATATCCCACAAAAGGTGCTTACGTCGAGCCGAAATGTGGACGAGTGTACTTTCCGGCTCAATCCAGGACGTTTTGGCCGCCGGACCCCCGAAATCAACCAGCATATCCCAGAAAAAGGTGCTTACGTTGAGCTGAGAAGTGTACGAGTGTAAGCCTCTGGTACGAGGTGGAGACGGAGGAGCAGCAAAAGGTACGCAGCGACCGCACTAAGGCCAAGATGCAAAAGTACAATGAGGTAGGGCAGGTGTCATCATGCAGGTGCCCATTATAGGGGGGTCAGGTGCTCAATACAGGGGGTTCAGGTGCTCATTATAGGGGGGTCAGGTGCCCGTAACAGAGGGTCTGGAGCCCATAATAGGGATGTCAGGTGCCCATAAGTGGGGGATCAGGTGCCCTTGTAGGCGGGTCAGGTGCCCATTATAGGGGGATCAGGATGGGGGGATCATGTCATTAGGGAGTGTCACTTTGCTCGCCTCCTTGGGTTGTCACATTGCACGGAACCATCTGGATTCGTGTAATCAAAAGGAATGTCGCTAAATTTGCTTATGTGCACTCGAGAATTTATCAACGCTTACCAAATAACATTGTGGTGCCATGTGCTATGACAAAGTGCGTCAAACCACTTAGACACTTAGTGAGACTTAGTGCTACTTGGTGCTACTTAGTGCCCACTCGACCAATCAGAACGCTCCATTTGGACTACTTAGTACTACTTGTTGCTAAGTGTCTAATGGCTTCACGCACTTTGTCATAGCCCCTAATGTCAGTCGCAGGGCCTCAACGTATCCAATGCCACAAAGGTGCGGTGGGTCGCGGTAGGGGTTTACACTCGTCCACTTCTCAGATTGACCTGAGACACTTTTGATCACTGAAGCACGGAATCACCCTGCGTATCCCACAAAAGGTGCTCACGTCGAGCCGAAAAGTGGACGAGGGTAAGCCCCTGGGTGGCGGCACTGAAGAGCTCGCAAGAATTAATGCGAATGGGGCGGACATCAGAGGCAGGGGCTTAAACTCGTCCACTTATCGGCTCAACGTGAGCACCTTTTACGGCATACGCTGGGTGCTTTAAGTGGGTTTCAGTGACAAGAATGACTCAGGTTGAGCTGAACAGTGGACGTAAGTAAGCCCCTGGACTGAGGGCATCCAGCTGCTGGAGCCTATCGTGCTGGAGGAGGGGATCTACGAACGGTCGCAGATGGGGGGCGAGATTATATTCCAATACGCGATGTTTTTGGAGAACCAGTTGCGGCGGGAGGAGGCGCTTGTGCAGTACCAGCGGTGGGGCCTGGGTATTGAGGGGGTAATTGGGGGGTTCGAGGGGGTACTGAGGAGGTACTGCGTGGGGTGTGAGGGGGTATTAAGGGGGTATTGAGGGGACTTTGAGGGGGCATTGAGGGGGTACTGAGGGGGTATTGAGGGGGTACGGAGAGGGTGCGGAGGGGGTATTGCGGAGGTATTGAGGGGGTATTGAGGGCTGGCAGATCTTCCTCGCCACGTCATGAGATGTCAATTAAATTTATGAACTTTGGTCCACAATTCGTTGAATAACGCAGTGAGTATCTGCCAGGCCCTAAAAAGCGGTGTATTGGGAACCCTTTTGGAACAGTGTCGAAGATGTCCGACCGCATGATCTACAGCGGGACCAAGGCGATCAAGTTTATGAAAACTGAGGATCTCGACTACATGAAGGTGAGGCCCGGTGTGTGAATGTTTGGTCCTCTTGGTCCGTAAACTGTCTCCTGCCCCTCTTCTACCTCCTCCTCCTCCTCCTCCTCTTATACCTTCTGTTCCTCCTCCTCCTCCGTATCTTCCCCCGTATCCTCCGTATGCTCCTCCGTATCCTCCTCCGTATACTCCTCCTCCTTCGTATCTTCCTCCTCATTCTCCTCCTCCATCTCCTGAGTCGAATGTCATTGTATAATTTGGCGAGCTCCCTACTTGTCGGGCATCGTGGAAGCACGCGCAACAGCACTAGAACAGTTGGGGTCCGTCGGCAAATTGCAGCCGAGTTTCATGGAGAAAGATCCGGAGGCGGAGGAGAGGCTGAAGTAGGGCGGTGCAGATTGACAGTATCAAACCCTCGTTTCTTGAGTTAGACGCCACCCGCCTGATTAACTTAGACCGTTCCAAAAAATTGTCGTCCTACGGTACGGCGGTGTAGGTCGACGGTATCAAGACCCGTGTTGAAACCGCCTATGGTGTCTGCAATCAACGCTGGAAACTACATTATGATGAACTGCTTTCAGACTTTGCTTTCAATGTACACTCGCGCCGCTATACTGAGGCGGCAGACGATCGCTGCGTTCGCATTTCTGATTGGAATGCCGCTGACAATGGGGGCTGCGATTGTGATGCGGTGAGGGATTTACGGCGACCTGACTGTTTGCTCATAGTGTACCAGTGTACCTACCACGCCCTGCCCACCACAATAGTGGGATTAGGTGCCCATCATGAGGATAAGGGGGTCAGTTGAGGATAAGGGGGTCAGTTGCCCATTATATAGGGCAGGGATAGGGTGCCGCGTCATAGGGTGAGGGTGAGAATGCGCATTAGGGTGAACTGCAGAGTGTACTGAGCGCGAGATTAGACGCGAGATGAGCTGTTTTCCGCGTATGAGAGTGCGAGTGAGCGCAGGTAGAGTGAGCGATGTGGGGATAGCTGGCATTGAGCCGTAGAGCTAGCGCAAAGTCGACAGAGCGAACGAGAAAAACAACTGTTGTGAAAATAATCGTTGTTCGTAAAGAAACACATCTTCAAGTCTATATCTCCAAGCACTAATCGTATATACACTACAATAAAACGCAGACCGCGCCAGCGTCAGACATGTACGGCGAGCGGCGGCTTCACTCGCCGTTGCTGCTGCTGACGAGGGTCCAGTTCTCCAGCTCACCAGGCTCCAGGATCGCACCAGCCTCCAGCTTCTGCTCCCACAGCTCCCACCCCTAGGGACTGACAGATAATGCTTGCCACGTCATGTGATTCCATTTCAATCAAGAGACGAGGATTTGAATTGTAGAAGATGACGTGGCAGGCATTATTTGTCAGGCCCGACCCAGCCTCCCGAGCCGTCCCCCTTGAGCTTGAGCTCATTGGGGTGGAAGCGGCGCAGCTCGAGGCGGTGGGCGATGGACACCACCGTAGGTGAGGGTCAGGTGGATCATGCTCGCCACGTCAAGCGCATTCAGCGAGGGTAGTCGAGAGAGTGCATCTTGCGACACCTCAATCTTTCGACAACTTCACCCCTCGCCATCTGTCCGATTTGCCCCAAATGTTAAGTGTATGATAAGTACCCGGTGTACGTGTTCGTTTCGGACTCCCATTTTCTTGAAACATGGGGACTGAGTGAACTGAGGGACTGGTTTCCCGTATCAATCCTGCCGTGGTGCCCTGCGCGAGGACGTTGTCGTACAGCAGGTGCTCCTGCTCCGGGTTGATGGCGCTCGTGGCCTCGTCCACCACGTAGCGCCGCAACTTGAAATTGAAAGCAAATGTTTAAAAGCGGTCCGCGTTTACTAGCTTCAAGCGCTAGAACCAAGCACGGCCATACCAGGGTCAAGCTGGTATCAAGCTGGGGTCAAGCTGGGCGCAAGCAGGGGTCAAGCTGAGGTCAAGCTGGGGTCAATATGGGGTCGACCTGGGGTCAACCTGGGGTCAACCTAGGGTCAACCTGCACCACCGTACCAAGATGGCGAACGGCGGCGCGTGGTAGTACAGCCGCGCGAACCCAATGCGCTGACGCTCCCCTCCTGATAGTACGTCGTTCCACTCGAGGTGGCGCTCCGACAGACCCATGGCGTCCATGCCGCCGCCGCCGTCCACGAACTTCCCAAGCCCCGCCTTGCGCAGGCACTCCTTGCACGAGGGGCATTGAGAACAACGTCTCGACCGAAAGTTGGACAAAGGCGAGGGTGTGGGTCAACGCTCATACAGGCACGCGGCATCAGCACCTGATCGCGGAACGACCTCCAAACCATTGTATGGGCATTTATCCTCACCCTCGCGAAAGTCCATCTGTCGATATATCGTGCATTCAACGTCGGTCGAGTCGTTATTCTCAATAACCCCCGTGCCTTGATCTTAACGTCCTCCTTGGTAGCGGCGGGTCCCGGCTTGAGCGACACACCCGGGTACACCACTTGGTCGCGGAGCGAGCCCTGCAGCAGGTACGGCCGCTGCGGCAGCCACATCATCACCCAGCGGCAGCGCCGCAACTTGAATTTGATATGCAAGGTTTGAAAGCGGCTCACCACATTTTAGCTTTAAGCGCTGGAACCAGGCACATTCAATAGAGTAGCACGTGGAAAGATCACAGAGCATCACACACGTGCATTATGAAATACGTCATACACGCCAACGACATCTTATTCTGTGCTTGCAAACACATGTTCCAACCTGCAGCGCCCCACCTTGCTGCCCGACACCTCGGACCGCGGCACCGTCACCTTCCCCTCCAAGGGCGCCCATAGGCCGGCCAGCACACGCAGCAGCGAGGTCTTGCCGCTGCCGTTGGGGCCCGTGATCAGCATGTGCCCACCCCGGAGTAGGGACAGTAACAGATTGCCCGCCGCATCACAGGATGCCATCTAATTGAGGAAACGAGGGGGGTCAATATGTTGGATACGAATGAGGAGGAGGATGACAGGGATGAGGAGAGGAGAAGAGGAGGAGAGGAGGAGAGGAGGAGGAGAGGAGGAGAGGAGGAGCGGAAGA
>Ga0307489_10001782_pt1 | contig 14312 bp, 16 predicted proteins | sample SB12metaG_FD_202247 | JGI IMG/M metagenome (GOLD analysis project Ga0307489, IMG submission 202247) | Sea-ice brine microbial communities from Beaufort Sea near Barrow, Alaska, United States - SB 1.2 | ecosystem: Environmental > Aquatic > Marine > Coastal | place: USA: Alaska | collected... | reverse complement strand
CGCCACGCGCTGCCACGCGTGCGCCATTTCAATGAAATAACGACGGAGCTGCCGATCAGCCATCCATTATCCACGACAGTTTCGTTGTTACGTGGGCACGTGGCGGGTGACGTGGCATGAAATCTCCCGCCTACACCACTGGTAATATTCCGTCGGCTGACGGCGACTGCAGTCGTGTGTCAAGGGTGGGGAAGGCGTTCACGCGCCCACATAAGGCACGGCGCCAGCGTGGGCGCACGCTTCGAGCTCGGCTGCGGCCCGATACTCGCGTGCTTAACCCGCGCGCCGCCCGCGCGGGGTGGGATTACCTGGGCATCGCTTTTGCAAACTGACACTTGTGACGAACGTCAAAAAAGCGAGTAGACACGTTGGAGTCTTGGAGAAGTGGGGCAGGGTTTGGGGGCGGCGGGGAGTGTCAACAACCATGAGCGGAATCAGCGGCGGCGCGATCAGCGGCGGCGCGATCAGCGGCGGCGGCAATGGGCTGGCGGCGGGCGGGCCGAACGACAAGGGGCGCGACGAACTGGTGCAGATGAAGCGGAAACTGCTGGAGGTGCGACGATGCCCAGTGCCCGATGCCCGATGCCCGTCGACGGGTCCTTTCACCGCCACTCACAACGCAGCGAACAGCCACGTCTGTCGCACCTCGCTCAGTCGCCGGGTGCCCGCCGCCGCGGTGCACGCGCCGCGATAAACGCGTGAACCCGAAGCCGCGGCTCACCCCCACCCAGTACTCTCACCTCCCGTCGCCTCGCTTCACCACACTCACACACACACACCTCCCTCCTCCCCTCCCGCCCCTCCCCTCGCCTTCTCGCTCACACACTCACACACGCACACCTCGCTTCCCCTCGCACACACTGATGCATAAGCACTCCAAACACGCTCACACTCACACTCACACGCACATCTCGCCTCCCCTCGCCTGCCCTCGCCTCCCCTCGCTCCCCCTCACACACTCACACACTCACACTCTCACACTCTCACTCTCACAAGCTCACACAGACGTACACCTCGCTCCCCTCCCCTCCCACCCCCCCTGCGCTCCCCTCCCCTACCCTACCACACACACTCAAACCCCGCCTCCCTACACACTTCCACAAACACTAACGCCTCCGCAACCTCCGCCTCCCCCACCCCCTTCCCCCTCCGGCCTCCATCCACATCCACCACAGATTGCGGGCCCCAACAAGGAGGTGTACTGGAACCTCCTAAGCGCGTTCCTGCAGAAGCAGGTCTCCAAGAACGAGCTGGACGTCCAGGTGCCGCACCTCCTAGGCAGAGCCTGGCAAACAGGGGGTTACACTCGTCCACTTTTCAGGTTGACACGAGCACCTTTTGTGGGATGCATTGAGTGGTTGAGTGGTTTCAGTGAAAAAAACGGTCATGTTGAGCTGATAAGTGGACGAGTGGAAGCCCCGGCTGGCAAACATTGCCCGCCACGTCTATGACACGCAAATGAATTCCGATTAAGGTGAGCGACTTGTCTTCCTTTGACGTGGTGAGCAATATCTGCCAGGCCCTACTTCTTGGCGCCAAGAACCTGCCTCTGCACAACCTGTTTCTGCGCGGCATCTACTCTACGGCCGTGCACAAGTCGCAACAGTCGCCGCAGCACTCGGGGCAACAGTCAGGGCTAAGCCAGGGACAGCAGCAGCAACAGCAGCAGCAGCAGTCGCAGGGACAACAGGGAACACAAGGACAGCCGGGTCAACACCAGCAGCAACAGGGGCAGCCGGGGTCCTTGCTGAGGTCTCAGGGGTCGCTAGGGTCCTTGGGGGAGTTGACTGTGGAGCAGCAGCAACAGCTTCATCAGCAACAGCAGCTTCGTCAGCAGCAGCAACAGCAGCAGCCACAACCCTCGGGATCTCAAGGCAGCCTTGGCGGCGGCGGCGGCGGCGGCGGCGGCGGCATCAACCGTGCTAGCTCCCTCCAACATCAGCAGCAGCAGCAGGGGTCGCAGGGGTCGCTGCAGGGCCAGGGGACTTTGCAGGGGCAGGGATCTTTGCAAGGGCAGGGATCTTTGACTTTGGAGCAACAGCAGCAGCTGCGTCAACAACAGCATCATCAGCAGCAGCAGCGGCAACAACAGCAGCAAAATCAGCCGCAGCAGCAGCAGCAACAGCAGCCGCAACCCTCAGGTTCTCAAGGCAGCCTTGGCGACGCCGGCGGTGGTGGCGGCAGCATCAACCGTGCCAATTCACTCCAGCAGCAGCAGCAGTTACAGCGACAACAACAGCAGCAGCAACCGCAACAGGGACAACCTCAACAGGTGCAGCAGGGTTCCCTACAGAGATCGCAGGGGTCTTTGGGGTCTTTGACTCTTGAGCAGCAGCAGCAGCTCCGCCAGCAACAACAGCTTCGCCTGCAGCAACAGCAGCAGCAGGTGCGTAACCACCCAACTATCGCATTGTCCCTCGCTCAACTCCCCAATCATATGAGCTAGTCCACCGGGAAACCACCCAAATCCTCACAGGCCCTTGCTGAACTCCCCTGATATGTGAGCTGAACCACCGGTACAACCCCAGCAGCAACAGCAGCAGCAGCAGCAGCAGCAGAATGGTGCACCGGCACAGCAACAGCAGCAGCAACAACAGCAGCAGCTCTGGCGCGAGTTCCACGGTATCCTGGACGGCCTCAACACCAAACAGAAGGGGTCCATCACGGCTGCCAGCGCTTGGTTCATGTCCCGATGCGACGAGGGGTAGGGACCAATGGACAGTGCCCGCCACCTTTTTGGTTGCCATTTGAGTCAATAAATGAGGGTTCAAAATTCGTTTGCTGATTTGGCGAGCACTGTCGACCAGTCTCTAACGAGGGGCACGTCAACATGTTGATGGGGGCCATGGCGCAGCGCGCGCGGGAGATGAGCGCCGAGGGCGGCGCCGCGTTCCCCCGGTAGGGACTCATGGATGGTGCTCGCCATGTCATAAAACGCATTTTGAACCCTCGTCACTTGTAAAATGGCATCCCATGCCGTGGCGAGCACTATCCATCAGTCCCTGGCATTCTATGACGTGGCGAGCACTATCCATCAATCCCTGGCATTCCATGACGTGGCGAGCAATACTCATCAGTCCCTGGCATTCTATGACGTGGCGAGCACCATTCATTAGTCCCTAGCCCACGGCTGCTGAACATCGTGTACCTGGCCAACGACATCCTGGGCGTGTGCAAGCAGCGGCGGGGTGACGGCGCCGACTGGTGGACGGACCCCTTGACCGTCGCCGTGCGCCGCCACCTAGGTTGGGCCTGGCAGATTGCATCTCCTTTTCTTCTCCGCGCATATGTATAAGTATTCACCCTGTAGGTAACTCAAGCTCCTTTCTCGGCTCGAGTGCTTCTTCTCAATGATCCTCCTACGCTGACAGGATTGCTCGCCATGTCATTGACACGCATGTTGGACCCTGATTAAGTTAAACTCAGTGTTGCCTGTGACGTGCCCTTGCATTGTCTGCCAGGCCATACTCTTGGGCTGCGTGCTGTGTTGCGCGCACCTGGCGAGCGCCGGGCAGGAGGGGCAGGAGCGCATCGGGCAGATGATGGTGTTCTGGGCCGAGCGCGGGATGCTGGACGCGGTAAGGCGGCGCAGGTTGACCCTATGTTGTTGACCGCGCTTAGTTTCAGCGCTCGAAACCATCATATGATAAACTACTTTCATGTTTTGCTTTCAATGACGACTTGCGCCGCTACAACGCGGAGACGCAGACCCTGTTGGCGCAGCAGTGCGGGGCGCGCGACGTGCACTCGCTGCTGCCGGAGCCGCCGACGAGTGTATCGCCGCAGCCAGGCTCCAAGTTTATGGAGCAGCAACAGCAGCAACAGCAGCAGCAACAACAGCAGCAGCAGCAGCAACATCCGGGGCTCAGCCAGGGTGGGCAGCAGCAGGTACCTCCAATACACCCCTAACACACCGTTACTACATCCATATATGACACCCTTAGTACACCCCTAATACCCCCCCCTAATACACCCTCGTACACCCCTAACACACACCTAACACACCTCTTACACACCCCCAAATGCCCCTATTTTAGCCCTACTACACCCCTGCTACACCACTAACACACCCGTAATGCACCCCTAACACACCCCTACAGGCCATAGGGGGCGCGGGCATGACGCCGCAGCAGCAGCAGCAGGCGATGCAGGCCCGGGCGAGACAGCAGGCGTCCATGCAGCATCAGCAGCAGCAACATCAACACGAGCAGCTGCAGCAGCAGCAGCAGCAACTGGGTATGGGGGGTCTCAGCCCTCAGCAGCAGCAGCAACAGCAGCAAGTAGGGCCTGGTAGATATTGCTCGCCACTTTATCTGCTCTCCATGTCATCTGATCGCCACGTCATCTGCTCGCCACGTCATCGACACGCAGTTTGAACCCTCGTATCTTGAGTTGAATGGTTTCCTGTGACGTGGCGAGCAACATCTACCTGGCCAATTGCCCGCCACGTCGTCGAGACACTTTTTGAACCCTCACGACGTGGCGAGCAACACTTGCCAGACCCTGCTAACAGCAGCAGCAGCAGCGGCAGCCGCAACCCTCGGGATCTCAAGGCAGCCTCGGCAGCCAGCACCAGCAGCAGCTTCACCACCATCAGCAGCAGCAGCAGCAACAGCAGCAGCAGCAACAGCAAAATCTTATGATGCAACTCGGTGGGCAGCAGGGGGGACAGCAGGGGGGGCGGCAGGGGGGGCTTCAAACGGCGGGGTCAGGTGAATTCTTCTCGCCGCGTCATCTACCACATATGTATCGATGCTCGCCACGTCACCCATCGCATATCGTATTGGTGCTCGCCACGTCACCCACCGCAGATTGTACCGGTGCACGCCACGTCATCCACCACATTGTATACCGGTGCTTGCTATTAGACCCTGGCTGATTGACTTAATGCGTAAATCGCCATCCTGACCTGGCGAGCGCTGTACGTCTGGCCTTGGCAACAGGGGAATAGCGGGGGCAACCTGCAGATGCTTTCGCAGCAGCAGCAGCAGCAGCTCAATCCACAACAGCAGCAACAACTCATGAATCAGCAGCAGCAGCAGCAGGTATGGCTCCGTGAATCACATGTATGCTCGCCACGTCATTCACCTGAGTTTACACCCTCGTGTATCGAGGAGCATGGCATCCTATGACGTGGCGAGCGTTATGCACTCGTGTATTAAGTCATAAGGTATCGTGTGACGTGGCAAGCGTTGTTTACTCGGCCGTCAATGCAGCAGCAGAAGGCTGGGGCGGGGGCTGGGAAGGCGGCAGCGGCAGTGAAAGCGGCGGCGGCGGCCGCGGCGGCGGCCACTGCGGCAGCGGCGGTGAAAAAAATAGGGCCTGCATTGACATTGCTCGCCACGTCATCCAACGCACCTGGAACACTCGTCAACTTATGTGGATCACATCCTATGAAGATGACGTGGAAAGCAATATGATCCAGGCCCTGTATGAAGGCTGGGGCGAAAGCGAAAGGGGGTGTCAAGGCACAAAAAGCTGCCGCCGCCGCAGCCGCCGCCACCGCCGCTGCGAAAGCCACGGCCTCCAAAGCAACAGCAGCCGCGGCGACCACAGTCGCGTCAGCGGGAGGGGGGTTGCTGCAACGGCAGCAACAGTTAGCGGCGGCATCGGCGGCGGCGGCGGGCGGGGCGGAGGGAGACGGCAAAGGAACGAAACGCAAAGCCGCTGGCGGGACTGCGACAGTGTCGAACGGATCGGGAGCGTCTGGGGCAGGCGGGATGATGGCGGGCATGACCCAGGCACAGCAGCGTCAACTTCTACAGCAGCATCAACTTCAGCAGCAGCAACAGCAGCAACAGCAGCAGCAACACCACCAGAGTCAACACTACCAGCAGCAGCAGCAGGAGCTGCATGCTCAGCAGATGCACCATCATCAACAGCAGCAGCACATGCAAGCCCAACAGCACCAGCAGCACCACAGTCCACCGGTATACGATCAGCATCATGTTCATCAGCAGCAGCAGCAGCAGCACCAGGAGTATCAGCAGCAGCAGCAGCACCCGCAGGTGTCGGCACAGCAGACAGTGCAGCAGAAGCACGACGAGCAGACCATCGAGGCGCTGCGAACGGCGCGCGCGGTGTTCGTGTCTCCCAATGTGGTCACGCTGGGAGACTCGATGCCGCCGGGCGCCGCGAGCTTCCATGTGGATTTTTTGCCGCCATTGCCTGGGCCTGCGGATGGCGATTATTATTATTCGGACCTGGAGGCGGAGGATGAGGAGAACTTGGAGGTAAAGTTGAAGGGGCAGGAGCGCCGGGAGGACGAGGGACGCGGTGGAGAGTATGAGGTACTGGGGGGGGAGGAGCGTGGGGAGGGCGAGGGAGGTGGAGGTGAGGTACACTTCAGGCAAGCAGCCAACGGTAACGTCAGAGTCGAGACGAGCATGGGGGGGTCGGGAGCCGGAGGACCATCTAAGGCGCTGGGCGGGGGCGGCGGTGAGAAGAGCGCCGAGGTGCCGAGCGACGCGTCCGACCAGACGACCTCCACCCTACCGACCGCCGCCGCCAAACCGCCCCGACCGCGACGGGTAGGGCCACGGCCAAGCAGATATTGCTCGCCAAGTCGTCCACCCCATGTCTGACCCTGGTTCTTGTGGGATGGTGTTGTGCTATATCCTGGCTGACATTGCTCACCACGTCATAGGCTGACATTTGACTATAGAAACGAGGATTCATCCAACGCACTTTGGACCCTGGTTTCATGCGCGAAATGGCATCTAAAACGTGGCGTGCAACATCTGCCAGGCCCGGTCATTCAACGCACTTTGAACCCTCGTTTCTTGATTAAATGGCACCCCATGACGTGGCGAGCATGATCTGCTACGGCCCCAGCTGCGGGAGCGGCCCGTGGAGCGCCCGCCGCCGCCGCTGCTGGGTGTAGCGGAGCCGCGGGGTCGAGCGCTGGTCGGCAGGGTCTGACACTTGTCCATTTCTCACATCAACCTGAACAGTTTCCGTCGCTGAAACTCCCAAAGCACACTCGTCCACTTCTCAGCTCAACGTGAGCCGTTTTCGTCACTAAAACTCGCAAATCTCCCAACGTATCTCACACAAAGTGCTTATGTTGATCTAACAAGTGGGAGGGTGTTCGCCCCTGCTGGTTGGCGTCCCGGCCACACGCATGTCCGCCACGCACACCGCACTGGGCCACCCGCTGGGCGTGGCGTCCTCCAACCTGCCGGGGGCTAAGACCGCCTTGGCAGGGCGGTGTAGGTGGACCCTCTGACCCCGTGTTGACACCGGCACGGCCGTGCTTGGTGCAGCGCTTGAAGCAAAAAATATGGTGAACTGCTCTTGAACCTTGCGTTCAATGTCAACTTGCGGTACTACGCCTTGGATCAACACGCTCTCAAGTTACAGATGAGGTTATTGGCACACGACGCCGCGCTGCGGAAAGTGGATCCAGACTGCGTGGCATTTATGGCGGAGGCGGTAGGGACTCATGGATACTGCTCGCCGCATCAACAAACGCATTTTGAACCCTGGCTTTTCGAGTTGCACGGCATCCTATGACGTAGCCAGCATTATCCGTCAGTCCCTAGGAGGCGGTGGCGGTGTACGTGCAGTCGATTTTCCGGAAGTGTGTGGCCGCACGCGACGCCCGAGCTAGCGAAGGGGGAAGCGGGGAGGAGAGTGGTCGGAACTCGCGGAATGCTCGGAGTGCTAGCGCCATGGACCAGAATGGCAACGGCAGCGGTGGCGCTAGCGGCAGCGGTGCTTGGGGGGGCGGTTGGGGGAAGCTGGAGGGGGCGGTGGAGGATGATGGGCCGTCCGTTAGGGCGGGGGTCAGTCGTGGACTTAGCGGCAGCGGTGGCGGCGGCAGCGGTGGCGGCGGCAGCGGTGGCGGCGGCAGCGGTGGCGGCGGCAGCGGCGCTTGGGGGGAGGTGGAGGATGAGGTAGAGGATGACGGGCCGTCTGTGGGGGGCGGGATGAGCTGTAGACTCAACCGTGTTCACAGTGTTGCATCCGCTGCCTCCGCCGGGGGCAGGGGCAGCCCAGCATCCGGTGCTGGCAGCGCCTCCGCGGGGGGTAAGGCGAGTGGGGGGGGGCGAGCAGGAGGAGGATCTCCTCCTCCTCCTTCTCCGCCTGCTTTATCTCCTCTTGGGATTGGAGGAGGTGGACGTGAAGGAGGAGGTCCGAGATTGGAGCTTGAGGTGAAGCAGGAGGCGGGGGTGAAGGGGTTGGAACCAGAGGTGGTGGTGAAGGAGGTGAAGGTGAAGGATGAGGTGGATGTGGAGGTGGAGGAGGAGGAGGTGGAGGTAGAGGTGAAGGTGAGGACGGAGGCGTCGAAGGAGGTGGACGTGAAGGAGGTTAGTGGTGGAAGCAAAGGAGGAGGAGGAAGCGGCGGAGGTGGAGGTTGGACATTAGGGGGGTATGACAAGGACGAGGAGATGCAGGTCGACAACGAGGAGGCGGAGGCAGAGCCGCTGGAGGCTGTGGAGGTGGAGGCGGAGGCGGTGGGGGCAGAGCCAGTGGAGGCGGATGCCGAGCTGGTGGAGGCTGAGCCGGTGCCGGTGGAGGTGGAGGTGGGGCCGGTAGAGGCGATGGAGGCGGAGCCGGCGAAGCCAGCGGAGCCGGGGGAGCCGATGCCGGTGCCGGCGGAGGCGGAAGTGGTGGAGGCAGAGGCGGTGAAGGCAGAGCCAGCGGAGGCGGTGCAGGTGGAGCCGGTGCCGGCGGAGGCAAACTCTGATTGGTCGCTAGAGGACCTTGAGCGACGCCTGATGTCCGACCCCAGCGGCGGTGTCGACGAGCACGGAGACGTCCTGGATGACTCCAAAGGCGACCCCCACGTCGGCTGCGGTCGCATCACCATCGCGGATCTGCTGGACGTGATGAACGGAGCGCCGGACACGGCGTTTGGCGCGGAGCGGACGCTGCACCGCGAGCGGGTGTCGGTGCTGCTGGCCGAGGAGGGCGTCATGCGCCACAGCCTGGAGTCGGTCGGGGTGGTGAACCCGTTCGAAGACCTAGACGCGCCGCTCGACCTGGGGCTATGACGGCCTCCGACGGGCAGCAGCGGGCAGCAGCAGCATAGCGCACCGGTATAACCTTGAGGCAGCAGCAGCATAGCGTATCGGTAGCGATGCAACCTGAGAAGCTGCAGCCTACTGCACCGGTACAACACAAATAATACAAGGAGCTGTAGAGCTAATACGTGGTTGGTAGACCTAATACATAGGAGTGTCATGTAGATGAACACTTGCATTGGACGCTAGACGTTTTGAATTAGAAGCTTTCAAATGACACGGCTGATTTACTCAAAAGTGTCCTACTTCGAGACGTCAGCGGCGGCAAGCAGAGGCATATGAAGCGCGTGAGGAAATCGCCGATACAACAACTCGACACGAAGACGCTCTGCGAGGTGTGTTTTTGTATAACTATTAAAATGAAAGAATCACCTCAGAGCGAGCGTCAAGGCAGGGTAAGAATTACTAAAATCAAAGAATTCAGCTAAGAGCGAACGTACAGGCAGGGTAATATCCCATACCGCCAATCAATAATGTACAATGCGCTATGAGGTTGCTGCCCCTTCCCTAGCACGCGCCGTCCTTCGACTCAGCCCCCGCGGCCTTGGCGCCATTGCGGCTCTTCTTCATGCGCTTTCCGGGTCCGCTGAGGATGCCGAGCACATCTTCGCTATGGTGCACTCCCTTAGCAGCAGGGACGGGACCAGAGCCGGGGGCCTTAGTGCGGTGGTATGGGCCGCTGAGGTCGAGGTCTAGGTGGTCCTCTTTGGCCTCGTGCCCGCCATACTTGGCGAGGCGGTCGGCAGTCGACGGTGCGGCGGACGTGGTGCGGTGCGGCTGGTCGGCGGCGCTGGTGCGGCTGACGCGGCTGCGCGGGTTGTCGAACATTTCGCTGAACGACGCGAACGCGGATACTGCGCTTGTGCTTGCCGCCGCCGCCGCCGCGCCGTTCCGGCCGCGCCCGCGGCCATGCCCATGCCCTCCCGCCCTCAGGCGCGACCCCGGTCCGTCCAGCAAGTCCAGAAGCGGCTCGTCAGCGGCGAAGTCAACAGAGTCGAACGACGCGGCGGCGGAGGCGGCGGCGGCGACGGAGGCAGGGAGGGCGGCGGCGGCGGACGAGGAGGTCGACGCGCGGCCGCTGCGGCGCGACGGTCCCTCGAACAGCTCCAGCAGGTGGTCGCGCGCGCCGCTGCTGGCGCTCCCCCCGCGGCGGCCATTGCGCCTGGTGCCAGGGGCTTACACTAGTCCACTTCTCAGCTCAAGTTGAGCGCTTTGTATGGGACAGGGGGTGCGCGTAGGAATTGTGTAGCCCGTGATAAGAGGGTGTTATGGGGCGTTTAGGGTGTGTAGGGTGTTTGCTTGTGACAGACACGGCTCAAGTTGAGCTGGGAAGTGGACGAGTGTAAGCCCCTGCCTAGTGCCCAGCTCGTCCAAGAGGTCGGGAGAGCCAGGGGAGCCGGCGCCCGCGTACGCCCCCGTGGCCGCAGGGCGCGTCAGGAGCGACACCTGCACGGCGCGAGAGGTTGCGGGGATGACGCGGTCAGTCGCTGCTTCAGTCGCCGAGAGAGACGCGGCCCGAGTAAAGGCGCGCGGAGGATTTTGGATTAGTGGAACGAACCGTCGACGTCGATGACCCAACGCTGACGCGGCGAATTTGCGAACGGATTGGTTTTTTCTTAAGACTCGATGAGGCGCCGCCGCCCTCAAAGACAACGGCGGGCACGCTTGACCGTCGTGTGGGGCTGGTCTTGGAGGTGTGGAGTGCGTTTCAGGTCGGTAGGCAGCGGGATGGTGGGCCGAAAGCGCCGCTGACATCAGAGCAAAAGCGTTATTTGAATGATTAAAAGTCAACAGGACCGTTCCCGCCCTCGATAATCTGGGGAACAGCAGGCGCGCCGACGGGCCGAATCCGCGAGGGCGTTCGCGTGGGAGGGAGCGTCGATAGGTGCGCGGGGTCGTGCGCGTGTGGGGCTCTCCATGTGTTTGTCTTGGGAACCGGGGGGCACTTGCCCGCAGATTGGCGGGCCGCTGCGCCTTGAGGCGGCGCGTGTCTTCGCAGAAACCGTTGGCGGATCGTGCCCCGCACGCGTTGGTCGTGGCGGTCGCGCCCGCCCGCACAGCGCTCGTCGCGGCCGACGCGGCGACAGCGTTGACCATAGCGGAAGCCATCGGTTGTTGGTGGAGGAGAGGGTGTTGGCCGGGTGCGTGTGCGTGTGGATGTGCCGCGAGCCGCGGATTGGAACGCCACTTGTTCGTTTGACTGTCGTGGCCGTGCGTTTCTGCGGCGCGCATTGAAAGTTGGGTGCCTACGACCAAGATGTGTACCGGTGCACTATGCAAAGTCAGTCATCGGAAAAGAGGCGCCAAAAAGACATAAGGGCCGAGTAAATATCTCTCCAACCGACGGCTGGTTCCCCTGAGGGTGTTTGCCCATAGGGAACAAACGGCTAGAACACGACTCGAGACACGTGACTCGTCCGCCCACATCGCCGACCGGCCGTTTCTCTTGAAACGGTATACCACCAGTGCAATATCCGATGGGGGGTCACATCACATCACATCACAATCAAGGTCAACCGCTTGAATTCGGATCTCTTGAGTTATAGACCCTCGACCCTCGTCCTCGACCCAGAAGAGTGTACGCGTGCTTTATACGCCCCCACCGGATATGCACACAGATCCGCCTCGTCACCCTCGAAGTTTCTGGACCCTGCCCTGCGACCGAGTCAGCGTCGGCTCGCCACTTTGTCACGCACATTCAGCGTCGGCAGATCACCTGCATGTGCCGGTAGCGAACCACGTGATACAGGGTGGTGGCAGCCCCGAACATATCCTCACACACGCACCGTGCAAGTTGCAACGAGCAACAGTTTTTGGTATTTTTTTCTGGATTAGATTTGAGAGGAAGGAAGAGCAGGATGGCGAGTGTCGAGCAGTACCTGTCGGTGCTAGCTGGGGCGCTGCAGGCGCAGAACTCTGGCGCGCAGCGCCAGGCGGCGCAGATGCAGATCGAGGTGCCCCCCTGGTCACCACTTCGCAGACATCCCCACCCAGCCAGACCCTCACCCCTCGCTCGCGACCCCGAGTAACACATAGCAAAGTCAGTACCGTCACGAGGGTTTCTGTTCCCCCGTCGGCATCCGCACCCTGCCGCCGTCCCCCCGCCCGCCCCTCTCCGGGAGTCGAAGGAGCCGGGGCGCGTGGCGTCCGCGTTGCTTAGGTGCTCCTTCAGCGCGAGGGTCCACCCGCGGCGGCTGCGATGTATCACTTGTCCCCCACCGATAACAACATCCCACCCACTGTCGTATCTGACGTGGCGGCGGCACCCTCTGACGCGCTTCTCTGCACCCTTTTGACGCGTCAAACGCTCCAGTGGAGGTGCTGACGCGCTTCTGTTCTTCGCACCCCATCACCACTCGCAGCTCAAGACGGGCGACCCGCGCCACGCCGCGCAGGTGTGCACCGCTCTCGCGGCTCGCGGGGTGGGGACAATACAAGCAAACAGCGTTGGTAACCCTCGTTTCTGAGTATATGTGGCAGACTCCTGAGAGGCGCCGAGTGGTATCTGCCTAAGGCCCTCCCTCGATTGCCCGCCGCGTCACCCAAACGCGTTTATGACGCTCATCTTCTCAACAGAGGTCATCCTATGATGTGCGAGAGAAGAGTGAGGAGCATACCGGACCTTTACCTCCTAGTCCAGATACAAGCTGTACTAATCGCAATGCTGATATATCTACCTGGCCCTGGCGGTGGCAGCCCCTGGAGGCGCGGCACTTCGGGTACGCGGTGCTGCAGCACATCGTCAACAAGCGGTGGGGCGAGTTCAGCGGCGACGAGCGCGGGCAGCTGGGTACCCTCGTCTACGGCATGCTCTCTGAGGTGGGCTCCGTGGAGGGCGAGCCATGGCAGGGGGGTTGTTGAGAACAAGCACAAGCACTCGACCGACGTTGAGTCGAGGGAACGAGTCTGCGCGCCTGTATGACAAGCACTGTACCGACTTTGAGTCGACATTCTGACTCAGCGCGTCTGTATAACGAGCACTCTACTGACGTTGATACATGTACACTTTGTGCAGACAGTCAGATGGGACCGGGCCTGAGGCCTCTCTTGGGTGTATCTCGCCACATGGACACCTGAATTTCACAACCAGACAGGGAGCCGACGTTGAACCGACAGCAAGCGCCGCTTTAATACTTCGCCCGGGGATCCCACCCGGCTGGCGTTATGCTGCGGCGCGACATTGACATGTTTCGACACGCCGCACCGCCGCCGCCTCCCGCGTGAGTCCCACTTCTCACGAAGCTCACCCGGTGCAGACGGCGTCGGCGCGCATATCTCTGCTCTCGCCTTTTGCGTCTCTGTTCTATCCGCTCGCCTGTCGCCTCTCTCCTCTATCCAGACTCCTCTCTCCTCTATCCTCTCGCCGCTCTCCTCCCGCCTCGCGCCTCTATCCTCTCTCCTTCCTCCTGTCTCTATTCCGCGTGCATATATGGCAGTCGCGCTCCGATATGGTTCGACTGCCTGCTCTCAATATCGCAGTTGACGCGCATACTGCGATAGCACATGGTAGCTGTGCCCCACGCCTGGGGGGAATAAGCGTGGTATGACAAAGGCCTAAGGCTAAGCTCGCTCAGCGCAGCCACATGCAGTGGATCACCAGTCTATTCCAAACAAACCAGGCAAGCACCAACATGATGACCCTGCTGCTCGGATGATAAAGTCCAAGGTGGCTACGCTGATGGCGGAGGTGGTGCGGCAGGAGGGCGCCAAGATGTGGGCGCGCCTCGTGCCGGACATGGCGGCGGGGGCGGCGTCCGAAAACCCCGTGCTGGCGGAGCTCTCCTGCTTAGTGCTGCGATTTGTGGCGGAGGATGTAGCAGTGTACAACTCGGATATCGTCGGTGGCCGCATGAAGGTATGGCCTGGCGGATGGTGCTCGCCACTCATAGGGCGCCTTTTAGCTCAGGAGAGAGGAGGATTCAAAGTGCGCTTGATAACATGGCCTGGCGGACGTTGCTCGCCATGTCATAGGGTGACGTTCAACTCAGGAGATAGGGGAGCAAAGTGCGTTGGATGACGTGTCAAGCAATATCCGCCGGGCCCTGTATGAAGGAGCTGCTATTTGGGCTGACGTCCACGCTTCCGCAGTCCCTGCCCGCACTCTACCGCGTCCTCGAGGTAGGGCCTCTTCATTCTCCTCCTCCTCTGTCTCCTCCTCCTCCTCCTGCTCCTCCTTCTCCTTCTCCTCTTTCTCATTATAAGTCTCTCCCCATCTCCCTGCCGCTCATGGCCTGGCACATACTGCTTGCCACGTCGTAGGATGCCAATTTCATTTATGAAACA
>Ga0307489_10001781_pt1 | contig 14313 bp, 10 predicted proteins | sample SB12metaG_FD_202247 | JGI IMG/M metagenome (GOLD analysis project Ga0307489, IMG submission 202247) | Sea-ice brine microbial communities from Beaufort Sea near Barrow, Alaska, United States - SB 1.2 | ecosystem: Environmental > Aquatic > Marine > Coastal | place: USA: Alaska | collected... | reverse complement strand
CCCAGATGTTGCACGCGTGCCCGCTGCTGCCGGTCTACGCATACCCTGCCCAGCTGTTCCATACGTACCCGCCGATGCCGTACCTCGGGTATCTTCCCGCTCCGTATCACGCGTACTATCCCCCGCCGATGCCGTACCACGCGTACCCACCGCTGCCGTTCCACGCTCAACCGCCACCATACTATGCGCTGCAAATGCCGCTGCCGCCGCCGATGCCACTGCTGCAGCTGACGCTGCCGATGCCGATCCCGATGCCTTACCTCAGGTACCCGCCCTCACAAGGCCTGCCGGATGGCGGAGGAGGGTATCATGATCTCGGCTCGGGGTATGGAGCAACCCCCGGCGGTGGCGGCGGTTGTGGCGGCGGCGTTGGCGGCGGAGGCGGCGGCGGCGGCAACGGCGGCGACGGCGGCGGCGGCAGCAGCGGCGGCGGCGGTGGCGGCAGCGGCGGCGGCAGCTTCTGGGGCGGGGGCGGGGGGGGAGGGGCGTACGGCCGCGGCGGTGGTGTCGACAACAGCGGCTATGCTTGCGGTGGATACACCGGGCCCATCCGCGGTGGCGGAGCCCCCGTCATATCATACGGGGGAGGTCTCACGCCCTACGACCGCCTCCCTTAGAGGTGTTGACGTGGGCGCGGATTCCCACTTAGAGGTGTTGCAGTGTGTGCGGATTCCCGCTAGGAGGTGTTGAAGTGGGCGCGGGTTCTCGGCTGAGCGTGAGGATGTGTCGACTCGCTGCTCAGGGCGGACACTTTGAGCTGGGCCTTGGAGCAGGGATGTCCGTAGGATGTGTACCACACGTGCCGCCGCTCGGTTCAGAAACCAAGACAATCTAACCAGAGTGACACGACATGATCCGATATCAATATGGGAGATCGGACATCAATGAGATATCGATAGGGATGTCATTGATACAGCTGCAGCTGGGGCTGGCTAATACACCAACGCATGTGCGGTGAGACGCGATGGACTTTACGCATGACGCTCCTTGTGGAACGCGGCTATTTCGTTTCGGATGCGCTTGCACTTAGCATATGTTCTGCCGTCACTTGTCAACTCGCAACATACGCAACATGATCGCTGAAACACTGCGGAAGTAGCACTTCTCTAAAGTCCCTTGAGCATACGCAACATGATCGCATGAAGACCTACGCAGATCTTGTGGGGGTGGCACACGGGCATGGCGTGTGGCGCGGTCTACTCACGGTTGACTGACGGAGCGGTAAAGTGCCGAGGGCCACATTCTTCAGGTTTCCAGGGTACCTGAAATGGCGGTCGCCAATTCTTGAGAAATGGACGGTCGAATCGCCATATGGTACGATTGTATGGCAAATCTGACGATCTATCTGCTCAAGGTCTCAAATTCGAGACGCCATTTGGGGTACCCGGGAAAACTACGAACGACGTGCATCACTCGCGACGGCGCGGAGTGAGGCGAGCATTGTCCACCTCGTTGTGGCTGTGTGCTTCATTTGGCAAGGTATTGGTGCCGGTGTTGAATTTGGTAATATATGATAACAGTCGCCGCGCTCATTTGGTGGACGCGTGCCGCTCCTTATCATCCTGCATCTCACCCAATTTACCCGTGCTGTTTACCTGGTCCTCCAATTAGGGACAGCCGAATTTTGCTCGCCGCGTCATCGACACGCATTTGAACACACGTGTACGTGAGTGAAATCGCATCCTGTGAAGTGACGGGCAATATCTGCCAGGCTCGGTGCCCGCCCATTGCCCGACGAGTCGTTAAACGGCGACCAATGTCGTGGCCAAAGTATGACAAACTGCGCCAAACCACCTAGACACTTGGTCTGACTTAGTGCTACAGTATTGGCCCACCGATAACGACGACGCCTGTTAACGACAAGAGGGTAGATTTCGCCTACCGACGACGGTATGTTGAACGACAAGGGCCTACATTTCGAGGGTATGTGGTGCTGGTTATAATCCTGAAAATGCTGAAAGTGCTTCAAACTTTCCCCAGAAATGTCTCCCAGTGGTCTAGGGTTGAGGCATCGGTATACCATCGCGACGTCGTAGGTTCGAATCCCATATGGAGAAAGGTTGGGCTGCGGAGATTTACTTTTTGCTTCTTTTTTTAGTGCCTCGTGCAACGACAACCTGCAGGTAAGATAACGACAAGCATACCCCGAGATTGAGTTACGTCGTCGTTATTGGTGGGTCACTACTGTACTCCGTCTGACTGAAAGCCCGCTTGACCCAATCAGAACGCTCCATTTGGACGACGTAGTACTACGAGTTGCTAAGTGTCTAAGTGATTTCACGCACTTTGTCATAATTTATGCCAGGCCCAACCTCCAAGCGGTCCTTGTAAGATCGCTCCGCACCCCCAGCCCCCTCTGCCCCCTCCGCCTCCTTCGCCCCCGCGAAAAGGGCCTGGCAGATATTGCTCGCCACGTCATAGGATGCCACGCAACTATTACAAAACATCAGATTGTTTGTTCATGTCGTGGCAGGCGCTGTGCCTGGCAGACGTTGCCCAGCGGCATGCTATAGGATGTCATGTAATTCGAGAAACGAGGGTCAAACCTGCGTATCGATGCTCGATGACATGGCGGAAGATATGGGCTTCTCCCTACCCGCTGCCTCGCCTCCGCTCTGTGCCCCTCTAGAGCCGCCCCCACCCCCGCCCCCGCCCCCGCCCCCGCCCCCGCTCCCACCCGCGCCCGAACTGTCTACCTTTGGCTCCTCAAAGATGTCGTCCCGAATCAGAGTATGCAACCTCTCGAACAGCTCCGTCTTGACCTGATCCTAAGGCCTTGTATCAAATGGAGCATTTCAGTATCAACAATGTCCAGAGCTCGTAATTGAATTACAACCGACCGCTAGCTCCAATCTGACTTCCATCCCGCCTTGCCTCCCCAACGTTTCATAAAGTATACCCCCTATCATCAATATCAATAAAAAATTGAACCGGAGAGAGAACGAACGCCCTGCCTAGGATGAGGATGCGGCGGGCGTGCACGGGTACACATGTTCGCTATGAGCAAACTGTCATGGTTTGGGCATCAGGCCCTAAACCCTAAACCCTAAACACCTAACCCTGAACCAGAACCTAAACCCTAAACCCACCAGGCCCGACCTGCGCAAAGGCCAGCTCCAGGCGGCTCAACTCCGCGGTGGCGTTTTTGTTGTACATGAACAGCCCGTAGTCAGGGGCTTACACTCGTCCACTTTTCAGCTCAACTTAAGCGCATTCTGTGGGATAGGGGTGCATATAGGGATTGTGTTGGGTGGTGTTTAGGAGGTGTCAGGGGGTATTAAGGAGTATAGGGGTGCAAAGAAGGGTTGTTTGGGTGGTGTTCAGGAGGTGTCAGGGGGCATTCGGAGTATCTAGGGGGTGTTCTGGGTGTATTTTGTGTCAGAAATGGCTCAAGTTGAGCTGAGAAGTGGACGAGTGTAAGCCCCTGCCCGTAGTACAGCTCGAAGGAGTCGTTGTTGGTGTTGCTCACCAGTGACAGCAGCGACTCGTACCCCTTCGTGTTTATCGATGTCTCCTCCAGCTCCATGGTGCCCAGCATGCGGCCGACCGTGTGGGTGATGAACTGGGTGGACGCCGCCTGCCTGTCGTGCTCCTCACACGTCATCTCCACCATGCGGCACCGCTCGTCAGGGGCTTACACTCGCTCACTTCTCAGCTCAACTTGAGGACCTTCGGGACCCATCGCACACGTTAGAGCTCAATTTGAGCACTTTCTAGACACATCCACGGGTTAATTTGGGTTGTGCGGGGGAGAAAGTCAGCTCAGGTTGAGCGGAAAGGGGCAAAGTCAGCTCAAGTTGAGCGGAAATGGGAACGAGTGTAAGCCCCTGCCCCTCATCCTCGAAGATCGACAGCAGCTTCTTCACGCGCTCCTGGCGGCTCTTCTCCTCCCCGATCCGCACCTTGTCATAGTGTCGTTAGCCGAGTGGTCACTGCTGAGCTGACAGCGAAGTCGCGAGTTTATTCCCTGCTTGGATTGACACGCCTAGAGCGCATCGAGTACGGAGCTCCGAGGCGAATACCGGCTCATCAGGGCGTTTGAGCGTGACGAGCCCGGGACCAAAAACGTTGATGAAGAAAATCAGACTCGAAACATGCCGGAGGTATCAGCCTGTCACATATCAGTATCGGAGCCTGCGCAGTTTTCCAGGGTACCTCAAATGGCGGTCAACGCGTCTCGAATTTGACACCTTGAGTTGATAGACCGTCAGATTTGCCATGCAATGGCACAATGTGGCGATTGGACCGTCTATTTCAAAGGAATTGGGGACCGCCATTTGAGGCACCCTAGAAAACCGCGAAGTCAGTATCGAAGCCGCACCTTGTCGTACACCAGCGGTAGATCCTTCCACGTGTTCTTGCCACTGTCCAGGGGCTTACACTCGTCCACTTCTCAGCTCAACTTGAGCGCATCTTATGGGATAGGGGGTGTGCGCAGCAGTTGTGCAGCCCGTAATAAGGGGTGCTAGGCGGTGTTGAGGGTGTGTAGGGTGTTCTCTTGTGTCAGACACGGCTCAAGTTGAGCTGAGAAGTGAACGAGTGTAAGTTCCTGCCACTGTCGGGGCCGAACATGGGATGCAAGCAGATGATGTCAAAGTTATCCGGAAGCTTCTGCAGGAACAGCTGCTTGGGAAACTGCTTAACGGACAGCACGTCCACGCAGCAAGGGCTTACACTCGTTCACTTTTCAGCTCAACTTGAGCCGTACCTGACACACAAAAACACCCTACACACCCGAAGTACCCCCTGACACCCCCTTTGCACGGGCTACTCGACCCCTACGCGCACCCCCTATCCCATAAAAAAACGCTCAAGTTGAGCTGAAAAGTGGACGGTTGTAAGCCCCTGCTGCAAAGAGCGTGTTGCGGCGCAGGCGCTGCAGCGGGAACGCCTTGATGTAGCGGCGCAGGTTGAAATCGAAAGCAAAGTTTCAAAGCGAATCGTCACATTTTGTGCTTCAAGCGCAGAAATCAAGCGCGGTCAACCTGGGTCAACCAGGGTCAACCTGGGGTCAACCTGTGGTCAATCTGGGGTCAACCCAGGGTTAACCCAGGGTCAATCTGCGGTCAACCTGCGGTCAACTCGAGGTCAACCTCTGGTCAACCTGAGGTAAACCCAGGGTCAATCAGGGGTCAACCTACACCGGCCTACCTTGAGCGTCGCCTCCGTGGAGAGAATGCTGGTACACAGAATTACCACATCCTAGGGCCCGGCAGATATTGCTCGCCGCGTCATACGATGCCATGTAACCCACAGGGGACTTGCATATAGTGCTGGCCGCGTCGTACGAAGCCATGTAACTCACTAGGGACTGGCATATAGTGCGCGCCGCATCATATGATGCCATGTAACTCCCTGGGTCCTGCCAGATAGTGCTTGCCACGTCATAGGAAGCCGTCTACTTCGAGGCACGAGTTTCAAAGTGTGTGTTGATACCAGGGGCTTACACTCGTCCACTTTTTAGCTCAACCTGAGCCGTATCTGACACGAAACACACCCTTTGCGCCCCCCAACACCCCCCAACAACCCCCGACACCTCCTAAACACCCGCAAAATAACCCCTAAACAAACCCTTCATGCACCCCCTATCCCACAGAAAGCGCTTACGTTGAGCTGAAAAGTGAACGAGTGTAAGCCCCTGGTTGATACCAACATCAGCCAGGCCCTGCCACGTCAGGATGGTTCTCGCAGAAATCGTCGGGGTCGCGGAAGTAATCGACGCCGAGCTCCTTAGCGGCGGCGTTGTAGTCCCCGCCGTGTAGTGCCTCAAGTTGAATTTGAAAGCAAAGTTTGAAAGCGCTCCATCATGTTTTAGCTTTGAACCCAGTCTCCGCTTTCGGAACCGTACGGTCTGAAGGCCCTCATATGATTGGTCGAGAGCGTACCGGTATCCTCTGGACCGATCATATGAGGGCCTTCGGACCCTACGTTTCCAAAGCGGAGACTGGGTTTCAGCGCTGAAACATACGAGTACTCATACTCGTAGGCGGTTTCCACAGGGTTTTGATACTGTGAACCTGCGGCGCCCTACCGCGGCTGGTGGCGATGACGTCGTGGCCGTTAGCCACGAAGCGCTTCGCCAGAAACTGCCCAAAGTTGCCGAAGCCGATGATCAGGGGCTTACACTCGTTCCACTTTTCAGCTCAACTTGAGCGCTTTTTATGGGGTAGGGGGTTGGCGTAGGGGCTGTGTAGCCCGTGTTGAGGGGGTGTTAGGGGGTGTGTAGGGTGTGTCGATTGTCTTTGTGTGTCAGACACGGCTCAAGTTGAGCTGAGAAGTGGACGAGTGTAAGCCCCTGCCGATGATGCCAATCTTCAACTTGCGCTTCTTCTCGAGCTTCGCGGCCGAGCGAGCCTCGAAGCAGGGGCTTACGCTCGTCCACTTCTCAGCTCAACCTGGGCCGTGTCTGTCACACAAACCCACCCTACACACTCTAAACACCCCCTAGCACCCCCTTAAAACGGGCTACACAATCCCTACGCGCACCCCCTATCCCACAGGAAGCGCTCAAGTTGAGCTGAAAAGTGGACGAGTGTAAGCACATGCCTCGAAGTCGAAGGGCGCCGCGGCGTCCATGGCGAAGACTTGCACGGGTCGGCCGGCGCCGGCGGCGTCGAATAGGGTCCGGCCACTCGTTCCCTGACTGTTTGCTCATACTCGTAGCGTACACCGCCTCCAGACCCGCCGCCGCCTCCTCCTCCCATTGCCAGGTCACTCAACTCGTTCCCCGACTGTTTATATATGTGTCCGTCTTATATTTCAAGTCTACTGTTTGCTGAATCGTTGCTCAAGGGTAGTCATGGTGAATAACGGTGTACCGTTTCACACTCGCTCGCCGTGTCCACTCCCTGGCCTTACCCCCGTTGGTGGCGCCGCGACGGGTGGTGACGTCTACGCGGCGGGTGAGCGCGGCGGTTGCGGTGCGGTCTCCCGCGAGGTGCCGGCCTTGGGTGGGCAGGCGGGCGGCGGCAGAATTCACGGGCACGCCTTTCGTAGTAGCCGTTCTCACCCTGCGCGAGGCCCTAGCGCTGCTGGTGGCGGATGCGGCGGAGGAGGCGGCGGAAACGACAACCGTGATTGACATGCCCCTTCGTGTTGGTCTATTACAGTCGGGCGTCCCGTGCAAGAGCAGAGTGGGGCGGTTTGCGGCGGCCGGTAGTGCTTCGAGACACTTGATGGAACTTCCACAGAAAAATCAATTGTTGCAAAAATCAGATCCCGCCCCGCGCTGGAAAAGTACCATCACTCGCCTTCCGCGACGCCTCTTCTCGTTCACCGCCGCGCCTCGGGGTAGCATTTAGCGTCGAAGGGTTTGCCCAACAGCTGGGTTTCTCTTACTTACCATCCTTGACTAGCCGGTGGAGGGTGCGATGGCGGCGGTGCTGCGAGGGGTGGGACGGGTGGGACGGGGGCTCGACGCGGGCGTCATCCGCTCCTCCTCCCCATCGCCGCTGTTCACACTTACTCACAGGGGAGCGGGGGCGAGCGCGCTGCTGTGCACCTGGAGCCATCGCCACGGGACGTCATGGAGCCCACCTGCCGCCGCGTCGTTCTCACCGGCGGTGTCGTCGGTGTCGGCGTCGGTGTCGGCCTCAATGGCCTCGGGTGGAGGAGGGCGCTCAGCGGCGTACTACGAGTACAATAGCAACAACAACAGCCGGAGCAACAGCCTGGGTCTGGATGCCATCCCGTTCGCCGCGGGCCGGCCCCACTCGTTTACTGACGCAAGCAGCGGCGCCGGCGCCGAGAGCGGCGCCGGTGCCGGCATAGTTTGCGGCGCCGCGAAGGGCGCCGGCGGCGGTGGGAGTGGCGGCGGAAGCGGTGCGGCGGCAAAGGAACGGCTCGCATCAGTGCAGACATCAACATTCACTGCGAGTAGGCCATACTCAAACTCATCGACCGCCGGCGGCGGCAGCAGCAGCAGCAGCAGCAGTGCTAGCAGCGGCAGCAGAGTTGGCGGCGGCGGCGGCGGTGGCGGCAGCGGCGGCAGCGGCGGCGGCTGCGGCGTCGGCAGCGGCGGCGGCAGCGACGGCGGCGGTCCATTCACAACCACCTCGAACCGGCTATACTCGTCATTTGCCGGCGCCAGCGGCAGCAGCGGCGACGGCGGGGGCGGCACGTGCAGGCCGTTCTCATCTTTATGCAGCACCAACAGCGTCGTCGGCAGGGGCCTACACTCGTTAACTTCTCAGCTCAACTTGAGCGCTTTTTATGTGATAGGGGGTGCGCTTAGGGGTTTTGTAGTCCGTGTTAAGGGGGGGTCAGGGGGTGTGTAGGGTGTTTTTGTGTGTCAGACACGGCTCAAGTTGAGCTGCAAAGTGAACGATTGTAAGCCCCTGGTCGTCGGCGACTGCTGCGGCGGCATCGGCGGCGCGTGCAGACCTTTCTCAACATCTGCAAGCAACAATAACAGGGGCGGCAGCGGTGGCGGCGACGACGAAGAAACGATGTCCGACGCTGAGTTTAGAGACGAAGCCCGCCGCTTGTTGGCGGCGGCGGACGACAGCGGCGACGACGGTGACGGTGGTGGCGGCGGCGGCGGCTGCGGCTGCGGCAGAGACGGCTGCGACAGATGCGGCGGCGGCGGCGGCGCGCGCTTCGAGGAAATTAGGGTATTGGGTATTCCGTTTAAGATTCAGCCTGAGCATGCAAAATACTTATCCAAGTACCACATTCCGCTGTGGTAAGGTGGTGCTTATGACCCCAGGTTGAACCCTGGTTGACCCCGCTTGGTTTCAGCGCTTGAAGCTACAATTTGATGAACCGTCAACTTCCTGGGATGAACCTGGGATGAACCTGGGATGAACCTGGGGTGTACCTGGGGTCAGCTTGAGGTCAACCTGGGGGCAACTTGGATTCAACCTGGGGTCAACCTGGTGTCAACCTGGGGTCAACCTGGGGATAATTGAAGTCAACCTGCCTTCAGAATTCGTTTTTAATCTGAACTTGCGCCACTACGCCGTGGCACAAAAAGGTAGGGTGGTGTAGGTGGGCCCTATCAAACCCACATTGACAGTGCTTGGAACTAAGCGCTTCAAACAGAAAAAAACAAATTCGCTTACAATTATGCTCCAATTTTGCTTTTCAATTCAACTCGCTACCTACTCTCAGATGCTTCGCGATATGAAGCTGCCGACGCTGGTGGGGCCTGGCAGGCTACCTCTGACACCTCATCATCCAAATTACAGACCGACGGCTTTTTGGTTAAACCGAATCACATGACGTGGCGAGCATCATATGTTAGGATCTGACTGACAACTAGCTCTACTGCCGGCCACTGTGTCCTCCACACTATAGACCCTCATTTCTTGCGTTCTAAACCCTAAACCCTAAACCCTGAACCCTAAACCCTAAACCCTAAACCCTAAAATGGGATCACGTGACGTGGCGATCAACATCTGTCAGGCCTTCGCAGCTAGTGCCTGCCCCGTCATCCTGTACATTAGACCCTCGCTCCTTGAATTACACGGCATCACATGACGTGGCGAGCACTATCTGTCAGATCCTAGACGCCGGATGAAAACCGCCGAGCCACAGATATATTGGCGTGGGTGGTAGAGCCCGACAGATAATGCATTAATGCACGCCACGTTATACTGAATCGTTAGTGGACGATGGCTGGAACTACGCGGTCGGCGCCCCTCTACTTTGAGAAACTGGAGGGTTCAGTGTGAATTACCTGATTCTGGGATTACGACCGACACCCAACCGACCGGTTTCAGTGCCTTCTCGAGTTATTAAACCCCCAACTGATAATCAGTGTGATTAACCCCAAGTGTTTTCAAGTTGAGGGGATCGTACCGCGTAGAAAGTGGCGTGCGGCGTGTATCTGGCCCTAATGGACGAAAAAGATGCACGCAATGCGTCACACGATTGCGCTGGATGAGTTATATCCAAGCACTTGCAAATGGCAGGGGGGTATCATTAACAACAAGAAATATACGAGCTTCTCTTCATGACAACGCTGTGACTATGCTGATCACTTTGCTGACTAGTGCCTAGTCAGTAAAGCGTTCTATATATAGTGTCTCGTACTATCCGAAGTAAGTAGGCGTTTGGTGATTTTGACCAAAAGTCATTTAACTTTTGGCCACATGACCAAACTCCAGCTTACGAGAAGTTACTAGCCCACAGACTAGGCACTAGGATGCCCCGCGAATTCGCTCATCATATCCCTCGGGTACTGAACTCAGTGCCCACAAACACTCGACCGACGATGATTCTCCGCCTAGTCCTCCGTGCGTCTGCATGAGCATTGACACCTAAGGTTCGCCTGGCTCCGATCTCGGTCGAGTGCTCGTTCTCAATGACCCTCATCATTGGGAGGGTTTCTTAACCGGGATGGACTTAAACGTCGCAGGTGGATTCTTAATTCTAAGTCGATCTCTCCGTTTCCGGCTTAAACTCAGTGTCGGATCTGGTACCGAAGCTGTGGTATCTGAGCTGTATCGAAGTGTGTATAACCAATTAGAACCGTCCAAAGCAAAAGTCCTCGGCTTAACTTTCCGATTCCCTTTCTGGCTTTACTTGATCCCTCAAACCCCTCCACTCAATACCTTGAGTATGCTTATGTCAAGCTGAAAAGAGCACGGCGTGTTTGGCCCGGAGCGGCAGCTCACAAGGGATCTAGGTTTGCACCCTAACCCTAAACCTTTAAACCCTCAACCCCAAACCCTAAACCCAAGACCCACAACTCTGAACCTGATGAGGGAGCATCTGAGTGAGACCCGGCGCTGTGGCTCAGAGGGGTTGTGCACCGAGCGGCAGTCTAACGAGGAGTGCACGGAACGGGTAACCTCCCACGGTTTTAGGGTTTCTTAGGGTTTAGGATTAAGGTTTGCCCAAAAAGACGACGGTCTGTGATGTGGAGGATAACGTGGCAGGGGTTACCTGCCAGGCCCTACCAGCTATTCCGACCCTCTACTTTTACACACAGTCTCCGCCATGACTACCCCGAATTCATCCTCTCGACCAATCAGGGACCGCGAGCTCATGAGGTCAGATTCATCCATTCTGTGTGTCCCATCAGCCTGCTTTCCACTTGTAGTTTTGGTCCTGACACCCCATCAACTGGAGCCTGTTCCCACAGAATATCATACCATCCAATTCAGTTTAACCTCATAGTTCTGTCCCATCAGCCTGCTTTCAACTTGAAATTTTGAACCTGACATCCAATCAACTTGAACCTACTCACGCAGGGAAAGAGGCATCAGTCGTGCGAACCTGGATGTATGAATCGGTGGGGACCAGGGCATACACTCGTCCACTGCGCAGCTCAACCTGAGCCGTTCTTGTCATAACACCCACTGAAACCACCCAACGTGTCCCTCAAAAAGTGTTCACGTGAAGCAGAAATATGTACAAGTATAAGCCCATAGCAGGCACCAGGCAACACGCTCGCTACGTCGTCCACCACATGTGTATAGTGAATCAGTGCTTGCCACGTCATACACCATATGATTATATCGCACCGGTGCTAACCTCGTCATCTGCAACATGCATGCAATGTACCGGTTCTCGCCACATCATCCACCACATGTTGAATCCATATTTATTGAGTTACATGAAATTCAACCCATTCACGTGGCGAGCATTTTCTTTTTATGTGACCCTGTTACCTGACAGGGGTCCGCCTTCCTTTTGATCTGGGTGGTAGGGCAGACTAGTAAACCATGCATGCCACGTCATTCACTACGCTGTGAACCCTCGTTTCTTGAGTTAAACGGCATCCTTTGATGGTGCGGTGAATCCGAGCAGTGAAGCGTGCATGCCACGTGATTCACTGCTCTTTGCACCCTCGCTTACTGAATTAAACGGCAGCCTGTTAGGTCCGAGCAAGGGCTGGTGAAGGGACCCCATAATGTACCAGTTAAGGGGTATGTTCTGATTTCAGGGGGGTACCAGGGGATTATGAGGGGGGTCGTCTCGTGAAAATAAAACCCAAAGACCTAAACCCTAAACCCTAAAAAGTACTTTTACGGTCTGTCAACTGGTAAATGATGGGGTCACTCTGCCGGCCCTTGGTCGGACCTACTTGTGACGCGGTAAGCTACGTTTCACTGGCCCTAGAGCGCGCCACTCTGGATCCTTGGGTACTGTGCGTGCTCTGCACAATTGGACTGGTGCATAGGCGGGGCTCGTTCCCTCTTCAGATCAACTTCGAAATCATACCCAATTCTGAGTTTCGGCTCAGTGTAGGAGGCATCACGTGTTGAACACCTTATCTCCTCGAAATCGAGGCCCCAAGGACAGCGATCACATCGGATTTTCGGCGAATTGATCGATTTGATTTGCGAAATGAAGACTTCTGATTGGTAGAACGGGATTCGATACCATACCTTCGATACCATATCCAACACTAAGTTAAGCTTCCATGAGGACGATTGTAAGACCCTGCTCAGAGGATTGTAGGGCCGCGTGTTTGCTCGCCACGTCTTCCGCCGCCTCATCCACTGCACACGAGTGTAGCTTATAACCTGTGTGCGAGACAAATTGCTGACAACGCTTTATTTAGCCAAAACTCCACTAAAATCGCCCAATCGCCCAATTTAGCGCCAAAATAGTCCAACGTAGCCCAAAATTGACGCCTGGAAATGAATTGGTTATGAAAACGGGTCATTAGCTACACTCGTATTGTACCGTTGGTCGCCACGTCTTCCACTGCATTGTAGACCCGTGTTCATTGAGAGAAGTGGCTCTTGTCACGAGGCGTAATGGTTCTACTTGTCCCTCAATGTTGGCTGGAACACATTCCCGGTTATCCGTGGTTTGTCGCTGCGGATGGATGGTATCTCCCGAGTAGCAAGGGCTGGCTCCTATGGATGGTGAGGACAACCAATCAATGCCTGTCACGTCATATGGATGCGGTGTTTGAACTCATTTTCAGGTCTGGTATCGAAGTTGTCGTACCGAAATCCGTTCACCCAATCATAATTCTCCAAAACCGAAATTTCTATTGACTGTCCCACCAAAAAATAAAACGGGTTGCGATACCTGAGTAAATAGACCATCAATGTCTTAGACAAAGGCGACAAGTGTGCCCTGACACTGAGTTTTACAAAATGAATGAGTGCATTGAAATGAACCGAAACAAGACAGGAACCGAAGAGAAATTAGCGTTGGCTCGACCCTATATGCCGCAAAAGAGTTTTCTCATCATTTTGATGAATGACTTCATCTTGGCAGGGGCTGACACTCGTCCGCTTCTCATCTCAACCTAAACCGTTTTCTTCATTGGAACCACCCAGTTGACCCAGTACTCGCATGTCCCTCAAACGTACTTACGTTGAGCTGAGAAGTGGACCAACGTAAGCCCCTATTCACTGGAGTTGCCGCGGGTGCTGCTGGTTTGGCCGGGTAAATGCTACTCGCCACGTGAGCCATTACACGTCAAACCCTCGTTTCTTGAGTCAAATGAACCATCGTGTGTATGAACGACTATATTCTGGAGCTGCCACGGATCATCCTGGCCGGGGGTTAATTGAGAAGAAGCACTCGACCGGCTTTACACTTTCTGCGCCTTTTCCACCTCGTCTTCCTCCATTGAACCTCCTCCACTTCCTCCTCCTCCTGCTTCTCCTCCTGCTCCAACTCCTTCTCCTCCTCCTCCTTCATCTCCTCCCCCTCCTCCTCCTCCTCCTCCTCCTCCTCCTCCTCCTCCTCCTCCTCATCCTCCTCCCCCCCCTCCCCTTCCTCGTCCTTCTCCTCCTCCTCCTCGTCCTCCTCCTCCTCCTTCCCCTCCTCCTCCTCCTCCTCCTCCGTTGACGTTGAATCGACGAATGTAGCCCGCGTGTTCGTATGAGCATTCACCCGGAAGGCAAGCCATGCTCCGATATCGGTCGAGCGATTGTTGTCAACGACCCTCCTGACTGGCGGCGTTCTTGGTGCGGAAGGTTGGCGCGCCGCTCGTTAGGTTTGTTGGGCGCTTCCGTAGGCTGCGGCGGTGGATGTAGGCAATTTGGTTGCTGCGCGGGCCAATATATGGGCACTTCAGCTGCCGCCGGCAGGGGATACTGGTGGCGCGGTTGGCGCGGTGTGTGGGTGCGTCGGCTCGTCGGGTGTTTCGGGCGCTTCGGAAGGCCGTGGCCGTGAATGTGGGCTGTCTGGTGGGTGCGCATGGTGATATGTGGGTGCTTACTGCCATGGGTGTTACTGGTTGGTGGTGCGGTGGGTTGGCGCTCCGCTCGTTGGGTATGTTGGGAACTTCGGTGGAGGATGTAGGCAGCTTGATGGTGGTGTGCTTCGAACCTTGGGCGCTTTAGCAGGGCCGCAGCGGTGGATGTAGGCGGCGCGGTGCCCGGGCGCGCCATTTTT
>Ga0307489_10001780_pt1 | contig 14316 bp, 11 predicted proteins | sample SB12metaG_FD_202247 | JGI IMG/M metagenome (GOLD analysis project Ga0307489, IMG submission 202247) | Sea-ice brine microbial communities from Beaufort Sea near Barrow, Alaska, United States - SB 1.2 | ecosystem: Environmental > Aquatic > Marine > Coastal | place: USA: Alaska | collected... | reverse complement strand
TTATAAGGGTGGCGTTGCTGAGCTAATTAATCTACTCGGCCAGTCAGCAGCGAATGTGTCGAACGCGACGATTCAACGTGTACTCAATGATTCAGGTGTCGTACTGCTAATCGATCAGCTAATGTCGATAAACGTACAGGAAGAACTCCAGCCGTTAGCCTTTAGTAGTCTGAATGTTGGATCGGCTGACGATTTACATTTAGCCGAAATTGAAAGGTTTGTGAGAGACTGGGCGAAAAGCTGGTCGCAGAAAAATGTGTCTAATTATTTTGCGTTTTATGGGTCTAATTTCCGCCCTGGCGATGGATTGAATTATGAGCAATGGAAGCAACTTCGTCGCAAGCGGCTATCTCAACCTAAGTTCATCGAAGTCAGTATCTCTGATCTCAAAGTCACAAAACTAGTGAGTGGAAACCTTAAGGCCACTTTTGGACAGGTCTATCGTACCGAAAGTTATCGCGATCAGATTGTGAAAACGCTCGAAATGGTTCAAAATAATTCAGGCTGGAAAATCATAAGCGAAGAATCACTTTAAGTTTAAAGTAACCGGATGGGGGATTCTCTGTCTCATAAATATATCTGCGTTAGCAGGCATGTTGATGCGTATGGTTTTAGGGAAAGTAATTATCACGTTAACCAGCTTTGTAAACGAGCCAGAATGAAGGTTCTCAACTTTATGCGTGATGGCATTGGACTTGGGACTATCAGGGATAAGCTGTCGGGTCAAAACTGTTGAGGTAGCGATAAATTCATTCCAGGGCTTAACAAATGGTTAAACAAGGCAGCGTTAGACGACAGACTGATGTTGCACATTATAAAAATCGTTAAACCGAAATATAAAAATGAACAGCAGGCGATCGAACAAACCTATCGATCGGATGGGTATACCTTGAAAACGATTGGTGAGCACTATGGAAAGCACTAAACGGCCATCAGTTTGATTGTGAAGAGCATTGAAATGCGATTTGGAAAGGCCTCTAGCCTATGGCCCCTGTCATGCTTTTACAAATTGTATTGCTAACGAACTATTTACTGATGGGTTTTCACTACTCTTACTAATAATTAAGGTGCTTAGAATCAACTATATGGATAAAGCTAGATTACACCAAACAATAATTACGGCTTTAGAAGTCGTTTTAGATACCTCAAAAAAAGCCGCCATTCAAGCTCATGAAGCAGCGACCAATGGTGAGACTATCGCCGAAAACAAATATGATACCTTCGGTTTAGAAGCGTCTTATTTAGCCGCGGGACAAAGCAGACGTGTTTCAGAATGTGAAGAAAACCTAAAAGTATTTAAGTTGCTTAAAGTGCAATATTTTAAACCAGAGTCTTTAATTAGTCTTGGAGCATTAGTAGAATTAGAAGATGCTCAAAGTAATATTAAAACTTTATTTTTAAGCCCTGTTTCAGGAGGACTTAAAGTGAGTTTTAACCAGCTAGAGGTAACACTTATCACACCCTCGGCACCATTAGGTAAAGCACTGATGAATCAAAGTTTGGGTGATGATATTACGGTGTTGATGGGGAACGAGAGGCAGTCTTATATTGTATTGAAAATAATTTAATATATGGGTCAAAATTCCTAACACACATACAGTCCTATTAATATTTGATCTATTAAATTACTCTATACTAAGAAAAATTGCTCAGATCACAGCTTTTTCTAAACCGTAATTCCATAAGTGTTGAGGCCTTTGGTTTAACCGGTTATTTCTGTTTAAATAAGCTTATTTGGCTTTGCCCCCTTAAACCCTAAAATAGTCTCCGGATTGAGAGAACACATGTCTACTTTCGTTATCATTATTCAGATCGTGGCGCCGGTCTTTCTGTTAGCCACGATAGGATTTACCTGGGTCCGTCTGGGTTATGACTATAGCGTCAGTTTTGTCACCCGATTGGCAATGAGCGTATCGGTTCCCTGTCTAATCTTTGTGGCTCTAATGAATGCCAAGATCGACTCGGCATCGCTGGCAGCTACCTTTTGGGCGGCGGTCGTTGCTTATATTATTGTAACAGGCGTGTTTTACGCCATTGTAAAATTAGCGAAACTAGAAAGTAGAACCTATTTACATCCGCTTATTTTTGGCAATACCGGAAATTTAGGGTTGCCGCTGGCTTTGTTTGCATTTGGCGAAGCGGGTTTGAGTTTCGCCGTGATCGTGTTTGCGGTGATGATGGTGTACTCTTTTTCACTTGGTATCTGGATGGTGTCTGGTCGAGGGGCAGGCATCAAGGTTTTAAAAGAGCCTTCTGTGTATGGTGCGCTTCTCGGCGCACTGTTTCTCTATAACGGTTGGCAAACACCGGTCTGGCTCACCAATACGCTACAACTGGCAGGGCAGATGGCAATCCCCTTAATGTTGATTACGCTCGGTGTAGCGTTAGGGCGTATTGATGCGAGGCGGTTTATGCGCCCGTTGGTTCTAGCGATAGTGAAAGTAATATCTTGTGCGACCATTGCGACTGGCGTCGGGCTCTATTTTGAATTGAGCCCGATTGCTATGGCGGTTTTAATCTTGCAACTGACGACGCCGGTGGCAGTAACATCCTATTTACTGGCGGAGAAATACGGTGCAGACTCTGAAACAGTGGCCGGACTGGTCGTGGTTTCTACCGCGGTTTCGGTCATCTCGCTGCCTGTATTGTTGGTGTTTCTGATTTAAAAGTTTAAGTCGGCAGTGATAAAAACATCATTATAGAGACTCATCACAATACTGCCTAAATCTAATTACCGAGTCGGTTTTTTGGCCGTTTATGGCTTTTGGTCAAATTTGATGGTTCGAAAAAATAGAGGGTTAATTATTGTGGTATTTAAAGCCCCTTATTAACTTACAACTTCTTTTATCCAGATTGTTAAAATGTTAAAATGCTAAAATTTTAGTTAAGTTAATAAAAATAAATTAACGTTGGTCCAGTTTTATTAAAAATTCCATTTAAGGCAACGTTGCGCCTTTTCAAGATTATAGAGGTTTTATCACCTTGTATTCATAACTAGCTAGTATTTAATATGAGCAATTTCACTCCCTTTTTAAACCCTTTTGAATGGTTCAAAGCCTATCAATATCATAGAACTATCGTTAAATTTGATAAATCTCAGTATGATTTAGAATTATTTTTGTACTCCAAAATTTTAAAAAACAACATGTTGCATTATGGGTATTTTGAAGACCCAGACATTTTGCCAGAAGATATCTCATTAAAAATGTTGGAGGATGCGCAAGAAAATTATGCGAATAACATCATCAAGCAGGTAAAAGATGTCGAAAATACAGTCCTTGATGTTGGATGTGGTATGGGAGGGCTAGCTCAAATGATGCATGATAAAAATTTGAAGGTTGAAGTGTTGACGCCAAATAAAAATCAAATCGAATATATCAATCAAAACCAACCGTATTTAACCAGTCATAATTGTCGTTTCGAAGATTATCAAGGAAATGATAAAGTGGGGACAGTAATTAACTCGGAATCTCTACAATATATTCCTTTACTGGAAGCGTTTGCTATTTTGGACAAGATTCTATTGCCAGGTGGCCGTTGGGTTATAGTAGATTACTTTAGAATTAAAGATAATGGGATTAACAAAAGTTCTCACTTATTAGCAGACTTTATTGCCCAAGTCGATAAAAATGACTGGAAAGTTGTGTACGAACAAGATATTACAGCGAATACACTGCCAACTCTTAAGTTTGCAAATATGTATTTAGAGCGTTTTTTGCTGCCAATAAAGCATTTTTTCTATGAAAAGTTACGGTTCAAAAGAGCTTGGTTGTATTACTTAACTGAACGCCTTAGAGGTTCTATTGAAAAGAAATTTGCAAAAGAACAAGCTTCAATTGACCCTACTAAATTTGGACTAGAAAAAAAGTATATGCTTTTTGTTTTAGAGAAAATAAATAAGTAAGGGTGTTTGAATTGCTGGATATTGGACGATTAAATTTTTTGAACTTTTGATACGATAATATAAAAAATTTGAGGTCAATTATTGATTAAATTATTTTATGTCAACACTGTAGGTGCGCATAAATCTATTGATGGGTGAAGTTGGCCAAGTGCGTGCGCTGGAAAAGCGTATGTCAGTGCAAATCGAGATTTGGAAGATGAGTGGGCTAGGGATTATCCAGCTGGATAATCGGTTTGGGTTTTGTGGGTAAGGCGGGTGGTTTTTTAAAGACCTTTGATCCCGTGATACCTTTCCCTACCGTACCCATAATATTGAAATATTATTTAGAAAGGGTCGAGCTAAGACTTTCGTTTTAGTCAAAAAGTGACGGATGAAACTGTGGTCTTTTCTCTGTTTATCCGGGACCAATTAAGGCAAAAATAGAGGATCACAGAGCTTAATCTGTAATCCTCTTCAAATTACTTCTGTGGTCTAGTCTCTAAAAATCGATGAAATGTCAAGTCGTTCAAGTTTGAGGTTATGGATTACATCTTGTTTCTAAAGGTATCGTTGTACGAACTTCTCCACAGGAGCCAGCGCCCCCAGTTAGCGTTAAAATTCCTTCTTCAGTTCCATAACAAGCGCCGGCATCCATCGCCACTGTCGATGCTGAATTAAGATGACCTTTTAAAATACTATTCGCATGTAATATCACCTCTAGTTTGGTGGTCAAATTAACTATGCCACTGCACCTTTAGTCAATTTGGTGTCGGTAAACCAATACTGTTTTGAACTTCTAAAATTATTGCGCGGCTCTGTTAGCATAGGCCGAAGAGGCATTTCCAATCGAAGGTATTGTCATTCGCTTTGCTTTTCGCACAACTAAGCCTTAACTCGCAGTTAATCATTTCTCGTTTGTTATCAGCACCATACCTTCTTAGTATTAGCATTAATTTATTACTATTAATTATTAACCATTCCGACTCAAGGTCGGATCGAGAGAAGCGCAAAGATGTTTTTCTATAACATACCGATTTTTGACTGGTTAGCACTGGTGTTATTGATTTTAGTTTGGTCGGCCTATACCTGGTTTGCTGACTTTAGTCGTTGGTCTAAAAATAGCTTACCTAAGGTCATGAATGTTCACCGCGGTCGCTGGATGCGCGACATGCTCAGACGTGATCTACGCATGCCTGATGTTATCGTTATGGGGCATTTTGTGCACAGTTCCGTCTTCTTTGCATCTACCGCTATTTTGATTATCGGTGGGCTGGTCACATCGTTGGGTTCTTCTGAAAAGGCAATGGAGGCCATAACCGCTTTACCGTTTGTAAGCCCGACCTCACAAGGTCTGTGGGAACTAAAAATTGTCGCGCTGATTTGTGCTTTTATTTGTGCTTTCGTTAAGTTTATTTGGGCCATGCGTTTGGCCAACTATAGTTGTGTATTGTTTAACGCATTACCCTTTGAAAACCGTGACATAAGCGATCAATACGCAATCGAACTAGGAAAAATGACGGGGTTATTTGCACAACATTTTAATCAGGGCTTACGCGCCAATTTTTTTGCCCTCGCGTTGCTTGGCTGGTGGCTTAATACTTGGTTTTTTATTGCTTCGATCGCCATTGTATTGTGGGTGATATATCGACGCGAATTTCGGTCGCAATCGTTGATCATTGCAAATAAACTGATGCTGCTAACCGATCCGTACGTTGAGACTGAAATTCAGGTGCAGGAAAAGGCAAAACCCTTTGACACAAATGCGGCTGGTGTAACGAAAAATATAAACCATAGCGCTATGTGAAAACATCCGTTCTAGTTCTAAGCGACAGGCCAGAGTTGCAAAAAATTAACGTTCATTTAATCCTTTTCAGAGGAGGGTGAGCGGCAAGATATTAATCTTTACTATTTGAGCTTTCTTCCTGACGACCTTCTTCAATCAACCAGTTACGAAAAGCCGCTGTGTTAGAACTATCGGAAGATTCTTCGAGGGTAATCAGATAATAAGCATATTCTAGCGGCAGTGAAAAATCGAAAGGAACCACTAGCCGACCAGCAGCGATATCGTCAGACGCTAGCGATTTCATACTGAGAACTACACCCTGACCATCCACTGCTGCGTTGATGGCAAGGTTTCCATGATTGAAATGTACCCCCCTCGACGAATCTATATTCTTAACTTTGGCTGCTTTCAGCCAGGTCTTCCAGTCGGGTCGACCCTCGTATTTAGTGTCATCATGAAGCAACGTATGGAATTGCAAGTCTTCGGGTGAGCGAAGCGGGTGATCACCCTGCATCAACTTAGGGCTACAGAGTGGTATCGCTGATACTGAAAAAAGCTTAACAACACGGCACCCGGGATAATCACCCTTGCCAAAACGAATCGCAATATCGACACCGTCACGACGGAAATTTTCTGCTGGTATGGTGTTTTTAGCTGCTGTTGAATCGACTAGACTTGGGCTGGCAGAAATATTCAGATCAATATCGTCATGCGCATCGGAAAATCGATGTAGGCGGGGAATAAACCATTTGGCGGCAAAAGAAGGTGCCATCCAGACCGTCAGCTTGGACTCTTCATTAGCACTTCGAATACGCCTGACTGATTCAAGCAAATGATCAAAGCCTTGTGTTAGTGCGGGCAGTCCTTTTTTTGCATTATCGGTCAGGGATAAGCCACGATTATGGCGGTTAAAGAGTTTTATACCGAGCTGATGCTCTAACCCTTTTATTTGTTGACTGACCGCAGCCGGCGTAATAAAAAGCTCTTCCGCCGCTCGCTTGAAACTCAGATGCCTGGCTGCACTTTCAAAAACACGTAATGCACTAAATGGGAGATTTTCGATCATTAGATTTCGGTTAACCGTTGCTTAACTGGTAGTTAATAATTAATGGTTTGTTACGTACGTTAGATCTTTCTAGAATTATATTTTGAAGTAGCAACGTTATTTGAGTTAAAAATTTGACTTTAATAGCACCACTCAACTTAAAATTTAAGGAAAGCACTGATATGAATAATACAACTCCAAAATATTTGGTTGTCAAAAACAAAATTAAAGAAGCCATACGATGTGGTGAAATGGCCGATAAAATTCCAGGCGAAAGAGTACTCGCTAAAGTATACGGTGTGTCATACATGACTATGCGTAAATCGGTTGAGAATCTGGTATCTGAGAATGTTTTATACAAAATTCCGACTCGTGGAACCTATGTAGTCCAGCCAAAAACTTTAAAAGCAATGGTAAGAAATATCAGTAACTTTTTCGAAAGTAAAGTAGCTTGAGATATTTCATTTCCTTGTTTCAATGGAAGTTTGTATTGTTTAAAAAACATGCGGTTGCCAAAAAACATAGTAATATTTTATTTGCAGACTTTCTGCGGCTAAAGGAGCTTGAACAAGAAAATACCGAATTAAAACGAGCCAATGCGATACTTCAAAACACGGCTAGTTTTTTTGCACAAGTTGAGTTTGAGCGCGACCCAAAATAGTTTCTAGGCTCACACTAGTGTTACATAAGCTAATTAATAGCATAAATTGCTTTAATTTCAGTCTTCATTTTATCATTTAAGTTCATGAATCATTGTGACAGCAATTTATTTTAAAATTGTTAACTGCCAGTGTGATAACTCAGTTGATGAAAATAACTTATTTAAATCAATTGCTTAAAATCCAGCTTTATAATTAATTTCTTATTTGACTTGTTTACTTAGTATTTTGGACCTAACAAAATCAATACCTTTGCACGTCAATGGTGCATTCCTGTCTACCTAGTCGTGATGAGGGAAATTGCATACAAAAATAAGCTATTCTAAAAGCTGATTTTTTCGTTCAACTATAAACAATAGTATTTATCTGTAATAACTTCGGTTTTGATTATTACAGATATTTTTTTAGCTCTCAAAGCAAATGATCTGATTCAAGCCGGCTCTAATATTACTAAAAGAGGTGGCACTGAAGAAACGTAATCTAACTTCTTTTAAAAAAAGTACAGCTGTCTGCAAGTTTTTCGTCAATCTTAACTTTAACCTGAAACAGATAAGAAATGAACTTACTGGATTTGTCCTTATTTGAACCATATGGCACTCAGACTTCTGCATTTAAATATTTAAGTATGGTTTTTGTTGTCCCATTTGGAAAAATGACGCTACCTGTTATCGGCTTCATAGATGCCGCTAAGAGTAGGCTCAGCTAGTTTAAAATTGTTGTGAAGAAATAAAACGCTAGCTGACAACCGATTTTTTGCAACCAACACCTCTCCTTGCAATGGAATATTTTTAACTATTCAAGTGCTGGTAAATTAAATCGTTTGTCTACAAACCAAACTTATTTTAATACTGAACGACGACTCATTAATCCATGTATATGTTACTTTAATTCGATTATTAAGGCCTGTTCTATAGTTAGTTAATCACTAATGGATATGGAGTTGTTATTTGTCCAATTTCGGTTTCAACGACTGTTCAGATTAGATTAAAGTCGACTGAATACTGAGTGACTGTAGTTGCAGAAAAGACAGTATACATCAGTTTTTTTGGTGAGATAATTGGTCCCGCACTTATTTGACATAATCGTCAACTTTATCTATCGGTTGAATATGTCTGAAGGAAATAGATGAATTTCACGTCATTACAACTAAATATATTGTAAACAGTGTTGATAGACGACTTGATGTTGACTCGCTCTAATAGTTACAGGCTTGTTGAAAAATAATTCAGCCTTAAACATGATGCACCTGTAATGTTAGAGACCCTCACTTGTGCCTGAAAAATATTGGCTATGCAAAACCTAACAGTATGAAATGAATTACGTCAGTTACTAACTTTATTTTACAAATACAATTTTAACTCTTTTCATTCCCCAATTGTTCTGCGATTTCAAGCTGTTCATCTAAAAGTCTGCCAGCATGAGCACGTGGCTTTATGAAAGGCGCTATTAGCGCATAACCAAGGGGTGCTAAATATAAACTAAATACTGCTGATAAACCTAAGCCTCCAAAAACAACCCAACCAATTGCGTTGCGTGCTTCTGCGCCGGGCCCTGTGCTTAAAATTAATGGTAAAGCGCCCAGAACTGTTGAGAGAACGGTCATAGCCACGGGACGAAGTCTTATTTGCACGGCTTCTTTTATAGCGGTTGGTATATCTTTGCCTTCATCGCGCAGTTGATCCATAAATTCAACTAACAAGATGGCATTTTTGGTCATCAGTCCAATCAGCATCACCAGACCAATTTGGCTATACAGGTTGAGCGTTTGTCCTGTCAGCAACAAGGTAAACACGGCGGCAGCCAAACCGAAAGGCACCGTGAACATGACAATGAGGGCACTACCGATACTTTCAAACTGAGCCGCAAGAACCAGAAAAACGATGAGTAGAGCAATGATAAAAGTGAGAACTGTCTCGTATGAGGACTCCTGTAAAGTAGCCGCTTCTCCTAAAAATATCACATTAATGCCTGCAGGTAAGACTTCATTCGCCACGACTCGAATATCATTCAAGCTATTACCCAAAGCAGTACCGAGAGGGACGCCAATATCAAGTTCAATCGCACGTCGCTGTTCGTGACGATCGAGTTCGGCGGCAACGCCGCGCTCCTCAACATCGATCAACGCACTTAGAGGAACAAGCTCGTTATCTGTATTGGTGACAAATATATTTAGCAAATCACTGGGATCATTGATCACGCCGTTGGCGGCACTAACCATCACCGAAACAGCCTGATCTTCAACATTCAAATCAAGCAAGTCGAGGCGATCAACCATCACTCGCAAGGTTTCTGAAATACGCGCTATTGGAACATTCAAATCATAAGCGCGCTGACGATCGATATTGAACGCAAGCTCGGGTTGCGATGTATCAAATTGGATACGGACATTTTTGATATAGGGAATACGATCTTTGAGTTCTTTCGAAAGAAGCGAAGCCGCTGCATATATTTGTTCATAATCATTACCTAGAAGGGCGACTTCTAGCCCGCTACCTCCGCCACGAATATTGAGACTATTACCTTGTATCACACGTACCTGAGCACCTGGCATATCTGACAGTTTTCTATTAATTTCTTTTGCCAGTTGTTGTTGGCTTATACTGCGCTCATCCCAATGTTTCATGGTGGCAATTGTATAAACACGATTTTTATCCCAGCTCCCCACAATCGTATAAATATCGGTAAAAATGCCTTGCTTTTGATAGGGAATAAGAACGCTTTCAACCATTTGTGATTGACGATCTGAATAGGCTAAGGACGCACCGTCTGGTCCGGTTAAAAAAACTCTAATGGCGCCTCGGTCTTCTTGAGGGAGTAACTCTTGATTCAATTGTGTAAAGCCATACCCACCTCCGACTGCTATCATAAGTGCAAACATAAGCCCCATAACCTTATGAGCCATTAGACTTTCAAGCGATTTAAAATAGCCTGACGCAAGTTTTCGACCAAAGCTGTCGAGTGAATTGCGCAGCCCTGGCATTGTGCTATTTTTTGCGCTTAAATTAGGCAGGCGAGAAGCCATCATAGGACATAAAGTTACCGCTACAAATGAACTTATTATTACCGCAATAGCTAACACTAGACCGAACTCGCGGAACAGCCTGCCGGTGTCTCCTGGCAAAAATGCAATTGGAACAAATACAGCGACAAGCGTTATTGTGGTGGCTATAACAGCAAAAAATACCTGACGAGTACCCAAAACAGCTGCCGCCATTTTATCAAGACCTTGGGCACGCCGGCGCTGAATATTTTCAAGTACGACAATCGCATCATCAACAATTAAACCCGTGGCCAAAACAAGAGCAAGGAGCGTTAACAAGTTAATTGAAAATCCGAATAGCCATATCGCTGCTAAGGTACCTATGAGCGCGACAGGCATCGTGACTGCGGGAATGAAAATTGCGCGCCATTGGCCAAGAAAGGCTGCGATCACAATCAAAACAATAAGAATAGAGAAAGCCAAGGTGTATAAAACATCTTTTAGTGCGCCCTTAATATACAAAGAGTCGTCAGACGTTTTTACCAGCGTAAAATCACGCGCACGGGTATTAACGAGCTCTAGCCGCTTATCAACCTCATCGGCAATTGCAATCGTATTCGAGCCTGCTTGGCGAACAATACCTAGCCCAATTACGCTTCTTCCATTTAATAACGAATAGGACTCTGGATCCATCGGCGCATAAAAAATCTCTGCAACGTCATTAATACGAACATCATCGCGAATATACACCTGTTCTATTTTTTCGGGATCTACAATTGATGCTTGTACTCGTACTAATAAATCTTGATCTTCAGATTTATAGCTACCAACGGGGACATCCAGGTTTATTGACCGTAAGGTTTCAGTTACATCCGATACCGATAAATTGTATCCTGCTAGCTTTGCTGGACTTAACAACACTCTTAAAACACGAGGTTGTTGGCCATTTAACCTCACTTCGGCAACACCGGAAATAGACTGGAATTCGGGAGCTACATCTTTTTCTATGCGTTCGGCCAGCTCATATTTGGAAAGCGTATTACTGTATGCAGATAACTCAACAATGGCCTGGGCATCGTTATCGGCTTTGACAACGATCAGTTGATCAATATCGTTAGGCAATTGTCTTTGGACACGGCTGACAGCTTCTCGAACATCACTTGCAGCAGTATCAAGATCCATAGACGGATCGAATTCGACACGCATACGCATATTATTCTCTTCGCTCGAGGACCTAATACTTTTAACACCGGCTACACGAGCAACCGCCCCTTCGACAATACTAGTGATTTCAGTGTCCATTGTCTGTGGTGAGGCACCCTCATAGACCGCTCTGACACTCACAATCGGGCGATCCACATCGGGTAGCTCGCGAACATCTACACCCAAAATACTGGCCGCACCACTCAGAATGATAAGAAGATTAGCAACAATGATTAGAATCGGTCGACGAACCCCTAAAGCCGTTAGGCTTCCCGCAAAGCCCTTCACTGTGCTTGCTCTTGGGTCTTAACTGTTTCTTCTATCATATTTAGAATCTGTACCTTACTATTAGGGCGCAAGCGTTGAAGTCCTTCAACGACGACTTGATCTCCTTTTTGTACAACGGCATCTAACAGTACTTGCCCTGCTTTTCGAGCGACAACGCGGGCTTTAACTTTTTCAGCTTTATTATTCCGAATGATCCAGATAAAGGATCCATTACGGCCCCACTGCACAGATATTTCGGGCACTGTTGCAAAGTCTTTGCCTGGAATATCCCATCTTGTTGTAAAAGACATACCGGGCCTCAACGCATCTTCAGTATTTGAGATACTGGCTCGGGCCATTAGTGTGCGACGACTTTCATTAACGCGTGATGCCTGGGCCGTAATTAAGCCCTCAAAAGTCTTTACAGGATAAGAAGGAGTCGTAATCATAATGACTTGTTTTTTGGTTTGCGCCTCTTTAAGCGCTGCAATCAAAGCTTCAGGAACCTCAAAGTCAACGTAAAGTGTATCGCGCGCATCTAATCCGGTTATCATGGTATTGGTATCAATGCGATCACCAGGATCAACATTTGGAATACCTACAATACCATCAAAAGGCGCGATGATTTGACGCGCTTCAACCGCTAGCTTGGCTTGATCAAGCGCGACCTGTGTGGACTCAAAAATTGCTCGCGCTGAATCAACTTCGTTTTGGGGAATAGCACCTTGCTTAAAAATTTTCTCGAAACGATCTAGAGTCGTTTTTGCTTCCTTAAGTTCTACACCAGCAAGCTTAAGAGTAAGCTTTTGTTCGCGATTATCGAGCTGAACAAGAACATCACCTTTTTTTACATTTTGCTGCGCTTTAAAATAAACATTAATAACTTCTTCAGAAACGGCAGGATAAATGTCGGCAGAATATTTTGCACGACCAGTACCCACGGCTTCAAACACTCTATCATTGGGTGTAAAAACGACTGGCTGAGTGATGACCTTGACCAAAGGCACACTAGTTTTAGATGGTTTTATGGTCTCTTCTATTCCACTAGACTGAAATTTGAGGATTTGGAATTGCCAAAGAACCGCAACAATCACTAATCCAAAAACAATAAATATTGCTGTTTTTTTTAGCATAAGTTTTTCTCAAATGTCCAAAGTTTTAATGCACTGTTATATGGAAAATATTATCACTGTCTAATTATATGTAAAACCTTTTCCTACTTTTGCGAAGTATAAAATTCATCAGTTATGCAGCATAACAAAAGGGGCTAAGATGCTGTCAGATCCTTTTCATAATGCAGCCGAATGCATCAGGCTAGTCCACTCTGACTAGAATGTCTGAGTACTATATTACAATGGAATTGTTGGACGAAATTGGTAGGTTGCAAAAAACAGAATGACTAATATCAATTGATTTTTATCAAGTCACATCTAAATTTGAACATGAGGCTTTCTATCAAATTTACTGGGCGGGTACACCTTGAAGGAAATAGGTATGCATTAGACTACCCTTGGTTAAATTGTAAAAAGTGTTTTAATGTGCCTCTTGAAAAATTATTGTTTTTTTGTTTTATTTAATGACAAGGGCTAAAGAGTTAACTCGCATTCTTAAAGCGCTCTCGGTAATAAAATCCTTGCACAAAATCCACCTTAAGTTTTTTAGCGAAGTGTAAATCATCAGCTGTTTCAACGCCTTCTAGAATAACTTTTTTACCAGCGCTACGGGCATAGTTAATTAATGACTCAACTAATAGCATGAAATTGACATTCGACTTATTGTCCAGCACATATTTGTCGAGTTTTATGTAATTAACCAGTTGGATAACCGCAGTAGAAATCATAGATTGTGGATCACAAACATCGTCAATAGCAGTATGGATATTATTTATTGATAAGTTGTCTATCATTGCCAAACTCATAATTGCATCATTAATTTCAGAGTTTTCAATAAGTTCGACAATTATGTTTGATTTTTCGAAACCTTTAAATAAATTTAAAAACGGGTTGTCATCTTTTCATGCCCCAGTTGAAAAGTAAGAGTCTTGGTCTAGATTAACGAAAATATCGAAACTGTCTGGGGCATGACAAAGCTGTAATTTTTCTGTTGATACTCTACTTGAAACAAGCTGATCTGGCTATCGTGTAACGAGGCGTAAACTAGGTCTGGCCTGATAGGAATATTTTCTGCATCGAAAAACCTTGATAAGCATTCGTAAGCATAAATTTCTTGATTGCTTATATCGACAATAGGTTGATATTCAACAGCATACCTTTGTTTCTCCATCAACTCGATAAGCGTGGCGGATAACAAGTGATTATTATTCTTCATTAAATGAGCAGGTCGCCATAGCGCAATCACCTATCCTACAGCTGAAATGGCGCGCAATTGTAAATGATTATTATTAATATTTGAAGGGCTTAGTACTAATTGATTTATACATGGCAAGGCTTATTTAAATTTAAGCTATTTAATCGGAAAAGATAAAAAAAGGAATTG